>Ga0299913_10004227_pt1 | contig 12002 bp, 11 predicted proteins | sample RVTome_9_FD_201360 | JGI IMG/M metagenome (GOLD analysis project Ga0299913, IMG submission 201360) | Soil microbial communities from uranium-contaminated site in the Upper Colorado River Basin, Wyoming, United States - RVT155D38 (version 2) ... | reverse complement strand
TGAGAGGCAGCTGTAGCCGCTGCGACCCGTAAGAACCTGATCGGGGTAATGCCCGCGGAGGGAGGAGTCATGGCGGTAGCAGCAGGTCCCGTCGAACCGGAGTGGGGCATCGATCCCGTGCCCACCGAGGCACGCCGACTCTCGGGTTTCGATCTGGCGGTGTTGTGGGGCGATCTCGGGATCGGGCTTCTCGTTCTCGTCACCGGAGCGCTGCTCGTTCCTGCGCTCGGTTTCGCGCAGGCCTTTGGTGTCATCGTGATCGGCTCGGCGATCGGGGTGGCGCTGCTTGCGCTCGTTGGTGCCGCCGGTACTGCCGACGGGGTTCCGACCATGGTGCTGTTCCGGCCGATCCTGGGACGCACGGGGTCCTACTTGCCCAGCGTTCTCAACGTCGCCCAGTTGATCGGGTGGACCGCGGTCGAGTTGTGGGCGATCTCGTTCGTCGCCGATCTAGTGGCGGTAGAGGCGTTCGGATTCGAGGCTCGTGGCCTGTGGCTCGTCGCGGCTGCTCTCATCTGCACGGCCCTGGCGCTGTGGGGGCCGGTGGGAGTCACTCGCGTATGGATGGAGCGCTTCGGCGCGTGGATGATCCTCGGCATCTGTGGGGCCCTCACGGTTCTGGTCCTCAGTCAAGACGGCATCGGAGCGGCTCTCGGCGCGCCCGGGCAGGGATCGTGGCCGACCATCGGAAGTGGTCTCGATCTCGTGATCGCGATGCCGATCTCGTGGCTACCACTCGTTGCCGACTACAACCGCTTCGCCAAGACGACCCGAGGCTCGTTCGGAGGCACGTTCGCCGGTTATCTGATCGCGAACGTGTGGCTTTATACGCTCGGAGCACTGCTCATCCTCGGAGCGGGAGCAGATCCGTCGCCGGCCGGGATCGCAGGCGGGATCCTCGCCGTCGCGGGAGGAACGGTCGCCGGCTTGTTGTTCCTCGTCGGGCTCCTAGCGGGAGAGACCGATGAGGCATTCGCCGACATCTACTCCGGAGCAATGAGCATGAAGAATGTGTTCCCGCGCGTCCCGCGGAGCGCGTTCGTGATCGCTATCGCGATCGTCTCCACTGCTCTCGCGGGGTGGCTCACGATGGAGCGTTACGAGAGCTTCCTGTTCCTGATCGGATCGGTCTTCGTACCGTTGTTCGGTGTCTTCGTGGCAGAGCGTTACCTGCGCGCTGGAACCGGCGACCAGGGACACGGATTGCGCGCCGGTCCGCTCGTCGCGTGGGCGGTTGGATTCCTCGTCTACCACTGGATCGCTCCGACGGGCCCGGCGTGGTGGATCGATTGGCTGGGGGGCATCGCCCAACCGCTGTCGGCCGACGCATCGTGGCTCAGTGCATCGGTGCCCTCATTCGTCGCGGCAGGCGCGACCGCTCTTGCCCTGCGACCCTTATCATCGCCCCGGACCCGAGCGGAGAGGTGACCATGAAGATCGAGGCACGATGCGAGACCTGCGAGCGGCGATTCCTGCTGTCCCAGATCGGACCCGAATCCGACGCTCCCGGCCGTTGCCCCTTCTGCGGGGCCCGATTCGGTCGGCACTACACCACGATCCTGCCCGACGCCGTGCGCACTTCGGAGGCGGCCGCCGCCGCTCTGGTCGTGACGCTGGGACGCCTTCAGGCCCTCGAGACCGGCTTCGATATCGACGTCGAGGGCTTCCTCGCCGATCTCGGCCGGGCGATCCGGGAGCACGAGCAGCAACCGGCGGCCAGCTAGCGCTCTCTCTCCTTATCTATGGAGTCATCGATCGAGGGGACGGTCCTTGCCGTGTCGGACGACCCCGGCATCGCCGACGACCTTCGCTTTGGGCTGCCCGGAGGACTCGAGACGATCGGGGCGAGCGACGCGCGAGAGGCCTGGAAGGAATTGGGTGACAGCGCGATCGTGCCGCGCGCGGTGGTGATGGATCTCCAGACCGGAAGTGCCGGAGGGTTCTCGTTGGCGAGCGATCTTCACCAAAGCGAGCGATTGAAAGAAGTCCCGATCGTGATGCTGATCGAGCGCGACCAAGACGCGTGGTTGGCGGATCAAGCCGGCGCGCGCGTCGTTCTGAGAAAGCCACTCGAGCCCGCCGTTCTCGTCGATGCCGTGCTGTCCGTTCTGTCCGAAGTATCCAGGTGATCGCGGGCCGGGGATAGCGGCTTCCACGCGAAATAGCAGGTCAGAGGCCTTGTAAGGATGCGAATCACACTTCTAGAATTACAACAATGTGATTCGGGGGGCCTCACTCGATCTGACGGTCGACCGGTCCTCCATTTCGAGAAAGGCCGGGGGATGCAACGGATCACGAACAAGCTTCTGCAACCTGTCGAATGGCAGACACACGCGCGCTGCACTGAAGTAGATCCAGAGATCTTCTTTCCCGAACGCGGAGGTTCATCGAAGGCCGCGCGCTCCGTTTGTTCGCAATGTTCGGTGCGCTCCCAGTGTTTGGAGTACGCGCTCAACAACAAAGAGCAGTTCGGGATCTGGGGCGGAACTTCGGAACGCGAGCGCCGTCGATTGCGAAAAGAACGCGCGCTACGGCGTCTGCGCGCGGTCTCATAACACACGCGTAACTTACTTTCGTAGGTTTAAAACAAGAAACTTTGCTGTAAAGATTTTCCGAAAACTTCAAAAAATGCTTGAAGAACACCGAAAATTCGTGCCTAAATAACTAGTGAATGCGCGTTTGTGTACGCGCATTCAGTCATGTAGCGGCCGTACGCGGACGAAACACATGCGTTCGGTAGGGGAGATCGAGGTCGGATGATCTCGATGCAAGTTGAGATTGGAGGTGCTGAGCTTGGCTGCAAAGAAGACCACAGGCCGCAAGAGGGCTACAGGTCGGAAGACTGCAGCACGCAAGACGACAGGTCGTCGGAAGACTGCGGCACGTAAGCCCGCAGCGCGTAAGACGACTCGCCGCAAGAGCACCGCACGGAAGTCGACTGCGCGTAAGTCGACCCGACGGCGTAAGACTGCTGCCGCGGGTACGCGGAAGAAGGCGACACGTCGCCGCAAGAGCACCGCGCGTAAGCCGGCTGCGCGGAAGAAGACCACGCGTCGGCGTAAGCCGGCTGCGCGGAAGAAGACCACGCGTCGGCGTAAGTCGACGGCGCGTAAGCCAGCTGCGCGGAAGAAGACCACGCGTCGGCGTAAGCCGGCTGCGCGGAAGAAGACCACACGTCGTAAGTCGACGGCGCGTAAGGCCCCGGCTCGTCGTAAGTCGACCGCTCGTAAGTCGACCAGACGCCGGAAGACTGCCGCGAAGCGCTAGTCGCGCAACGCGGATTCAACCGAGTGGCCCGGCTCGATCAGGAGCCGGGCCACTTGCGCGTCCGGGTCTGGGAGGAAATGTTCCTCGACAAGGCCGACGATCTCGGTCGAGATGACGTCGATCCCGCGCATCTCCGCCGCGACCGATACGAGTGCGAACGCATCTTCGATGCCCAGCTCTTCGGGCGCGATTAGATTCATCGACACCTGAGCCCCGGCCGTGGCGGGTAGTGCTAGTGCCCTCAGGGATCCGGCCCGACGGACCCACCGCACGATCACCTCGGCATCCTCGAGATCTGCGTCGATGTTCACGTTGAACGCGATGAGGGGGCCGCGCGCACCGACGCACACGACCCCTACTCTCGGATCGATCTCTGCTGGTCCCTCATCCGGACGGAGACCCGTCCGGACCCGCTCCGCGAGCCCTTCGAGCCCGCCCCGCCGCAAGGCCGGCAACTCCACGGTCTCAGCGCGCTGCGTCGCATCCCCGTAGAGGAATACCGGGATGCCCGATGCTCCGATGCCGAGGGCTACCGATCGCGCCACCCCGACGGCGTCTCGGAGCGCGGCGCGGAACGGAACGATCGGACAGACATCGAGGACGCCCAGTCGAGGATGGGCACCCTCGTGACGTGACAGATCGGACTTTGTGCACGCCGCGGCGAGCGCGACCATGGCGGCCACGAGCGCGGGTGGGTCGGCGGTCACTGTGAGGACGCTTCGGTTGTGCTGTGCGTCGCTATGGATGTCCAACAGTCGGGCACCCCGGTCGGTGATCGCCCCTGCCAACGATGTGATGCGGGCTTTGTCACGCCCCTCGGAGACGTTCGGGATCGCTAGCAGCGGCACGGGGGGACGATACGCCGTGGGTGCCGAGACGACGACGGAGCGTTACCGTAGTGATGATGGCCGACTACGGGTACACCGTCGAGGTCGACGCCGATTACGACGAGGCGGTGATCCGCACACGCGTCGCCCTTCGCAGCGAGGGGTTCTCGATACTGACGGAATCGCACGTCGGGGGGCTGCTGGGGCCGCAGAGTGGTAGCGACCGGCAGTACCTGATCATGGGTGCGTGGAGCACCGGCGTGGAGCGATCGCCCGATCCGGAGATCCGCATCGCCATGAACCTCCCCTGCAACGTGGTCGTGCAGGAGTCGGGTCCCAGGGCCATGGTGGCCGCGCTCGATCCCTTCGAGCAGATCGACCCGACGGACTCTGATTCGGTTCGGGCCGCGGAGAGCGCTCGTGACGCTCTCGGTCGGGCCTTCACGAAGATATCGGCGGGTGCCTGATGCCACTAGCGCGTAACGAGATCGTCGATCGGTTCCTTGGACGCCTTGATGAGATCGTCGATCGCTGTTCCGGCGCGATCTTCGAATCGATCCCCGCGTACGGCCGGATGAGTGATGACATCACGGACGACCTCAAGAAGGCCGTGCGCGACAACGTAGCGACGATCGCCCAGGTGATTAGCCGCGGCCGGGAGATACGGCGGGACGAGCTCGAAGGCATCGAGCGGGTGGGGGCGCGCCGTGCTCAGCAGTCGATCCCCCTTGACGACGTACTGCACGCGTACCGGACTGTCTCGCGGGTGTGCTGGGACATAGTTTCGGAAGAGTGCCGAGCCCAGAGCGGCGATGCTCTCGAGGCCACTATCGAGCTGGCCGAAGCCATCCTTCGCTACACCGACCAGATCTCCACCGGTGTCGCTCAGGCTTATGCGAAGGCACAGCGGACGATCGTGCGCGAGCGGGAGGGCGCGCGGCGTGAGTTCCTCGCAGACCTCCTCTACGGGACCGAAGCGGCTCCCGAGGACATCCTTCGACGGTCGCACACCTTCGGCTACGACCTCTCGCTCGGATATCTGGCTCTCGTGGGCATCGGCCCCGAAACGGACGCCAACAAGGAGCTGTCGTTGTCCACGGCGGCGAGCAAGGTCATCGGTGAAGGCGGAGACTCGATAATCCTGCAGAAGGGTGAGCATTCGATCGCGCTCCTCCCGATCGATCTCAGCGCCGATCCCGTGATGGTCCCCGAGAAGCTCGTTGCGGAGCTCGGCGGCGAGTGGAGCTTCGGGGTGGGGGGGCCGGACCCGGGCCTCGAAGGCATCCGCCGCGCCTATCTGGAAGCCCGCGAAGCCCTCGAGATCGGCCAGGCGATCGGCTCAGAGGGCCACGTCTACCGGTTCAACGAGCTGCTGGCGTACCACTTCCTGCGCGTGGAGCCCGCTCTCGTCGATCGCTTCGTCGAACAGACTCTCGGCCCCCTCACGGAATACGACACGCGCCGCAAGGGCGAGTTGGTGAAGACCCTCGAGGCCTACTTCGCATCCGACGGCAGCGTGAAGATGGCCGGCGAGCGCCTTTTCGCTCATCCCCACACCGTCACGTACCGCCTCAAGCAGGTGGAGAAGCTGACCGGGTTCTCGCTGCGCGATCCCGAAGACAAGTTGCGGTTGCAGCTTGGGTTGCGCGCGTACCGCATGGCGCAGGCACGACAGGAGGGCGACGATCAGCGACGCGAGTGATCTCCGCATCGCGATCGTGGGTAGCTTCTCGACCGGCAAGACCACGCTGGCGGAACTGCTCGCCCGCCGGCTCGAGCTACCTCTTCTGCCGGAGGCCGCACGCGAAGTGGTTGCGCTCGGCTTCAAGCTCGACAAGGACGCGACGCCCGAGACCGAGACCCTGATCTTCCTGAAGCAATACAACAACGAGCTCTCGACCGAACGTTTCGTCGGGGACCGGTCGCTGATCGACGTGATGGCCTATGCGAGTTGGGTTCTGGACAACCAGACCCACACCAAAGAGATGGCCTTGTGGGAAGAGTGTGTGCAGCTCGCGGAGCGTCGGCTTCGCACGGCCTACTCGCATGTGTTCTATCTGCCGATCGAGTTCCCCATCGTGCTCGACGGGCTACGCCCCGACGATCCGGACTTCCAGCGCGAGATCGATCGTCGGATCCTCGGGCTGCTCGATACTCACGGCATCGTCTACGAAACGGTTACCGGCTCCGTGGAGGAGCGCATGTCGAAGATCCTGGGGATGATCAACTACTAGTTGTCCCGCGAATGATCCCGTGAATGACCGGGAGAACTAGTAGTTACAGGGCGTGGCTAGCCCGCTGTAGATTCCTGCCGTGCCGCAACGAGTGCTGATCATCGGTTGGGACGGCGTCGATTGGAAGATCCTTCGGCCGCTGCTGGACGCGGGCGAACTCCCGAACCTCGCGAAGTTGATCGAGCGTGGCGCTCACGGCGACTGTCTGTCGACGGTGCCGTCGCACTCATGGTGCGCGTGGCCCTCGTTCATGACGGGGCTCAACCCGGCGGGCCATGCCGTGTTCGACATCTTGGAGCACAAACCCGGCGTGTCTAGACGTCTGCCGATCACGTATCACTCGATCAAAGGCCGCACGATCTTTACCGACTTCAGCGCCGCGGATAAGACGTCGTTGGCACTGAACATCCCCCTGACGTTCCCCACGCCCCCCATGAAGGGCAAGGTCGTAGCCGGAGGCGTCTTGCCCGCGGCGCGCTCTTACACCCATCCCACCGAGCTTCAAGAGGAGCTCGACCGCAATGCTCCGTTCCCGGTCAACGGGATGAGTTGGACGACGTTTAGGAACCGGCCCGAGGCTTTCCTCGAGGAATGCGCGGAGATAACCGCGCAGCGCCAGAAGGCTTTCGAGTATCTGCTCGATACGACCGAGTGGGACTTCGCCACGATCGTCTATGTGTCTACCGACCGGATCCAGCATTGCTTGATGGAGTACATCCATCCCGAGCACCCCTCCTATCCAGAGATGAAGGACACCGCCGTCGCGAAACAAGCGAGGGCGATCTACCAGCAACTCGATGACGGACTTGCGCGCCTTCTCGAACGAACGACCGAGAACGATCTCGTGATGTTGATGTCGGATCACGGGCATCAGGCATGCACGCGCTGCGTGACGATGGATCGCGTGCTGAAGCATCTCGGCTTCCTCGAGTTCGGGCGCGGCTCGTTCGCGTTCAACCTGGTTCGGTGGGGGCCGGGTCGTCGGATCGCACGGCGTCTGTACGACATCTTCAAGCTCCACGGGCGTGTCTCGATCCCCGCTTCTCCCATCGATTGGGACAAGACCCGCGCGTACACCAGTGTCGTCTCGACGGGCGAGGGTGTCTCGGTGAACCTCAAGGGACGAGAACCACAGGGCACTGTGGATCCGAAGGACTACGAGAAAGTGCGCCAGGAGGTCTTCGACGCGCTGTCGGCCTTCCGGGATCCCGACACCGGCCAGTCCCCGATAGCCAAGATCTATCGCAAGGAAGAGGTCATGAGCGGAGCGTTCTTCGACACCGCGCCCGACTTATTGCTCGTTCCGGCGCCGTTCTACTCGCTCACCCATGCGAAAGGGATGGTCGAAGAAGCGGACTGGCTTTCGGGAGACCACCGGCTCGAAGGTGTGATCGTCGCGACCGGCCCGGAGGTAACACCCGGCCCCCTCGCGGAGACCGTCGAGTTGATAGACCTCGGCCCAACTTCCATGGCCGCGCTCGGGGTCCCCTCCGCGGTACCCCGCGATGGCAAGGTCATCGCCTCGCTCGTCGGTCCCGAGACACAATTGCGCGTCGACGAAAGTGTCTTGGAAGGAGCGGGCGGGGAAGCCGGAAGCGGACTAACCTCTGACGAAGAAGGAGAGATCGAGGACCACCTCCGTGGCCTCGGCTACGTCGAATAACCGTTTTGTGCTAACTCAGCGCCCTTTTAGGGCGCGCTCAGCCACACAGAACGAGGAGGAAGCGCTGTGAGAGCACGCAGGTCCTGTCTTTCGGTTCCGGGCTCGTCCCCGAAGATGCTCGGCAAGGCCCCCGGGCTGCCCGCCGACCAGATCTTCATGGATCTCGAGGATTCCGTCGCGCCGCTCGCCAAGGAAGACGCGCGCGGCAACGTCATCGATGCCCTCAAGAACAACGATTGGGGCGACAAGACGGTCGTCGTGCGGGTCAACTCGATCGACACGCAATGGGCCGCCGACGATCTCAAGACCATCGTCGAGGCCGCGGGGACCTATCTCGATTGCATCATGATCCCGAAGGTTCAGCACGCGCACGAGGTCCTGTTCGTCGACCACATGCTGCGGATGATCGAGACGAACGTCGGGCTCGACAAGCGCATCGGGCTCGAGGTCCAGATCGAAACCGCCACCGGTCTCAAGAACATCCACGAGATCGCGCACGCGTCCGACCGGATGGAGACCCTGATCTTCGGCCCGGCCGACATGAGCGCGTCGCTCGGCCTTCCGACCGTGACGGCAGGCTTGCCGATGCCCGGTTACCCCGGCGACCACTTCCACTGGGTGCTCGAAACGATCCTGGTCGCGGCGCGCGATGCGGGCCTCCAGGCGATCGATGGGCCCTACCTGCTCATCAAGGATCTCGATGGGTTCCGCGAGATGTCGATGCGTGCCCGCGCTCTCGGGTACGACGGCAAGTGGGCGCTGCACCCGGGCCAGATCGATGTCCTGAACGAGGTGTTCACGCCGACCCAGGATGAGTACGACAAGGCCGAGGCACTGCTCGAGGCGTACAAGCACGCGACCGAGGTCGAGCGCACCGGCGCGGTGATGTTCGGCAACGAGATGATCGACGAGGCGTCGCGCAAGATGGCGATCCAGTTCGCCGAACGGGGCCGCGCCGCGGGCATGACGGTCGCGAAGAAGCTCGAGGACTTCCAGGCCGAGTGGGCCGAATAGCCGTAGGCAACGTCCTCCATGCCCGTCGACCCTGACCTCTCCGCCGCCGCAGCGGCCGTCGAAACGGCAAAGCTGGTTGTCGACGCAGGCGCGCGTCACTTGGCCGCGAACGGGGACGCGGATCGCGATCAGGTCGTCGCTTACGACCTAGCGCACGCGGCCGCCGCGGTCGAGACCGCTCGGGCCCTCCTCGACTACGGGGCCAAGGGCGACATCGAGGCCCGCATCGCGTGCGCGTTCGTGGCCGATGCTGTTCACGACGTTGCCACCCGTGTGCTGGGACGCGAGACCGAGTGGGGGACCTCAGCCGATGCGCTGGATGACGCCCTCGCCTTCGTGCGCACCTACCGCGCCCCGGAGTTCCTCTCGGAGCTGTGCGGTGAGCAAGGGCCTCGTCACCTCGACGACGACCTCGAGATGGTGCAGGACACGTTCCGGCGCTTCGCCGAGAACGAGATCGCGCCGGTAGCAGAAGAGATCCATCGCAAGAACGAGGACATCCCCGAACGAATCATCCAAGGCTTGGCCGAGCTGGGCGCGTTCGGTCTGTCGGTGCCGGAGGAATATGGCGGTTTCGCGGCGGGCGGCGAGGGCGAGTACCTCGCGATGGTGGTTGCTACCGAGGAGCTGTCCCGCGGTTCGCTGGGGGTCGGCGGCAGTCTCATCACCCGCCCCGAGATCCTCACGCGCGCCCTGGTGAAGGGTGGCACCGAGGAGCAGAAGAAGGAATGGCTCCCGCGCGTAGCGAGTGGAGAGACCATGGTCGCCGTTGCCGCCACCGAACCTGACTACGGCTCCGATGTTGCCGGCTTCAAGACCACATCGACGCAGGATGGCGATGGGTGGCGGATCACCGGCGTCAAGACGTGGTGCACCTTCGCGGGTCGCGCGGAGGTGCTCATGCTTCTTGCCCGCACCGACCCCGATAGGTCCAAGGCACACAAGGGGTTGTCCCTGTTCATCGTCCCCAAGGAGCGCGGCGCCGGCGAGGGTTTCGAGCTCACTCAGCCCCAGGGGGGCCGGATGGAAGGCCGTCCGATCGACACCATCGGCTATCGAGGCATGCACTCCTACGAGGTTGCCCTCGACAACTGGTTCGTCCCGGGGGACTGCCTGATCGGGGGCAAGGAGGGTTTGGGTCGTGGCTTTTACCTCCAGATGGAGGGGTTCGAGAACGGCCGGCTTCAAACGGCGGCCCGGGCGCTGGGGTTGATGCAGGCCGCCTACGAAGCTGCCTACCGATACGCGGTCGATCGCAAGGTATTCGGCAAGGCTCTCGTCGAATACGAGTTGACGCGCGCCAAGCTCGCCCGTATGGCCGTTGTCATCCAGGCGAGTCGCCAGTTCGCTTACCAAGTCGCTCGCTTGATGGCCAAGGGCGAGGGGACCACCGAAGCCTCGATGATCAAGGCGTACGTTTGCCGCGCCGCCGAATGGTTATGTCGCGAGGCTATGCAGATCCATGGGGGCATGGGCTACGCGGAGGAGTTCCCCGTCAGCCGTTACTTCGTCGACGCGCGGGTGCTGTCGATCTTCGAAGGAGCCGACGAGATCCTGGCCCTGAAGGTGATCGCTCGCCGCCTCCTCGAGAAGCACAAGACCTAGCCGTTTTGTGCTAACTGGTGGCCCCTGCAGGGCGTGCTCAGCGGCACAGATCATGCAGCGACGCGGAGGTGAGCGTCGATCGTTGCCACCAGGTGATCGGGATAGCGAGTCGCGTCGGCCCACGTCACGTAGATGATGCGGAATCCGAGCGCGCCGAGACGGTTGTGCTGATCGAGGTCTTTCGACTCAGCGGCCTCTCCCCAGTGCCACTTCTTGCTATGTCCCTGCACGACTAACTTCTCATCGAGGTAGACGAAGTCCGGTCTGGCAATGAAGGCGCCGTGACTATCACGGATCGTTAATTGCAACCTGGGCATCGGTAGGTGTGAGCGCTCGATGACGTCGTAGATCACGGATTCCAACGGAGAGTGCGGGGGCACACTGGTGCGCATCCTCGAGTGGACGATCTTGCGCAGGACGCCGCATCCATTTCGCCCCCGGCGAGCTGTCAGATAGAGACAATGGTCCAACGCGCCCAAGGTCGTAAGACCCCTCCGCAGAGCGTCGTCTACCGCAATCGCAGACCCTCGACGATCCCCGAAATGACCGCATAGGTCCATCAAGGTCCGCTCGATCGTCGTGCACGGGATGCGGTCGACCACCGTTGCTTGGCTCTCCGGAAGGCGTTTCGTCCGGTGAACGCGCACGCCCGTGTGAGGCATGACGTTGTTGGTAGCGGTCAAGACCTCGATAGGAGTTTTCTCGCATCCCGGCAGCTCCCATAAGTGACCTGCCGCGCGGTGAGACGCCACACCCTTCATCCATTTGCACGCGGCGGACTGGTTACGCATCCACGCTTCGGGGGATCCGGCGATGCTGTAGACGGTGGGATACAGGCGTTCCCACAGGCCTACTTCGAGCCGGTACCGGATCGACTTGGGACTGTGCCCGGCAGCTAGCGCTTCGGCTCGACTGAAGGCCCCATGACCAAGCCGGTTCAGCTCTGCAATCGCAAGATCCGCGTGAGTGCCCATGCCTGGAATGGTGCCGGGGGGGTGCGACAATTATGTTTTGTATAGCCGAGGGTTCCCTCTAGGGGCGCTGAGTTAGCACAAAACGGGGGTTAGCGGGGTTGCATCTGGGGGGGCCAGTCGGCGTCCGCGCTGCGCCCTTTCATCTCGGATTTCTCGACGTCGAGGGTAGGCACATCTTCCATCGCGGTCGCCGCCTTTCCCTCTAGGTTCGAGGTCCTCAGGTACTTGAGGAACGGCAGCTCGACTTTCCCGCCCTTGATCGTCACCGTCTGGCCCGTCGGATAGGTCTGGAACCACGATGTGTCGCCGGACGACAGTAGGACCCCGATGCGGTGCCCCTCGCGCAGCACCCAGTCCTGCGGATAGAGCTCGTAGGAAACCCGCCCGGCCCCGGCGATCAATGACGCACCTTCCGTGA
>Ga0299913_10004226_pt1 | contig 12002 bp, 13 predicted proteins | sample RVTome_9_FD_201360 | JGI IMG/M metagenome (GOLD analysis project Ga0299913, IMG submission 201360) | Soil microbial communities from uranium-contaminated site in the Upper Colorado River Basin, Wyoming, United States - RVT155D38 (version 2) ... | reverse complement strand
TATATATTGAGCAAACAGTTGCGGTAAATAAGTTTGTATTAGATATACAAAGGTTAATCGATATTATTGATAATCTATATTTAAAAACATAATTATTTAAAAAAATTTACTTGAAAAGAGTAATAAACTGCGGTGACTAGACATCTATATATAAATAAATTTTTCATTGTTTGTATGAACTTGTAATATTGTACTTGACTAAAATAAATTTTTTCAAAATTAATTAAATAATTTTACAATTAATTTTGAAAGATAAAAATAATCTAAATATAAATTCATTATTCATTTATTTATGTATATGTCTCAAGATTTCCTTGATGATATTCCAAAAGATAAAAAATTAGTTGTGGAGCTGGGAATGGGTGATGGTAATTTAATAAAATTACTATCAGAAAAGAATCAGGATTATTATTTTATTGGCATAGAAAAACAGGAAATTTATTTTAATAAAGCTAAATATCGTATAAAATCGCAAAATGTTAAGATACTTCATGCCTTATTTGAAACCGTTTTACCTTTATTTGAAGATAATTCGATTCATAAATTTATATCCGTTTTACCTGATCCTAAATATATAGATAAGAATTATAAGAGTAACTGGGAAATCTTATATAAAATTATTCATAAAAAATTAGTGAAACAAGGGAAATTCATTTTAATAACAGAAATTACTGATGAGTTATTCCAACCAGTATCAGATAAAGAATTTTATAAAGAAGTAGAAAATTTAAAACAAATTTTTCAGTCAATAGGATTTATTGTATTAAATGCATTTGAAGGGTATCAAGAAAATTACATGACATCTTTTCTTCAAAAGTTTAATGGAGATCCTAAAAGAATTAGAATAATTAATTTTGAATTTACTAAAAACTAACTAACTTAAAATTTGATTAGTAGATCTGATCGCAGACAACAACTTGGAATGTATGTATGTATGAAATTTTTTTTCTTTTATATTGTTTTTAAGATAGTGAAAACTTGTTGATGTTGTTGATTTAAAATGATACTATTTAATAGCTATTCAGTTTAAATTCTATAACTTGGCAATTGCAGATAACTTTGGCATAGAAGACCGAAAGGCAGCAGAAGCCGTTAAGTGGATGAATTCCTATGCTTTAGATAATAGTAAAAAATTTGAAGCGAAATTAGAAGGTTATTTATTAACAACCAAGAATTTTGGTAATTTTGAAATTATCTCATGGAAAGGAGATTGGTCCTTCGCTAGAAACTTGATAATTAAGGTTAGTAGGAAATTATCAACAAAAGTAATTGAATCTGGTTATCATCAGAAAAATTCATTTTTTCTCTCTTTAATTGGTGCTAATAAAGAAGTGGCTAAAGTCTATAAAAAAGGAAGTATAATTGGCAACCTTATTTTAGACAAGAAATCTGGTAAATGGATTGTTAAATCTGAAAAATTAATATAAAATTAAGATTCACTTTCAAGACACACTATATTAGGCTTTATTTTTATTTTGACCACCATTTCTAACTGCAATTGATTTAGATAAAAATAAAAGTCTTTTTTGCTTGTTGTTCTAGGGATTATGCTTGACTTTCAAAGTTACGGTATATTGAATTTTGTCAATTGTCTTGATTTCTGACGTAATTGTCTTTATTATTGTGTCAATTGTCTCTCCTTTTATCTTGACAAGTATATTGTACGGACCTTTAACTCTATTTGTTGTTAGTATTTCATTTATTTTGGTTAATTCATTTATTATTTTTTCTTCATGACCTTCTTCACACGTTATTAAAACAAAAGCTTCTTCAACCATTAATCATTTGCACTTAGTAACTTCAGCGTATTATTAATAATTTTACTATGATCTGCTTGTACTTCTGTAGTAATAAGCAGTAGGTGATCATCGTCTAATGGAATCGTAATTCTTTTAATTTTTTCATATTCTGCCATGGCATATTTTCCTTTTCCTATTTTGGAAGATAAAGAATTTCTCAGTCCCCATCTCGCTAAAGCCTGTAAATTTGATTTCCGTGTTTCTTCACTACTCAACATATCTTCGACCCCTTCTCTTTGACCTCCATATTTTATCTCTCCAGATTCATCACATATTCCTGCAAATCTTATGTTAGAGTCAATATTAATTACGGCTTTACAGAGGTTACCATAATTCATACCACTATATTCAAAAATACAAATATTAATAGTTTATAGAAATTTACACTCTATTTTGGGAAAATTTTAAAGTAATTGAATCTATATATTTTTTATTAATTACTATATATAATCTGGAATTTTAGCTAATTCTTCTATCTTCCAATGGCAACTCCAACAGAAGTTGCATATTAGACATGTGAGTTGTGTTCTAATTTTACAAGAGTCACATTCTTTATATCGAGGGAAAAGACTATCTCTCAGATATTCATGGTTAAAAAATCGTCTTTCCTCCTTTCTTGTTATTTTGGAAGATTTCATAATTTAGTCTATTAATATATATATATATATCTACTAAATTATAACTTTTGTGAGATCTTTTTTTAATTAATTTTGTTTTTACTATTTATTTTAAAGTAAAATTATATTCATTATTAAAGTTTAAAATTATTTATTTAGAGCATGCTTATTATAATATTATTTAAAGTATTAAATACGATGAGCTAAATCAAACTTAATTTAGCTCACCGTTACCCATCGATTTTCAGCTTTGGTATAGCCTTCCTGCACAAGTCAGCTAATACACATCACATCATTCAACAGAGTTTTATCAGTCGAATTTAGTGTAGACAGTGTCAAATTCTATAACGAGAATTCAATATAAGAGAGTTATTAAGAGAAATTATATAATAATCTTACATAACATTTATTTATCAACAATTTTTTTACGTAATATTTTGTTGAGAAACTAAAATTAGCTAGGATATAGTTTTATTTATATTAATATTATTAACTCAATTGTATAATGTAAATTTAAACTTGATTTCTAATTCCTGATATTTTTACTACATGTTTGTCTTTTGGAATGAATATATCAATACTAATTGTTTTGCCATTCATAGTAACTAATTTATTTTCATATTGTTTCCCATCCAATAAAATTTCAATCTTTTGGTTTGAAGAAATTTGGGGAATTTTAAAATTAGTAGTTCCTCCAGAGGGATTATATGGCTTAACCTCAAAAATAATACTATCAGACGAGTTCTCATATCTAAAATCGCTAATCATAGAAGCACTTTCTAAATTAAAAACAAGATATTCTCCTTTCCCAATATTAATTGTAGATATAGGAGCATTGACATCCAATCCTGCACAACTATAATAATAAACACCATCCTTTATTGCAGGATCAGGGAGAATTTTATATTTAACGTCTTCCCCTGGATAAATGACAGGAATTATGGAGCTTTTTACAGAATCTATTTGAGTACCATTAATTGAATGAACAGAAGCGTATACTGCAATATTTTTAATTATATTAGGACCTGTATTTTTTATTGTACCAACTAGAGCCTTTTCATCGCCAGTAGCAAGATTTGAATAATTCTGCGTTAAGTCCATTAAAAATGGCGTTGCTACTTCTTTGGTCTCAATAGGATAGACAAGACCATTAAAGAATTCATTACCACTAATAGTAAACTTAAATGGAGCAGCGACATATGGGTATATTACATTAGTAAATGTATTGCTTATTAAAATTGAAGATTGTTTATCTGGTTGGGTTACATTTACACCCACTTTAACTTCTATAGGTGTCCCTGCATTATTCTGTACTACACCGACCAAATTCCAATCTCCATTTAAATCTTTGAAAATTTTTTGGTCTACAATAGAAATTGGAAATTCTCCGAATGACTTGATAGGTACTAGAATAATTATAATAGAAAATAATATAATAGCCAAGGACGGAACTAAATTTTTATAAAATATTATACTACACTTCATGAATTTAATAATAATATGGTATAAACAGGATTAAATTTCTTTTCATCATAGATTATTTATTATATTATTTTTTCTTTCTATCTAACTCTTGTTATATTTTTATTTTTAATCAATCGGAAGGGTTTACGATGTTGTTATTATTAGCCTCATCGTTGCTCACTTCATTTCTGGAAGAAGAAGATGATGACGATGTTTTTGTATTACTACTACTGTCGTCTTCATTAATAATGTCTGGTTCTTGAGCACTATCACTTAGTCCATTACTGAAAGAGGTATCTATACTTTCACTGGTGGTCCCTTGTTCATTAGATTCTAATATATTCTCACTATTACTACTAATCTCATTCTTTTCATCAAATTCTTCTGTATCAGGATTTCCAAATAGTGGTTTTTCACTGTCTAGAGGCTGTACATTATCATTAGGTATATCCTCGTCAATACTAGGAAGATTTCTGCTTAAATCGCTAAAAATATCATTACTAGACTCTACTTCTTCTTCTTTTTCTCTATTTATCTCAGAAGGTCCTTCTTGTTCTTCTTCTACTTCTTGAGCTGAAACAGATTGATATCCATTGGATGTGCTATAAAGAAAAACACTTATTATTATGAATGATAATGATGATAAATAGTTCAGTTTAGTCAAATTTTCCATGCTAGTGTATATTATTACCTCTTTTTCTTTTTATAAAGTTATCATATGATACTTTATATCATCCGTTTATCGACCACTTTTGTAAACATGATATATAATTGTTGTTTCAATGATAAAATATTATTATTATTATTTTTATACCATTAAAAAAGAATGATATGTGTTGATTGGATTAATTCAAAGATTTTCATTGGTTTCTTTTTTCTTTTTTATAATGTTATTGATATTACAGATACCACTATCATTTACTTATTCACAAATGGATGAACAAATTATTTCCGAAAATGTTGGTAAACCATTTTTACCAGTAGGTAGTTATCCTGTAGGAATCGGAATAAATTCTGTTACTAACAAACTATATGTCGCAAATCAATTTTCTAACTCAGTTACAGTGATAGATGGCAATACAAATACTATTGAAACTACAATTCAAGTAGATAACTTTCCATATGATTTAGAAGTAAATCCTTATAATAATAGAATATATGTGACCAATAGAGGTTCAAATACTGTCTCTGTTATTGATGGATCTACAAATCAAAGACTATCAAATATCAATGTTGGAGAATCTCCTGTAGGGATATCCATAAATCCTTCAGATAATAGAATATATGTTACAAATCTAGGTAAAGAATCATCATCTTTATCAATCATAGATGGTATTAGTAATAAAGTTACAGGTACCGTGGAATTGAATGGCCTTTTTTATGGTGTAGCGGTTAATCCACTAACAAAAACAATTTATCTCTCTAATCTAAAAAACCATACTGTATCTGTTTTAGATGAAAAAACGAAAAACATTCTTAATAATATTTCAGTGGGAAATATACCTACAGGAATAAATATAAACCATATAAAAAATGTAATTTATATAGCAAATTATGGTTCTAACTCTATTTCTGTAATAGATGGAAAAACCAATAAAGTCAACTCAACAATAAAAGTAGGATATGATCCAGTAGATATTGTGGTGAACCCATTAACAAATCGTATATATGTATCTAATAATGGTGACAATACAGTATCTGTAATAGATGGAATAACTAATAAAAAAATTAAGGATTTATCAGTTAAACCAAATAACACTAAAAACAATGGTAATACCGATCCTATTCTTGATATACCTATCCATCTAACTTTTCCACTTTTAGCTAATAAATTATCTCTTAATCCTATTACAAACCAAATTTATATCACAAATACAGTTTCGAATGGTGTTATGGTAATTGATGGAAAAACTGATAGTGTAGTTGTCCAGTTATCTGTAGAAATAAAACCAGAAAATGCAGGAACTATAGAATGTAACAATTCAAAGTTACCGTCGCAAAGTTTTTGGTTGCATCCTATAAATACCGAAATAAAATGTGCTGCTCATGCATCTCGAGGATATTCATTTGATTTTTGGTCAAATATGATTTCAGATAATAAAAATCCTATCACGCTAAACGTAACAGAAAATAACTTATTAGTAGCTCATTTTAAACCAGCCATCTCAACAGAGACATATATTGGAATGGTAGCTGCTATAGTTGGTTCTACCTCTATATTTGGGGGTTGGTATTATAAAAGACGAGAAAGAAGTTACCTAAATAAAAGCATGAATAGAATAGACTTTACTTATGATGTATTAAAAAAAGACAAGGTAGAAGGAGTTAAACAATTGGAAGAGATTCGAAAAGAAGTAACTAATTTATTTAAAAAAGGAAAGCTAACAGATTCACATTATAATATTCTTGATAAAAGAATCTCCGAATTAATTAATACTCTTTTAAGAACTGACTGATATGTTTAGGCAATAACCATTTAACAAAAAATCTAAATAATTTATTTATTAATTTATTAATTTATTAATTTATTAATTTATTAATTTATTAATTTATTAATTTATTAATTTATTTATAGTTATAACTATGGAACCTAATTCTCTGTTTGAAAGTCAGAGCTAGTGTATATTGTAAATAGTACTTGGTAATAAATAATTATACAATCATAATCTTCTTCATCATTATCATATTCAGTATGTTATTATTAAGCTAAAGAAATTTATATTAAATTATGAATAAAATTTTTTTTTTAACAATTGCTTGTTTTGCATCTTTTATATTGTTATCTTTTATAGTAATTAATAAATCAAATAATATATATTTTGATAATATTATACATGTTGATATATCTCTTTTTATTGCAATAAATGAATTTCAGATAAAATTACCTACAGAGCTTGATCAATTTATGATTGTGATTACTCTTTATGGAAGAGAAATTTTTTTACCATTTGTACTGATATTAATTTTCATATTTGGAGGTAAAAATGGAAGGAAAACAGTAATCATAACAGGAATCTCTATTTTAATGTTGATTCCCATTGTTTCTATTACTAAAGATTATATTGAAAGACCAAGACCTTTTGTTCCTGACTTGGACCCACTAATGTCTACAGATACTAACTATTCATTTCCCTCTGGACATTCTACTCTAATAGTTGCTGGCTCTATAACTCCCTTGATTTTATTTAAAGGAAATAAATATACTAAAATTTTGCCTATTGTTTTACTCATTGATGCAGGATTAGTATGCTTTTCAAGAATTTATGTTGGAGTTCACTATCCATTTGATGTTTTAGGGGGATTTTTTTTAGGAAGCGGAATATCATTGTTAATTATTTGTCTTGTAAGTACCATACCGAAAATTAGAACCACAATAAGTAATTACAAATTTAAAGATTCTTGAAATGATATTATATAAATTTAAAACTAAACTAAAATATTACAAGAACACTATATAATCATCTATCTCTTTCTTTTCCTAAAAACGCTTTGGTAGGTAAATTCCAATTATATTTCATTGCTAACAGTCTAAATAATGTAACAATAACTATACAGACAACCATGGAAATATAGTAATTGAAATCAAAGTATAATAGAATAAAAAATATAATAATTCCTAAAAAACTTGCTGATGCATATAACTCTTTGATGAATACTAGCGGAATTTCTTTAACAAAAACATCTCTTACTATTCCTCCGCCGATGGCAGTAAAAATACCTGCTAAAGACATAGCTAGAAAATTTAATCCCAACATTTCATAAGCAATACTGGAGCCTATGATAGTAAAGACTCCTAAACCTATTGCATCAAACTTTAAAAATAATTTTTCACGTTCCTTAAAAAAAGGGTGTAAAAAAAATACAATAACACCTGTAGCTACAGCAATAGTTAGATAATAAGGATCTAGCATAATTTTAGGTGGTAATCTGTCCAATAGAAGATCTCTGATTAACCCTCCAGCTAAACCTGTACTGCTAGCTAATACTATAACTCCTACCATGTCCATTTTGTATTGAATTGCTTTTAGCGCGCCGGTCACGGCAAATACCATTACACCAAATAAATCTAATACCTGAAGTAATAAGGGAATTGAGAAAAAAATATTATCCAACTATAAATATTAATTATTTCTTAATATTTATTTAAATTGATTAATTTCTCTACCTATTCAAACAGTTTAATTATAAAATAATTTAATGTAATGATTTTGGAGCTTTCATTCCTTTATTGTTTAATACAATATAAACTTCTGGAATAGAGTAAACAAATCCTATGTGAACACAATCTATTTTTTCATCTAGTAAACACCGTAGTTCACCATTTCGTAATATAACTTCTGCTATTCTATTTCTTTTATTATCTTTTATTAGTACTCGATCAGAGTCAATTGAAATTTTTTCCATAAAAGGAGCTTGTTTAGTAAATGCTTCATGCTTTAACATCATCTCCTCCATCATGCTTGTAAGGTATCCTGAAAAACTTGTAATTCCTTTTAGTTCTAAATCATTCTTTCTTTTTTCATAAACATTAAAGAATTTTTTATAGATGTTCTCACTGACTGTAATTGATTTAAAACCAGGTTTAGGCACGCTTATACCGTATTAGACCGTAACATATAAGATTTACTATATAAATTTATAAATAAAATACTACTTTGGATGATCTAATTATAATTTTGCCGTCATATTATTATTGCTGAAATAAGTTTACGTACTTATTTAACTAATTAGTTTTTTATAGCAATGAAATTATTTTAGGAATATTGTTTAATTTATATTAAAATATTTTTAACAATAATTTAATTTAACTATTTATTTTATTTTATTTTATTTTATTTAATTATGTTTGAAAACAGTGATCTAAATACTAGATATATTTTTTAAATTTTGAATAATAAACGATGGAATTACTTAATAACCCTTTAACATAATACTTTTAAATAATTATAGGCTTGTTTTGCTACATAGATGGGATTATCCTGATATGGATATAATTCTACAGTAACAAATCCTTTATATCCAATCTTTTTTATTGTATCAAAAACTTGTTCAAAATCTATAGAACCTATTCCAGGTATAAGATGATAGTGAACTCTATTATTAGCTATGTCTGATAAATGAAAATGCTCTATATAATCAATTAATTTTAATATTGTTTCAGAAGGATCTTCTTTGACACAATAAAAATGTCCAATATCAAAATTTAATTTTATATAGTCAGAACATATTGTTTTCATTAATTCTAAAAATTGCTGAGAGTTCTCAATTAGCAGAGAAGGTTCTGGTTCAACTAATATTTTTACATCATTTTCTTCTGCAATAAATTTGACTTTTTTTAACCCATCTGCGAATATTTTCAGTAGGATATTTGATTCTATTTTATTCTTTTTTATGTTAATTGGACCTCCTGGTTCAGTTGAAAGGTTTTTTGCACCTAAGGTTTTTGCTAAATAAATGCAATCTATTGTATGCTTAATCCTAATTTCTCGTAACTTGTAATCATTTTCAATCCATGAAGGATGATAAACATCTCCTATGGCATATAATGTAAATGCATTAAGGTTAGAAATCCCTATATTCAAATCGGAAATCAAATTTTTTATTTTTTTTGCTTGTTCTTTTGAAAACTCGGGAGGATAAGCATGTGGTATATCACATAAAATTTCTACTCCTTTATAACCTATTTTAGCTATTTCTCTTATAGCAACATCAAGAGAAAATTTCTTAAAAGCGTTTGAACTAAATGATAGTATCATTCCTAAATTATCCGTAATGAATATATTCTACTTAATATTCTATCACTGAACTTGAGGTTTCCAGGTAAATTTATTTGATTGTTTGTAAAAATCATACGCATTAATCATTGTAACTTTTTCTATTTCATTTTTTCTAAATCCTTCCTTTCTCATTTCTCTAGCAACTAATGGCACGCTCAATGGATCGGAAATCCCCCAATCAGCTGCACTATTTATCATTATACTATCTGATCCATTTTTTCTTATAATATCCATTGCTCTCTTTGGTGAAAGTTTCGTTAAAGGATAAACCGAAAGACCGGCCCACAATCCCATTTCCAATGTTTTTTTTATTGTTTCTTCCGTATTATGATCGATCAGGATTTTCTTTCTATCATATTTATTACCATTTTGATTTAGTATTTCGTCAATTTTTTCTATTCCTTTAATTTTATTTTGATGAGGTAAATGAATCATAATAGGAATCTTTTTGGTGGATGCAATTTCAAGCTGTTTTATAAAAATCTCTTCTTCTAATTCATTAATAAGATTGTAACCTATTTCACCAATTGCTACAACTCTTTCTCTATCTATAAACTTTAACATTGCGTGTAATGCATCTAACGCTAGTGGTCTCTGGACAGATTCTTTAGGATTTACAGAAATGCATACAAAATGTTCAATTCCAAATTGTTTAGCTCTTGTAGTTTCGAACGATATGAGGTGTTCCCAATAATCAATAAACGTTCCAACAAAAGTCCTTGGACCTCCAAGCCAAAAAGAGGGTTGTACTATAACTTCTATTCCTGCTTTAGACATAGCATCATAGTCATCAGTAGTTCGAGAATACATATGAATATGCGGATCGAAGAATCCAGACATTTACTTATAAAATCAACCAAGTTATATTAAATGTATATATTGTTATATTCTCAATAAAAATTTCATGATACTATCTGTTGTAGTTTTATTTATCGTAATAATCATCAGTTATTTTATATTAATGTGTATCTTATAATAAGTTAGAAATTATAAGAAATATTATGTATACTAATTATTTCATTTTTGATGTATTTATTGTCTAATATAATGTAAAATGTAATTACATTTACATATTAATATTTGATATTTTTAAAAAAATAAAAACCAAAAAAATTATTTTGAATACAAAATAAAAAATTTTTTATTAAAATCTAATCTATTTTAATGCTGAAATAAATCTAAAACGAACAACTAATAAGATATTAAATTATTAAGACAACTAGACATTGAAGAATAATGCAAGTTCACCTACTACTACTAACATTAAAAGTATTTATAAATCATCTAATATGTTGTCGATTGATCTTGCAGGAATACATCTTAGAAATCCGCTTCTACTTGCATCAGGATTTTTAGGTATTTCTCAGGAAATTTTTAACAGATTATACAATGATGGTTTAGGAGCTATAGTCAGCAAATCAATAAGTGTTAGTCCTCTAGATGGATATAAAGGTCCCACAGTTGTTTCTCTTGGAGACAAAGGTTATTTAAATGCTGTAGGGCTTGCAAATCCTGGATCTGATGTATTTGCTCATGAAATTATGAATAATCAAATTCCTCTTATAGTTAGTATTGTTGGATCTAGTCAGTCAGATTTTCCAAAACTAATAAGTAAATTTGATAAGTTGAATATCTTAGGTTATGAGATTAATCTTTCTTGTCCACATGTTGCGAAGATGGGCATGGAAGTTGGTGATGACCCTGATTTGGTAACTAAAATAATTAAGACTATTAAGTCAAGAACTAAAAAACCTGTAATTATCAAAGTTGGAATAGGAAATACCGATATTTTAAAACTTGCAACGATAATCCAAGAATCAGGAGCTGATGCCATAACTGCAATAAATACTATTAGAGCAATGATAATAAATGTCGAGACCGGAATGCCCATTCTGAGCAATAAAGTTGGCGGATTGTCTGGTATTCCTTTAAAACCCATAGGAGTCAGATGTGTTTATGAAATATCTAAAAAAGTCGATATCCCTGTAATTGGATGTGGTGGAATATTTACATGGGAAGATGCAATAGAATACGTTTTGGCAGGTGCAACAGCTATAGAATTAGGTTCTGTCATAGGATATACGGGTTTGAAAGCATTCAATCAAATAAAATTAGGAATTACAAAATATTTGCAGAAGAAAGATTGCAAGAGCATAAAGGAGATTGTTGGTCTTGCACACAAATATTGATAAAATACGAATGGTTGTTATTGAAGAGGTAATAGAAGAAACTCCTTCGGTAAAGACTTTTGTTTTCGATGATATGTTATCTTCAAATGCAAAACCTGGACAATTTTTAATGATCTGGATTCCAAGGGTAGAAGAACTTCCAATGAGTGTAATGAT
>Ga0299913_10004225_pt1 | contig 12002 bp, 8 predicted proteins | sample RVTome_9_FD_201360 | JGI IMG/M metagenome (GOLD analysis project Ga0299913, IMG submission 201360) | Soil microbial communities from uranium-contaminated site in the Upper Colorado River Basin, Wyoming, United States - RVT155D38 (version 2) ... | reverse complement strand
TCCGCCATCTCGGTGATGACGTCGTTGCGTCGATTGAGGGTGCGTTCCGGCGCGGTGCGTGGGTTGTACAAGGACGGGTTGCGGACCAGGACCGCCAGAGTGGCGGCTTCGTCGATTTCCAAAGAGTCCAGCCGCTTGTCGAAGAACTCCTCTGCCGCGGTCTTGACTCCGTATGCGCCGGAGCCGAAGTACACCGAGTTCATGTAGTACTCGAGGATTCGCTCCTTGGGGAACCTTCGTTCCAGCTCGGCTGAGACGAAGGCCTCGTTGACCTTGCGTCGGATGCTTATCTCGTTTCCGACGAAGGCGTTCTTGACCACCTGCTGGGTGATTGTGGAGCCGCCTCGAGTCGAGTCGGAGATGAAGTTATCGATGGCTGCGGAGACGATCGCTGAGAAATCGACGCCTTCGTGGTCGAAGAATTTCGAATCCTCCGCGGCCAGGACTGCGTGAACCATCACCTCCGGCACCTTGTCATAGGCAATCGGCTCCGAGTTGCGACCGTCGTGCAGCTCCGCAAGCACTTCACCCGAGTCGGCATAGACCCGGCTGACCCGGCTCAGATCGGGGAGATTCAGCTCCATCGCCCTGGTGTCAGGAACCCACTCGGCAGTGACGTCTTCGAATGTTCCGTAAGCCGAATTCGCCCCCAGGAACGCGAAGAGACCCACCCATCCCGAGAGGAGGAGTGAGATCGAGAGGAGAGTGGCCAAGGCGCCGAACCAGCGGCCTCGCCGTTCCCGCGCCTCGATTTGGTGGATGAGGGCTTTCCTGGCCATTCGGGGTTATACGACGATCCGGGATGTCGAGTAGTTCCCGCCTACGATCCCGGACGGTGTCAGGATACTTGCCTCATGAGTGAAACCAGGCATACCTCGAGTGACATCGAGGTCGACGTCTTATACGAAACGCCTGGGGATCCAGAGCGGATAGGGGTTCCCGGAGAGTATCCGTTCACCCGCGGCCCTCATCCGGACATGTATCGGGGACGGCTGTGGACGATGCGGCAGTATTCCGGATTCGGCACCGCTCAGGAGACCAACAAGCGGTTCAAGGACCTTCTTGAAGCGGGTCAAAGTGGGCTGAGTGTCGCCTTCGACCTTCCCACTCAGATGGGTCTGGACTCCGATCACCCCCTAGCCGCGGGTGAGGTGGGAAAGGTCGGGGTTGCCATCGACTCGATCGAAGACATGCGACGACTCTTCGAGGGCATTCCGCTCGACCAGGTCTCGACCAGCATGACCATCAATGCGACCGGAGCAATGTTGTTGTTGCTATACGAGTTGGTGGCTTCCGAGCAAGGGGTGGACGGAGATCGGATCCGGGGCACGATCCAGAACGACATCCTCAAGGAGTATGTCGCCCGGGGCACCTACATCTTTCCCCCCAAGCCATCGATGAGACTCGTCACCGACGTGTTCCAGTATGCCGAGTCCACCCTCCCCCAATGGAACACCATCTCGATCAGTGGCTATCACATCAGAGAGGCCGGATCCACCGCCGCACAGGAGCTCGGGTTCACGATCGCCAACGGTCTCGCCTACGTCAAGGCCGCCATGAGCGCCGGGCTCGACGTCGACCGATTTGCACCGCGTCTGTCGTTCTTCTGGAACGGACACAACGACTTGTTCGAAGAGGTGGCCAAGTTCAGGGCGGGGCGAAGGATCTGGGCGCGCCACATGAAAGACGAGATCGGCGCCACCGACCCCAAGTCGTGGGCCATGCGCTTCCACACCCAGACCGCAGGCTCGACCTTGACCGCCCAGCAACCCCTCAACAACGTGGTGCGGACCACGGTCCAGGCTCTGGCGGCGGTGCTCGGCGGCACCCAATCCCTGCATACCAATGCCTATGACGAAGCCCTCGGTCTGCCCACGGATGAGTCAGCGTTGCTGGCGCTGAGGACACAGCAAGTGATCGCCTACGAGTCTGGGGTGACCAACACGGTCGATCCGCTCGCCGGTTCCTATTTCGTGGAGAGTCTCACCGATGAGCTCGAGGCAAAGGCAGAGGAGCTGATATCGACAATTGCAGCCATGGGCGGCGCCGTTGCTGCCATCGAAGAAGGCTGGATGCAGGCTCAGATCGATGATTCGGCCTACCGCGAGGCACAAAGGCAGTCGGATGGCCGGTCCGTGGTCGTCGGCGTAAACCGGTTCGAGTCAGCGAGGGGAGAGCCACTGACGTTGCACGAGGTCGATCCCGCTCTCGAGGAACGACAAAAACGCGATCTGTCGGAGCGTCGCGGTTCGAGAGATCAGAATGCCGTTGACGAAACATTGTCCTTCGTCGCCGAGGTTGCTGGCACCGATGCCAATCTGATGCCGGCAATGCGGGAAGCCTTGTCGATGGGGGCGACCATCGGCGAGGTCTCCGACGCCCTGCGAGGCGTGTTCGGTGTCCATCGGCCCGTCGGGTAGTTTCCGGACCGACGATGCCCGACACGAGCACACATCTTCTGGTAGTCGGAGGCGGCCCCGCCGGTACCCAGGCTGCCACGATCGCGGCGAGCAACGGAGCCAGGGTCACCCTCGTCGAGAAGGACATCGTCGGGGGTGCGGCTCACCTCTGGGATTGCATCCCGTCCAAGACGATGGCGGCCAGCGCCCTCCGACACACTTCGGTGCGCAACGCCGTCAAGCTGGGGTTGATCAACGATGCGGGTCGGGTCGATCCAACGGTGTTGTCCAGTCGGATCAAGGAGATCACGGCCAATATCAACGAAAACTGGGTTGAGCTCCTCTCCGACCAGCGGGTAGAGCTGATCGGTGGCAAGGGACGATTCACCAGCCCCAACTCGGTGATCGTCGACACCATCGACGGTGAACGTCAGATCGTCTTCGACAAGGCATTGATCTCCACCGGATCCAAGCCCCGAGTCCCCGACTGGGCCCCGGTGGACGGCAAGCGGGTCCTCACCACTCGCGATTGCTACGACCTCGACGAGATCCCGGAGCACATGATCGTGATCGGCTCTGGTGTCACCGGGGTTGAGTTCACCCATATCTTCGAGGCGATGGGATCGAAGGTGAGCCTCGTCGTCTCCCGTCGACAGATCCTTCCCTATCGCGATGCCGAGGTGGCGGCTGTGCTCGAGGAGGACTTCATCGAGCGAGGTGTCCACCTGGTGATCGGTGCTCGTGCCGAGACGATCGAGGTACAGGGCGACGAGGTCTCGGTGCGCTGTGACGATGGACGGGTGATCGACGGCTCTCACGCCTTGCTCGCAGTCGGGTCGGTGCCACTCACAGCCGGTCTCGGGCTCGACGCCGCCGGAGTCGAGATCGAACGTGGCTATGTCACTGTCGACGAGTTTCAGAGAACCTCTGCGGCTCACATCTACGCAGCCGGTGATGTCACCGGGCAGATGCCGCTCAGCTCCGTTGCCTCAATGCAGGGTCGGAAAATCGCCCGGCATGCTCTCGGGCTTCCCGCCAAGCCGATCGACTACGACAAGGTCACCGAGGCGATATTCACCGAGCCCGAGATCGCCTCGGTCGGCTTGGCCGAAGTCGATGCTGCCGCTCAGGGGAGGAAGGTGCGGACTACCAAGGTGCCTTTCACCTCAAATGCGCGTTCGGTGCTCCAACATTTCACCCGGGGATTCGTGAAACTGACCTCAGACCCGGCCACGGGCGTGGTTCTTGGCGGGACTATCGTCGGCCATCGGGCTTCGGAGTTGATTGGCACCATCGCCCTTGCCGTTCAAGCCCGGGTGACGACCCAGACTCTGGTCGAGACCTTGCTGGCCCATCCATCGATGATCGAGGCGATCAGCGACGCGGCCGAGTAGAGGTCAGTGCCAACTCGACGGCCCATGAACAAACCGAAAGAGGACATATGACTACGACGGTTCCCAAATCAGACCGGGAAGCTACCGAGGCCTTCGCAGGTCGCGTGTTCGATTCCATCCTGGGCCTGATCGATGTCTGGTCGATCTATCTTGGCGACAAGCTGGGTCTCTACGACGCACTGGCAGAAGCACCGATGAGTCGCGACGAGCTCGTCTCGCAGACGGGCACGCACTGGCGATACATCACCGAGTGGCTCGAGCAGCAGGTAACCACAGGCATCCTCGAAGTGGACGATCCAGCCGCCGGGCACGACACACGGGTGTACACGCTGCCGGCGGCGCATCGAGAGGTGCTCTGCGACCGCGACTCTCTCAACTACTTGACCCCTTTCGCCAGGCTCATCACGGCTGGTGGACTGCAGCTGCCCGCGATACTCGAGGTGTACCGCAACGGCGGTGGGGTGCCCTGGGAACAGTACGGGCCGGACATGCGTACCGGCCAGGCCGAGATGAATCGTCCCTGGTTCGTCAACGTCCTGGGGACCGATTGGTTCCCAGCGGTCCCCGAGCTCGATGAGAGGCTGCAAGAGGCGGATGCCCGCGTGGCCGACATCGGTTGTGGCGAGGGATGGTCCTCGATCGCCGTCGCCAAGGCCTACCCGGGGGTCACCGTCGACGGATTCGACATCGACGAGGATTCGATCGTCGCAGCGCGGGCCCATGCACAGAGAGCGGGGGTGGCGGACAGGGTGCGCTTCCATCGAGTCGACGGCTCTGAAGCAACCGGCGATGGTTCCTTCGACGTGGTCACTCTGTTCGAGTGCGTTCACGACATGGCCCACCCGGTGGATGTACTGGAGCATGCCCGGAGTCTGGTGAAGCCTGACGGGCATGTCGTGGTCATGGATGAGGCAGTGGGAGATGCCTTCGGTGACCGCACCGACGAGGTGGAGCGGCTCATGTACGGGTTCTCCCTATTCGTCTGTCTTCCCGACGGGATGTCGCATGAGGGAAGCGTCGGCACCGGAACGGTCATGAGACCCGCCCAGCTCGAGGACTACGCCAAGAAGGCCGGGTTCAGCGGACTCTCTGTGCTCCCAATCGAGAATGACCTCTGGCGGTTCTACTCCTTGGATTTGTAGGTCCGCGAACTTACGGCGCTGGAAACCGACTGTGCAATGATGCGCTGTGAGCGCGCATGTGGGCTCACTCGAATGAGGGTCAAGAGCAAATCTCCATTGTCATTCACTACGGAAGTAGCCGCTCAAGCGGCTACTTCACAATGGCGATCACTTGGCCGGCGGCCACCGTGTCACCGGGCTCGACCCGGAGGTCGACCACGTCGCCCTCGGTCGCAGAAGCGACCTCGTTCTCCATCTTCATCGCTTCGAGGACACAGATGGGATCGCCAACCCGGACGCTTTCTCCCGCCTTGACGTGCACCTTGACGATGGTGCCCTGCATAGGGGCGCTGATAACACCGTCGGAGACCCCGGTTGGCCCGCCCGCTGCCAGTTTTGGGGGCCGACGACGGATCTGCCCGCCGGCAGTGGGCTCAGGAGCCCAATAGGCGACACGGAATCGGCGTCCGCCGATCTCCACCGTGACGTCACGCCTGATCAGATCCTCTTCCCCGGGCAACGCCGGGGCTGCATCCGGGCTCGTGCCCTCCAACGAGACGACGTCCTCCATCCATTTCGTGTAATGGCGCCCGCTGACGAAGTCCTCGTGGTCGAGGACGGCGAGATGGGCCGGGATGGTGGTCGAGACCCCCTGCACCGTGAACTCCTGGAGGGCACGTCGACCCCGGCTTATCGCCGACTCCCGGTCCGGGGCCCAGACCACCAGCTTGGCCATGAGGTTGTCGTAATACTGCGAAACCGCCGTTCCGGGTCTGATCCACGAGTCGACCCGCACGCCCGGTCCGGCCGGCTCTTCCCATTCGACGACCTGGCCCGGCGTGGGTAGATAGCCCTGATATGGGTCCTCGGCGTTGATGCGAAACTCGATGGCGTGGCCCCGGGGCTCCACTTCGCCCAACTCCAATCTCTCTCCATTGGCGATGCGGAGCTGCCAGGCGACGAGATCGAGTCCGGTGACCATCTCCGTGACGGTGTGCTCCACCTGGAGTCGCGTGTTCATCTCCAGGAAGTAGAAGTCGCCGTTCTGATCCATGAGGAACTCGACGGTGCCTGCGTTGACGTAGTCGCACGAACGTCCCGCGTCGAGGGCTGCCTTGGCGAGAGTCTTCCGCTGTTTTGCGGTCAGACCCGGCGAGGGAGTCTCCTCGATGAGCTTTTGATGACGACGCTGAACCGAACAGTCCCGTTCTCCGAGAAACACCCCATTGCCATGGGTGTCGAAGAGGACTTGAGCCTCGATGTGTCTCGGTCGCTCGAGGTACTTCTCGACGTAGACCTCCGGGTTACCGAAGTAGGCATCGGCCTCCCTACGTGCTCCCTCGAACGCGTCGGCCACCTCGTCCCGTGCCCACACGACGCGAAGACCCTTGCCGCCGCCACCGTGAGCGGCCTTGATCGCCACCGGGTAGCCGAACTCCTCGCCGAGAGCCTCTACCTCCTCGACCGTTCGCACCGGGTCGGTGATCCCGGGGACGGTGGGCACTCCGTAGGCTTCGGCGTTGCGTCTCGAGGTGATCTTGTCGCCCATGGCCTCGATTGCCTCACCGGACGGGCCTACCCAAATGACACCCGTCTCCGCGACGGCACGAGCGAATCCCGGATTCTCTGAGAGAAATCCGTATCCGGGGTGAATCGCTTCAGCACCGGCGTCGTGAGCTATGCGGAGGATGGATTCCTGGTTGAGATAACTCTCTGCTGCGGGAGCGCCACCGACGTTCCAGGCCTCGTCGGCGAGCTCCACATGGAGGGCATCACGATCCAGCTCGGAGAACACTGCGATGGTTCGGATGCCCATCTCACGAGCCGTGCGAATGATGCGTACGGCGATCTCGCCACGATTGGCGATCAACAGGCTTTTCATAAAGGCCCGTTGCCGTGTTTCTTCGGGGGCAGGGATTCCCGTTTCGAGCGGAGCATCTCCATTGCACGGATCAGCTTGAAGCGGGTCTCCCGGGGCTCGATTATCTCGTCGACCAATCCGAGCTCGGCAGCGACATAAGGGTTGTTGAATCGGGTCTCGTAGTCGGCGATCAACTCTTGCCTCCTCGCCTCGGTGTCGTCGGCCGCAGCGATCTCGCGTCGGTGAATGATATTCACCGCACCCTGGGCACCCATCACGGCAATCTCAGCCGACGGCCAGGCAAACACCAGATCGGCTCGAACTCCGCGGGCGTTCATGACGAGGTAGGCCCCACCGTAGGCCTTTCGGGTGATGACACTGATTCGCGGAACGGTGGCCTCGCAATAGGCATAGAGCAGCTTGGCACCGTGACGGATGATCCCGCCGTGCTCTTGGTCGACCCCGGGCAGAAATCCGGGTACGTCTACAAAGGTGAGGATGGGGATGTTGAAGGCGTCACAGAAACGTACGAAGCGGGCCGCCTTCTCGGATGCGGAGATGTCGAGAGTTCCCGCCAAAACCGCAGGCTGGTTGGCGACGATGCCGACGGAATGTCCGTCGAGACGACCGAACCCGACGATGATGTTCTTCGCCCATTGCTCGTGAACTTCGAAGAACTCCGAGGAATCGAGCACCGTCTCGACAACGGTGCGCATGTCGTATGGCTGGTTGGACTCGTCCGGGATGATCGAATCGAGTGAGTCTTCGGTGCGATCGCCCCGGTCGGCCGGTGCGTAGTAAGGCGGCATCTCCATGTTGTTCCGGGGGAGGAACGACATGAGGTAGCGGACAGCTTCTAGAGCGTCCCTTCCGTTGGGGTAGACGAAATGTGTCACTCCCGATTTGGAGGCATGGGCTCCGGCGCCACCAAGGTCCTCCATGGTGACCTCCTCACCGGTGACCGCCTTGATGACGTCGGGGCCGGTGATGAACATGTGAGAGGTCTGGTCGACCTGGAACACGAAATCGGTCAAGGCGGGGGAGTAGACCGCCCCTCCGGCGCAGGGGCCCATGATCACCGAGACCTGAGGTATCACACCGCTGGCCCTCACGTTGCGTTCGAAGATCCTCCCGTAGCCATCCAGGGAGGAGACCCCCTCTTGGATGCGAGCCCCGCCCGAGTCCTTGAGACCGATGACGGGAGCACCGGTGTCAAGCGCCATGTCGAGGATCTTGCAGATCTTGTCGGCAACCACCTTGCCGAGGCTTCCTCCGAAAACCGTGAAGTCCTCGGCGAAGACGAAAACGGGGCGGCCGTCGATGGTCCCGTGGCCGGTCACGACCGCGTCACCCGGTGGTTTCTTGTCCTCTATCCCGAATCCCGACGACTGGTGTTTGACGAATTGGTCGATCTCGTTGAATGAGTCCTTGTCGAGGAGGACGTCGATTCGCTCCCGGGCGGTCAGCTTGCCGGCTTCGTGTTGGCGGGCCACAGCCCTTTGCGTGCCGGCATGGAGGGCGTCGTCCCTGAGGGTTCTCAGCTGTTCGATCCTCGCCTCAGTTCCCAAGACTTCTCCGTAACCTCTTCCAGGGGATTCGCAATTTTGTAAGACTCACCCGGAGGCAAGTTGGCTACACCCTATTTCCAGATGCGGCTCGATCGTGTGCCATCCACCCAGGATGTCGCCCGGGACGAGTTGAAGGACCTGCCGCTGCTTGTCCTGGCCCGCGCTCAAACCGCGGGTCGAGGCCGTGGTGGTGCGGCATGGATGACCGCAGATCGCGCCGTGGCGGCATCGCTCGCTTTCGGTCATGACGTCGCCGAAAGCCGGCCGTTGTCTCTGATGGCGGGCCTGGCGGCGGTGCGATCGACCTCGAACACGTCATTGAAATGGCCCAACGACGTGGTGATCGACGGGTCGAAAGTCGGCGGGATTCTGGTGGAGCGCTCGGAGGGCATGACGGTCATCGGTGTTGGCTTGAACCTCTGGTGGCCCGATCCTCCTGAGGGAATGGGGGCTCTCTTTGCTGACGACCCCGGGGAGGAAGCCTACGCCGAGCTCGGCGCCCTCTGGGGCGCCGAGCTCATGGAGCTGTTGGATGGCGATGGATGGCCCATCGACGCCTACCGGGACGTCTGCATCACGTTGGGCCGGGAGATCACATGGGAACCTGGAGGGGAGGGGCGAGCTGTCGATATCGCCGCGGATGGTGCCCTCGTCGTGGAAACCCGATCTGGAGAAGAGTCGATCTACTCAGGAGCGGTGCGACATGTGCGGACCTGACACTCAATCAGCCCAGGTCTTCGATGTCCGGTGCAGCCAGTGAGCCCTTGAAGAAGGCCAGTAGCCGGGCAAAGGCATCGTCGGCTGCGGACTGATCGAAGCCATCGCCGTCGATGTCGAAGAAACCATGGCCCACTCCTTCGTAGAGCAACCACTGGCCATGGTCGTTTCTCGTCTGTGCCTCATCGATCGACGCATTGTCGATGAGCTCATCCTCGGCGCCGTAGAGGGCGAGGACGGGAACAGGTAGATGATCGAGATACTCCGCAACTTGATGCTCCCGCTCCTCGTCCCCGGTGAGTGGCGTGTAACAAAGAGCGAGTGAGCGAACCCAATCGCGGGTGGCAGCCTTGATGACCCCGAACCGCCCGCCCACGTCTGTTCCCAGGATCCCGACCCGGTTGTCCGCATTCCACGAAACGTCGTCGGATACGAGGAATTGGTGTAGTTCGTCGAGGATGTAGAGAGCCCGGTCGTCAGCGAGCGAGTTGTACAAATCGAGCGGGTCGCCGCTTTTGCCGTACAAGTCGATGCTCATGGCGGCAAAACCTTCGCGAGCGAATCGACGACAAAGGTCTTTTTCGACGCTGCTCAGACCATCCAGGTCATGGATGATGAACACCACCGGGACCTTTCCGGCGACGTCGGGGCGGGAGATGTAGCCATTCCGATGGCCGGCACCGACCGGTATCGGCCAACTGCCATACATGATCGGATATGTCCCTTCGTGGGACAGCACTGCCAAGGAGAAGACCTCCGTCCGGTTGGGCGGGAGGTTAACCCGAACTCCGCTACGTCCCGACTTTGCCCTGAACCGCCGACCGCGAGGAGCCGCGTATAAAAAAGGAACCGCCGGTAATGTGACACCGTCTATTTCTAGATGGCGAAGTCTTCCTCTCCTCCCGTTCCACGTTCCGGCCTACCCAAGTGGTTGAAGATCACAACGATCGCGCTGCTGGTGGTGGCAAATCTCGTCGCGCTCGCCGTCGTCTGGGCGATCCAGACGGGCAACAGCTTGTTCTCGGATGCAGCCACCGACGAAGACGTTGTCCAATTCCTCGATCCCTCGACCGGTGGCGAGTTGATGTTCCTGGTGGTCGGTTCCGACAGCAGAGCACGTCTCGACGACCTGAACAATTTTGGACAGGCGGGTGGGGCTCGAGGCGACGTCGTGATGCTGGTGCGGGTGGACTCGTCGGGTTCGGCGCAGATGCTCAGCATCCCCCGCGACCTGCGTGTGGAGATTCCCGGTCACGGCACCAACAAGATCAATGCGGCCTACGCGTTCGGTGGCCCGTCGCTCATGGTTGAGACCATCAAGACCAACCTCAACGTCAGCGTCAACCACTACGTGGAAATCGACTTCGTCGGGTTCCAGGCGATAATTGACGAGGTCGGGGGTATCGAGGTGTCGTTCCCATACCCGGCCCGGGACGCCAAGTCCGGTCTGGACGTTCCGGCCGGCGACCAGATCCTGAACGGCGAGCAGGCCCTCGCCTTCGCCCGATCCCGGAGGTATGAGGAACAACAGAACGGTTCTTGGGTGTCGGTCGAGGCGAACGACATCGGTCGCACCCAACGTCAGCAGACAGTGATGAAGGCCCTCGTGTCCCGTCTCAAGAGTCCGTCGTCGATTGCGGAGGCCGGAGACGTCGCATCGGCAATGTCGAGGAACATGACCATCGACGCCAGTCTCGCCGACGCGTCGCCGGCGTCACTTCTATGGGATTTCAGAGGTGTCATCACGGGATCAATCGAGGGGGCGACACTGCCCACTTACAGCGAGAACATCGGTGGATCGTCGTTTCAGATAGCCCAGCAACCCGAGGCCGATGCGATGCTTGCCAACTTCAGGTCCGGCAAGGCCTTCGATGATCAACCGTTGCAGGTTCGAGTGTTGAATGGCAACGGAAGCGCCGGTGCTGCCGGCGAGATGTCCGACCGACTGGAATCGCTGGGCTTTCAGGTGGCCGACATCGGCAACGCCGATTCCAACTCGTTTCAGCAGACCACCGTGGTCGTGCCGGAGGGCAGCGACGATGGTGAGACGATCACCGCAGCACTTGGTTTCGGTGTAGTCGAGTTTGGAGTTGTCGATAATGGATATGACGCTGTGGTCATCGTGGGTGCCGATGCCCTTCCCAACTCATAGGATGAATAGCTGGTGGATGTAGCAATCATTGGTGCCGGATACGTCGGTCTGGTCACGGGTGCCGGCTTGGCCAACCTGGGACATCGAGTGCGTATTGGCGAGGCAAACGCGGATCGAGTGGCGCTGCTCGAGTCTGGCGAGGTTCCCATCTACGAACAGGGTTTGCCTGATCTCTTGAGCCGCGCGATCGACCGGAAGACAATCAGTTTTCACGTCTCCAACCTCGAGGCGGTCGAGGACGTCGCGATGGTGTTTCTCTGTCTGCCCACACCGGAGTCGGAAGGCGGGCGGGCTGACCTCAGCTACGTCCATGCCGTGATCGATGAGCTGGCCAACCAGGTGTCCTCGGACACGATTTTTGTCGTGAAGTCGACCGTGCCCCCGGGTACTGCGGCCAGCCTTCGCAAGCGGCTCGCCGATCTGGGCAGCGCCGCCCGAATCGTTTCCCACCCCGAGTTTCTCCGGGAGGGAAAGGCTGTCGAGGATTTCATGGAGCCCGACCGCATCGTGGTCGGCGCCTACGACCGGGCCGACGCCGAGGTGGTGGCGTCGCTCTATCGCAACATCGAAACCGAGGTCGTGTTCACCGACCCGACCTCCTCGGAGATGATCAAGTATGCCAACAATGCCTACCTGGCGGCCCGGCTCACGTTCGCCAACGCATTGGCGAACGTCTGTGAGGCTGTTGGCGCCGACGTCGTGGATGTCATCCACGGGATTGGTCTCGATCATCGGATCGGACCCCATTTCCTCCAGCCAGGCCCCGGCTACGGCGGGTCATGCTTCCCCA
>Ga0299913_10004224_pt1 | contig 12004 bp, 10 predicted proteins | sample RVTome_9_FD_201360 | JGI IMG/M metagenome (GOLD analysis project Ga0299913, IMG submission 201360) | Soil microbial communities from uranium-contaminated site in the Upper Colorado River Basin, Wyoming, United States - RVT155D38 (version 2) ... | reverse complement strand
CGACGCTTCGGGCGCGGTCATCGGCGTGGCGAAAGTCGCTCGCGACATCACCGAACAAAAACGGCTTGCGCGTGAGCTCGCGGCGCAGCAGGAATACTTTCGTGTGACGCTCGGCAGCATCGGCGACGGGGTGATCGCGTCTGACGAAAACGGCCTGGTGACGTTCATGAACCCCACGGCCGAGGCGTTGACGGGTTGGCTGGCTGGCCAGGGGCTTGGCCACCCTCTCACCGAGGTTTTCCACGTCGTCAACGAGAAAACCCGGCAGCCGGTGGAGAACCCCGCGGATCTCGTGATGCGCTCCGGCCAGATTGTCGGCCTCGGGAATCACACCGTGCTCGTGCACCGCGACGGCACCGAGCGCCCGATCGCGGACAGTGCCGCCCCGATTCGCGGCACGAACGGGAAGACTGTCGGCGCGGTGCTTGTTTTCCGCGACGTCACCGATCAACGGCGCGCTGAGGATGCAATCGCCGAACAGCGTGAGTGGTTCGAGACCACGCTCGAGAGCATCGGCGACGCGGTCATCGCGACAGATGTGCAGGGCCGGGTCGCTTTCATGAACCCGATCGCGGAGCACCTCACGGGCTGGAGCCTCGACGAGGCGCGCGGCCACGGTTGCACGGAGGTGTTCAGGATCATCAACGAAGAGAGTCGGCGTACCGTCGAGAACCCCGTCTCGCGAGTGCTGACCGAAGGCGTCATCGTCGGTCTCGCGAATCACACGGCGTTGCTCGCCGCCGACGGCACCGAACGCCCTATCGACGACAGTGGCGCACCGATCCGCAACCGCGCCGGCCGAATCGTCGGCGTCGTTCTGGTCTTCCGCGACATCAGCGAGCGACGGCGAATCGAGGCCGAGCGGCGGGATGTTAGCCACGAGCGCGAGCGTCTGCTCAACGCGGAACGTGCGGCGCGCTCGGACGCCGAACGCGCGAGCCGCGTCAAGGATGAGTTCGTGGCGATGGTTTCGCACGAACTTCGCACACCGTTGAACGCGATCCTCGGCTGGACGCAGCTGATGATGCAGAGCGCGGCGGATCAGGATGTCATAGCGCGTGGCCTCGATGTCATCTCCCGCAATACGCGCGTCCAGGCGCAGCTTGTTTCCGATCTGCTCGACGTGAGCCGGATCACCTCGGGCAAGCTGCGTCTCACCATCGAAGAGGTGGAGCTGGTATCCCTCGTGCGCAACGTGATCGAGACGGTGCAGCAGACCGCCAACAGCAAGCGCATCAGCATCCGCGAGCAGCTGGACACGCCGGCAATACCGATCGCGGGCGACCCGGCGCGCCTCCAGCAGATCATCTGGAACCTGCTCTGGAATGCCATCAAGTTCACGCCGGAGGGCGGCAGCGTGCTCGTGCGGGTGCACCAGTCCGGCGCCAACGGGGAAATCAGCATCGCGGACAACGGCGTGGGAATTCGACCTGAGGTGCTGCCGCACATCTTCGAGCGGTTTAACCAGGCGAACCTGCTGGACACCCGGGGCGCCGGGGGACTGGGGCTCGGTCTGTCGATCGTCAAGCACCTGGTCGACCTGCACGGCGGCACGATCAGGGCGGACAGCCCGGGGGAAGGACAGGGCGCGACGTTCACGGTTCTGCTGCCGTCCGGCGCCTTGACCGAAACGGCGAAAGCCGCTGACGACGAGCCGCAGAGAACGTCCGAGCCGGGCGAAACCCTGCGGGGTTTGCGTATACTCGTGGTCGAGGACGAGGCCGATACGCGCGACTTCCTGGGCCGCTTTCTCGCTGCGCACGGCGCGCAGGTCGTGACTGCCGGTTCGGCTGCCGAAGCCCTGGCGGAATTGCCGAACTCGAAAGCGGATTTACTGATCAGCGACATCGGACTTCCCGAGGTCGACGGCTACGACCTGCTGCGGCGCATTCGGGAAACGGAGGCCGGTTCCGGCGGCGGCATCCCCGCGATCGCACTGACGGCTTACGCGCGCGTGGAAGATCGCGCGCGGGCTTTTCGCGCAGGCTACCAGGCGCACGTGGCGAAGCCCGTCGAGCCTGCCGATCTCCTCGCGGCGATCGCCCGCATCGCGCAGTTGTCCGAGCGAAACGGGAACGCGAGCGGCGAGTGAAGTGGTTCAGCTTAATCATACGATTGTGTGGGTGCACGATAAGAAGGAGTCGGCGGACTTTTATACTTCCGTGCTGGGGCTGCCTGCCGCCACTCGCTTTTTCCACTTCCTGGTGATTGCGATGGACAACAACGTGAGTCTCGACCTTTACGAGAAGGGGCGCGATGCGACCATCAGCCTGCAGCATTATGCGTTTCTCGTCAGCGAGACCGAGTTCGACGAAATCTTCAGTCGCATCGGCGAACGCAAGCTCGAGTACTGGGCCGACCCGGGACGAACCGAACCGGGCGAGATCAACCGGCACTTCGGCGGTCGCGGCGTGTACTTCATGGACCCGAACGGGCATCTGCTGGAGATCATTACGCGGCCTTATGGCAGCGATAGTGAGTTGACCTGAGATAAAGCCGGCCGGATGCGCCGCGATCGCCCGTGGGACTTTCTTTCCATCGCCTCACCAGCACGGTGCAGGAGCCCGCCATTGCGGCGACCTCCGCGGCGATCCACGAAGGCGATGTCGATCCGGGCCGTGTCCGGACGACCAACAGGCACACCGGGATTACAGGAGACCGACATGATCAAGACCATTCTGATGGTCCTGCTTGCCAGTATCGCGGCCGCACTCGCCGCGTCAGAAGTCGTATATGCACAGGAAGGAAACACAGCCATGACATCCGCAGCTGCTCGCGCGCCCGGCGACGCCGGCCACATCGAAGCCAACGGCGTGAACTATTACTACGAAGTCCACGGCGACGGCGAGCCGCTGCTGCTCCTGCATGGCGGGCTCGGCTCCATCGACATGTTCGGCCCCATACTGCCGATACTTGCAGAACGCCGGCAGGTGATCGGCGTGGATCTCCACGGCCACGGACGCACCACGCTCGGCGACCGGCCGATCAGCCTGATCGATATCGGCGACGATCTGGCCGTGGTGCTGGCCGAGCTGGGGTACGAACAGGTCGATGTGCTCGGCTATTCGATGGGAGGAGGTGTCGCTTTGCGCCTGGCCGCTCAACATCCTGCAATGGTGCGCCGCCTGGTGATCGCCTCCGCGCCGTTCGCGCAGGACGGCTTCTTCCCGGAGATGCTGCCGCAGCAGGCTCAGGTCGGTGCCGGCATGGCGGACATGATGAAAGAGACCCCGATGTACCAGTCCTACGCGGCGGTCGCACCGCACCCGGAAGACTTTCCGAGACTGCTCGACCGCATGGGCGAACTGATGCGCACACCCTATGACTGGTCCGAAGACGTAAAAAAACTCGGGATGCCGGTCATGCTCGTCTACGGCGACAGCGACATGATCCGTCCGGAGCACATCGTCGATTTCTACCAGCTGCTCGGCGGCGGCCTGAAGGATGCCGGCTGGATGCGCGAGCACATGTCGCGGAATCGCCTGGCGATCCTGCCCGACCTCACCCACTACGAAGCCTTCATGGCGCCGCAGATGGCGCACACCGTGGTGCCCTTCCTCAACGGCCAAAGCGGAATGAAAAGCTGGGCCGAGCAGGTCGCCGAGTAGGATCGAGCCGGGCACATCGGGCCGTTGCGGCGGGTCTCAGCTCCCTCGCCCACACACCGCGCCCCGTCCATGGAACAAGGAATGCCTTGCGCGGCGGAGCACGTACGCTCTGTGACCTGCGTCACGGTTGGCGATCCAGCCAGGGACTAGAGTTACCCCGTTCTGCGGAGAGCGACGTACTGACCGACGTCATACTGGATTGAGGACACGACCATGATGATTCGCCGATCGAGAGAAACGATGATCTTCCTCCTGCTCGCAGCGATGCTCTCGGTGGCCGGCTGCTCCGGCAGCTCCTCGGATGGCGACCCGGACACCGGTTTTCTGAGCCTGGCGGTGAGCGACGCTCCCGTACAGGACGCGCGTCAGGTTTGCATCGAGTTTACGGCAGCGGAGTTCAAGAAAGCGGGCTCCGACAACCAGACAATCAGCTTCGACCCCCCGGCGAAGATAGACCTGCTGGCCTACCAGGGCATGAATGCGGCACCGCTGTTGATCGCGGAAGAACTTGAGGCGGGTGAATACCAGTGGGTGCGACTGGCGGCCAACGCGCCCCAGGGGGGCAATGGCGGCACGGGAGCCGGCATGAACGATACCGATTGCCTCGGCGAGGGCTCCTATATCGTTACCGCAGACGGCGCCGTTCATGGTCTCTTCATACCGAGCAGCGCCGAGTCGGGTTTGAAGTTGAATCGCGGATTTACTTTGCCCGTGGGCGGTGATGCCGACTTCGTGGCCGAGTTCGATCTGATGAAGAGCGTGCACGCACCCGAAGGACTGGACCCGGATTACATCATGCGGCCGACGGTACGATTGCTTGACCGAACCGAGACCGGAAGCGTGGCGGGCGAAGTGAGTATGGCGCTCGCGACGCAGGCTGACTGCATGCCGGCCGTGTATCTATACAACACGGGGGACGAACCGGACGACAACGAAGACGATGCCGAGACGGACAGCATCGACCCGATCGCCTCGGCGATGGTGGTGATGGAAGACGACGGCCGTTTCCTCTACGAAATCGGTCCCGTACTCGCGGGCGTTTACGACGTCGCTTTCAGCTGCGACGAGGACGACCCGCTGGCGAATGAAATACTCGACTACCTGTTGTCGGCAGACAATCCGGTAGAAGTGATTGCCAACGGTCAAGCGAGCGCCGACTTCTAGGGCAGACTGCCTCGCCTTACAGCGCTTCTTTCCATCGCCTCGGAACAGCACCTTCTGTAGGAGCCCGCCATTGCGGGCGACCGTCGATTCAAGGACGATCGAGTGATATCCGCGCGGGTTAAGTCCACATCACCCGCTTCGCCAGTAACCTGCGTACCTGTCAATACGTATCGCACGGGGCGTCAGTGCAACTCCCGCTGTTGACATTCCAGCTGTCGGTGTAGGCACCGTAGACGACGTTCTCGAATTTTTCCCTCATGTATCCGGGTTCGCTTGACGTAAACACATACACACAGGCTTCATTACGGCGCATCGCGGCGAGCATCTGTTTCGTCCGCCAGAGATCTTTTTTTGATACCGCTGCGAATTTCACCGGTTCTGCCTGAAGCAGGGCAATGATCTTGTCCTCGCCATCGTTCCCGAGGGCGGCTCCCAGGGACAGCATCGGGTGCCTGACACCCTCGTCCCGGGCCCGGCGAAAGTCGTCGACGCTGAAGACTTCCACTATCAGCCGGCTGTTGTGGGCGAAGCCGTCGACAAGTTCCCTGAAGTCCGTCACCTTGTCCGTAACCAGGTAGGAATCGGCGTGTTCGGCAAACCACCGATCCAGGTCATGCAGGTCCAGTGTCTGGTACGCCTCAAAAAGCAGAAGTTCCTTGAACTCCCGGTGTGTCGGTTCCGTTGCCGTCGAGCCGGTGGCATTGCGCCACCAATCCCAATCGTGAGCGGCGACCAGACGGCCATCGCTGGTTTTTATGAGGTCGAATTCAAACAGCCTGAGCCCGTTCTCATAGGCCATGTCCAGGGCTTCCCGTGAATTCGTGTAACGCCGGCCGTCGATCTGGCCGCCTGCGTGGGCGATATACCTGTGGCGATTGATTCTTGCTTCGTTCCAGGCTTCGTTTTCACAGGAGAAAGGCTCGCCTGGAACAGCGTGAACTTCAATGGCGTCGCAACCGCCCTGGAGCCAGCTCGAGGCCAGGACAGCGAGAGAGAGGCCGATGCGATGCAATTTGATCTCCCTGAGGGCCCTGCCAGCATTATCGGACTATCTCCGGACCCCGGTTTACGGCTGCCGGCCACCGCCCGGGCCCTGGAGTGCATTGGTGCAGCTCTGCTTGCAAGAGCTTTCGGATACGCTCAATAATCGAACGATAATCGAACGATAATCGAAGCGGACGATCGTAGCCGACACCGGTAACGGCTCAGACGGTATCGTGCCGAAGACAGACCCGCATCGCAACACAGGGCATTACGAGTGGGATTGCGCGGAGCGCTTGTTCCGAAACTGTCGCGGCGATCCGCCCGGCTCCTCGTTCCACTGGGATTGGGCATGGTCGCTGCCAGCCTTCTGGCTGACGGAATCGACGGCATAGCGGAATCGGCGATCGGGTGGAAACAGATACTCGGTTGCCTCGCAGGCCTCGGCATCCTCTCGTCCGGCATCCTGCTGCCGGTGGCGCGGCGACCGATCAGCGCCCTCGCCGTCCGCTGGATCATTGCAGTGTACCTCGCATCCTGCTCGTTCGTGATCTGGCTGGTCGACCCGGTATCTGCGGCGACCTGGATCCTGCTGGGGTACTCTGCCGCGATCTGTCTGCTTTTGCCGTTTCGTTTCGGCATCCTGACCTTTACCGGCATCGTCGCACTCAATTTGTCGCTGACCTGGATCAGCAGGCTCAAGGTCGATCTGACCGGCCTGCCCCTCACGATACTGGACATCAGAATCGCTGTGGGCAACCCGGAAGGACTCTGGGATGCGCTGTCGCTGCCGCACTGGAGCCGCCATGTCGCGGTCGCTTTAGTATGCCTTGCGCTCCTCGGGTGGGTTTTGACCGCACTGGTCACTGCCGGGCGCAGCCTGCGCGGAGCGCCCACATTCGAGTCGATGGGACGAATCCTCGCTGTCGGCCTCCTTGGTACCGTAATCTGGACCGGTCTTCAGTCCCTGTACCGGGATATCGGCGGGGACGACTCTACATGGTATCCCGATCGGGTTGCCCGGCTCGCCGGCAGGGTGGGCATCCTGCCGTTCCTGGGCTACTCCTTTCATATCGAGTCGCGGGCGATCGGCGACATCTATCGAAGCGATGGCAGCAGCTTGCCACCCAGTCCCGACGACGTGCGGCAGTCGGTCCTTCAATACATCGACTTTTCGCCGCGCGGGCGGAAGGGCAAAATGCAGCCCAACATGGTCATCGTCCTTGCCGAATCGACGTTCGATCCATCCCGCGCTTTTCGCTTGCAGGGCGAATGGAATGCCGACCTTTTCACGGAAAACGAGCTCACGGCGGCGGTCGGACCACTTCGGGTGAATACCAGGGGCGGAGGCACATGGGTTGCCGAGTTCGAGACCATCACAGGGCTCGATTCCCGACTCTTCGGTTATTCCGGAGCATACACGCACGCTTCGCTGTCGCCGTTCGTCGAACGAAGTTTCGCAAATTACCTGGAGAAGCGCGGCTACGAGACCTGGGCATTTCTTGCGAATCGGGGAAATTTCTACAACTCCCGGCGCGCGTACGAGAGCTACGGGTTTCAGCACATACTCGACAGCGAAGACCTGGGCAGCGAGTCGGAATGGTTCGATACCGACACGGCTGTCGTTGAAAGCGTAACGGCGTCCCTTGGCCCCGACCCGGCGGCACCGTTCTTCTCGTACATCATGCTGATCGAGAATCACAGTCCCCATGAATGTGACGTCGCCGGCGCCGGCAACTTCGCAATCCGTTTTTCCGATACCGAAGAATTCGCCGCTAATTGCGCTCTGCACGAATATCTGCGGCGGCTCGATTCGACGACCACGGCAGTAAATGCGCTCATTCGCTACCTCGAGGACATCGAGGAGCGCACAAGCCGGCCGTTCGTCGTCGTGATATTCGGCGATCATCAGCCGTCCACGTTTACCGGATCCGGTGAATTCCTCGTGGACTTTGCGCCGTTCCGGACGTCGGAGGACATGTACACCACCTTTTTCCATGTCCTGTCCTCGACCGGATCCCGGCTCAAGTGCTGTTCGGAGCCTCTGCCTGTGGCGGCACTGCCAACGCTGCTAAGCGGATTCGTAGCCAGGGGTCCCGAAGACCTCTACCTCGGGGAAAACCTGTGGCTCTATGCGCATTGCGGTTCCAACGCCATCCCCCAGGACTTTGCCGATCGTATGAGCAGCCTGGAGGTCCGCGCTTCAGGCGAGCGCAGCGGCACCTGCGAGGCGGCATATCGGCGTGCCATCGCCGCGTATCGAGGTGCCGGTATTGTCCGGCTCACCGCCCGGTCGGGGGCGGGTCGGTAAGGTAGCCGCTTTTTTCTGACGGGCGAGCGGCAGGCCACCGATTGCCGGGGGTTGCGGTTGGACTGGAATTGGGTCGCCCGCACCCGGGGCACGTCCCGGTCAGTCGGGAAAGCGCTCAATCGATCTTCGCAGCCACTCGAGAAGGTTTTCGAAGTTGCACTCGCCGCGTTCCAGGAGGCCTACGAGAAACGCGTGAGCGGGGTCTGCCTCGACCGCGATTCGCCAGCCGTTCAGGCGCAGGAAAACATCCGTCGCGAAAAAAGCAACGCGCTTGTTGCCGTCGATGAACGGATGATTGATGAGCAGCGATTCGAACTGCGCGGCGGCCATTTCCGCGACGTCAGCATAGTAGCCGGTCCGCGGACGATGCAGCGCGCTGTCGAGCAGGCCGCGATCGCGGAGGCCTGGCGGGCCGCCGAACTCTTCAATGAGCCGCTGGTGTATGGCTTCCGCCTCGTCGACACTCAGGAAACGAATCGAACGCGGTTCATTCGGCAAGGCGTTTGCCCAACTCGCGGTTGTCCTCGATGGACGCTTCCAGGTGCTTCAGCACCTCGGGCCTCACCCGGCGCCTGCGTACATAGTCGCGCACCGCTTCGGTCAGCAGCCCGGAGATGTTCTGGTGGGACTCGCGCGCCAGTGCCTGGAGCGCTCGCCACTCCGCTTCCTCGATTTTGGAGCTGATCTTGATGCTGGCCATGCTCCGAGCATGCCTTGACGAATCTTGACCTGTCAAGTTTGCTGCCCCGGGGGGCCGCTCGCCCCGCGGCAACCCAGCCGATGATGGACTACGCTTAAGACATGGCGACGGGCCCGACGCCGGGCAAAGTCGAAGAAACCGGAGCCGCGGCCCCCGGTGCGCGGCAAGCAAAAAGGAGACGATCGATGATCATCAAAAGCAAAAAGCTGCGCTACGAATGCCTGGCGCTGCTGATCCTCGCCACGCCGGCGTTCGGTGCCGGCAATGACAACGGCGTTCGCTACTACGTGTCGCTTGGCACCTCTTTGTCCGTGGGAATTCAGCCGGACGCCACCGGTGCGAATCAGCTGACCGACGAGGGTTACGCAGACCAGCTGTTCGACATCATCGAACCGGGCTTTCGCAAGCTTCGGCTCGTCAAACTCGGCTGCCCGGGAGAGACGACAACCACGATGATGGCCGGCGGCATCTGCAAGTATCCGAAGAAGTCGCAGCTGGCCGAAGCCGTCAGATTCCTGCACGCGCACAAGGACAAGGTCGCGCTCGTCACCATCGACATGGGCGTCAACGACATCATTGGGGCCGGCTGCATCGTCGGCACCGACGTCGACTTCGCCTGCATACAGGGAGTGTTTTTCCAGATCTCGGTCAACCTGCCCGTGATCCTGGCAGCCTTAAGCGAAGCCGCGGCGCCGGGAACGCCGATCATCGGCATGAACTACTACAATACTTTTCTCGCTTCCTGGCTTACCGGGCCGGCGGGCCAGGTCCTCGCCATACAATCGGCCGAGCTGGTGACAATCTTCAATGACGGCGTTCTGGGCCTGACCTACGCCGCGTTCGGCATTCCCGTAGCCGACGTCGCGGGCGCGTACCTCTCGGACGACTTTGCGACGATGGTGCCTTTTCCGACTCCGGACAGCCCGTTTTTGATACCGCTGAACGTGGCGGTCATCTGCCAGCTGACCTACATGTGCGCGCCCGCACCTGTCGGCCCGAACATCCACGCCAACGAGGCCGGTTACGGCGTCATCGCGGCAACCTTCGCGGCGTTGCTCGATTGATGGCGGGCTCCTACCCGGGCGACGGGTCAGGCTCCGTTTCTTCGAGAGGCGCCTCCCTTGCGCCACGTAAACAGCCGCAGGGGCGGCACGTTGCAGAATTCGTATTCGACCGCCGGTGTGCCCATCACCGGGCGTGCATAGTCGACGACGCGATCCGTAAACTGATAGGCAACGAACCTGCCGCCCGGCGCCAATGCGTCGTGCACGGCCGCAATGATTTCCGTTCCGAGTGACGCGGGCATGGTGGAGAACGGTATGCCCGAGATGACCGAATCCGCCGCCGGATAACCGCGACGCTCGAGTTCCACGCCGATTGAACTCGCGCAACCGTGCACGACGCTGAGGCGACTGTCGTCGATCATCCGCAGGTGCTCGATGAATTCCGCGGTACGTTCGATCACCAGCAGGCGCGAATGCGAACCGGTCGCCCTGAGCAGCGACCTCGTGATGCCTCCGGTGCCTCCGCCGAGTTCCACCACGACGCTGGCCCTCATCGCGTCCGCCGCCCTGACCACGCGCCGCTCCACGAACGACGAACTGGGAATGACGGAGGCGACGACCTGCGGCGACCGCAGAAACGCCTGGAAAAAAGTCCAGTTGTCGTTCGGCATGGATTTCCTCACGAAATTTCAGCTTGCGCATAGCCATTATGGCAGACCGGAGCGTACCAGCCCGGCGTCGGGGAGATATGCGCCGCCGGCACGGCTCGCCGCTCGAATTCCCTTCTAACATGTCAGGATGGTGTATTTCTTGGGCAGGTTTTGATAACGTGCCCAAGAACAGCATAACTAACATGTTAATGAGCGGTACCATGTACGACGTGAAAATACCCCCCGAACACCGCGCCATTCCCCTGTGGAGCTGCGAGGACCTGTACTGGGAGGACTTCGAGATCGGCTACCGGATCCGCACCATCCGGCGGACCCTCACCGAGGGAGAGAGCATGCAGTTCAACTCGCTGGTCGTGGACATCCATCCCTACGTGAACGACAGGATCTTCGCCGAGCAGGAAGGGCTGTTCGGCCAGCGGCTGGTGGCCGGCGCGTTCGTGTTCAGCGCGGGCATCGGGCTGGTAGCGACCAACTGGCTGCAGGCTTTCTCCTATGGCTACGACCGCCTTCGCTTCATCAAGCCGGTGTTCATCGGCGACACCATCTATACGGTGCGCACCAACGTCGCGAAAGAACCCAAGTACGAAGACCGTGGACTGACCCGCGCCAAGTACGAAGTGTTCAAGGAAGAAGGCGAGCTGGTGCTCGTGTGCGAGCATCTGCAGACCGTGCTGTACCGGGATCCCGAAGCCATCAAGCGACAGAAAGCGGAGGGATGAGCCACTGTGAGCCAGCCGGCGCTCCGGGCTGACGGCATGACGAGGCCCGCCCTTCTCCGTGGCATGGCGTGGGACCACCCGCGGGCGCGCCATCCGCTCGAAGCGGTTTCCGCCGAATGGTCGAAGGTTTCGGGAAACCGCGTGCTGTGGGACGCCCGCCCGCTCAAGGATTTCGAGGACCAGCCGCTCGGCGAACTGGCCGGCGCGTACGACATCGTGCTGATGGACTACCCGTTTACCGCGACCGCGGCGACCTCAGGCCTGATCGTACCGGTCGACGACTGGGTGCAGCCCGATTATCTCCGTGACCAGGCCGAACATGCGGTGGGCCCGAGCTACGATTCCTACGCGTGGGACGGGAGGCAATGGGCGCTCGCCATCGATGCGGCGGCCCAGGTCAGCGCGGTTCGCCCGGACCTGCTTGAAGCCGGCGGCTTGCAGCAGCAGCCGCAGAGCTGGAACGACACGGCGGGACTGGCCCGCGAGCGGAGCGGCGCGCGGGCAAAGGTCGCGATTCCGCTCAATCCCAACCACGCGTATTGCGCGTTCCTGTCGGTGGGACTGGCAGCCATGGGGCCCGCGTTCTGGCGCAAGGGGCAGTCCGTCGAGCGCAATGCGGCGCTGGCCGCACTCGAATTCCTCAAGGCACTGGCGCCCGACCTGCACCCGTTGTCCAGGGATGCCGATCCGATCGCCATATCGGATCGCATGGCGGACACAGACGAGATCCTGTTCGTACCCCTGATGTTCGGTTACTCGAATTATTCGCGTCCGGGCTTTCGACGGACGACGCTGCGCTTCGGCGAGGCGCCCTGCGGCGCAAGCGGCCGCATCGGTTCGGTGCTG
>Ga0299913_10004223_pt1 | contig 12005 bp, 11 predicted proteins | sample RVTome_9_FD_201360 | JGI IMG/M metagenome (GOLD analysis project Ga0299913, IMG submission 201360) | Soil microbial communities from uranium-contaminated site in the Upper Colorado River Basin, Wyoming, United States - RVT155D38 (version 2) ... | reverse complement strand
GCGAGATGAGATCAAACTTCTCTGCCTCGCCTTCCTTCGGCAGGTCGGCGGTGGGGGCGCTGGCGATCTCCGCGCATTGCGCCCGCCATTCCCGCTCCATCATGATGGGAAGGCGATAGATAACGACGTTCAGAAAGCTGCCAATCAGGAGGCCAATGAGAAAAACGACGCCAACAAAAAGCAGCGGCGCGTCAGCAAAAATCTCGTGCACCATTATGGCAAGACGCCTGAACCAAGCGCTGTAGGAGCCCGCCATTGCGGGCGACAACCCGCCCGCAACAACGCGATAACCATTTGCCTATGCGAAGACCTGCACGAACGCAACGAATGACGCCGGCCAGATACTCAGATTACAGCGCCCATCTTGAAGATTGGCAGATACATGGCCACCACGAGTCCGCCTACCAGAACACCGAGAATCGCCATGATCATCGGTTCGAGCAGACTGCTCAAGTTGTCCACGGCGTTATCGACGTCTTCTTCGTAGAAATCGGCAACTTTGGAGGACATTTCGTCGAGAGAGCCGGATTCCTCACCGACAGCAATCATCTGAATGACCATATTCGGGAACAGGTCGGTGTTCTCCATCGCCTGCTGCAGACGCTGGCCGGTAGACACCTCGTCTTTCATCTGCAAAACGCCGACTTCGTAGACGATATTGCCGGTGGCACCGGAAACCGATTCCAAGGCCTCTACCAGAGGCACGCCGGCGCTGAACATGGTGGAGAGTGTACGCGCATAGCGCGCAATGGCCGCCTTCTTCAAAATCGGCCCGATAATGGGCATTTTCAGCGCCATGCGATCGAGGAAGTGGCGCATCGGCCGAGAACGTTTCTTGAAGTATAAGAAAGCGAATACGCCTGCGCCGAGCAGTATCGCCAGAATCCAGCCTTTCTCCCTGACAAAAACCGACAGGTCGATAACCATGCGAGTAAACGCAGGCAGATCGGCACCAAATCCCTGGAAGAGGTCCTCGAATGCAGGTATCACAAAAATCAGTAGAATGATCGTCACGACAAAGGCGACGACGAGAACCGCCGCGGGATACGTCAACGCTTTTTTGATTTTCTTCTTGATCGCTTCCGTCTTTTCCTTGTACGTGGCGATTTTATCGAGAAGCGTTTCAAGCGCGCCGGCCTGCTCGCCCGCCTCCACCAGGTTGATAAACAAGTCGTCGAAATACAGCGGATGCTTCGCGAGTGCCTCAGCCAGTGCGCTGCCGCCTTCCACGTCTCCCTTGATGGCGAGAATGAGCTTTTGCATGGCAGGATTCTCATGCCCGTTGCCGACGATCTCGAATGCCTGAACGAGCGGGATACCGGCTGACAGCATGGTTGCAAGCTGTCGGCTGAAGATCGCTATATCTGCAGGCGTTACTTTGCCTTTACCACCGAAAAGTCCCTTGCTTTGCTTCTTGATTCGGCTCGGGACCACACCTTGTCGGCGCAAATCGGCGCGCACTGCAGCCTCGCTCGCTGCCAGGCTCTTGCCCTTGATCTTTTTGCCACGCCGGTCGGTGCCTTCCCAGACGAAAGGCGTGTCGCTTTTCAAAACTGCTGAGTTAGCCATTGCTTGAAAATCCGTGAATCACGGCCCCCAAATAATTCGACAACGAATTCGGAAACTACTCGATTGTAACCCGATTGACCTCGATCAGACTGGTAACCCCGTCCTTGACTTTATTCAATCCAGCACGGCGCAAATCCACGACCCCTTCCTTCAAGGCCTGATCCGCGATTTGCATCGCGTTGCCACCTGCCATGATGATGCGACCCATTGGTTCGGTCACCTCCATCACCTGGAATATGCCCACGCGGCCCTTGTATCCGGCATTACAAAGCTTGCAGCCCACGGCGGCGTAAATAGTCAACCCTGCCTCGATTTCCTTCTTTGTGAAACCTTCCTTTTCCAGCGCTTCGTGCGGAATGTCTTTCGCCTCCTTGCAGTTGTCGCACAGGCGTCTCGCCAGGCGTTGCGCGATGATGAGACTGACCGAGGATGCGATCGCATAGGGTTTTACGCCCATGTCAACGAGGCGCGTAAGTGTGCGTGGTGCATCGTTGGTGTGGACGGTCGACAGCACGAGGTGACCGGTTTGCGCGGCCTTGATCGCTATCTCGGCAGTCTCCAGGTCTCTTATTTCACCGACCATGATGACGTCCGGGTCCTGGCGCAGGAAGGCCTTCAATGCCGACGCGAACGTCAACCCGACTTTTGGGTTGACGTTGACCTGGTTGACGCCCGGAAGATTGATTTCCGCGGGGTCTTCAGCTGTTGAAATGTTGCGATCTTCGGTATTGAGGATGTTGAGGCCGGTATATAACGAGACGGTCTTGCCCGAACCCGTGGGGCCGGTCACGAGAATCATCCCGTAAGGCTTCGCCAGGTGCTTGAGGTAGAGTTTCTTCTGCACCTCCCCGTATCCAAGGGCGTCGATGCCGAGCTTCGCGCTGCTCGGGTCCAGAATACGCAGCACGATCTTTTCGCCAAACAACGTCGGGCAGGTGCTGACACGAAAATCGATGGCACGATTCTTCGACAGGCGCATCTTGATGCGGCCGTCCTGCGGCACGCGGCGCTCGGCGATGTCCAGTCGCGACATGACTTTGAGGCGTGCACACACTTTGTTCGCAAGCGCGACGGGCGGTTGAGCTACTTCCGACAACACTCCATCAAGCCGGGTTCTGACACGGAAAACTTTTTCGTATGGCTCGAAATGAATGTCGGAAGCGCCGCGCTTGATCGCGTCGAGCAAGACCTTGTTTACAAAGCGGACCACCGGAGCATCTTCGATGTCGTCACGGGCAACGTCGTCGTGCTCGACTTCGCCGCTCCCGACTTCGAGATTTTCGAGATCGAAATCGCCATCGTCGAGCGCGGACATGGACGTATCGACTGCCTCGAGGGCTTTGGTGATCCGTTCTTCGAGTTTTGCCTGTTCGACGACTACCGGGTCGATGCGGAGGCTCGTCTGGAAACGGATCTCGTCGATAGCGGGGAGATTTGTTGGATCGGAGATGCCGAGAAACAGCCTTTGCCCTCTCTTAATGAGTGGCAGAACACGGTGCTTCTGAAGTAGTTTCTGATCGACCGACCGCATTAGTTCAAGATCGATTTCAATGGCGTCGAGGTCGAGCAACGGCACGCCGAATTCGTGGGATGCGGCGACAGCAATCGCCCTGGAATCCGCCATTTCGTTGGCGACGAGGTAGGCGACCAGCGGGAGCTTGTCCCGGCGGGCGGCCTCCGAGGCGACCTGGATGTTCTCCTCAGAAATTATACCGTCCTGCACCAAGCGTCTTGGTAAGCCGGAGAGGGTAGATTGTGAGGCCGTTACTGCCATGCGGTCCCGGGTTCAGTTCACTGTACAAACAGAGGTTGCGCGGACTCTACAGTCTTACCGATCCAAGTGCCCGGATCAACTGCATTTTGTGCTGTTGTTCACAAATGCTGACTTTTGTTAAGTCAGACCTTTGAAGTGAAAAGACGGGGGGATGCAGATTCACGGCCGGGCTAGCGACAATCCCTGGGCAAATACCGCGCTATCAAGGTTGGCTGCCGATGTTCAAGTCCTACGTTTCCGGGCGCCAGAGAAGTCGCTCCGTCCGGATTTGGTGCGTTCCCGCAACGCCATATTATCGCGTCTCCGGCTACGAGATAAGGGGTAAGCGATATCGTCTCGGCGGCGATGTCCTGATGTGCCTTGTTCCCGAATGTTATATCAATCCTCCCATTAACAACGACAACTTCGGCAACGTAAGAACCAAAGGAACCGCTAGGGAGTTGTGAAACATCAGCCCCGACCTGGTCTAATTCCTTGTTGCCCATGAGGTATGCGTCTGAGATTTGATCTTTGACCCGGGATACAGAACTGATGGCCTCGGATACTTGCGATCTCACGAGGTACGTTTGATACGTTGAAACCAGGATAGAAGCGAGGACGCCAAAAAGAGCAACTACAAATAGTAGTTCGATCAAGGTAAACCCATTGCCGCGCCGCCACATAGCCAGATTCCGGATCCATGAGCAGGTTTAGTGCGCAGAATTTGATCTCTGAACACCGCCATTCCCCCGGCTGATCTTACCTATTACGTAGCGAGTGAAGCCAGCGAAGCTTACAGAGCCTTTTCACCGGTTTCTGATTGACAACATAAGAAAGCCCCGGGTTCTCCGGGGCTTTCGGTCTTCAGTATTGGCATTAAGCCAGCATACTATCGATCAATTACGGCGCTACGGCACCACGACAGGCTGCAGGACGATGCTTGGCAGCAACGCTACCTCCGGTGGAACAATCCCATTGGACGCTGCCTGGCGTAGTGACGCCATCAGGTGTCAGGACAAGGTTCTGAGGCTGGATTGTGTTGTGGGCATCATTGCCATACTCAACCGTAATCACGCCGGTGTCCGCTGTTACAGTCACTGATTCGACGTATTTACCCTGAATGTCGCCCGGGTCCGCGAGGCCAGCTTCGGTGTGGCTCGGCGGGTATACGCCCTTGTCCTGAAAGTACTCCGTGACGGCAACTTTTGCGCTGCCAGCCAGGTTCAGACCTTCCGAAACCTGTGCACGAATCGTGTAGTCCTGGTAAGCAGGAATGGCGATTGCCGCCAGGATGCCGATGATCGCTACGACGATCATGAGTTCGATGAGCGTAAAACCCTGTTGAATCTTCTTCATTGCGTTACTCCATGTACCATTGAGCGTGTTTTAAGTAGTCACGGCGCTTCCGCCTGTGCTGGATACAAAGCAAGCGTCGTGCCACAACTCTTCGATTCGCTCCATCTTACTGTTTTCATAGCAGATTTCATAATCGCTTAGCCCTGCAAGCAGACCTTCGGTTGACGTGCTGTCCCGACAGAAGTGGTCGATTTGTGTCCAAAGGTGACAGGATTTGTCAGGTCTCATCCGTCGCGCCTGTGTGTTATTCAGGTACCGCCATACGACCCTATCCGCCGCGACATCCCTACGGATTATTGTGAATGAGAAGTATTCGCAACATGACGGCGGACAACCTCGCTCGGTTTCGTGCGTTCTTCGAAAACAATGCGGTCGAGCGCAGGCGAAGGTTCCTCCTGACGTGAGAAACAAAATACTGATGTTATCCGGAAACGATCTGGCGAGCATGCGGCGGTGGCGTGGGCCCCCCGAATCGGCACAGGAGGTCAACGAGCACGAGCGAGACAGTCGTGGTGATCATCATTCCGACGATGCCAGTTGCTTCGAAGGGCCCGCGCGGCGAAGAATTCAATCGCGTCCACCATGTAACGCCGTCCGACATTCAAACCAAAGCGACGTGACTCGGATCGTAAGTACTTCGGTTAGCGCAATAGTGTGCCGGATGCAACACGCTCGAGTGCCGAGATTGTCTTTTCGGGGTACTGACGGTTCAGGTTGCGAACCTTCGACGTCATGGATTAGAGTTCCAATCGGGAGCGAATTTGTCAGGGGTACATCGCGGGATCATGCGGCGACCAGTTCCGCTTAGTACCTGGATCTGGTCACTGGCCTTCGCGCCGGTGCTCTTCTATGTGCTTACGTCGGTGTTCGAGCCACCGAATTCCGAAGCCTTCCATCAATACAACAGTTGGCGAGTCACTGAGCTTCGTGCCCGCGCAGTTGACGATGCTGAGGTGGTTATCCTTCTCGGCGATTCGCGGTTACGGTACGCTACGCATGCAGATGACGTTCTCAGCGCGCGGATCACCGAGGCCGCAGGCCGGCCGGTAGAGACGCTGCGCATTGTCAATAACTGGGCGGTTTACGACGATTTCGCGTCGCTTATCGACGCCCTCCTGGACACGCAGCCTTCCTTGATTGTCGTTCAGTTCGAACTCATGTCGAAGGAGCGTGCGCAACAGGGCCGTTTACTGATGGGAAGCCAGTATCTGTTGTGGCGATTCTTCGGAAACGGCGATTGGAATCCAGGGAATCTCAATCAGGCTTTGCTGCAAGACGAACAGCGTTGCGAAGTACTTCTCGACGAAGATCTCGAGACGAGACGTGCACGCGTGTTCAGGTGGGTAAATTTCGATGCTAATAGCCGGGCAGCGCAGAGCATGCAGGCTTTTGTTGCGGCGGCGCAAGCGCAACGCATACACGTAGCGTTTATCCAGATACCGATCAGCAGCGAAGCCACTGCGGGCCTGCCAGCGCCTGATCCGATGCGGGGCCTCGACATTCTGGCGCCTCCAATTGATCTTCCTGATTCCAGGTTCTGTGATTTAGTGCACTTGAATCCGCAAGGGCGCGACGCATACTCCGATTGGTTGGTCAGGACCATCGCCGATGTTTTCCAGGGCGACACGCTATGACTGCAATAACATCCGACGTGCCCCAACTCCTCACCGGTCTGTCGACCCAGACTCCCGGTCGGAAGTGTTTCATAACAGGCGCGGTGACGGTGACTTACCGCGATTTTCGGAAACAGGTGGCGCAGACACGGCGGTTTTTCCGAGAGCGCAATGTAAAGCTGGGTGAGCGGATAGTCATCGCGAGCGCTGACGACGTGGCCACTGCAGCTCTATATACGGCCTGCCTGCTCGACGGCGTTACAGCAGTTGTGATCGATCCCGCCGCATCTTCGGCAGAGGCAACCGTACTTGTGGATAAAGCGCGTGCGAGCCTCATATTCGCCGACACAGCGTTGATTGATGGTACGGATACCTTACGCAAGTCGCGTGCTACGCCGATCGTTCCGATCGCAGGGCCCGTGCCCGTGAGGACATCATTCGGCTTATTGCGCCGCCGCGGGCACTCGGATGGTGCAGAGACATATCCAGCGGTCGTGGCCGAGCTTACACCTCACGTCGGGACAGACACCGTTCCCGCCGATGGCGTTGCGTTGATACTCTTCACATCCGGAACGACCTCGAGGCCCAAAGGCGTAGAGATTACCCAAGCCAATATTGCGGCGCAGCTACGCACATTTCGGCGACACTATGGTTACGGCGCCGATAGCGTGATCGTCAATCACTTGCCGCTGCACCATACGGATGGGCTGAACCAGGGCCCACTGCTGACGCTAGCCACAGGCGGCACGCTGGTGCGGCCCGGGCCGGTGACGCTGCAGCGTCTCGGCGGCATGATGGACATGATCTACCGGGAAAATGGCACCCACCTCATAACCGTTCCGACCGTGCTGGCAATGATGTCGCGGCTACCAAGGGAGTATGACGATGTCCTGGCCACGCCGCACTTTCGGTTCATCGCTTCGACAGCGGGTTATCTCGACGCGCGTATCTGGCGTGAGATCGAAGATCGATTCAAAACGAAGGTCGTCAATTCATACGGATTGACCGAAACGGTCATGGAAGCTCTGTACTGCGGCCCGACGGAAGAAACACGACAGGTCGGCACTATCGGGAAACCAATCGATTGCCAGGCACGCATTGTAGACGACGATGGAAACGACGTCGTCGACAGCGAGACCGGAGAATTATGGCTGCTCGGTGAAAATATCATGCGCGGCTATTTCGATGAACCAGAGTTTACTAACGAGGTTCTTCGCGACGGCTGGCTCAGGACGGGGGATCTCGCCACACGTGACGACGACGGATTCTTTCGCATTGTGGGTCGAAAGAAAAACGTGATCATCCGAGCTGGCCTCAATGTCTATCCGGAGGATGTGAATTCGGCGCTGCTCGCGAATGACGCGATACATGCTGCAGCCACAATAGGCATTGAAGACGACATGCTGGGCGAAAGCGTCGTTAGCTGCGTCGTTGCAAGCGATTCCGTGGAAGTGCCGACGCCGGAAGCACTGATTGTGGAATGTCGAAAATTATTGGGCCCCGAAAGAATGCCGAATCAGATACTCCTCGTTGATGAACTGCCCCTTGGTCCATCCGGCAAGGTCGAGCTTGCGAAACTGCGAGCGACGGTCATGAGCCGACTATGCGAGGGTGGTGCAGCGCAGCACGGCGACGTCACGGTTGGCCAGAGGGTATTGGCCGTCGCCGCACGCTCATTTAATGAACCCGTCAACCAATTGACGCCGGATGCGTCCGAGGAATCTATACGAGGCTGGGATTCATTATCTTACCTGGAGTTCATTATGGCTCTGGAACGGCACTTCGATCTGAAGCTTGCGCCACGTGACGTCATGAATATTCGTCGTCTGGGCGACGCGGTACGGATTGTAGAGGAGCGGCAAGGATGAGCAAATCGACACAGCCCAGAGGCACGCTGGTGGTTGGGCATCCGCGCTCTGGCACCACCTTGCTCAGGCGGCTCTTGGGCGCGCATCCAGCGTTTGCGGCGCCGCCGGAAACGCACCTATTCAGCGCTTGCGCGCGGTTTCTTGATGCCGATCCGACGGCGGATGGAGTGGACATGAGCGTGCTCACGGGACTCGCCTTCGCCGGCTTCGACGATCGAGACGTACTCGACGAGTTGCGGGAGTTCGCCTTTGCCTACCTGGATCGATATGCAAAATCCCGGGGCAAAACACGCTGGGTCGACAAGACCGCATTCGATATCTTCTACCTGGAAACAATCGAGAAACTCTGTGCAGAAGAGGTCTACTATATCGGCATCATCCGGCATCCTCTGGATGTGGCCGTAAGCTGCAAGGAATTCTGCGATGCCGCGGGTATGTATCCGACGCCGCTGCATTTCTATATTCGGCGTTACGCACAGCCGATAGAAGCGTTCATCCACTCGTGGATAGATACGACGAGTGCGCTCGTCCGACTCGGCGAAAAACATCCCGAGCGATGTCTAACCTGCCGCTACGAGGATCTCGTTGCCGACCCCGAGGGAGTACTCGGGGATATCATTCGCTTCATTGGCGAAGGACCGATAGACGGGCTCGCTGCCGCCGCGTTCTCCGGCGAAATGACTGACCTGGGCTTTAGTGATCACAAAAGTTACCAAACGGGCAGCGTGCATTCGGACAGCGTCTATCGCTGGCAGTCCTTACCTCGGCCGCAAATAGACCGGTTGGTGCCTCTGTGCAACGATCTGCTGCAAATGTTCGACTACGAACCGATCTCGCCCGATCCGGCGCTGTCGACGGTGGAACTGCGTGAGCGTTATCTTGCTAGCCTGGCCGTGCAGGCTAGAAAACGGACTGATCATTGATCGCGCTGCACATGCCGCCGCGCGACGGACAGTTGTCGCTCGGCCTCCGGTGAGTGTCCAACGCGATGAGCTACGTTGTGCTGGAATGGTTGCTGTGGATTCTCACAACAACCGGGCTGTTCTGGGCGGCCCCACAGCGCTTGCGTTTCGCAGTGCTGAGCAGCGTGACGCTCGCCTTTCTAATGCTCAAGGATCCGATGTCGGCCGTGGTTCTTCTGGCCTTGACGATTGTGACTTGGCTAGCTACCCGCACGAGCGTGGTCAGCGGTCAGCGCTCGATACTGGCCATCGTGCCGATTATTGTGACGCTTGGATTCTTCAAGATCTGGAGCGCGGCGTCGGGCGACGACCTCCTTACGGATACTCTGATTCCGCTTGGGCTATCCTATTACGCGCTTCGCTGTATACATTTCGTCCTTGAGCGATATAAGGGAAGCATTGTTGCCCAGGGTTTTCCGGAACTTCTGAACTATCTTTTCTTCCTGCCGACGATATACGTCGGACCCATTCATCGGTTTCCGGAGTTTGACAGGGATGTCCGTCGCCACCGCTGGGATGCCGACCTGTTCTCAGAGGGACTGGAGCGTATTCTCTACGGTTACGTCAAGATAACATTTTTAGCCAATTACCTGGTTTCGCAGGCGTACCACGACTGGGTTACAAGCCTCGGACTGGAACACGCCGCCCTGATCCTGTATGCCGACATGCTCAGGATAAGCTTCAATTTGTACTTTCAGTTCTCCGGATACTCGGACGTCGCGATCGGATTCGCCAGATTGCTCGGGTTTCGCGTGATGGAGAACTTCGACAAGCCGTTCCTGCAGAGCAACATCGCCGACTTTTGGAAATCCTGGCATATTTCACTCACAGGCTGGTGTCGCGAGTATGTTTACGTCGGCGTAATCGGGCTAACGCGCAATCCGTCGCTTGCTGTACTCGCAACGTTGCTCGCGATTGCGCTCTGGCATGAAGTATCGTGGCGATATTTCGTCTGGGGTTGTTATCACGGGCTCGGTGTAATCGTCTGGCAGCGCTGGGAGAAGCTCTGGCGCACGCGTCGTGGAGAAATGCCCTTGTGGCTCAGTCGAATCGCAACTGTCTTCAGTGTGTTGTTAACGCTGCATTTCGTATGTTTGGGGTTTTTGCTCGTTCGTCAGCCGGATTTGACGGCGATGCTGAAGGCCGCGCAAACCTTGCTGTTGTTCTGGATCTAGACCATGTGGATTTATAACTTTCTCAGCGTTTATCTCCCGGCTCCTGTTGCCAAGATGGTTACCGCATTCTGGTTCGCGATATTGATGCTGCTCGTACTGATATTCGCGTTTGTGCCGCAAGCGGAATTTCGCTACGGCAATATATAGGGAATTTCGCCACGGCAATATAGCAGGACCTAGCCGAGGAAGACGCGGAGGGCGATGGCGTGCCGTTCATCTGTAAGCTGTTCTCAGGTCAGGCCGAGATTTTCCCGTACTCTTTTCTTACGCATTTTCCAGATCAGCGAGTCGACGATGTAGTGGTGGAAGTTGATGGTCTGATAGATGATCAGTGCGACCGCGGTGGTAGTAAATGCGAACGCGGAGCCCAGTGCGCCGGCCACGTAGGTGGAAATCAGAAAGTAGACCAACGTCGAGATCGTCAGGCAGGTCGAAAAATATAGAAGAAACCGGCCGTTCTGGCTGATAGTGGAGAGAAATGGCGATTCCGAGTCGACTTTTCCACCGAAGCGCCGATTGTTGTATAGCCACACGAACATGATGTATTGGGCGTTGTGCCAGATGTTGATGACAAGCCAGCCGTAGTTGATTTCCTGGATATACACATACGCGAGAAAGTAGATCACGAAATGGCTGAGAACGTACATGAGGTACGCAATACCGAGTTGACCGGCACGCCATGTCCTAATTTGATCGACTACCCACAGCGCGAGAAGTATGCCCGTGCCCGTGAATGCGATGGTGAGGACGACGTCGGCAACGGGAAGGGTTCTCAACGGGAAGAACAGGAACTCGGCCGGCGCCCGGTTCGATACCGCCAGTATCCCCGTCAGCGGTACGGCATAAAAAGTTGCCCGGGTGATGCGCGGATTGCCGATCTGTTTGCCGCGTGCCTTACCAGCGTATGCCTTGGAGATTCCCTCGCTTTGCCGCGTGTAGTGCCACCACTGCCAGTACAGATAGATTGTTGGAATCAGCCAGATTCCGCTTGTGGCAACGAGAAAGACAACTGCAGCAGCGACGGCAGGGAAGAGGTAGAAAATCAAGGCCTTGTGTTCAGCGAAGCCCTTCTTGTCGAAAGCGAGACGAGTGTAGGTGGCGACGACGTGGTGGTAGCCCAGAATCCAAAGGTCGGCCGCAAGAACAGGGAGAAACAGATCGTTGTTCCAGACCACTGCAAAGCCGCTTGCAATGGCAATGACTGGCAAGCCGACGACGAAGAAGAGATCGAACTCCGGTCCTCGAAGCCAACCGATATCGGACGCGGATTTCATGTTGCTCAATTCGCCTTGTATTGCAGGCCGCCGAGACGATGCAGACTAGTGGATAATCAACGATGTCCGCGTGATTCGCCTCACAAATTGCTATTGACAAACCACCGGGCGAGTTTGAGCCATGTAGCTCCGATGGACATTCATTGCCCAGTTCGACGTTGCGATCGAGAGTGCACAGTAGCCGCGAGCGCGGATCGATCGGCTTTCGGTACGGTGCTTCGCCACCGACAATTAATCCTCCGTGCCGTAGCCGGCGAAGCCCAGATACACCAAAACCGCGCGATTCAGGGTCATTGAGGCGGCCGATCTGATTGCCGGCCCTGGACTTGGGACGGTGGTGACCGCGTCGACCATCAAGCGGTAAGGACTTTGAGGCCGTTTGGTTCGTTAAGCTTTACGACCAAGACAAAACTATGGGGCCAGCGTGGGATCGGT
>Ga0299913_10004222_pt1 | contig 12005 bp, 9 predicted proteins | sample RVTome_9_FD_201360 | JGI IMG/M metagenome (GOLD analysis project Ga0299913, IMG submission 201360) | Soil microbial communities from uranium-contaminated site in the Upper Colorado River Basin, Wyoming, United States - RVT155D38 (version 2) ... | reverse complement strand
CCACTATCTCCTCTTTCCGTTCGTCATCTGGGCCGCCCTGCGTTTCGGCGCGAGGGGTGCGTCGGTAACGACTCTAGCCATATCAGCTGTGGCCATTGGTTACACAGTCCAGGGTGGCGGACCTTTTGTCAGCGTGAGCGCAGTCAGAACGCTCTTCCAAATGGCCGGCTACCTCGCAATAGTCGCGGTGACCGGACTCATTCTTGCCGCCGCTGTGCGTTGGGAACGGCTTCAGGCGACCAGAGCTCTCGCAGAGAGCCAAGAGCGGCTTCGGCGTGCCTTGGATGCGGCCCGCATGGGAATCTGGGTCTGGTCGATGGATCGCAATCTGCTCAGCTGGGATGAAAACCTACGCCAACTCTATGGGTTATCACCGGGCGACCGCATTGCAGGCTACGAGGATTTCTTGGCCCGGATTCACCCGGATGACCGGCTGGAGGTGCAGGAGAAAATACGGAAGGCGCTCGAAGATGGTGGCGATCTCAATTACGAGTTCCGTGTCGTGCTCCCCGATGGGCGGATCCGTTGGATTGGCGACCAGGGTGAGGTGCGCCGCGACGAACAAGGGCGTCCCAACTACCTGACCGGAATCTGCACCGACATGACGGAACGACGGATCGCTGAGGAGCGATTGAGGCAGGCGCATCGGATGGAATCAGTAGGGCGATTGGCGGGTGGCGTGGCGCATGAAACCAACAACCAAATGAGCGTCGTCCTGGGTGCGGCCAATTTCATTCTGGACCGGCCAGACGTGCCTGAGGCGGTGCGGGCTGATGTGGAGTTCATGCGCAAGGCTGCCGAACGCACTGCCGCCGTCACTGCACAGCTCCTGGCTTTTAGTCGGCGGCAGATTCTCAGACCTGAATTGCTGGATTTGGGTCAGGTCGTGAAGGAATGGGAGCCCGTGCTGCGGCGGATCATGGGCGCTGACTGCGGGGTCACCCTCCGCCTGAGCACCGATCCTTGCCTTGTAAGAGCCGATCGGGGTCAGCTGGAGCAGGTGCTTCTTAATCTTGCTCTCAACGCAAGGGATGCGATGCCGCGAGGCGGGGTACTTTCAGTGGAAACGTTCCGCTGCGAGCTCAGCACGGAACAGGCCAGCCCGAAACCCGCGCGGCAGCCGCCCGGACACTATGCGATGCTGGCCGTAAGCGATACTGGCCACGGCATGGACCTGGAAACTCAGAGTCACATCTTCGAGCCCTTTTTCACCACCAAGGGTGTAGGCAAAGGCACTGGATTGGGTTTGTCTACGGTATATGGAATTGTGAAGCAGTCTGACGGTTACATCTGGGTTTACAGCGAGCCTGGTTTAGGGACGACGTTCAAGATTTACCTTCCACTCCAATCCGGCACGATTGGCATTGCCACCACACGTTCAGGGCCGGCGCGATCCAAGGCTGGGGAGCGCGTGCTCCTAGTAGAGGACGATTCGCTGGTACGTTACATGATGAAGCGGGCGCTGGAGGAAGCTGGCTATGGTGTGCTCGAGGCCACCAGCGCTTCAGAGGCGTTGGAAATGGTACGCCAAACCACTGAAAAGATCAGTCTCGTGCTGACTGATGTTGTCATGCCGAGTATGGGCGGCCGTGAGCTGGCCAGTCGAATTCGGGAGTTGGTCCCGGATATCCCGGTACTGTTCACCTCAGGTTACACCGACGGTGACATTGCGCGACGGGGTTTGCTCGAGCCAGGCGCCTCTTTCATTCAGAAGCCGGTGACCCCCTCGGCTCTCGTGGAAGCCGTGCGTGAGGAGATAGAAAGCTCCGGTTATGGAATAGAGTCGACCGAGCGGTAGCAAGCAGTAGCACCTCGGCCGCTGTCCTGCCCCGAAACGATGAGAATACGTAAGGGCATGGCTCAAATCTGAGTTCGCTGAGGAGTACCCCGCGGGTTGCTAGCCGCGAAGCCTAGCGCATCCGCAAAATGGGACGGGGGACTCACGGTGGATGAGTAGCGGCTGGCAAGGGCGATGGTGAGACGGTCCAAGCCATCAATTAATGGAGAACCCGACGAGGAGGCTTGAGAGTCTCCGGCATCCTCACGACCACCAGCAGGCCGGAGGTGACGGTGAGCATGGCCACCACGCCGATCGCCCAGCCCATGCCGAAGCGATCGGCCAAGACGCCGGCGAGGAGCGCCCCTACGGCATATCCGCTGTCACGCCAGAGGCGATAGATGCCCACCGCCGAGCCGCGCCAACTTGGGTGCGCCACATCGCCAATGGCGGCGAGCAGTGTCGGGTAGACCATTGCCGTGCCGGCGCCGAGAAGCGCCGTAGCCGCAACCCAGGGCCAGAACCCGCGCGTCAGTGCGATGGCGGCCAATGCGACGCCCTGCAGGATCATGCCCCCGGCGATCAGCCCTTTGCGGCCCCTACGGTCGGAAGCAGCGCCGGTCCAGATCTGCAGCATCCCCCAGACGGCCGGGTAAGTGAAGCTCAAAATACCGATCTGGGCCACGTCCAACCCTGCGGCAGCGAAGAACAGGGGAAAGAGGCCCCACGCGAGACCGTCGTTCAGGTTATTGACCAGCCCGGCCTGGCTGGCGCTCGCGAGAGCCGGATCGCGCCAGGTCGCTCGGGCGAAGATTTCGCGGCTAGAGGGAACCGTGCCTTGCTCCTCCTCGGCCGGGTGCTGTCGGAGGTTCCGGGCTTCAAGCGCCGCGTGGCTCTCCGTCTCGCGTACGAACAGCAGCGAGAGGGCGAGTCCGGCAGCCGCGAAGGCAATTCCGAGATAGAAGGGCTCGGGGCGCATTCCGTAGGCCTCGGCCACGTACCCCGTGCCAAGGGCTGCCACCGCAACGGCCAGATACCCGGCGAACTCATTGAGTCCCATCGCAAGTCCGCGCTGCTTCGGGCCAACCAGATCGATCTTCATAATTACGGTGGTGGACCATGCTAACCCCTGGTTGATACCCAACAACACGTTAGCGGCGATAATCCACGCCCAACTGGGCGCCCAGATCACAAGGAACGGCACGGGCAGGGCGAAGAGCCACCCGGCCACAAGCACGTGCTTGCGACCGTAGATGTCGCCGAGGCGGCCGGCGAAGAAGTTGGTGAGCGCCTTCACCACTCCGAAGGTGGCGATGAAAGAGAGCGCAGCACTCTTTGAAGCGAGCCCGAATTCCACCTCCGCCAGCAGGGGCAGCACCGTACGCTCGAGGCCGACCATTGCGCCCACGAAGGCGTTGACCACCACCAGCAACCAGAACTGCTGCCAGTTCGCCCGCAGACCGAGCTCGATAGCAGGATTTGCCTCTGGGACCGCTGTGGTTGGCGCAGCCCGGGCAAGCATCGGCTTACGCCTTCGCGTCGACAGTCAGTCCGAGGTTATCGGCCCGAATCTCGCCGGCGCGTGGCGGGCGGGGTGGAATCTCCTCGAGCATCAGCCGGACGAAGGTCTGCTCATCGGTGAGGGAGAAGGCGCGGTTGAAGCGGCGCTCGAAACCGATCGTCGAGCTGGTCTTGCCGCTCAGCCCACGGCCGCAGACCGACCCCGCGAAAGCACCCGGCAACACTTCGAGGTAGTCGGGCAGCGTGCGTAGTCGCCCCGCGCTCCGGAACAGCGCCCGCGCGCCCTCCTCCGCGCTGGAGGCGAGCTCCGTGCGGCCCATGTCGCCTACCATCAGCGTGTGGCCAGTGAGCACGAACCAGGGATCCGGCCCCCGTGTCCGGTCGGTGACCACAAGGGAGATGTGCTCCGGTGTGTGACCGGGGGTGTGGAGCACTCGCGAGGAGACGTTGCCCAGCTCCAGCACATCGCTGTCCTCCACACCCCAGAAAGGGTAATGGGCATCCGCCCCGGCGAAGAGGACGTACTCCGCACCCGCCGCTTCGGCGAGTGGTCGTCCCCCCGAGATATGGTCCGCGTGAACGTGGGTGTCGATTACGTAGCGAATTGGGAGGCCAAGCGCCTCGGAGTCACGCAGGTAGCGATCGATGTCTTCCGTGGGATCGACTATAGCACCCATTCCCTTGCTTCCGCAGCCAAAGAGATAGGAGGCGGCGATTACTGGTTCAGTGTGCAGGTACTGGCGAAGAATCATGTCTCACGTCCTTCTCGGCGGCGCCTTGGCTGGGAAGTCGGGGAGGTATGCACACGTGCGCGCTTGCGGCTGGTGATGTCTGCTGCAACGAGGCCCCGGGAGCGCCATGAGCTCACACTCTCAACCAGCCGGCGGGCGCGAAGCCCTCGCTGGCGGAGGAGCTCGACCGCCTCGACAGCGAACACGCAGTACGGGCCACGGCAGTAAGCCACGATCTCCTTACGCTTCGGAAGCTCATGGACGCGATGCGACAACTCGGCCACAGGCATCGAGAGAGCACCCGGGATGTGCCCGGCGGCGAACTCGTCCGCAGGCCGGACATCGATAAGCGTGATGTCACCCGTCTCGAGCCGCCTGCTGAGTTCGTCAGGCGCGATAGGCTCCATGATGTCGCGTCCGTCGAGGTACGCCTCAGCCATTTCGCGTACCTCGGCGTATCGCCGGCGGCCGAGCGCCTGGAGTGAAACGAGGAAAGCAGCGACGGCACCGTCCGCGAGGCGGTACCAGACATGTTGGCCGTCGCGGCGGGGCTCGACCAGGCGAGCCTGGCGCAGTACCCGGAGTTGGGCACTCGTATTCTTGAGCGGCGTCGAGGACTGATCGGCGAGCTGCTCCACGGTCTTTTCGCCCTGGCTTAGTAAGTCGAGGAGCTCGAGACGCTTCGGCGCGGAAACCGCGTGTCCCAGCCGGGCGAATTGGTCGTAGAGGCCGTTCTTGAAGTTACGTGGGTTCATTGGGACTTTGGTCTAAGATTCTTTAGAATATTGGATACTGCCCATCCTGTCAAGCAGGGCGGAGAATCCCCGCGGCAGAGCTGCGCTGAGTATCGAGAGCACCGGACCTACACGGTCCTGCACTAAAATGCCGACAGGGTCACCACGCCTTGGGCGACAATGGCACGGACGTAACTCCTGCAGGTGCTACCGGACTGCAGGGCTGATGGTCTTCTGCATAAAGAAGGGGCCACTCCGGAGCGAGTGGCCCATGTGCGTGAGGTCCTCAAAAATCAGCCGAACCAAACTCACATTGAGTGCCCGAGTCTGCCTATGGGATGTACTGGAGGTTGTTGCCGGGTGCGCTCCCGCCGACCACCTCGATGCGTGGCTTGCCGTTGAGGAAGACCCGGCTAGCCGAGATGTCAGACCGTGCGGTTGGCATAGGTGCCGCAGCGGTCCACGTATTGGTATTCGGGTGATAGACCTTCGTGGTTCGGACTGTCTTCCAGCCTGTGCTAGTGAGTTGCCGCCCACCGATCAGGTAGAGCATGCCCCCGTGTACCGTTGCAGCTGCTCTACCGCGCACCTGCCCTCCCGTGGTCTTGGTCGTCCACTGGTTGGTAACCGGATCGTACGCCCCGAGGTTCTTCCCGTCTGTAACATAGAGCTTTCCGTCGAGCACGCCCCCCATGTGGTACTCACCGTTGGGACTGGGAAGACGGGCCCACCGGTCGGTCACCGGGTTATAGCGGAAGAAGTTTTGTCCCGCTGGCCTGCCACCCTCAACCTCGCCACAGTCGCCATAGTAGTATTCCAAGGGTACCCTTTCGAAGCAGTCACTGAGCACGTACAGCTTGCCCCGGATCACGCCGGTCACCCCCGATGCACCCATCTCCGGCATGTAGGCCTTCCGGGTCCAGCTATTGGTGAGCGGATCGTATACGAAGAGGTAGCCCGTGGGACCCCATTCCTCCTCGTCGTAATAGAATCCGCCAGAAACATAGATCTTCCCGTTGACCACCCCAGTCCCATTAGTCCCGTACAGAGGAACGGGCAACCTTGCCTTCCCGCTCCAGGTGTTGGTGGCGACGTTGTACGCATGCACTCGGTCGAGACTGAAGCCGTACTTCAGTCCGGCCCCGCCGATGGCATAAAGGATCGACTGGCCGGCCGCGTTCGGTACGACGGCCGTGGTGAGACTCACGCGTCCATACGGCATGTCGCCCTTCGTGAGCCAGGTGCTCGAAGCAACCGCGAGCTCCGGGCCAGCGGCAGTCGGAGCCGGATTCGGCTCGGTGGTCTCACTGGCGCATGAGGTGAGTGTAAGCCAACTCAGTCCCAGCAGGGTGTGTAGAAGTGGACGATGTTTCATAAAGCCTTCCAAGGGCTCAGCCCGACAGTTCGTAATTCCCCGAGTTATCAAGGTCGTGCAACAGTATGCAACCGGAGGGTCGAAGCGGGCGTGAACCAGCCGTGAAGAGATTTTCACGGGGGAGGCAAAGCGCTCACCACCCGGACTCCACGCCGTCGAGCCGGCGAGCACCGGGAGCGGCAGCATGAAGTCTTGGTATTTGCCCCCATTGAAGGTGTCACGGATGAGGTCAGCCACGCCCCAGAGGAAGCTGACAATTTCGCTATGGTTCGTGTACTGGCTCTCCCGGGAGTCTTGGCGAGCCCGAAAGGCGAGAATTACCTGAGGGGTGTTAAAGCGATTGCGGTTCTTAAGCGGCGGGGACATGAGGGCGGTGGGACTCGAACCCACGACCTAGGGATTAAAAGTCCCTTGCTCTACCAACTGAGCTACGCCCCCTTACCGAAACATCTTCGACCCTACCTAGCAACACAAGGGAGCCAGTCCCTTCTCTACGTCCCGCTACCAGTGTGCGAGGTCACATCATGCAACTCGGAAATGAGTTATCATCGCCCCCAGTGAGCACGCCGAGTGATTCCTGACCTCGGCAAGTGCCGAGGTCTACGGAACAGTCCGCATTCACTCAATACTTATGGTGCCATGGCGAAGGTTCCCCCCTGGTATTCAATCCGACAGCGGGACGGAAACGTCTTTCATGACGACGATCAGTGCCCGATAGGCAACAGCATCGATCTGGTATACCGCAAAGCAGGACACCGCTGCCGGACGCGCTGCCGGCAATGCGCCAAGATCGAGGCGGAGCTGCGTAGCCCCGAACGAATGGCCCGGCTTACGCCGCTGTAAGACCGGGACGCTAGCATACGCTTGCCGCCGCGAGGTCGAAGCCCCACCATATATGTATGGCACGGCCCCGCAATCTGGCCTCCCAGGCCGTCCTGCTTGGGCTGGTGTGCCTGGCCTGCAGCGACGACCCCGCCGGCATTCGAGTCCTCCCGGTAGTCACCATCGTGGTCACTCCCGAAGCGCTTACCCTGCCGGTGGGTCAAACGGCTGATCTGGAGGCCTCGGTGAGCGACCTCGATGGTCGGACTTTGACCCGGCGTGAGATCCGTTGGTCCACCAGCGCGCCGGAGGTTGTCTCTGTCTCGCCAGCAGGCGTAGTCACCGCCCTTTCGCCCGGCAGAGCCAGCATTGGCGCCCACAGCGAGCAGTCGGTCGGTTTCGCGTATGTGGTGGTGCAGTTGGACTTTCGGCTGCCCGTGAGCCCTCTCTCTGTGCTTAGAGCCGAGGCCGGAAGTCCGACGACGGCTTGTGCCAACGGCGAGGGTGGGCGGCGGGATGACGGTGGCCGGGAGTGCTCTCATGCCGGCATCTCACGCTACAGCCTGGATTTCCGTCCTTCCGAGACACAGCTGCTGACCGTCGGTGCTGCCGCGGACGGGGTAGTGGGTGACGTCTGTCTCCGCCCGCCATCAGAGGCTACCTGCGGACCAGATGGTCCCTTCGTGTACATCGATCACGGCTTCGGCTTCGCCAGCCTCTACTCACATCTCGATCCCGCCTCCATCAGCGTTCGCCGGAAGATGTCTGTTGCCCAGGGGGAGACGATCGGCAGTATGGGCACATGGGGTGCCGAGCCCTACCCCTGGATGCATTTCGAGCTGCGCTACGAGAACCAGGAGGCTGCGCAGCGACGGGTCCTCGATCATCTGCAGGTAGGTGGAAGAAAGTTGACGGACTATCGGGTAGGCCAGTAGTCTCCCGACATGCGACTCTTGATCACCGGCACAGACAGCGGCGTCGGCAAGACCTGGGTCGGGTGCGCCTTGGCACGCACGCTCAGGAGCTCTGACAAGAAGGTGATCGCGCTAAAGCCGGTGGAGACCAGTTGCGCCGGCACGCCAGGAGAAGAGGAGGACGGTGTGCTCCTGGCTCAGGCAGCAGGCCAGTCGCAGCCGTCGCATGCCATCTTCCGACTTCCGGAACCGGTCGCTCCGGCACTCGCCAGCGATCGCTCCGGCATCACCATCGATTTCGACGCACTGGTGCTCAAGATCGAGCGTTACGGCGGTGAAGCAGAGTACCTCCTGATCGAGGGCGTGGGAGGCCTGCTCTCACCTGTGACATGGGAATGGAACATGGTAGACGTGGCGCGGGCGATCGGAGCATCCGCGCTGGTCGTAACAGTGGATCTGATGGGAGCCATCAATCAAACACTGCTCACCCTCAGCGCACTCGAGCTCGCCGGTGTTCCCTGTGCCGGAGTGGTGCTGACGATACCCCGGGTCCCCGACCAATCCACCGGATCGAACGGGGCGGCGATCGCCCGGCTCTCCGGCCTCCATCGAGTTGTCAGCGTTCCGAGTACGGGGCCCGATCAAAGCGCAGCGTTTAGAACCCTGGAGGAATGGCTCAGCCGGGTGCCGACTCCAGCTTGAGCTGCTCCTCTATCGCCTCGAGTACCCATCGGCGTACCCAGGGGCGCGGGTCGTTTCGGTGCCGCACTAGAACGGTCAGGGCATAAGTGTCCCCTTGCGAGGCAAGGGTCGCGAGCGCCAGCGATGGCAGCCGTTGCTCACCGATGATTTTCTCGAGCCCGTCGATCAGCGTGGAGTCGGGTGCCCTCACCGCCGCAGCGATCGCGGCCGTCTGAATGACGTCGCGATACGATGGAGTGCTGAGACCCGCAAGCACCTGAGGCCGCGACCCCACCGAATCGATTCGGGCCAGCGCGGTCAAGGCACTGGCTCGTACTTTATAGCTGGAGTCCCGCCTCCAGGCATTGAGTGCTGCTGCCTGGGCTTGCGCCCCCCCAATCGAGCCGAGAGAAGTCACCGCCGCCTCCCGAACCGCTGCCGAGGTGTCGCGCAGGGCAGCCTCCAGTGGGGGCACCGCTACCGATGCGGCGAAACGTCGGAGCGCCGCTGCGGCCTGAGCGCGAGTCAGGTAGTAGTCCGCCCCACGCGTGGCTCGGGCCAGTGCCGACGCGGCAAGCGAGTCGCTCGTCCGTGCGGCGAGCTGCTCGATGACCCAGCTCCGGTTCCAGAGATCCGCGTCGCGCGAGAGCTGGTTCGCGAGCCAGCGAGTCGGCTGCTCGAAGGTCAGCACCTTGAGCATGGTATTGTTCTCGTCGAACACCACCATGCCTGGCTGCGACTTCAGATCATCCATCTGGATCACCTGCTCCCGCCGGTCCAGTCGCACCCTCTTTCGTATGTCCCCCGATGCCGTACTCACCCACACCGTCACTACACCCCGAAAGACCAGCGGCGTAACGAACCGAACACCGGCGCTGTCGGTGCGGGCGGAGTCTGCCTGGGTCTGCCGCACGGTGAGGGTGAGGGTACCGGAGGCGGAGTCGTAGGCCGGGGTGACGGATAGTTCAGGATAGCCGGATTTATAGATCCACTGATCCCAGAACCAGTCCAGATTCTGGCCGGTGGCGTGGAGTACCGCACGGCGCAGATCCTCGCTCGTGGTGTTGCCGAAGGAGTGCCGGACCAGATAACGCTTGATCGAAGCCCAGAAGCGCTCCGGTCCCAGCTGCTTCTTCAGCATCTGCATCACCAGCGCACCTTTGGTGTACACGTTATTGGAGTTGAAGGAGGCGAGGGGGACGCGGCGCCGGGCGTCGCTGGCCAGGAACCGCTGGTATTCGTCCAGGTAGAAATCGTCCTCCGCGTACCGCCCATGTTTGGTGGCCCAGTACTGGCCCGCCATGAACTCGGCCATACCCTCATTGAGCCAGTAGTTGGACCAATTCTCGGTGGTAACCAGATTCCCGAACCACTGGTGGGCCAGCTCGTGAGGAATCAAGGTGTGCTGAAACCACGGCCGGTCGCGATAAGCACGCGGGTCGGGTAGCCAATCCACCAGAGTCGTGGCACCCACATTCTCCATCCCACCGATGAAGTCAGTCACCGTGGTCTGTGAGTACCCTGCCCACGGGTACTTTACGCCCGTCAGCTTGGTGAAGATCTCCATCATGTCGGGCGTCACACCGAACAGCCGGCGGGCGTGTGGCAAGTCGGCAGGAGAGACATAGTAGTCCAGAGGGACGTCACGCCACCGTTCGCTCAGCTTCCTGAGCGGCGCCACCACCAGCGAGATCAGGTACGGGGATGCCGGCCGCTCCTGGCGCCAGTGCACAGTGTGAGTAGCAGGCTTACGTGCCGCCCGGCCACCTCGCGCCGGCGCATCGGGGCGGTCGCTCACCAGGCGGCCATTGGACACCACCGTCAGACCAGCGGGCACCCGGGCAATCAGGTCCCAGGTTGCCTTGTCGTTCGGAGGACCGTAGGTCGGGATCCAGTTAGGGTTTCCGTCGGTCCCGCCACCGCTGTACACCTGCTGCGTCCGACCCGGACGGCCCGGCTCGGCCTTGAAGAAGTAAAGCCCGCGGCCATGGGTGATCTGGCCACGATAGTCGATGGTGAAACGAACGGTGTCGCGAAACCCGGCTGGACGGGGCAGCCGGACCACGATGCTGTCACCCGGCCGCGAGAACGGCAGGGGTGCGCTCACTCCTCGCGCTGCTCTCCTGACTGAACGCACCGCCAGCCGGCGGCCCATGTTCAATACAATAGAGTCGAGGCCTGGGCGGAGAGACACGACGGTCGTGGTGACATTGCCGTCGAATGCCGTCGCGTTCCAATCGAAGTTTCCGACTTCGATGCGCTGATGGATGAGATCGAAGTCGTGTGATGGAGTATCGTGGCCGCTGAGGATGCGCTCGGCGTTGGATTGCTGTGCCGACAATGGGCTAACGACCGCGAGGCTCAAGCAGACGAGGCGCCCCCTCAGCCGGATTGCCACGCGGGCCTTCGGCCCGCTCGCGATGACTCCGCGTAGCGGGAAGGAGCCGAAGAACAGCTTCACAGCGACAGAGTTAATTGCGCGAGGGGGGCAAAGGTGAGACGGTGATGCTTGGTGGGGCCGAGGGCCTGAAGACCTTCCTGATGCTCCTCGGTGCCGTATCCCACGTTCGTGTGCCAACCGTAACCGGGGTACCGGACCGCCAGCCGGTGCATGAGCGCGTCACGGACGGTTTTCGCCAGGATGGCCGCGGCCGAGATGGACTGGCAGCGCGCATCGCCATCCACCAGGGCATCGTGAGGATAACCGATTTCCGGCAGCGGTAGCCCATCGATGAGGATGTAGTATGGAAGTCCGAGGTTGGCCCGGAGAAAAAGCCGGGCAATGGCTCGGCGCATCGCCAGCGCGGTGGCAACTCGGATATTGAGCCGGTCGATCTCGTGGGCCGACGCGGCGCCGATACCGAAGGCGATCACGCGTCCACGAATCCGCTCGGCCAGGCGGGTGCGTTTGCTGGCCGGAAGGATCTTGCTGTCGCGCAGCCCGCGAACGCAGGAACAACCGGCCGGAAAGACAACGGCCGCTGCCACCACTGGTCCAGCCAGGGGGCCGCGGCCGGCCTCGTCAACCCCGACGAGGAGATGCTCCTGGGCCCAAACCGCCCGTTCCCGGACGAGTGTGGGTCGAGGGGCCATCGGCTCAGCTCTCGCGCTTCTCCCGGATCCGGGCGGCCTTGCCGCTCAGCGCGCGCAGGTAGTACAGCTTGGCGCGGCGCACCCGGCCCCGGCGCACCAGATCGACCGACGAAATCGTGGGGCTGTGCATGGGGAACAGGCGCTCGACGCCGACACCCGCGGAGATCTTGCGGACCGTGAAGGTCTCGCTGATCCCGCCACCCCGCTTGGCGATCACCATTCCTTCAAACGCCTGGAGCCGCTCCTTGTCTCCTTCGCGGACTCGGACCATGACCCGGACAGTGTCTCCCGGCTCGAAAGCAGGGATGTCCGTGCGCAAGCCCTCACGGGCCAACTCTGCCAATCGCTCCATTATCC
>Ga0299913_10004221_pt1 | contig 12006 bp, 10 predicted proteins | sample RVTome_9_FD_201360 | JGI IMG/M metagenome (GOLD analysis project Ga0299913, IMG submission 201360) | Soil microbial communities from uranium-contaminated site in the Upper Colorado River Basin, Wyoming, United States - RVT155D38 (version 2) ... | reverse complement strand
CGGTCTCTCCCTGCCGGTGAACGTCGGCGGGGCGATCGAGCTGGAACCGCAGATGCTCGAGGACGTCGCAGCCGCCGTCACGCCCGACGCCGTCGAGCTTGCGCGCCGGTTCCCGGAGATCGACCTCTCCCTGTGGCCCAGGCTGCTGAGCTCTGGATGAACAACCTCACCGGTTTCGCTCGTAGACCAGCCGCAGGCCCTTGAGCGTCAGAAGCTCGTCGACGACGTCGATGCTCTCGGTGAAGTCGACGATCACGCTGGCGAGGCCGCCCGTCGCGATCGTGGTGACGTCGCCCAGTTCCGCTCGCAGCCGGGCGCAGATGCCGTCGACCTGCGCAGCGAAACCGTGCACCACGCCGGACTGAATCGACGCCTCGGTGGTCTTGCCGATCAGCATCCTGGGTGCGCCGATGTCGATCCGCGGCAGCTTCGCCGCCCGCGACGTGAGCGCTTCGAGCGAGATCTCGATGCCGGGACTGATGATGCCGCCCAGGTACTCGCCCGCGGCCGACACGGCGTCGTAGGTGATCGCCGTGCCGAAGTCCACGATCACGCACGCGTCGCGGACGCGGTCGTAGCCGGCGACCGCGTTCACCAGCCGGTCCGCGCCGAGCTCGCGCGGGTTGTCCATCAGGATGGGCATGCCGGTCTTCGTGCCGGGGCCGACGATCAGCGCCTCTCGCTCCAGGTAGCGCGCGAACATCTGCCTGTATTCGGAGACGAGCGGGGGCACGACCGAGGACACCGCCTCGCCGTCGATGCGGTCGAAGCCGATCCCCCGCAGCGCGAGCAGGTCGTGGATCGTCGCAGCGAGCTGGTCGCCGGTCGCCTCCCGCTCCGTGGCGAAGCGCCAGTGCTCGACGAGCTCTGCCCCGTCGAAGGCCCCGATGTGGGTCTGCGTGTTGCCGACGTCGATCGTGAGCAGCACGGCGCGATTATCCGAGATCGCCGACTCGCTCGACACGCTGGCCGGCCGGGAGCGCGGCGAGCGCTGCGCCGACCTTCTCGCCGCCGGGCAGCTCGAGCTCCGGCTCCAGCTCGAGCAGCGGCACGAGGACGAACCGCCGGGAGGTGACCTCCGGGTGAGGCAGCCGCAGGTGCCCGGACTCGAGCACCTCGTTGCCCACGAGCAGCAGGTCCACGTCGATCACCCGGGGGCCGTGGCGCGGGCCGGCAGATCTCCCGAGCTCCTGCTCGACCCGCTTGCAGGCCGCGAGCAGCTCGTGCGGCTCGAGATCCGTGTGGATCAGGATCGCGGCGTTGAAGAAGTCACGCTGGTCGGGGACCTCCCCCACCGGCTCGGTCTCGTAGACGGACGACGGACGGACCACCTCGATCCCGGCGACGGCATCGATCGCGCGGACCGCCGCTCGCAGGTTCGCAAGCCGGTCGCCGACGTTCGATCCGAGGCCCAGGAACGCCAGCGTCAGCGGCTGACCTCTACGGAGACCTCCTCGACCGGCAGCGGGATGGGGGGCTCGGGCTTCGTTGCGCGGACCACCACGCCCGTTGCCCCGAACCGCTCCTCGACCATGTCCGCGACCGCCGTGCACACCCGCTCGAGCGTGCGGTAGGAGCGCTCCGTCGCCACCAGGGCGACCGCCTGGCAGACCGCGGCGTAGTCGATCGTGTCCTCGAGCCGGTCGGTGACCGTCGCATCGCAGTCCTCGACCTCGAACGTGATGTCGAACACGAGCCGCTGGCCGGTCTGCTGCTCCGCCTCCGTCGCGCCGTGGTGGGTGAAGAGCGACAGCCCGGAGACCTCCACCGTGACGAACGACTCGGAGGCGTCGACCTCCTGATCCTCGTGTTCGCGTCCCTCCCAGCTCTCCATCCGGTCACCTCGGCTCGGCGTGCGCAGCGCCGCCCACCGTAGCAGCCGCGACCGCCAGCGCCTCGCGGGTCGGCGCCACGTCGTGGACCCGGAACATGTGCGCGCCGCGCTCGAACGCGAGCACGTTCGCCGCCAGCCCGCCTGCCAGGCGGCCGGCCTCGTCGCGGCCCGTGAGGGCGCCGAGGAACCGCTTCCGCGAGACGCCCACCACGACGGGCCGGCCCAGCGCGACGATCTCGTCCAGGCGCCGCAGCAGCTCGAGGTTGTGCTCCAGCGTCTTGCCGAAGCCGATTCCGGGGTCGAGCCACACGCGCCCCTCGTCGATGCCTTCGGCGACGGCGAACTCGAGCCGCTCCTCGAGAAACGCCTTCACGTCCGACACCACGTCCCCGTAGCGCGGGTCGTCCTGCATCGTGCGCGGCTCGCCCCGCATGTGCATGAGGCAGACGTCGGCCCCGGACGTCATCACGACCCCGGCCATCTCCGGATCGCCCCGGAGCGCGGTGACGTCGTTCACCAGCACCGCCCCGGCCGCGGTCGCCGCCTGCGCGACGGCGGCCTTGGAGGTGTCGATCGAGAGCGGGACGCCCGCCGCCGCCAGCGCCTGGAGCGCAGGCATCACCCGCTCGAGCTCCTCGGCGGCCTGCACCGGCAGCGCCCCGGGCCGGGTGGACTCGCCGCCCACGTCGACGAGATCGGCGCCCTCGGCGACCATCCGGCGGCCGTGCGCGATCGCGGCAGGCGGGTCCAGGAACGCTCCCCCGTCCGAGAACGAGTCCGGGGTCACGTTCAGCACCCCCATCACCGCGGGGCGGGGAAAGCGGGTGGTCGGCTCCACTGCGGCACAGGCTACGGATACGGGTAGCGAGCGAGCTGCGGCTCCTGGCTACCGGCCCCTCCGGAGAGGGGGCGCGCTCGGCGCCCTTCGGCGGAATTCCTCGCGACCCCCTCTCCTGCGGGGCTGGGCCAGTTCACGTGTGGCGGATCTTGGCGGCTATAGCCACCAAACGTGACCAGGCATAGGAAGCGGATCGGGCGCAGGCCCCGCAGGGGAAGGGTCCGCGAGGAAATCCGCGCGAAGTCGCGCCGAGCGGGCCCTTCCGCGGAGGGGCCCCGCAGAGCGGCGGTGATGCGCTAGCTGTCGCCGCGCATTTCGGCCGTGCCGCCGGCGAGGCCGGGGCGCGGCTGGGGCAGCGGGCGGGGCTGTGCGACGGGACGCCGGCGCTCCGCCTCGGCGGGCGGCGGCGGAGGCTCCTCCTGCGGCTCGGGGGCGCCGAAGACGTCCTCCTCGGACTTCCCGGCCAGCAGGGCCTCGAACTCCTCGCGCTCGATCGTTTCGTGCTCGAGCAGCAGCCGCGAGAGGCGGTCGAGGGCCTCGCGGCGCTCGCTCAGAACGTGCCGCGCGGTCTGGTGCGCCTCCTCGACGATCCGCCGGATCTCGTCGTCGATCTCCCGCGCGATCTCGTCCGAGTAGTCAGCGGTGGCGCTGAACTCGCGCCCCAGGAACGGCTGCGACTGGTCGTGCCCGAACGTGCGCGGACCGAGCTTCTCGGACATCCCGAACCGCATCACCATCTGCTTCGCGGTGGCGGTGACCTTCTCGAGGTCGTTTGCGGCGCCGGTCGTGATCTCGCCGAACCGGATCTCCTCGGCGGCGCGGCCGCCGAGCGTCATCGCGAGGGTGTCCGCGAGCTCCGCGCGCGTGGTGAGGAACTTGTCCTCGGTCGGCAGCGAGATCGTGTAGCCGAGCGCCTGGCCGCGGGAGATGATCGAAATCTTGTGCACCGGGTCGGTGTTGTCGAGGAAGTGGGCGACCATCGCGTGGCCCATCTCGTGGTAGGCGGTCACGAGGCGCTCCTTCTCGCCCATCACGCGGGTCTTCTTCTCCGGGCCCGCGATCACCCGCATGATCCCTTCCTCGAGCTCGTGCTGCGTGATCTCGCGCTTGTTGTCCCGGGCCGCGAGCAGCGCCGCCTCGTTGACGAGGTTCGCCAGGTCCGCGCCGGTGAAGCCCGGCGTCTGGCCCGCGAGGTTGTCGATGTCGATCTCCTTCGCGAGCGGCTTGCCGCGCGTGTGAACCTCGAGGATCTTCGCCCGGCCCTTGCGGTCGGGGCGGTCGACGACCACCTGGCGGTCGAAGCGGCCGGGGCGCAGCAGCGCCGGGTCGAGGATGTCGGGCCGGTTGGTGGCGGCGATCAGGATGATGTTGTCCTTCATCTCGAAGCCGTCCATCTCGACCAGCAGCTGGTTCAGCGTCTGCTCGCGCTCGTCGTGGCCGCCTCCGAGACCGGCGCCGCGGTGGCGGCCGACCGCGTCGATCTCGTCCATGAAGATGATGCAGGGCGAGTTCTGCTTCGCCTGCTCGAACAGGTCCCGCACGCGCGAGGCGCCCACGCCCACGAACATCTCGACGAAGTCGGACCCGGAGATCGAGAAGAACGGCACGCCCGCCTCGCCCGCCACGGCGCGCGCCAGCAGCGTCTTCCCGGTACCGGGCGGGCCGTACAGGAGCACGCCCTTCGGGATCCGGGCGCCCAGCGCCTGGAACTTCTTGGGGTTCTCCAGGAACTCCTTGATCTCGTGGAGCTCCTCGACGGCTTCGTCGACGCCGGCCACGTCGCGGAAGGTGACCTTGGGGGAGTCGACCGACAGTCGCTTGGCGCGCGACTTGCCGAAGCTCATCACCCGCGAGCCGCCACCCTGCATCGAGTTCATGAGGAAGATCCAGAACGCGATCAGGAGCAGGAACGGCAGTATGTACGTGAGCAGCGAGAGCCAGTTCGACCCGCCCTTGCCCTTCACCGACAGCTGCACCTCGTTCTGCCGCAGGTCGCGGACCAGCTCCTCCTCGTAGTTGTCGGGGTAGCCGGTCTCGTACTTCGTCTTGTCGTCGATCTGCGTGACGTCGATCGTGTTGTCACGCGTGTTGATCGTGACGCTCTTGACCTGGCCGTTCTCGACCTGCGTGAGGAACTGGCCGAAGTTGGGCTTGGGCTTGCCCTCGTCCTGGCCCAGGAAGCGCTGGGCGAAGAACGCCAGCACGACGACGATCAGGATCGGGAAAGTGGCGTTCTTGAGGAATCTGCTCATTAGCCGGTGCCCGAGGGCAAAGTCCCTGCACCTGACGCCTCTGACCCAGAGAAGAAGAGCGCGAGAGACACGGTCCTCGACTCGAGACAGCCTAGCAGGGGTGCCTTGCCCCTCCGACGGGTTACGAGCCGCTTGGCAATGCGGATCATCCGGTCAGAATCGGCGCCTGGCGCCGTGGCCTTGACCCGGGGTGGCCGGCCCTCAGGCGGCGTTGCGGCCGGAGTCACCGGGCACCGCACCGGCGACCGCGTGCAGGGCGTCCCGGCGGGCGGCCGACTCGGGCTCGAGCGCGGCCACGTGCGGCAGGTTGCGGTACCGCTGGTCGAGGTCGAGGCCGTAGCCCACCACGAACCGGTTCGGGATCTCGAAGCCGACGTAGCGGATCGGCAGGTCGATCTTGCGCCGCGCCGGCTTCACGAGCAGCGCGCACACCTCCAGCGACCGCGGGGCACGGGCGCGCAGGTTGCGCAGCAGGTAGTTGAGAGTGAGGCCGGAGTCGACGATGTCCTCCACGATCAGGACGTCCCTGCCCTCGATCGAGGAGTCGAGGTCCTTCAGGATCCGGACCACGCCCGACGAGTCGGTCAGCGAGCCGTAGCTGGACACCGCCATGAAGTCGAGCTCGCAGGCGACCTCGATGTGGCGCATGAGGTCGGCCACGAAGAAGACCGCACCCTTCAGCACGCCCATCATGAAGAGCTCCCGATCCGCGTAGTCGCGGGAGATCTCCTCCCCGAGCTCGGCCACGCGGCGCTGCAGCTCCTGCGCTTCCACGACTGTCTCGCCAACACGCTGCAAGGTCCGAGCAGTCTACCCGGGGCGCCGGGGGCCGCCGGAATCGGTCCTCTAAGCCCGCCGCGCCCGGAGCCGGACCGTCGCCCGCGTGGCGGGGCCGACACGGAACCGCTCGGACACGGCCACGCCCGCCACCCACGCGATCTCGCCCCCGGCCTCGACGACCGGGAGCGCGCGCCGCACCGAGCGCGGCACCTTGCGATCGCTGAACAGGTCCTGGAGCGTCTTCGTCCCATCCAGCCCGAGCGGCTGCATCCGGTCGCCGTCCCGCCAGGCCCGCACCGTGAGCTCGGTGCCGAGCCGGTCTGCATCGAGCACCGGGTCGTCCACCGACCCCAGCCCGCGGTCTCCGTCTCCGGCCGCTGCCACGACCTCCCACACACCGAATCGGCAGCGGCCGGGCACCGGAAGCCGGGCGGCCGCGGGGGGCGCTTCATCTCCCGCGCGCCCGAACCGCACGAGGCCGTACTCGACGGTCGCGCTCAGGCCCCCGCCGAGGTCGACCGCGCCGCTGCCGCCGCGCTCCGCGAGCCGCTCGATCTCGCGCGCAGCGCCGGGGCTGAGCGCCAAGGGCGACCCGGCAGCCGCCTCCGCGAGCCGGCGCAGCACGAGCCTGCGCACCGGCGGAGGCTCGGCGCGCAGGCGGCCGAGGTCCACGGCCGGCGGCGCGCCGCCGGCACCGGTGCGCCGCAGCGCCTCCTCCACCAGCCGATCGAGCACCAGGGCCTCGTCGCGGAGCTCGGCGCCCGTCGCGACGATGTTGCGGTCGGCAGCCACGTTCAGGCGGCGCAGGAGCGGCAGCACCTCGTGCCGGATCAGTCCGCGGGCCAGGCGGCGGTCCTCGTTCGACTCGTCCTCCCGCCATCCGAGGCCGGCCGCGCGGCAGTAGGCCTGCGTCTCCTCGCGCCACACGCCGAGCAACGGGCGCACCAGGAGCCCCCGGCGCGGCTCCATCGCGAGCAGCGCCCGCCGCCCGGGCGAGGACACGAGCCGGTACAGGATCGTCTCGACCTGGTCCGAGGCGGTGTGGCCGGTGGCAATCAGATCCAGCGCGGCCGAGGCACGCACGCGCTCGGCGGCCGCGTAGCGTGCCTCGCGCGCGCGCGCCTCCAGGTTGCCGTCGGGCGGGATCCGCACCCGCTCGACGTGCAAATCGACGCCGAGGTCCCGGCACAGCTCGTGGCAGAAGCGCTCGTCCTCCCGCGCCGCGGCCCGCAGCCCATGCTCGACGTGGAGCGCCTGGACGCGATCCGGCCCCAGCAGCCCAGCGAGGACGTGCAGCAGGCAAACCGAGTCCGCGCCGCCGGAGAGCAGCGCCAGCACGCCCCCCTCGCCGGCGCCGGAGAGAGCCTCGCTCGAGCGCGCGGCGGCCCGTACCCGTTCGATCACCTCGTTAGACATATCTCGTATTTTGCGCCGTCCCGGGGTGGCGAAGCCGCCGCCGCGCGCCGATACGCCCGGTTATGGACACCGCGTCCGTCCACCGGGAGCGAGCCCGGCGTGCGCTCTGTGCGCTCGCCGTGCTGGCGCTGCTCGTCGCAGCGGCGCTCGTTTCGCCCCGAGTCGAGCGCGGTCACGCGGAGGACACGCAGGCCGAGGCGGTGCCCGGAGAGCTGGTCGTGTCCTTCACTCCCAACGCCAAGGACGTCCACGAGGAGCGCGCGATCGCCCGGACCGGAGGCGATGTGGAGCAGCGCCTCCAGTCAAGCGACAGCGTGGTGCTGTCGGTCGAGCCCGAGCGGACCGACCAGGTCGTCAGGCGCCTGAACGTGGAGCGGTTCGTCGAGCACGTCGAGCCCAATTACGTGGTGCGTGCCGCGCGGCTGCCGAACGACCGCGACTTCACCGAGCAGTGGGGCCTGCGCAACCTGGGCCACTTCGGCGGCAGGACCGGCGCGGACATCGACGCTCCGTCCGCGTGGGACCTCACGACCGGCGGTGGAGCGCCGGTGGCCGTCGTGGACACCGGCGTGTCGTTCAAGCACCCGGACCTCGCCCCGAACGCGTGGGTCAATCCGAGTGACCCGGTCAACGGCCAGGACGACGACGGCGACGGCTTCACGGATGACGTGAACGGCGCCGACTTCCTCAACGGCGACTCCACCCCGGACGACGATGGCGGGCACGGCACGCATGTCGCGGGCATCATCGGCGCCCAGGGCAACAACTCGACCGGGATCACGGGCGTCAACTGGGAGGCGCAGGTCATGGGCCTCAAGTTCCTCGACGGCAACGGCGAGGGCAACACCGCCGACGCCGCGAACGCCATCGACTATGCGGTCGACCACGGCGCGCGCGTGATCAACGCGAGCTGGGGCGGCCCGGCCTTCAGCCACGCGCTCTACTCGGCGGTCCGCCGCGCGCACGAGCACGGCGTCCTGTTCGTGGGCGCCGCCGGCAACGACGGCGTGAACGCCGACTCGTCGCCGGACTACCCGGCCGCGTTCGACCTCCCCAACGTGATATCGGTCGCGGCCACCGACCGCTCCGACCGGCTGGTCGAGTTCTCGAACTACGGTGCGAAGAGCGTCGACCTCGCCGCTCCGGGCGACGACATCTACTCGACGGTGCCGCCCGTTTCGGACCCGAGCGGTTACGCCGCGTTCAGCGGCACGTCGATGGCGGCCCCCTTCGTCGCGGGGGCGGCCGCGCTCTACCTGACGCGGAACCCGCAGGCGACCGTCGACCAGGTGCGCGCGGCGCTGCTCGGGAGCGTCGACCAGCTGTCCACGCTGGCCGGCAGGACGGTGACCGGCGGCCGCCTGAACGTCGCCAAGGCGCTCGGCGCGACCGCGCCCTCCACCCGCCCCGCCAAGGACACCACCCCGCCGGCCGCCTTCGCCCTGATCCGCCCGCGCAACCGGCTGAAGACACGCAAGCGCGGGCTGCGCTTCAGGTGGCAGCGCTCGCGCGACTCGAGCGGGATCCGCTTCTACCGCCTGTACGTGAACGGCAGGCGCGTCCGCACCCTGCGCGACAAGGACGGGCCCGGCGGGCGCGACCCGAAGCCCCGCACCCGGTTCCGGCTCCGCGGCGGCAAGCACCGCTGGTTCGTGCGCGCGTACGACTACGCCGGCAACAAGCGCACCAGCCGGGCGTTCAAGCGCTCCCGGGGCTCGCGGAAGTCGAGCGTGCTGTACGTGCACAAGCGCAAGTCCAAGCGCAAGCGATAGACCAGATCAACTTGGCGCACGCGCCAGGTACAGCGCCGTGGGCTCGCTGAAGCCCTTCAGCTGGACGTCGCCGATCGGCTCGAAGACCAGGTCGGTCCGGGCCCCGACCGCCCCCACGACGGGCTCGGTCACCAGCACCTCGCCGGCCTGCGCGCGCGCCGCGACCCGCGCGGCCAGGTTCACGTTGCGCCCGAAGTAGTCGCCGTCCCGGTAGAGCGTGTGGCCGAAGTGCACCGCCACGCGGGGCCGGGAGCGCGGCTCGAACCCCTCCTGGAACCCGATCGCCCAGTCCGTCAGCGCGACCGGATCGTTGCCCACGATCATCACCCCGTCGCCGATGTTCTTCACGACCCGGGCGCTGCCCGGCAGGGACTCCTCGATCGAGCTGACGAACGTCTCCACCAGGTCCACCGCCTCCTGCTCCCCGGCCTCCTCGGTGAACCGCACGAAGCCGACCAGGTCCGCGAACACGATCGCCACGCGCAGCTGGCCCAGCGCCTCGCGCTCGTCGCCCAGCTCGGACTCCATGTTGGCGATCACGTCCTGCTCGACGAAGTGGCGCAGGAAGTTGCGGTGGAGGTAGACCATCAGCGGCGTGGTCTGCGGAAGGAGCTCCTCGATCAGGCCGCCCAGCTCCTCGGCCATCTCCATCGAGGGGACGTTGTCGCGGATCAGCGGCTCGTGCACGTACAAACGGAACAGCCTCGCCTCGGCGTCCGCGAGCTGGCGCAGCGACTGCCCGTACACGTTCAGCACCTGCAGGAACGCCACCAGCGGGAACCCCGCCTCCAGCACCGCGGCCATGTAGCGCAGCGCCTCGACGTCCTCTTCGCGGAGATGGCCGAGCATCCAGGCCGGGAAGCCCATCGCGCGCCACAGACGCTCGATCAGCGCCTCCTCGAGGCCGGTCTCGGCGGTCACCGCGGAGAGCTCGTACGTGCCACCGCTGGGCGGAAAGAGCTCGTCCACGTAGCCAAACGCCAGCCGCCCGTCCTCCCCCGCCTTCTTGATCTCCTCGAGCGAGTGGCCCTGCTCACGCAGCCGGGCGACGATCCGGGCGTGCGCGGCGGCGGCCCGGGTCCAGCGGCCGCGGTAGTCGGGGATCACGCCGGCCTCGCCCCAGCGCCGCAGCGTGCCGGTCGAGACGCCGGCCTGGCGGGCGGCTTCGACCAGCGTTATCTCAGCCGATCCGGGCACGGCTCGGGACGCTACTAGCAGGCGGGCGGCGGCCTCAGCCGAGCGGCTGCGGCGGCGCAACGCGGGCGGTCACCCGCACCTCGTTCAGCCCCGTGTCGGGACGGTCGAGCCGCAGGAAGCTGCGCGCCGCGTGGATCTCCCGGCAGAACGGGCAGCGCATCACCGTCGTGATGCCGATCGGTCCGGCCGCCACCACGGGCACGTCGCAGGACGGGCACGCCAGCGAGCCGTGCGCGAGTGTCTTGACCGCCTCGCGCGTGTCCTTGCGCGGCAGGTAGATCTCGTTGGACTGGAGGCCGTGAAGCTCGTCGCGGTCGCCGGGCTCTCGGAGGATGCTCATCGGGGAGATGTTAGAGGCAGGAACCATGGTCAGCGGAAACGGTTGTGCATTTCACCATCACAGTCATGGTCTTTTGCACAAGCGATCGGGGAGGCGGCCCCGGCCGCGTCGACGCGCGACCCTAGGGGTCGATCAGCACGCCCGGGTTCAGGACGGCGGCGGGGTCGAGCGCCGCCTTCGCGGCCCGCAGCGCCTCGGCGAACACGGGCGGGCGCTGGCGGTCGTACCAGGGGCGGTGGTCGCGCCCGACGGCGTGGTGGTGGGTGATCGTGCCGCCGCCCGCGACGACCGCCTCGGAGGCGGCGGCCTTGATCTCGTCCCACTGCTCGAGCTCGGAGCCACGGCGGGCGGGGGCGAGGACGGTGAAGTAGGGCGCCGGCCCGTCCGGATAGACGTGGGTGAAGCGACACATCAACCTTCCTGTGCCACATGTCTCGCGCAGGGCCGCCTCGGTCGCCGCGGTCACCGAGGCGTGCAGCTCCGCGAACCGGTCCCAGGTGATCGCGGTCTCGAACGTCTCGCTGATCACGCCGCACGCGACGAACGTGTCGCGCAGGTACGGCGCGCGCAGGAACACGTCCCGCCACGTGCCGACCGAGTCCTTGCCGTTCCCGCCGCCGCCGCGGCGCGAGACGAGGCCGCCGTGGTCGCCGGCCAGCTCGACCGCGGCGTCCATCCACGCCTCCACCGGATGGTGGGCCGACTCGAAGCCGAGCACCAGCAGCGCCCCTTCCGCCGAGGCGCCGGTCAGCGCCGCCTCGCGCGGGTCGAGCAGCCGGCAGTTGGCGGGGTTGAGGCCGCTCTGCGAGAGCGCCCGCACCGCCTCTGCACCCGCGGCGAAGTCGGCGAACGTGACCGCCGCCGACGCCTTGTGGGAGGGACGCTCCTGCAGGCGCACCCAAGCCTCGGTGATCACGCCCAGGATCCCTTCCGAGCCGAGCAGCATCCGGTCCGGGCTCGGCCCCGCCCCCGACCCCGGCAGCCGCCTCGTCTCGATCGTCCCCGAGGGCGTGACCGCGGTGATCGACTCCACCAGGTCGTCGATGTGGGTGAGGAGGGTGGCGAAGTGGCCGCCGGCCCTGGTTGCGATCCAGCCGCCCAGCGTCGAGAGCTGGAACGACTGCGGGAAGTGGCGCAGCGTGAGGTTGTGCGCGCGCAACTGGTCCTCGAGCACGGGGCCGCTCGCGCCGGCCTGGATCAGCGCCGCGCGCGAGACGAAGTCGACCTCGAGCACGCGGTCGAGCGCGCGGAGGTCGATCGTGACCGCTCCGGCGTACCCGTCGCCGACCGCCGCCTCCACGCCACCCACGACGCTGGTCCCGCCGCCGTACGGGATCGCCGCGGCGCCGCGGCTCGCGCACCATTCGAGCAGTGCCTCCACCTCGCCCGCGTCGCGCGGGTAGGCGACCAGGTCGGGGGCGTGGTCGAAGCGTCCCCGGAAGGCCCGCACCACGTCGCGGTACGCCTTGCCGTAGGCGTGCGACGCGCGGTCGTAGGTCTCGGCGGAGCAGATCTCGGCCAGCGCGGCCGGCGCCTCGAGGCGCGGGCGCGGCAGCTCGACCGCCGCCAGCGGGACC
>Ga0299913_10004219_pt1 | contig 12007 bp, 12 predicted proteins | sample RVTome_9_FD_201360 | JGI IMG/M metagenome (GOLD analysis project Ga0299913, IMG submission 201360) | Soil microbial communities from uranium-contaminated site in the Upper Colorado River Basin, Wyoming, United States - RVT155D38 (version 2) ... | reverse complement strand
ATGAAGTCGACGCCCTCGCTGATGCCCGAGGAGTCCGCGCTGGCCTGCTGATCGCCGGTGCGCACCTGTGCGCTCGCGGGCAGCACCGGCTCGATGTTCGCGGTCAACTGCTCGGGCGTGACCCCCTCGTCGGACGCCAGGAAGATCGTGTCGAGCTGTCCCTCCTTGTTCAGCAGCTTCTGGGCCGTCGAGAGATCGAAGACGGCGAGCGTGGCACCGCCGAGCGACTGCACGTCACCCAGCCGCGCGATGCCCGAGACCGTGAACTCCTGCGCGGGCCCCTCGGCCGCGGCCCGGATGCGGTCGCCGATCGCCCAGCCCTGATCCTCAGCCGTTCCCTGGTCGATCACCACCTGCGAGGAACCAGCGGCCCACTGCCCTTCCACGAGCTGGAGCGGGTTGAAGCGATCGGCCTCGCCGTCGAAGCCGAACCCGAACGAGGGGGCCTGGCCGTTGCCGGCCGCCTCGCCCTCGTCGTTGTAGAGCTTGACCGTGTTGCCCTCCGACTGCAGGTCGAAGATCGCGCCCTCCGCCTGCTGGACGCCCTCGACGCCCCGGACCGTCTGCAGGAGGGACTCCTCCACCGTCGCCTTGCCGGTGGTCGAGAACTCGACGACCTGCTTGCCGGAGATCACGGCGCTCGTGTCCTGGTAGGAGCCCGTGAAGATCCCGTCGAACGCGCGCTGGATGCTGTCCGTGAGGACGTAGGTGCCGCTCACCATCGCCACCCCGAGCACCACGGCCAGCGCGGTCAGCAGCGCGCGCACCTTGCGGAACGCGAGGCCCTTCAGTGCGACCCGTCTCATTTACGCCGCCAGTTCTTCCATCGTCGCCAGGATCTCGTGCGGCGTACAGGCCGTCTGGTCGCGCACGATGTGCCCGTCGTCGAGGAAGAGGACCCGATCGGCGATCGCCGCCGCCTGCGGGTCGTGCGTCACCATCACGGTCGTCTGGCCCAGCGAATCGACCGTGTCGCGCAGCAGACCGAGGATCTCCGCGCCCGTCCGCGAGTCCAGGTTGCCGGTCGGCTCGTCGGCGAACATGACCACCGGCTTGGCCACGACGGCGCGTGCCACCGCCACGCGCTGCTGCTGGCCGCCGGAAAGCTCGGCAGGACGGTGCGTGCGCCGCTCCGTGAGCCCGACCTTCTGCATCACCTCTTCGTGCCACCCCGCATCCGGGCGCGACCCGGCGATCTCGAGCGGAAGGAGGATGTTCTCCTCGGCGGTGAGCATCGGGAGCAGGTTGAAGAACTGGAAGATGAACCCGATGTGGCTCCGCCGCAGCTTGGTCAACGCGTCGTCACCGAGCGCGGTGATCTCCGTCCCGTCGATGGAGACCGTGCCGCTGTCAGGCCGATCGAGGCCGGCGAGGATGTGCATGAGCGTGGACTTGCCCGAGCCCGACGGGCCCATCACCGCGGTCAGGCGGTGACGCTCGATCGTCAGCGACACGCCGCGCAAGGCGTGGACCGCGGCCTCGCCCTCGCCGTAGGTCCGCGTGACCTCGGCCGCATCGATGACGGCCTCGCCGCTGGTCTCGAGCCTCTGGCTGGGTACTGCGGATTCGAGCGTCATCGGGTACGGCTCCCTCTCTGTTCGGGGCGCCTCCCGCAATTCCACGCTAACCACGACGAGGACGAAAAATCAAGTCCACCAACACCGTGTCACCAGAGACGGTGGGCCCGTTGCGAGAACGCAAGCTGTGCACGACCGCGTCGATACGAGGCTCGCCGACCGCGACCGTCTTCCGCGGTCGCGGCGCTCGATGAGGCGCCGACCCTCAACGTCCGGCCTCAGCCCGGCGCGGGCTCGTCGCCAAGCGGCGACTCGGGGGCCGGCCGGTCGCGTGCAAAGTCGAGGACCACCGAGACGATCCCGGCGACGGGCACCGCGAGGAAGACGCCCACGATCCCACCCAGGATGCCGCCGGTCGCGAGGGCGACGACGATGACCGCCGGGTGCAGGTTCACGGTCCGGCTCATCAGCAATGGGTAGAGCAAATGACCTTCGACCTGCTGTACGAGGATGATCGCGCCGAGGACGAGGAGCGCGTCCACGAGTCCCCCGGACACGAGCGCGATGAGCACCGCGACCAGGCCGGCGACGAACGCGCCGATCAGTGGGACGAAGGCGGCGAAGAACGTGATGATCATGATCGGGACCACCAACGGCACACCGATGATCACGAGCGCGATGCCGATCAGGATCGCGTCGACGAGCCCGACCATCGCGATCCCTCTCACGTAGCCGGCGAGCGCCGCGTACACGCGCCTGCCGATGGCCTCGGCGTCGCCGCGGGCGCGCCGTCCCATCAGCCCCACGACGTACGCCCACATCCGTTCGCCGTCCTTGAGCAGGAAGAACGTCAACAGCACGGCGATGATCAACCCGGTCACGATCTCGCCGAGCAGGACCGCCCCGCTCTGGACTCCGCGAGCCAGCGGGCCGCTGTTCTCCCGCAGACTGGCGATGCCTTCATCCACGGTGCGGTCCAGGTCGCTCTCGCTGACGTTGAAGGGCGGTTCCGCCAGCACGTCCGCGGCCTCGCGCAGGCCGTCCTCGGCCTGCGGGCGGAGCTCGCCGAACTGGTCAGCGACCGACGGAGCGACCGCGGTGCCGATGGCGGCCACGAGCAGCACGCCCGCGAGCATCGCGCCCGCGGCGGCGAGGCCGTCCGGGACCCCGCGGTCCTTGATCCAGCGCACGAGCGGCAGCAGCAGCGTGCTCGCGAGGATCGCGACGATGATCGGCAGCACGACGATGCGCAGGTGCACGAGCGCGTACACGACCGCGACGACCGCCGCCACGATGGCCAGGAAGCGCCAGCTCGCCGCGGCGGCGGTCAGGTACCAACCTGGGAGCGCGGAGTCACCATGCGGGAGCGGCTGCCCGCGCGCAGCCTCTTCAGCGACCGACGTAGGCGGGTTCGATGGGGCGGCACCAGAACGTGACACGGATCGGTCCTACCCAGCGCCGGCCATCGCCACGTCGCCGCTGATGAGTACGCTCACTGGCCGGCGCTGAGCGCTGCCGCACGCGACGGGTGGATCGCGAACGCGCGGGTGAGCCCGGTGAGCTCGAGCACCCTGATGACGTTCTGGCCGGTGGCCACCAGCTGGACGTCGCCCTGGCGGTCCCTCGCGCGCTTGAGGCCGCCGACCAGCACCCCGAGGCCGGCCGAGTCGATGAAGTCGACGCCCTCGAGGTCGACGACCAGCGGGCGGCCGGGGTGCTCGTCGATCGTTTCGATGAGCGCGCGGCGCAATTCGGGCGCGGTTTCGAGGTCCAGTTCGCCATGGACCGTGACCACCCGGAGGCTCCCACCGTCTTCCCGCTCCACCCGGAGGCCCATGTCAGCCCGTCCTGCGGAACAGCGCCAAGCTCCGCGCGTCGACCGTTGTGCGCGTGCCGGCGTCCACGGCCTCGCCCTCGTTGAAGGCATCCGCCGTGTCGAGCAGGCGCAGCCAGCGCGCGCCCCAGCCCTTCGCGGGCGCCGTGAACTCGAGCGGCTCGTGGTGCGCGTTGAAGAGGATCAGGAAGGAATCGTCGACGACGCGCTCGCCGCGCGCGTCGGGACTCGGGATCGTCTCGCCGTTGAAGAACACGCCGACCGCCTTCCCGAAGCCGGACGACCAGTCCTCGGCCTTCATCTCTGACCCGTCGGGCCGGAACCAGGCGATGTCCGGGCCGGCAGCGCCGAGCGACTCGCCGTGGAAGAAGTGACGGCGCCGGAAGACCGGGTGCGCGCGTCGGAAGGCGATCAGTCGCTGCACGAACGCGAGCAGGGCGCCGTCCATCTGCTCCCAGTCGAACCAGGAGATCTCGTTGTCCTGGGAGTAGGCATTGTTGTTGCCGCCCTGCGTGCGGCCGATCTCGTCGCCGCCGAGCAGCATCGGGATGCCCTGCGAGAGGAAGAGCGTGGCGAGGAAGGTGCGCCGCCGGCGCTCGCGCAGGTCGACCACTCCTGGGTCGTCGGTCGGCCCCTCGGCGCCCGAGTTCCAGGAGCGGTTGTGACTCTCGCCGTCTGCCCCACCCTCGCCGTTGGCCTCGTTGTGCTTCTCGTTGTAGGAGACGAGGTCGTTGAGCGTGAAGCCGTCATGGGCGGTGACGAAGTTCACGCTCGCCGACGGCTGGCGTCCGTCATCCTCATAGAGGTCCGAGCTGCCGGTCAGGCGCGAGGCGAACTCGCCCAGCGTCTGCGACTCGCCGCGCCAGTAGTCGCGCAGCGTGTCGCGGTACTTGCCGTTCCACTCCGACCACAACGGCGGGAAGTTCCCCACCTGATAGCCGCCCTCCCCGACGTCCCACGGCTCGGCGATCAGCTTGACCCGCGAGACGACCGGGTCCTGCTGGATGAGGTCGAAGAACGCCGAGAGGCGGTCGACCTCGTGGAACTGACGCGCCAGCGTGGACGCGAGGTCGAAGCGGAAGCCGTCCACGCGCATCTCGGTGACCCAGTACCGCAGCGAGTCCATGATCAGCTGCAGCACGTGCGGGTGCCGCATATTGAGGCTGTTGCCGGTCCCCGTCGTGTCGTAGTAGTAGCGGCGGTCACGGTCCACGAGCCGGTAGTACGCGGCGTTGTCGATCCCCTTGAACGACAGGACGGGACCGAGGTGGTTGCCCTCCGCCGTGTGGTTGTAGACGACGTCGAGGATCACCTCGATGCCGGACGCGTGCAGGGCCTTGACCATCGCCTTGAACTCCTGGACCTGCTGGCCCTCCTGGCCCGACGAGGAGTAGTCGTTGTGCGGCGCCAGGTACCCGATCGAGTTGTAGCCCCAGTAGTTGCGCAACCCGCGATCGGCGAGGTGAGAGTCGTGCATGAACTGGTGCACGGGCAGCAGCTCGACCGCGGTCACGCCGAGGGCGAGCAGGTAGTCGATGGCGGCCGGATGCGCGAGCCCCGCATAGGTGCCGCGCAGCGCCTCGGGGATGCCGGGATGGCGTTGGGTGAAGCCCTTGACGTGGACCTCGTAGATCACGCTGTCGTCGAGTGGCACGCCCGGCGCGCGGTCGTTGGCCCAGTCGAAGTACGGGCTGACCACGACCGACCGCGGCATGAACGGCGCGCTGTCCAGGTCGTTGAACGAGCTCTCGGGATCCCCGAAGCGGTAGGGGAAGACCGCCTCGTCCCAGCGCACGCCTCCGTCGATGGCGAGCGCGTACGGATCGAGCAGCAGCTTCGAGGGACTGCAGCGAAGGCCGTGCCCAGGATCATGCGGCCCGTGCACGCGGTAGCCGTACCGCTGCCCGGGTCCGATGTTCGGCGCGTACCCGTGCCACACCCACGCCGCCATCTCGGTCAGCGGCGTGCGCGCCTCGATGCCGTCGGCGTCGAAGAGGCAGAGCTCGACGAGCTCCGCTGTCTCCGAGAAGATCGCGAAGTTCGTGCCGACCCCGTCGTAGGTCGCACCCAGCGGGAACGGGGATCCCGGCCAGAGCTTCAGCTCGGCTCCCCGCGGTACGGCCCCGGCTTGGGCCGCGGTTTGCCGCCCGGGAAGGCGAGCCGGAGGATGGTCCGCTGCACGGTGCCGAGCTGCTTGAACAGCGGCCCGGTGTTGTAGGGCAGCTCGTACTTCTCGCAGATCGCCCGCACGCGCGGGGCGATCTCCCCGTAGCGGGTGCTCGGCATGTCCGGGTAGAGGTGGTGCTCGACCTGGTAGCCGAGGTTGCCGCTGATGACGTGGAAGAGCGGGCTCCCCTCGATGTTCGCCGCGCCGAGGAGCTGGCGGACGTAGAAGCCGCCGCGCGTCTCGTCCTCGACCTCCTCCTCGCTGAACGTGTACGTCTGGTCGGGGAAGTGGCCGCAGAAGATGATCATGTAGGCCCAGACGTTGCGAAGCACGTTCGCCGAGAAGTCCGCCGCCAGGGTCGCCCGGAACGCGTGCCGGCCGGCCTCGAGCGCCGCCGCCCGGCCCCGCCCCCGCCCGAGGGAGCCGCCCGCCGCCGCCGCGGCGCTGAGCAGCGGGAACGCGACGTAGTCCTTGACGATCTGGCTGCGCGCCTTCGAGGCCATGCCCTTGAGCTCGCGCTTGAGCTGCTTCATCGGCTTCGAGCGCGTGCGCAGCGCCTCCATGTCGAGGTCGTGGAACGCCACCCCCCACTCGAAGAACGCCGCGAGCAGCAGGTTGTACAGCGGCTGTAGCAGATAGATCGGGTACCACTTCTGGTGCGGATCGATCCGCATGATCTCGTAGCCGAGGTCCTTGTCCTTGCCGCGGATGTTCGTGTACGTGTGGTGCACGTAGTTGTGCGAGTGCTTCCACGCCGCCGGCGTCGACGCCGAGTCCCAGTCCCACGTCGACGAGTTGATCTGCGGATCGTTCATCCAGTCCCACTGGCCATGCATCACGTTGTGGCCGATCTCCATGTTTTCCAGCACCTTGGCCAGCGACAGCGTGGCGGTCCCGGCCACCCAGGCGGGCTTGGCGCGCGAGAACAGCAACACGAGCCGGCCGAGGACCACGAGCCGCCGGTGCATCTCGATCATGCTCACGATGTAGCGGCGATCGCGATCGCCGAGCTCGGCGAAGACCTCGTCGTGGATCGCGGCGAACTCGGTGCCGAGCTCCTCGATCTGCTCGGCGGTGAGGTGAGCCAGCGGGCTCTCGATCGTGCTCGTCATAGGGCAATCTCCACAGCGCCCTCGGGCGCGTTGACACAGGTACGGACCATCTCGCCCTCCGAGCCGTGCACCACGCCGCTCCGCAGGTCGCGGATCCGGCCGGAGCAGAGGCGGCCGACGCAGGTGTGGCAGATGCCCATGCGGCATCCGAAGGGGAGCGACGCTCCCGCCTCCTCGCCGGCCACGAGGATCGGCATATCGCCGTCGGATTCGGCGTCCACGTTACTGCTCAGGAAGCGGATCGGCCCGCCGGCGCCGTGCTCGCCTTCACCTTCGCCGACGATCGGCTGGAAGCGCTCGATGTGCAGCCGGTGGCGGTTGCCGCCCGCCTGCTCCCAGTGCTCGGTCAGCGCGTCGAGCAGCCCGGCGGGGCCGCAGGCGAACGTCTCGCGCTCGCGCCAGTCCGCGCACAGGGCGTCGAGGTCGGAGGGCGCGAGCCGTCCTTGCTCGCTCGTGAGGCGCTTCTCCAGCCGGTAGCCGTCGTGGCGCTCGTCGAGTCGCCGCAGCTGGCTGCCGAAGATGATGTCGTCCTCGCTGCGGGCCGAGTGCAGGTGAACGACGTCGCGCAGGCCGCCGTCGCGGTCGAGGCTGCGCAGCATGCTCATGATCGGCGTGATCCCGCTGCCGGCGCTGACGAACAGCAGCCGCTCGGGAACGTCCTCGGGAAGCACGAAGGTCCCCTCCACGCCACCCAGCCGGACGATCGTCCCCGGCTGCGCCTCACGCACCACATAGGGCGTCACGGCGCCGGACTCCAGCAGCTTCGGCGTGATGCTGATGAAGCCGTCCGGGCGCCCCGGGTCGGAGGTGATCGAGTACGCGCGCCAGTGGTGCTTGCCGTCGACCTGGAAGCCGACGCGCAGGTACTGGCCTGGGCGGTGGCCCTCCCACTCCCAGCCCGGCTTGATCACGACGGTGACGGCGTCCGCCGTCTCACGTTCGATCCGCTCGATCCGGCCCCGCAGCTCCTGGGTCGACCACAGCGGGTTGACGAGCTCCAGGTAGTCGTCCGGCAGCAGCGGCGTAAAGAACGCGCGCACCGCCCGCAGCGCGACGCGCCGCCAGGCGGGGACCTTCGGTCTGGCGCCGCGCTCGGCCACTCGCCTGCCCTACCCACACGCGCCGATGCTCACGCTGCCGCGCGGGCCGTGAAGCACATCCACAGCTCGGTGCCGCCGCCCGGCGGCTCCCGGTGGTCGAAGCCATCGGCGATGCGGCGGATCAGGGAGAGGCCGAACCCGATCCCGGGCGAGTCGTCGCGCGGGGCCATGCCGCTGCCGTCGTCGCGCACGACGATCTCGATCTCGCCGTCGTCCACGGAGACGGTGACGCCGACGTCCCCGGGTTCGGTGCGGTCGCGGTATGCATGCACTACGGCGTTGGTGACGGCCTCCGAGACCGCGAGTCGGACGTCGGTCGCATGCGACTCGGCAATCCCGTTGGCGACGACGAAGTCGACGACCGTCTGGCGAAGGAAGGTGACGGTCTCCGCATGGGCGGAGGCGGTCCATGAGGCAGACGGCACGCCATCGAGGCTGCCCTCGCGAACCGGATGCCAACCGTCGCGATCCTGACGCTGCCACGGCGGTCGTTGTGATACTGGCGGGGTGAACGAGGACTTCGAGATCGAGCGCCTCGCCGGCGAGATGCTGCAGGAGGTGCTGCGTCGGGCGCATTTGGCGTCTGCGCCTGTGCTGGCGGCGGTGGTTGCCGAGGAGGCCCGGAGGATCGGCGCACAGCCGCTGGTGGTCTACCTCCTCGACCGCGAGCAGAAGCTGCTGGTCCCCGTGCCGAGTCCTGACGCGGGCGAGCGAGAGCCGATCCCCGTCCAGGGCACCGTGGCCGGCCACTCCTTCATCTCGAACTCGATCCTCGAGCTCGAGGACGATGGCGGTCGCCGGCTGTGGCTGCCGTTGCTGGACGGCACCGAGCGTCTGGGCGTGACGGAGATGACGTTCGCCGGCCGGGGGCAAGCCCTCACGGAGCCGCTGATGGCGCTGTGCGAGCGCTACGCGCACCTGATCGCGGTGCTGATCTCCAACAAGGACCTCTACAGCGACTTCTTCGAGCTCCTGCGCCGCCGGCAGCCGATGGCCATGGCCGGAGAGCTGCTGTGGGATCTGCTGCCGCCACAGGTCCTGGCCACCGACGCCTTCGTCCTCGCCGCGTTGCTGGAACCTTGCTACGACATGGGCGGCGACGCGTACGACTACGCCATCAACGACCACGACATGCTTCACCTGGCCATCTTCGACGGCATGGGCCACGGGCTGCCCGCCGCGGGCGTGACGGCGTTCGCGCTCTCGGCCTACCGGCACAGCCGGCGCGGGGGCGTCCGGCCGGCGGCGATGTACGCGGCCATCGACGCCGCGGTCCACGATCAGTATCCGACACCCCGGTTCGTGACCGCCCTGATCGCCGAGCTCGACGTCGCCTCCGGCCGGCTGCGCTGGATCAGCGCCGGCCATCCCCCGCCGCTTCTGCTGCGCGACGGCCACCTGATCGGCACCCTGGACGTGGCGCCGTCGCCGCCGCTGGGACTGCTGCTGGCCGACCACGAGCCGGTCGAGGGTGAGGAGTCACTGCAGCCCGGCGACATGGTGCTGCTCTACAGCGACGGTCTCACCGAGGCGCGGCGACCCGACGGCGAGTTGTTCACCGAGGAGCGCCTCGCCGAGTTCATCGAACGCCAAGCCGCCAACGGCTTGCCGGCACCCGAGACGCTGCGCGGGCTGCGCGGCGCGATCATCGAGCGCGGGGAAGGTGCGTTGCGCGACGACGCCACGGCGCTGCTGCTCGAATGGCGCCGGGACACGCAAGCCGCGCTTTTGCCCCGCACCGTGCTGGCGAAGTAAGCGCCCCGGTTCGTAGCACTCAGCCGGCTCCAGACCCAGCCGGCCGAGTCGTCCCATCGCGATCCTGGTCAGAATTCCTGACACCGTCGAAGGAACTACAGCTAGAGAACGCCGAGGATGAGCAGCAGCACGAGCGTCACGGCTGCCGAGACCAGGAGCGACCCCAGGCAGCCGAGACGGTTCGAGAAGAACAGGAACATCGTGCGCCTTAGTGGCGGTCGCGGTCCTCGGTGTAGGGATCGCTGCTGCCGGACTTCGCCAGACCGCGGCTGATCATGTAGCCGACGGTGAGGATGGTCACGTACAGCCAGGCCTGCTTGGCTCCGAGTCCGCCGGCGTCGGCTTCGTCGACGATGAGCGCGGCGACGAGGACGCCGACGACCGCGACGACGTAGGCGATCATCTCCGTCGTCTTGAAGGCCGCCTTCGTCTCGGTGGTGCGGCGGACGGCGCCGTGGCCGCGGTCTGCGCGGCCGTCGGCGGCGCGTGTGGGTGCTGCGGGGGAAGTGGCCATGGAATGGCTCCTCTGGGTTCGTGCCGAGGTACAGCCCGACCCATGGCCCGGCGGTGCGCTCAGCGGTTGTGGTGGGGTCGAAGCCTGGGAGGCCTCGACCGACGCGTTACGCCACCCCGGCTGAGCGTTCCTCGCTGTGAGGACTGCGGCTGGGACTTCGCCTACGTCGTTCTGCTGACGAAGTCTTCCGCCGCCCGACCCCGATCAAACATCGAAGGTCAGCGCGCGTATCTTCAGTCGAAGACGACGCCGCGTCGTCTGCGGCCTCGCGCGGCTGGGTCAGGGGCGGCGTCCTCGCTCCGTGCGATATCGCGGCGGGTCATCGGCGAGCAGATCGGCGCCCTGGGCGCCGTCGCCCTCATCCGTGTGGACGGGCGCGTCGAGCGAGCGCGGCGCGTACCCGGGCGAGGTCGTCGAGCGGTTCGGTGGTGTGGCGGTACCGCCGCATCAGGCTGTCGGCCAGCGGCAGGTAGCGCTCGATCATGCGCTCACGGGCGGCGGTCGCCGGCTCCGCGGCAGCCAGCGCGGCCATCAGATCTTCCTCGAGAGACGGGACACGGTTCCTCCTCGGACGGCTCGACAAGAGCGGACCAAGACCCACATGGGCGACGACCTCGTCGTCTGCGCGCTGCGCCGCGGGTTCACCCGAGGCGAGTAGACCCTGCTCGAAGGCGGGCACAGCGAAAGACGTCATCCGCCAGCGCATGGTGTTCCAGGAAGTCATGCGCCACCGCTTCGAGGCCGTCGTCGAACAGGCGACGGGCCGCAAGGCAATCGGGTTCATGTCGGGCAACCACCAAGGCCCCCGACATGATCTGCGAGGTCTTCGTCCCCGCGCCCAACGACGTCGTGGCCTGAATCGCACACGGCTGAACAACCAACTTGCCCTCATTTTGGAGCCCGCGCAGTGGTCTGGTGAGACTGGCCCATACGCCCTACGCCGGTGACAGCCCCGGTCGGACCAGCTGCGCGGAGACCCTCCTACCGGTCTCGAAGCTCACGACTCCAGCCGGCCGCACACGAGCTGTACCACCACGATCAACCCGTGCTGGTCAGCTACGAAGCAGCATGGCGGCACTCGCACGCCTCGTCGACGCCCTGATCAGATCCGCGCGCCCGCGTTGAGCTCACCCGCCGCGCGGCGCTTCTGGTCGAACGGCCGGTGCAAGGGGTCGCGCCATTCCAGTCCACCGATCGTCCCGGCGAAGAAGACGAGCGGGTCATCGAGGGGCGACATGAGGATGCTGTGGACATGCCCGACGACGATCCAGTGATCGCCCGCCGGGTGCTCGGCGACGATGTCGCATTCGAGGGCGGCGAGGGCGTCGGTGATCAGCGGCGCGCCGCCCGGCCCGAGTTCCCAGTCGACGCCGGCGAAACGGTCCGCGCCGGGTGGCGAAGCGCTCCTTGCGAAGCGCTCGTGCCGGCGCCCCAGCACGTTGACGCCGAAGCGCTGCGTCCGCCGCATTCGCGACCAAGTGAGCGAGCTGCGGGACGGACAGAACGAGAGCAGGGGCGGCTCCAGCGAGACGGACGTGAGCGAGCTGACGATGAGCCCGGCCGGTTCGCCGTCCGGCACTGCCGTGACGAGCGCGACGCCCGTGGGAAACCTGCCGAGCGCGTCGCGGAACGCGCGCGCGTGAGGCTTCGCGTCGGCACGGGCTGAAGCTGCGAGCGCCATCTCAGTGCAGTGACGGCGCGCCGCCGAGAACGGTGCGCGCGAGGTAGTCGTACGCGCGGTTGGCGCCGAGCGGATGCATGAACGCGCTGGCCCTGACGTCGCGGTACGCGCGCGCGAGAGGGCTGCCTCCGGCGTATCCGGCGCCGCCCGAGAGCGCGAGCGCGCGGTCCACGATGCGGGCCGCCGCCTCGTTGACGAACGCCTTGGCGGCCTGCGCCTCGGCGAACAGGGCGCCGATCTCCTCGGCGCTGCCGTCGGACGCCGGGTTCGCGGCGCGGTGCTCGTCGATCAGGGCAGCGGCACGCGAGAGTACGCCGCGCGAGGCGG
>Ga0299913_10004218_pt1 | contig 12008 bp, 8 predicted proteins | sample RVTome_9_FD_201360 | JGI IMG/M metagenome (GOLD analysis project Ga0299913, IMG submission 201360) | Soil microbial communities from uranium-contaminated site in the Upper Colorado River Basin, Wyoming, United States - RVT155D38 (version 2) ... | reverse complement strand
CCGCCGCGCCTGGATGGTCCAGAAGCCGGCGTTGCAGGCGATGTCGAGCACGGTCTTGCCGGCGAGCGATCCGCCGAGCAGGGCGAGCAGCGGCGGGAAGATGTGGAAGTAGCGCTGGTAGTGCCGCCCGCGCAGCCCCCGGAAGTGCGGGCCGTCGGCGTCCACGAACACGTCCCCGAACTGGAACGGGTAGTGCCAGAAGTACTCCTCCACCTTCTGGGCCACCTGCGCTTCGCTCAGCGGGCTCGTGGGCGAGAGGGCGAAGGTGTTGGCGAAGGTCGCGCGCGCGCGCTCCACCATGTCCTCCGCGGGCACGGGCAGGGCCGGACAGTCGAGCACGTCGCGGTCCTTGCGGGCCACGGAGTACCCGAGCGTGTTGAGCACCTGCCGCAGCCCCCAGCGGGCGCGGCCCGCGCGCGGCAGGCCCGGGCGGGGGGACCCCGCGCCGCCGTTGCCGTTCCCGGTGGACGCGTTTTCGCTCAGCGGCATCCCGTCTCCTCTCCTTCGCCCGCGGGCGAGGCGTGTTCGGCGTTCGTTCCGGCTCCGTAGCCGCAGTAGGCGAGGTAGGGCCGCAGCGCGCGGCGCCGGAGGATCGCGCGCGGGTCGCCGTCGCCGTTGGCCGCCGGATGGTGGCGGCGCGCGCGGATGTACTGCCCGTACGGCACGGCCTTGTTCTCCGGCAGGCCCAGGAAGTCCAGGACCGCGCCCACCACGCCCGCCGGATCGCGGCACAGGTCCTCGTAGCGGACCGAAAGGTGGTCGCCCGGCTCCAGGCGGTGGACGTTCTCGACGAAGTAGCGCGCCATCCGCGCCACCTGCCAGCTCATCAGCCGCGCGCCGAGCCGCAAATGCCTCGACACCATCAGCCTGGCCAGCGCCAGCCGCACCGGTTGCTCCATGAGGCGGTCGTAGAATCCGGCCAGCAGCGCGTGGTAGGCGTTGCGTTCCTCGAGCAGCGAGCGCATGCCCTCCAGCAGCGAGGGCACCACGTCGGCCGGGTTGCGATGGATGAAGACGAAGCGGCTCTGGGGCAGGGCGCGCTTGATGAACAGGAAGTTGCGCGAGTCCCAGGGGTTCTTCAGCAGCAGGGGACGGCCGGCCGCGGAGACGAACTGGACCTTGCGGCACATTTCCTCGAACCGCGGCAGCGTCCGGGGCCGCAGCTGCATCCGGTAGCCGCCGTCGAGCCCGAACCCGTACTCCTCCGGGAAGTCCGGCGACACTTCCACGCCGTCGAAGCGCGCCCCCGCGACGCCCAGCTCGCGAAACCGCTCGGCCAGCCTCTCCTTGGCCGCGGCGGTGGTGCCGGCGAGGTGGTTGGCCAGCAGCTCGTCGTAGCGGACGAGGTGGTAGGCGGAGACGTAGTTGAAGCGCTCGGTGAGCGTGAGCAGCCGGTAGAGGATGCTGGTTCCCGACCGGGCGCTGCCCATGATGAACACGGGCCGGAAGGACACGTCAGCCAGCCGCCCGAGGTGGAGGCGGTCGGGGGCGGGCTCGGCGGCGGCGGGCCTCATCCCAGATCCTCCCCGCCGGAGGTCAGTTCACCCTCCGCATCAGGCGCGCGGGGCGCATGCGCCCCTGCTCGACCAGCAGCACGCGCCGGGAGAACTTGCCCAGCAGGATGCCGAGGTCCTCGCCCCGCCACCAGGGCAGGAGCGCGGGGTCCGCGGCGGCGGCCCGCAGCGCGGCCAGCTTGGCCAGCGCGGCCGCGTAGTCCCCTTGACGCACGCTGCCGCGCGCGTCGTCGAGCAGGGCGATGAGCGCGCTCGGCGCGCTCCAGCCGTCGAGCAGCGCGCGCAGGCTCGTGAAGGTCGGCACGTGTCCCTCCGACGGGGCGCGCGCCATGTCGGACGGGTCGGAGAGCCTCCCCAGCGCGTCCTCCGCCACCACGAAGTAGCGGTAGAAGCGAAAGGCCTGCACGGTGGGGTCCGCGTACACCAGGGTGGGGGCCAGGACGGCTCCCACCTCCACGCGGTCCTCCTGGGTGCCGATCTCGAGCGGGTTGTTGAGGCCGGTGTCCCGCCAGATGTGGTAGCGCACCGCATCCGGCGAGCCCTCCCAGGTCAGCAGTACGGCGTTCTTCGTCCGCTCCATGTCCACCAGGCGCGGCGCGGCCACGGGCTTGGCACGCGCCTGCGCGCGGTAGATGCGCGTGCCGTAGAAGTGGTTGGCCGAGCCCATGAAGAACCCGTAGGGTGTGGACGCCATGTTGCGCCAGCCGGTGTTGAAGAAGTCGCCCATGCCGTCGCGGGTGACCATCGCGTAGTGCCAGCCGTCGCAGGTGCTGAAGATGTCCGCACCCATGCGGCGCTTGATCCCCTCCGTGCCCAGCAGCGGATTGTTGCGCCACTTGGTGCTCTGGTCGTGCGTGCCGATGTAGAGGCAGCCGTCGTGGACGTCCATGCGCCACATGTGCACGTTGAAGAAGTTGTCGAACCCCACGTCGAAGCCGCTCAGCGGCTCCAGCTTGCGGCCCTCCGGCGTCTCGCGCGCGGTGCCCGCCACCAGGTCCCAGCTGTCGTCCGGATTGACGCGCAGCACCTCCCGGTCGGTCCCCACGTACAGCCTGCCCTTGAACTCCTTGAGGCTGATGACGGCCGCGCTCGGGCTCCTCTTCTTGAACGCGCCGCTCGGGATGACGGTAGTGAACTCGTGCGGGACAAGCCGGTTCCGCCGCCCGCGGCCGGGGCGCGGCCCTGACGTCTTCATCAACGAGAACGGGATGTCGTGGCGCGCCGGCTGCACGCCCGTGCCCGCCCAGAGGTAGCCGTTGTAGACCGCGATCTCGAAGAACGTCATGTCCATGCCCGTGGCGGGATCGAAGGGGCTGACCTGCCAGAAGGCGTTGTTCCCGCGCTCGGGGTGCCTGGCCGCGAAGATCACGCCGTGACCGAGCTGGCCGACGGAGGCGAGGACGTACATCCTGTCCTTGTACGTCACCAGCGACCGGAAGCCGGTGACGAGCGTGTCGCCCAGGAAGGTGCCCGGGTCCTGCGGTATGGGACGGAAGGTCTCTCCGTCCACGGAGCGCAGGATCTGGGGCGGCGGCACCGGGCCCAGGAATCCGAAGCCCCTCTCGGCGCGCGAGCTGACGCCCGACACGTACAGCGCCTCGGTGCCGTCGGCTTCCTTGAAGACGGTCATGCCGCGATACCCGGTGTCGCGGCTGGTGTACTTCGGCGGATCGGTGCCCTGGATCCGCACGTCGTTGACGGCCTGGTACACGCGGTCCCAGGTGCCGGGGGCGGTGGGATCGCCGGGGTCCGGGGTCCAGCGCCAGATCTCGGCCTGCAGCGGCAGGTCGGCGGGGTCGGGCGTGCAGTCGAAGTCGGCGTCGTCCGGCGGGTAGGGGTTCAGCTCCGGGATGTACATCTCCAGGACGGCCTGTTGGACGCAAAACGTGGAGCGGCCCGTGCCGAGGTAGAGCCGGCCCTTGAACCATCCCATGCCCCAGGCCTGGGAGTTCTGGCGGTCGCCGAAACCCTGCAGCGCCGACTCGGTGACCGCGTCCGGGAAGACCGGCTGCTGTGCGGCGGCCGGCCGCGCGGCGAAGGCCAGCGCGGCCACCGCGGCCAGGACCAGCGGACCCGCGCGGCGGGACAGGGAATGTCTCATGTTCGTCATCGCCTCTCCGCAGGAGGGGTCATCGGCGTTTCCAGAGCCGGCAGGGCGCGGTCGGGCTGCAGGAACGCCCGGATGTGTTCCAGGATCCGCTCCGGCTGCTCCAGGCTCGTGAAGTGCTTGAGCTTGCCGCTGGGCAGCAGGGCCTCGGTCAGCCGGGGCATGCGCGCGCGCAGGGCCTCGAACGCCTCGAGGAACACGGAGTTCGCCTCGCGGATGGCCAGCGTGCGGTGGGGAATGCGGCCCAGCGCCTCGACCGTCAGCTCGCCGCCGGGCGCGTCGCCCTTCCATACCGGCATCAGGATGTCGAGCACCCTCTGGAGCACTTCCTCGTCGCGGATCTGCCCGCGCGCGGGACCGTACAGGATGGGTATCTCGATGAGGAGCTTGATCAGGTATTCGAGGTCGGCGTGCTTGTCCGGGGGTATGGGAGCGCCGAGCAGCCCTTCGAGCGTGCTCGTCACGTAGGGCCAGCCCTCCCAGCCCTTGTCGCGGTAGCGGTCGGCGAAGGGGGCAAGCAGGCCGGGCTCGATCAGCAGCAGCTCGGAGGCCCGCTGCCCGTGGACCAGCCCGAAGTGGAGCGCGATGTCCGCTCCCCAGGAGTGGCCCACCACCGACGCCTGCTCGATGTGCAGCGCGTCCATCAGCCCGCACAGGTCGTCGGCCATGTCGCGCGTCGTGTATCCGGTCGGCGGCGCGTCGCTGCGGCCATGGCCGCGCAGGTCGTAGGTGGTCACCCGGAAGTCCCGCTGCAGCTCCGGGACCATCGTGAGGTGCCAGCCCGCGAGGTTGCCGCCCAGGCCGTGCACCAGCACCATGTGGGGGCCCGCCCCGGACTGCCAGTAGTGGACGTTGAGGCCGTTCACGCGGATCTTGGGCATGGTCGCTCTTGGAAGTCCTCGATTGCCTCGCGTCCAACACCGAACGAACTGCTCTTGCTCCGCCCCGCGGCCCGGCGCGCGAGAGCCTCCGGACGGTCAGCATCCGTCGGCGGGGCCTCGACGGAATGCGCAAGCGCGCAAGCCGCGGAGGTGTGACAGCCGCAGGGAGGGAGGAAGCTTACAGCCCGGTGCCGGGTAGTAGACACGCAGGTGCCGTCGTTGTCAAGACGGACGGCGGGCTTGACAGCCTTCTTTCGCGCGTGGCTAAATGCGCGTCCCTCCCCACTGGTCACACGCCGGCACATTTCTGGCGAGGTCGTCGAACTCATGGCATCGCGGACCGTCGGACGAGCACCCAGGCACGTGCGCACGGCGCCGAGCGAGCGCGCCGTGGTCGAGATCCGCGCCCGGGAGCAGGCGCCCTTGCCCGCACCGGCGGAGGCGCCGGAGGCGGTCCTGCGCGAGAAGGTGCGGCGCGCCGAGGACGGCGGGGGCGCGGACCGCCGCCGTCGCCAGCACGCCGAGGGCAAGCTCACGGCGCGCGAGCGCGTGCTCCTCCTGCTCGACGAGGGCTCCTTCGAGGAGCTGGACCAGCTCGTCGAGCACCGCTGTCTCGACTTCGGCATGGCGGAGCAGAAGGTCCCCGGCGACGGCGTGGTGTCGGGCCATGGCACCATCGACGGCCGCCTGGCCTTCGTGTTCGCCCAGGACTTCACGGTCTTCGGGGGCAGCCTCTCCGAGACCAACGCGGCCAAGATCTGCAAGGTGATGGACCTCGCCCTCAAGATGGGCGCGCCCGTCATCGGCCTCAACGACTCCGGGGGCGCCCGCATCCAGGAGGGCGTGGCCTCGCTGGCCGGCTACGCGGACATCTTCCTGCGCAACACGCTGTCCTCGGGCGTGGTGCCGCAGATCTCGGCCGTGATGGGACCCTGCGCGGGAGGCGCGGTCTACAGCCCCGCCATCACCGACTTCACGCTGATGGTGAAGGACACCTCGTGCATGTTCGTGACGGGCCCCGACGTCATCAAGACCGTGACGCACGAGGAGGTGAGCAAGGAGGAGCTCGGCGGCGCCCTGGCCCACAGCCTCCGCTCGGGCGTGGCCCACTTCGCGGCCGAGGACGACCGCCACTGCCTGGCCACCATCCGCGAGCTGCTCTCCTACCTGCCCGCGAACAACCGCGAGGATCCTCCGCGCCGGCCCACCGACGATCCGCCCGACCGCGAGGACCCGTCGCTCGACGAGCTCGTCCCCGCCGAGCCGCAGAAGGCGTACGACATGAAGCGCCTGATCGCGTCCGTGGTGGACGAGGGCCGCTTCCTGGAGGTGCACGAGCAGTACGCGCCCAACATCGTGGTAGGGTTCGCCCGTTTCGCGGGACGCAGCGCGGGCGTGGTGGCCAGCCAGCCCGCGGTGCTGGCCGGCTGCCTGGACATCGACGCCTCCGTGAAGGCCGCGCGCTTCGTGCGCTTCTGCGACGCCTTCAACGTCCCCCTGGTCGTCTTCGAGGACGTGCCGGGCTTCCTGCCCGGCACCGCCCAGGAGTTCGGGGGCATCATCCGCCACGGGGCCAAGCTCATCTACGCGTTCGCCGAGGCCACCGTGCCCAAGGTCACGGTCATCACGCGCAAGGCGTACGGCGGCGGCTACGCCGTGCTGGCGAGCAAGCACCTGCGCACGGACATGAACTTCGCCTGGCCCACGGCCGAGATCGCGGTCATGGGCCCGCAAGGCGCGGTCAACATCCTGCACCGCCGCGAGCTGGGCCAGGCCGCCGACGGCGAGGCGCTGCGCGCCGAGCTGGTGGAGGACTTCCGCCGCAAGTTCGCCAACCCCTACGTCGCGGCCGGCCGCGGCTTCGTCGACGACGTGATCCTGCCGCGCCAGACGCGGCGCAAGATCGTGCGCGCGCTGGAGATGACGCAGAACAAGCGCGAGAGCAACCCGCCGCGCAAGCACGGCAACATCCCGCTCTAGGCTGCCGGCGTTCTTGACAGCCGCCGCGCGCGCACGCAGAATGCCTCTTCCCTCCGTCCTGTCGAGTGTTCCGCTTTGCTGAGGCGATCAGCCGGCCCATGAAATCCCTGACCGCGGCCATGACCGCGATCCTGATGATCGCCGGAGGACTCAAGTACTTCGGCTCCGGCTCCGAGGCCGGCTCGCTGCAGCTCAGCGGCGTGGTGGCGGCCAACGAGGTCATCGTGGCCGCCAAGATCGAAGGCCGCATCCAGCGCCTGCACGTCACCGAGGGCTCCTGGGTCGAGCGGGACCAGCTCGTGGCCGAGCTGGACCGCGAGGAGCTGGAGGCGGAACGGCGGCGCCAGGAGGCGGCGGTCCAGCAGACGGCGGCCCGGCTCGACCAGGTGAAGGCGCAGCTCGGCCTGGAGCGGGGCCGCGTGGTCTCCCAGCTCTCGGGCGCCACGGCCCAGCTCCACCTCGCCCAGAGCCAACGCGAGGAGGCCCAGGCGGAGATCGCCCAGCTCCAGAAGGACGCGCGGCGCGCCGCCGAGCTGGTGAAGCTGGGCCTCGTGCCCAACCAGGAGGCGGAGCGCGTACAGACCGCGCTCCTCGTGGCGGAGGCGCGGGCCAGGACGTTGGACGACCGCGTGCGCGTGGCGCGGGCGGAGCGGGAACTGGCCGAGGTCAACGAGCGGCAGGTCACGGTCACGACGCAGGAGGTCGAGCAGATACGCGCGCAGCTCGAGCAGGCGAAGGCGCAACTCGCCCAGACGGCGACGCGGCTCGGCTACGCCGCGGTCACCGCTCCGCTCTCGGGGCTCGTCTCCACACGGGTGGCCCGGCAGGGCGAGGTCATCCTGCCCGGCGAACCCATCGTGACCATCGTGGACGTGGACGAGGTCTGGGTCAGGGTGCAGGTCGAGGAGAGCTACATGAACCGCGTGGTCATGGGCCAGGTCCTGCCCGTGCGCCTGGCCACGGGGGAGACGCTGGAGGGCAAGGTCATCTTCATCGCGCCGGAGGCGGAGTTCGCCACGCAGCGCGACGTCAACCGCGCCAAGCGCGACATCCGGACGTTCGGGATCAAGGTCGCGCTGGAGAACCCCCGCCGCCGGCTGCACCCGGGCATGACCGCGCACGTCGCGCTGCCCGAGACGCGGCCTGCCCCGGCGGAGGCGGCCACGCCGGCGCGTTCGGCCACGCGGGGCGAGGACGTGGAGCCGCCCGCGGCCCGTGGACGATAGCGCGCCCGCGCGCGCTCTCCCCGAGCCCGCCATGTGGTCCATCGACGCGCGCGGCCTCGGCAAGCGGTTCGGCGAGCTGGCCGCGGTCGACGAGGTCAGCCTCCAGGTCGCGCGGGGAGAGAACTTCGCGCTGCTCGGGCCCAACGGGGCCGGCAAGTCCACCCTCATCCGGCTGCTGACCACGCTGCTCCTGCCGACCTCGGGCACGGCCCTCGTGGAAGGCCACGACGTGCGCCGGGACCCCGACGCGGTGCGCCGCGCGATCGGGGTCGTCCCCCAGGCCGCCACCTCCGATCCCCGGCTCACGGCCGCGGAGAACCTCGACTTCAGCGCCAAGCTCCACGGCGTGGGGCACGGGGAGCGGCGCCGGCTGGTGGCGGAGCTCCTGGAATGGGTGGACCTCACCTCCTGGCGCGACAAGCTGGTGGGCACCTTCTCCGGCGGGATGCGCCGGAGGCTGGAGATCGCGCGCAGCCTCGTCCACCGCCCGCTCATCCTCTTCCTCGACGAGCCCACCACCGGCCTCGACCCCGCCTCCCGCCTGGCGCTGTGGGAGATGCTGCGCCGCATGAAGGCCGAGAGCGATCTCACGCTGTTCCTGACCACGCACTACATGGAGGAAGCCGACCAGATGTGCGAGCGGGTGGCGATCTTCGACCACGGGAAGATCGTGGCCCTGGGCACGGCCGCCAGCCTCAAGGAGCGCCTCCCCGCGGCGGAGACGATCGAGGTGTCCTTCGCGGAGGCGCCGGAGCCGTTCCTGGCCCTGCTTCAGCGCCTGCCCGCGGTGGAATCGGTGCAGGTCCTCGGCGGGGCGTGCCGCATCCAGAGCCACGACCGTGGCGCCACCCTGGCCGCGCTGGTGCGCGCGGCCGGCCGCAAGCGCGTGGCCATCTCGTCGCTGGCGCTGCGCGGGAACACGCTGGAGGACGTGTTCATCCACTTCACCGGCCGGGAGCTGCGCGACGCCGCCGAGAAGCTGCGCCTGGACAAGCGCGTGCTCTACGAGAGCTAGGGTGCGGCTGGAGCTGCCGGCCCGGCTGCTGCCGACCTGGGCCATCGTGGAGCGCGACCTGCGGAAGTACTTCCGCAGCCCCGGCCTGCTCATCGCCTCGCTCATCGTGCCCCTGGTCCAGCTCGTCGTCATCGGTTACGCCTTCGGCGGCAAGATCCGCGGCGTGCCCGTGGCCCTGGTGGACCTGGACCGCGGCCCCGAGGCCCTGCGCCTGCGGGAGAAGTTCGAGGCCGTGGAGGCCAACGTCAAGACGTTCCGCGTGCGCCTGGCCGACGACCTGGAGAGCGCCCTGCGCGACACGCGCGAGGGCCGGGTGGGCGCCGCCATCGTCATCCCCGAGGGCTACTCGCGCCGGGTGGCCCAGCGGCACCGCCCGGAGCTGGGCCTCGTCCTCGACAACACCGATCCGTTCGTGGTGGCCGCGCTCACCGAGAAGATGCGCGAGCTGCTGGCGGCCGTGAACCAGCCCGAGGTGGCGCTGCGGTACCGCCGGCAGGTGGACCTGAAGGTGGTGGAGATCTTTCCCTACGTCGAATACGTGCAGTACCTGCTGCCCGGCACCATCACGCTCGCCATCTTCGTGTGCGTGCTGCTCGGCGGCGGCATCCTGTACATCGACGACAAGGTCCGCGGCATCCACGAGTCGTACCTGGTCAGCCCCATCACCACCACGGAGCTGGTGTTCGGCATGCACGTGGCGGGGGTCATCAAGGGCACGTTCGTGGGCGTGGTCATGACGCTGGTGGGCGTGACCCTGGCGGGCATCCTGGAGGTGCTGACGCCGGCCACGATGGCCGTCCTGGTGGCCTTCGCCGTGCTCGTCTCCTCCGCCCTGGTGAGCATGGTCTCCCTGCTCATGGTCCGGGTGGACGACCCCATGATCCCGCGCGTGGTGGTGGGCATCCTGAACACGCTACTGTTCTTCCCCAGCGGAGCGGTCTACCCCATCTCCAGCTTCCCGACCTGGCTGCAGATGGTGGCCAAGGTGGACCCCTTCACCTACGCCGTCCACGGCTTCCGTTCGCTGCTGCTGAAGGACGTCGGTCCGGGCGCGGTGGCGGCGGACGTCGCCATCCTCTCCGCCCTCTCCCTGGCCTGTTTCGCGGGGGTGCTGCTGCTCTTCCGCCGCCGGCTCTAGCGTCCATGGTGCATACTGCCGGGATGCAAGCACCGGCGAAGGCCGTCCGCACGAACGACGAAGGCAGCACCCGCCGCGCGCGGCAACGGTTCGCGGTCGTAGCCATGCTCCTGCTGGCCACCGCGTGCGCCGGGGGCCGGCGGCGCGACCGGCCGCCGCGCGGGGACAGGCCGGGCCCGCCGACCCGGCCCACGGACCTGGTCAGCCGCATCACGCCGCTCAAGGAGGGCGGAGGCCGGCTGGACTGGGTCGGCGACAAGATCGCGTTCGACATGCAGGGGCCATCGGGCGCTTTCACCGTCTACGTGATGAGGCCGGATGGGTCGGACACGCGCTGCCTCACGTGCGACCACCCGGAGCTTCCCCGGCGCCACGTCGGCCAGCCGGCCTGGCATCCCTCCGGACGCTATCTCGTCGTCCAGGCCCTGAAGGCGGACCACGCGCGCGTCCGCTTCACGCACGCGCTCACGCCGGGTGGCGGCGTCTTGAACGACCTCTGGGTGCTCGACACGCAAACGGGGCGCGCCTCCCCGCTCCGGCAGGTGCCCAACAACCCCGGCAAGGGCACGCTGCACCCGCACTTCTCGCCCGACGGGCGGATGCTGGCCTGGAGCGAGATGGAGGAGGCGGGCTCGCTCTTCCAGAAGGGCAAGCACCTCGGCTACTGGCAGCTCATGCTCGGCGAGTTCCGGGTGGAGGGAGGCCGGCCCCGCCTGGACAACGTCCGCGCCGTCACGCCCGGCGGCCCCGGCATCTACGAGAACCACGGCTTCTCGCCCGACGGGTCGCGCCTGATCTTCTCCAGCAACTTCGAGGCGCGGCGCCGGCTGGAGAACCACGTCTACGTGCTGGAGCTGCAGGGCGGGAAGCTGACCCGGATGACGACCACGGACTGGAACGAGCACGCCCACTACGCGCCCGACGGGCGCTCCATCGTCTGGATGTCCACCACGGGCATCCGCGGCGGCGGCGCCGACTACTGGATCATGGACGCCGACGGCACGCGCAAGCGGCGGCTGACGTACTTCAACGAGAAGGGCCACCCGCACTACGTGGGACCACGGACCATGGTGGCGGACTTCGCCTGGCGGCCGGACGGACGCGCCTTCGCCGGCTACACGGGCGGCCAGGTGATCCGCGTGTCCGCCAGCGACCCCAGCCGCATCGTGCTCGTGGAGCTCTCGCCCGCGGCGCTGCGTTGACCGCCGCCGCGCCGGCACCACATACTGCCCGCATGGCTGTCCCTGCGCGGCCGACCCTCCGGGCGCGCCCCTGGCTGGCCCTGGCCGGCATCGTCCTCCTGGGGGCCGACTGCGCGCACGCGCAGGCACGGCGCGAGCGCCGGCGGGAGCGGCAGGAGAAGCGCAAGGCGGAGGCGGCGGCGCCCGCCACACCCGCGGCCGCGCCCGGCCTGGTCGCGCGCATCCGCACCCTGAAGGAGGGAGGATCGCGGCTGGACTGGGTGGACGACAAGATCGCGTTCGACATGCTGGGCTCCGACCGCGTGTTCAACATCTACGTGATGAGGGCGGACGGCTCGAACGTGAAGTGCCTCACCTGCGGCCACCCCGACCTCCCCCGGCGCAACATCGGGCAGCCGGCCTGGCACCCGGCCGGCCGCTACCTGGTGTTCCAGGCGGAGAAGGGCCAGCACCGCAAGCTGCGCTTCGGGCACGTCACCACACCCGGCGCCGGCGTCCTGAACGACCTGTGGGCGCTCGACACGCAGGCCAACCGCGCCACGCTCATCCGCGAGGTCAAGGACGCCCCCGGCCAGGGCACGCTGCACCCGCACTTCTCCGCGGACGGCTCGATGCTGTCGTGGAGCGAGATGAAGGAGAAGGGCGGTCTCAGCCGCAAGCAGCAGCTCGGATACTGGCAGCTCATGGTGGCCGACTTCCGCGTGGAGGGCGGTCGCCCCCGCCTGAGCAACGTCCGCGCCCACGAGCCGGGCGGCACCGCCTTCTACGAGAACCACGGCTTCTCACCCGACGGCAGGCACCTGATCTTCACCAGCAACTTCGAGGGCCGGCGCCGCGCGGACTACGACATCTACACCGTGGACCTCCGGACGCGCCAGCGCACGCGTCTGACCCACGAGGACTACAACGAGCACGCGCAGTACTCACCCGACGGCCGGAGGTCCA
>Ga0299913_10004217_pt1 | contig 12008 bp, 12 predicted proteins | sample RVTome_9_FD_201360 | JGI IMG/M metagenome (GOLD analysis project Ga0299913, IMG submission 201360) | Soil microbial communities from uranium-contaminated site in the Upper Colorado River Basin, Wyoming, United States - RVT155D38 (version 2) ... | reverse complement strand
GCTCGCGCTCGTGCGCCAGGGCGTCTGGGGCCTGTCGCTGCTGGTCGTCGAGCCCGACGCCCAGTCGACCGGCGTCGGCCGCGAGCTGCTCGCACGCGCCTGGGAGTACGGCGCCGCCGCGCGCGGCCGGATCGTGCTCGCCTCCCGCGACCCGCGCGCGCTACGCAGCTACGCGCGGCTCCGGCTCGACCTGCATCCGGCGTTGGCCGCCCGCGGGCGCCCGCAGCGCGTCGCGCCCGCGCCCGAGGTGCGGCCAGGGACGCTCGCCGACCTCCCGCTGACCGTCGAGGTCGACCGCGTGGTGCGCGGGGCGGCCCACGGCGACGACGTCGCGGCGCTGCTGGAGGTGGGCGGTGACCTGCTCGTCCTGCCCGAGCGCGGCTACGCCGTGGTGCGCGACGGCGCCGTCCGCCTGCTCGCGGCGCGCGAGCCGGAGTCCGCGGCCACCCTGCTGCGCGCGTGCCTGGCGGCCGCCGGCGGGGCCGAGGCGCACGTCGAGTGGATCACCAGCGCCCAGGGCTGGGCGATCGCCCCCTGCCTCGAGGCCGGGCTGGAGCTCAAGATGGACATCGGCGCCGTGTTCCTCGGCGGCGACGTCGGCCCGTTCGCGCCCTACCTGCCAAGCGGGGCCTACCTCTGACGCCCCCGATAACGTTCACAGCATGGCCACAGAACCACGTTCGCTGACCGGGAAGGTCGTCGCCGTGACCGGCGGGGGCAGGGGCATCGGCCGCGCGATCGCGCAGGCGCTGGCCCGCGAGGGAGCGCGCGTGGCGGTCGGCGACCTCGACCGCGCGTCCGCCGAGCAGACGGCCGCCACGCTCGGGGAGGGAGGGCTCGGCCTCGGCGTGGACGTCACCGACCACGCCGGGCTGATCGCGTTCCTCGACGAGGTCGAGCAGCGGCTCGGGCCGCTCGACGTGCTGGTCAACAACGCCGGGATCATGCCCGTCACCCCGCTCGTCGAGGAGAGCGCCGAGAGCATCGCCCGCCAGCTCGACATCAACCTGCGCGCGGTGATCCACGGCACGCAGGAGGCCATGCGCCGGATGGCCCCGCGCGGCACCGGCCACATCGTCAACATGGCCTCGATCGCGGGCCGCAGCGGGTTCCCGCACCTGGCGACCTATTGCGCGACCAAGCACGGCGTCGTCGGGCTCTCGGAGGCCGCGCGCGTCGAGCTGCGCGACACCGGCGTCGAGGTCTCCGTGGTGATGCCGAGCGTCGTCCGCACCGAGCTCACCACCGGGCTCGCCGACTCGCGCGTGAAGGCGGTGGAGGTCGAGGACGTCGCCCGCGAGGTGGTCTCCGCGCTGAAGGCGCCGCGTTTCGACATCTTCGTGCCGCGCTCGAACGGGCCGCTGATCCAGCTCACCAGCCCGCTCCCGCGCCGCGCTCGCGAGGCGATCGGCCGCTGGCTGAAGGCCGACCAGTCGTTGCTGAAGGCCGACCGCTCGGCCCGCGAGGCATACGAGGCGCGCGCGGCGGCCAGCGCGCCGGCCGCCGACCAGGAACGCTCAGTCGCCTAGTCCAGGCTGGTGTCCTGATTCAGAATTTCGATGGCACCCGGCGGCGGCGGCGGTGGTGCCACCGAACTTCCGAATCACGACACCAGCCAGTCGGCGATGATCGCGCCGACCTCTTCGCCGCGGTCCTCCTGCAGGAAGTGCCCGGCGCGGTCGACGATGCGCGGCGCCGGGCGGCCGAGCGCGCTCGCGAACGCCTCTCCCAGCGCCGGCGGCAGCACCGGGTCGTCGGCGCCCCACAGCATCAGCAGCGGTCGGCGGTCCTCGCGCAGGGCGTCGAGGGTCCGCCGGCCGGCCTCGGCGCCCACCATCGCGGGCCCCTCGAGGATCATGCGCGGGAACGCCCGCGCGCCGGCCTTTGCGGCCTCGTTCGGGAACGGCGCGTCGTAGGCGGCGCCCACCGCGTCGCCGGGATCGGTGTGGCACCCGCGCCGCACCAGCAGCGAGATCGGCAGCTCGTCGGTGCGGGCCACGAAGTCGGCGAACGTGTGCCAGGCGTCGCTCATCCGCTGCCGGCCGGTGATCACGCCGGTGTCCATCACGACGAGGCGATCGACGCGCTCGGGGTGCTCGACGGCCAGTCGCAAGCCGATCGGGCCGCCCCAGTCGTGGACCACGAACGTCGCGCCGCGGACGTCGAGGTCCTCGAGCAGGGTGGCGGCCATCGCCACATGGCGGTCGTACGTGTACCAGCCGACGTCGACCGGCTTGTCCGAGCGGCCGAAGCCCGGCAGGTCGGGGAGCACGACGCGGTGCCCGGCATCGAGCAGCGGGGCCGCGACCTTGCGCCACAGGAAGCCCCAGGTCGGCTCGCCGTGCCACATCACCACCGGTCGCCCGTGGCCCTCGTCGACATGGGCCAGGCGCAGGCCGTCGACCTGGCGGTAGCGCGGCGCCCAGGGGAAGTCCGGCAGCCCCTCGAGCAGCTCGTCCGGCGTGCGGATGGCATCGGTCATGGCGCGTCGATGTTCACACGTTCGAGCAGCGGAAGTAGCGCTTCGGCGTCGCTGGAGACGGTGATGTGGATCGCGCGCGGCTCGCGCACCCAGGCGATCACGTTCAGCGAGCGCAGCCGGTCGAGCACGAACTGGAACGCGCGCGCCTGACGGCGCGACCGGTACTCGCGCAGGGTGTCGAAGGCCCAGCCGGTGGTATGGAGCGAGTAGCGCCACGTCGCCTCGTGGTTGCGGGCGGCCAGCGTCGTCTGGTACGTGCCGTCGCGCACCGTCGAGGTCACGACCAGCGGCGCCTCGCCGCTCAGGTCGCGGACCTTCGCGCCGATGTACAGCGCGAGCGCGAGCGCCTCCGGCCGCAGCCCGTGGTAGAGCTCGGCCGGCTGGTCGAGCCGCCCGGCGAGCTCGCCCATTCGGCGGTCGCGGCGCAGGCCGGTGACCGCCTCGTCGGTCGGGAAGGGGACGATCTCCTCTTCGTCCCATGCCCGGCGGAGATCGTCCGGCGTCGCGAACACGGTCGTCTCGTCCGCCGGGTGCAGGACCTCCTCGGCGGAGCCCTTGGCGTCGTGCAGCTCGACGAGCCGGTCGAGCCGCGGCCGGTCCTCCCGCCACAGCCGCATGATCTCCCGCGCCGCCGCGATCTTCCACAGGTAGTTGGACGAGTCGTCCCCGAGGCCCGAGAGCCGGCGGTACGTCTGCGGGTGCCGGTCCGGCGTCGCGTCGAAGTAGAGCTGGACGTAGCTCGGCTGCCGGTTTCCGTACGCGGCGAGCACGTTCTCGAGGTTGCCGATCCCCATGTGATAGGAGACGAACGCGAGGTCGTCGCGCCCGAGGCGCTCGCGCGCGAACCGCAGGTAACGGACGGTGCCGCCCAGCGCCTCCTCGGCGTCGAAGCGCTCGTCGACCCGCGCGCGGGCGCGCCGCAGCTCGGCCGCCCGGCGCTCGCGGCCGCGGCGCTCGGCACGCTCGAGCTGCCGCGTGTAGCGCTCGCTGGCCTCCACGTCGATGCGCATGTCGAGCAGGTTCGAGCCCGTCTCGGCGAGGATCTGGGTCAGGCCGGCCGCGGACTCGAGACCGCCTGGCGCCCGCGCGTCCTCTCGCCCCGCGCTCTCGAGGAACACGAGCCCCTCGAGCGTGTCGGCGTCGACGTCCGCCTGCCTCGCGGCCCGCTCCACGAGCGGCCGCCAGCGCGCGGTGCGCTCGGCGCTCGCCACGACGCCGCCGGGCGACAGCGCGTAGAGGACGTGGCTGTTGCCGGCCGCCGCGCGCCGCACGTACTCGTCGGCGCGATCGGGGTCCCACGCGAACGGGTCGGGCAGCGGCTCGGTCTCCTCGCCTGCCTCGCCGGGAGGCGTGGGTACGACCGGGACGTCGGCGGGCGGCTCGTCGCCGCGCGCCAGCACGCCGACGACGCCGGCGGCGATCAGGACGAGGGCCGCGACCAGGAGAAGGCGGGGCACCCCTCTCAGGCTAGGCACCCGACAGGCGGGCGAGCTGCGCCTCGGCGAGCGCGCGCAGCTCCGGGACCGGCTCGACGGCCGCGAGCCGGCGTAGCGCGGCGAGCACCGGCGCGCCCCAATCCTCCGGCGAAGCGGCCGCGAGCGCCGCGAGCGCGCCGTTGCGCGTCGAGGTGACCGGGCTGAGCAGCGCGGCCGCGACGAGCCCTTCCGACCACAGGCCGGTGCGCAGGCGCTGCACCAGCGAGTCGAGCGTCAGCGCCGCGTCGCGATGCACGGATCCAGGAAACCGCCGTACCTCGGGGCCGGACGCGAGCGCCTCCAGCGGCAGCTCGCGCTCGGCGAAGGCGATCAGCCGCGCCCGCCGGTCGCGCCGCCGGCTGCGCGCGAGCTGGTGGTAGAGCCGCGGGTCGTGCGGGGCGCGCTGCAGGTGATGCCAGCCGGCCTCCCACGCGTCGAGCCCCATGACCCGGGCGACGCCCCAGACGCGAAGCACGTCGTCCGGCCGCTCCAGGCGCCCCGCGATGAAGCGGCGCGACTCATCGCGGGCGAGCAGGCGGCCGCAGCGCTCGGCGATCGCGACGTGCTGCTCGTAGTCCTCGGCCCAGGTGAGCAGATGCGCGACCGCGCGCATCCGCGCCACCGTCGGGCTGCGGTCGGCGAGCAGGTCGAGCACGGCGACCGCCACGCGCGGACCCGCCTCCAAGTCGTCGATGTCCTCCGCCGGACCGCCGTTGACGAGCGCGCTGAGGATGACGCACCCGCCGTCGAGCAGCGCGTCGTCGACCAGGCCCTCGAGCGCCTCCTCGAGCCGGCCCGCGGTCGCGACGGCGTAGGCGACGTACTCCGGCATGACCACGTCGTCGCAGCCGTGGCGGAGCAGCCACGCACGCACGTCCGCGGGCAGGTCCCGCTGCGCGGTCAGGCGGCCGACGGCCTCGACCTTGCCCCACCCGGTCGCGACGCAGCTCACCCGCCACCACGCGCTCACCGGGTCGCCGAGCACGGCGGCGAGGGCCGTGCCGGCTACGAGGCTGAACTCGTCGTGCCGCGCGAGGATCTCGAGCGCCTCGGCGTCGCGTGCGTCGCCGGCGCGGCCGAGCAGCGCGATCGCGCGCCGAATCGGCTCGGGATGGCACGCCCTGCGCAGCACGCTGCGCGCCTGCTCGACGTCGCCGTCGAGCCACTCAGGCCCGACCGGCCCGTCCGGGAGGAGTGGCGGCGGCCCGTCGCTCCAGGCCTCGATCACGTCCATGATCGGCAGCGGCCGGCGTTGGAAGCGCATGTCGCGCGCCGATGGTAGAACGGCGTGGGCCACGGCCCTCCCGGGTAGCCCGAATGCATGACGCTACGACGCAAGAAGAGCCGCAAGGCCCAGGCAGCCGACGCCCTGGGCACCTATCTCAAGCTCAAGACCGCCGGCAAGGCCGCCACGGGCGCCAAGAAGGCCGCCAAGGGCACGGCCGCCTACCAGGTCGCCAAGCGCACGCCGCTCGTGCGCCGGATCCCGCTAGTCGTCGCAGGCGCGGCGGCCGCCGTGTTCGTCGCCGTCAAGGTGCGTGGCGCAGGCGACGAGGCCGCAACCGCCTGACCTGAGAGGGCCCCGCCGCCGGCGGGGCCCTACGCCCGCACGGTTGCGGGCTTGACGAGCGCGAACGGCGCGCCCTGGGGATCGCGCACCGGGGCGAAGCGGCCGCTCGGCGAGTCGTGCGGCTCGGCCAGCAGCTCGCCGCCGAGCTGGCGCACCCTGTCGAAGCCGGCGTCGACGTCGTCGTACGTGAAGTACGTGAGCCAGTAGGGAGGCAGCTCGGTCTCGCCGCCCGCGAGCCCGAGCATGCCGCCGACCACGTCGTCACCCACCTTCATCAGCCGGTAGCCGCCGCCGGGCATCTGCGGCGGGCTCTCGAACGTGTAGTCGAACAGCGAGCCGTAGAAGCGGGTCGACGCGTCGAGGTCGCGTGTCATCAGCTCGTTCCAGCTCAGCGTTGCGTGCTCGTTGACGAGCTGCGCACCGACGTGCGCGCGCGGCTCCCAGATGCCGAACATCGCGCCGGTCGAGTCCGTGCCGGCCACCATCCGGCCCTGGTCGAAGACGTCGAGCGGGCCGAACATGACGCGCCCGCCCGCGTCGGCGATCGCCCCCGCGTGGGCGTCGACGTCGCGGCCGGTCAGGTAGGTGGTCCAGAACGCCATCGGCGGCGATCCGGGCTGGTTGGGGCCGATGCCGGCGACGCGCCTGCCGCGCAGCAGCGCCTGGTGATAGTGGCCGGCCTCCTCGCCGGCGTCCTCGAACTCCCAACCGAACAGGCCGCCGTAGAACGCGAGCGCGGCCTCGAGGTCCGGCGTCGTCAGATCGACCCAGCTCGGCGTCCCCGGCGCGTAGCTCGTGCGCTCGGCCATGGCTAGTGGACCCTCTCGAAACGTTCCACCCGAAATCGGCGACCGCCGATCACCGCCATCCGGCGTCCTCGACCCTCGAGATCCCAAAGGGATTCCTTCGGGTCTGCGTCCTTGCCCGGCGGCGCCGGCGGCCGGTCTTCCGGGCGCAACGCTCCGAGAAGACCCACTAGACGCACTCCTCCTGGAGCACCCACGGCATCCGGCCGCCGGCCATCCGGTAGACGCGGCCCTGGGCGACCTTGAAGATCAGCCGGCCCTTGCCGCGCTTGTAGATCAGGTCGCGCCCGCCGCCAAGGTTGCGGCGGCTCTTGAGCCGCTCGTACAGGCGCCGCACCTTCCGCGTGCGGTCGCCGACCTCGACGCCGCGGCGCGTCGCGAAGCCGGCGCGGCCGACGTCGATGTACCGCAGGGCGCCGTCGTGGAAGCGCAGCGTCGGCCCCTGGCCGGTGTTCGGCGGGCCGTCCGCGAGATACACGCAGTCGCCCACGCGCGACCTCCGCAGGTGGACACCGGCGGCGTTCCTCGCCTGCTTGACCGTCATCCCGGTCCTGACCTTGCCGATCCCGTTCGCGCGCAGCTTCGAGACGCCCTCGACGAGGCCCGGGGCCTGCGCCGAGGCGGGCGCGGCGAGCCCGAACGTGAGGGCGAGCGGGACGACGAGCGTGATGCGTGAGGGCATCCGCGCACCGTATCGCGTGCGACGCGCCGCCCCGCCGGTCGAGCCGCCGCGCTCCGGCGCGCCGGCTCTCACCGGCCTTTCAGCTTCACCCGGCATCCTCTCGGCGTGCGCATCCTGGTCGTGGACGACGAGCCGGCGGTGCGCGAGGCCGTCGACCGGACGCTGCGGCTGGCGGGCTACGTCACGGTCGGTCTAGGCGCGCGCACCCGGCGTTCGCCTCCCTCTGACGGGGTCAAACGTCGGGTGCGGCCGCCGGCGGGATCAGTCGTCGCCGCCGCCGTGCTCTCCGCCGCCGCCGGAGCGCTCGACCTCGATGGCGACCCAGCGCCCGTTGCGGCGCTTGACGACGGTCTCGACGTTGCGCATCCCGCGGCGCAGGCTGCGGAGGCCGTCGATCCGCTCCCAGCGGGTGCTGCGGTTGACCTTGACGCGCTTGATGCCGCGCTCGGAGTCGTCGAGCCGGAACGTGCGCTTCTCGCGGTTGACCGAGAGGACGGTGCCCTCGAACTCGGCGGCGGCGGCCGCGGCGGGCGCGGCGGCCACCACGGCCGTGAGCGTGACTGCGGTGGCGATGCGTGCGATCTTCATGCCGACAGCCTCGCCGCCGGCGGGCGAAGCGACCGCCAACGGCAGGTGAAGAGCCGGCAAAGGAGGACTCAGATGAGGATCGGGGTGCTGGGCACCGGCATGGTCGGCCGCGCGATCTCCGGCAAGCTCGCCGAGCTCGGGCACGACGTGCGCGTCGGCTCGCGGACGGAGGGCGACGGCGCGGTCGTGTTCGCCGACGCCGCGGCGCACGGCGAGGTCGTGTTCAACTGCACCGCCGGGACGGCGTCGCTCGAGGCGATCGCCGCCGCCGGCGAGGACAACGTGGCCGGCAAGCCGCTCGTCGACGCCGCCAACCCGCTCGACTTCTCGGGCGGCGGGCCGGCGCTGTTCACGACCAGCACCGACAGCCTCGGCGAGCGGATCCAGGCGGCGTTCCCCGCGGCCCGCGTCGTCAAGGCGCTCAACACGATCAACTGCAACCTGATGGTCGACCCCGCGGCGGTGCCGGGCGATCACGTGGTGTTCGTGTGCGGCGACGACGACGCGGCCAAGCAGCAGGCCGCCGCCCTCTTGGGCGAGTTCGGATGGCCGGCCGAGCGGGTGATCGACCTCGGGGACATCACCGCGGCGCGCGCCACCGAGATGTACCTCATGCTGTGGCTGCGCCTGATGGGCGTCGTCGGCGGCCCGAGCTTCAACATCGCGCTGGCGCGCACCTAGTACACGTGGCCGGAAGTACGGCGCATAACCCGGTGGATTCCGGGTCGTGGCTGCCGGTGCACGGCATCCGCGAGCATGCTGGTGGCACGTGACCGGATGCCGGGTGCCGGCAGCCGCGGGCCGGGCCCACCGGAATGCGTCGTAGTTCTGGCCGCGTGTACTAGTCGCGGACCACATGCAGGCGCGTGCGGTGCTCGCGCCGGAAGCCGTCGCGGCCGGCGAAGTACTCGTCGACCGCGGCGCGGCACCCGGACCACGCGTAGTAGTCGTCGAGCACGATCCGGCCGCCGGGGACCAGCAGCGGCGCGAGCCGCGTCAGGCACGTCATCGTCGACTCGTACCAGTCGCCGTCGAGGTGCGCGACGGCGACCGGCTCGTCGAGCTCGATCGTGTCCTCGAACAGGCCCTGGATCAGCTCGACGTTGCGCTCGCCGGCCGGCACGCCGAGCCGGGCGAAGGACTCGGCGACCTCGCGGTAGAGGTCGTCGCGGTAGCCGTAGTAGGTGTCGCCGCCGACGCCGCGCGCGCGGCCGCCGGCGATCGTCTCGTAGCGCTCGTGCACGTCGGGCCCGTCGTGGGCGCCGGGCGCCGGGATCATCCCGAACACGTCGTAGACCTTCATCGGCCGGTCCGGCGCCTTGGCGGCCGCCATCACGATCGCCGAGCCGCCGAGCGCCGTGCCCGCCTCGATGACCAGGCCGGGCAAGGAGCCGCGGTCGGCGTCGATCACCATCGCGGCCAGCTCGCGCAGGTTGTCCTCCTGGAGGTACGTGAGGCGCTCGCGGCGAGCCCGGGCGATCGTCTCCTCCACGCCCGGCGGCAGCTCGTAGGCCGCCGCCGCGAGCTGCGCGCGGGCGTCGCGCAGCTGCGCCCGGGTGGCCCGCAGCTTGCGTCGCGCCGCGCGCAGCTCGGCCTCCAGCTCGGGTGCGGCCCAGCTCGCGATCCTGCGCCGGAGGCGCCGGGCGAAGGAGGTCATGGGCGGGACACTAGGCGAAGGCCTTCTCCAGCCACGCGCTCCAGGCCTGCGTCTGCCGCTGCTCGCCGGCGTCGGCGCCGAACAGGTGGGCGCTCATGCCGGTCGGCATGCCCCAGGCGCCGCGGCCGAAGAAGCGGTACATCGCGTCGCCGGTGCGGATGCCCAGGAAGTGCTCGTCGACGTAGTCGACGACGCCCTCCTGCGTCCCGAGGCCCTCGACGCCGAACGAGACCTCGTCGCCGACCGAGGCGCCGCGGCCGAGGCCGAGCGCGCGCTTGACGACGTCGAGCGAGCCGGGGGTCGCCGACGACTCCGGCCCTTCCAAGCCGCCGGGGCCGCCGCCGACGTAGGTCGCCGTGCGGCCCTTGAAGTGGCGCAGATACTCGCCCAGCGTGTGCAGGTAGAAGTCGGTGTGCCTGCCGGCGGCGTCGTACTGGTTGTCCCAGTCGTCGGTGAAGATGCCGCTGTGGACGTAGCGCAAGACCGTGGTGCTGCCGTCGCGCGCCTCGATGACGTCCTCGATCGAGTTGAACCATCCGTCCTCGCCCTCCGTGTGGATGGTGAAGCGGCGCGGCGGCTCGGAGAGCCTGATGTCGCTCGGGTCGGCCAGGCCGGGGAACAGCCAGGCGGCGTTGCCCTCGCTCGTGGTCACGGCCTCCCAGACCTCCTCGGGGGTGGCGGGCAGCTCGACCTCGCGGCGGATCTCGAACTCGCGTGCCATGTCAGGGCTCCTTCGTCGTGTCGGGGGTCTTGGTGATGCTGGGATGGAGGGCGACGACGAGGCGGTGCGTCCGTCCGCCCGCGGCCGTGCCCTGGTGGTACTTGGCGGCCAGCTCCGTGAGGGCGCCGCTCAGCTCCTCGGCGAACGCCGCCCGGTCGGCCGCCGAGGCGAACCGGATCTCGCTGTCGATCGCGAAGGTGGCGAGCCGCCGGCGAGCGGCGTCCGCGCCGCCGATCAGCTCGCCGACCTCCCGCACCAGCCTGGCGGCGAGCGCGAGCAGCCAGCGCGCGGACCGCTGGTCGGGCGCGCGGTCCGGGTCGGGCGCGACGGCGGCGAGTGCCGCCGGCGAGATCACGTAGGACGCCGCGGTCGCGCACAGGACGCGCTCGAGCATGTTCCCCTTCCGCCGCTCCTCGACGAGCTCGACGAGCCCGTGCCGCTCGAGCGCCCGGAGGTGGTAGTTGGCCTTCTGCCTGGTCAGGCCGGTGCCGGCGGCCAGCGAGGCCGCCGAGCCGGGCTCCGCGAGCGCGGCCAGCAGCCGCGACCTGGTCGGGTCGAGCGAGACCTCGGCGGCGGCCGGGTCGTCGATGACTTGCACGTCGAGCATGCCGGCAGAATGTCACCGAACATTATATTTGTCAAGACAAGAATAGTTGTCGACAGCTATGGCCGGCACCGTCGGCGACGGCCGTCGTGGACCGACCGCGCCGGATCGCCGAGGCATACGCTTCGGACGTGGGCGACTACGGCCACGAGCTCGAGTTCGGCGTCTTCATCACGCCCTCCAACCGGCAGCCCGAGGCCGTCGTCGAGCTGGCGGTGCTCGCCGATCGCGCCGGGCTCGACCTCGTGAGCTTCCAGGACCACCCGTATCAGCCGCGGTTCCTCGACACGTGGACGCTGCTCTCCTACGTCGCCGCCCGGACGCAGCGCGTCCGCCTCGCGCCGAACGTGCTCAACCTGCCGCTGCGGCCGCCCGCGGTCCTCGCCCGCGCCGTGGCGGCGCTCGACCTGCTGAGCGGCGGGCGGGTCGAGCTCGGGATCGGCGCCGGAGCGTTCTGGGACGGGATCGAGGCACTCGGCGGCCGCCGGCTGCGGCCGGGTCAGAGCGTCGACGCGCTCGAGGAGGCGATCGGGCTGATCCGGGCCCTCTGGGCCGCGGACGCGCCGGGCGCGGTGGAGCTCGACGGCACGTACTACCGCGTCAGTGGGGCTGCGCGCGGCCCGGCGCCCGCGCACGACGTCGGCATCTGGGTCGGCGCCTACAAGCCGCGCATGCTCGAGCTGACGGGCCGACTCGCCGACGGCTGGCTGCCGAGCCTCTCGTACCTCGAGCCCGGCGCGCTGGCGACGGGGAACGCGGCCATCGACGCGGCGGCAGCCGCGGCGGGGCGCGATCCGTCCGCGATCCGCCGGCTGCTCAACGTGCCGGCCGACACCGGGGCCGAGGAGATGACCCGGCTTGCGCTCGAGGGCGGGATCGGAACGTTCATCCTGACCGGCGACGACGCGGACACGATCCGCGCGCTTGCGGGCGAGCTCGCGCCCGCGGTCCGCGACCGGGTCGCCGCCGCGCGCGACGGCGGCGGCTCGCCCGCGACCGCCGCGGGCACCGGGCCGCGCGGGGACGGCACGCGGCTCGGCATCGAGCCGACGCCCGACGACGGCACGCGGCTCGGCATCGAGCCGACGCCCGACGACGGCACGCGGCTCTCGGCCACCATCCCGTGGGACGAATCGACCCGGCCGGCCGGACTGGCGCCGCCGCCAGGCGCGACCTACACCGAGCCGGGCCGCCAGGTCGGTCGCCACCTGATCGACGTCCACGACATGCTGCGCCGCGAGCTCGACGAGCTGCGGGGCATCGTCGCGGAGGTCCGCGCCGGGGCGCTGGCCGCGGGCGCGGCCCGGTCGGCGCTCAACGCGATGGCGCTGCGCCAGAACGACTGGACGCTGGGCGCCTTCTGCTCCCGCTACTGCCGCGTGGTCGACTCGCACCACCGGCTCGAGGACGAGGCGCTCTTCCC
>Ga0299913_10004216_pt1 | contig 12009 bp, 11 predicted proteins | sample RVTome_9_FD_201360 | JGI IMG/M metagenome (GOLD analysis project Ga0299913, IMG submission 201360) | Soil microbial communities from uranium-contaminated site in the Upper Colorado River Basin, Wyoming, United States - RVT155D38 (version 2) ... | reverse complement strand
GCCCCCGACGGCAGCGCGGTCGCGGTCGACCCGCTCACCGGCCTGGACCTCCACCCGATCACCGGTGACGACGCCGCCGCCCTCGAGGGCTCGGACTACGCCATCGACCGGTACGGCTACAGCAGCGCGGCCCACAAGACCATCTCGCTGACCTTCGACGACGGGCCCGACCCTGTCTGGACGCCCAAGATCCTCGACGTGCTCCACGAGCACGGCGTCCCGGCCACGTTCTTCGTCACCGGCGAGCAGTCGGTCCGCCACCCCGAGGTGGTGGACCGGCTCGTCACGGAGGGGCACGCGGTGGGGAACCACACGTTCAGCCATCCCTTGCTGACGTCCGAGAACGCCCGCCAGGAGCTCGTCACGACGGATCGCATCATCCGGGCGACGACCGGCGTGGAGACGACGCTGGTCCGGATCCCCTACGGCGACACGTCGGGCGCGCTGGGCGACGAGCGGATCAACGCCATGCTCGAGGCCCAGCGCCTGGGCTACATGATCTCGATCGAGGACTTCGACACCACCGACTGGCAGTACGGCCGCCGCCGCGGCCGTCCCTCCGAGCCGATCCCGCTGCCGCCCCCGACGATGGACAACATCACCATGCTGCTGCATGACGGCGGCGGCAACCGGGCCGAGACGGTGGCGTACCTCGAGCGCATCATCCAGTGGGGCCGCGACAACGGCTACACCTTCCACTCGCTGCCCCAGGTGAGCCAGGAAGCGAGCGACGGCACCACGCACAGCGCACCGGACATCTGGGACCGGGAGGTCTACTACGGCTTCCGGGCGATGTGGATCTGGCCCCAGAGCGCGCTGCACGGGCTCTTCCTCCTCGCCGTGGTGTCGGTCGCCCTGGGCGGGCTCGTCAACGTGGCGCTGGCCGTCACCCGCCGACTCCGGTACCGGCGGCGGTTCGCCGGCCTGGCGAACGACTTCGAGGGACCGCAGGTCTCGATCGTCATCGCGGCGTTCAACGAGGAGGAGGTGATCGCCAAGACCCTCGCCTCGCTCGCCCGCTCCCACTACCGGCGCGTGATCGAGTACATCGTCGTGGACGACGGCTCCACCGACCGCACGGCGGAGGTCGTGGCCGCCATGGCGGCGCGCGACCCGCGCATCCGGCTGTTGCGGCAGCAGAACGCCGGCAAGGCCACGGCGCTCAACCGCGGCTTCCGCCGTGCCCGTGCCGAGGTCGTGGTCACGCTCGACGCCGACACGATCTTCACGCCCGAGACCGTCGGCAACCTCGTCCGCCACTTCCTGGTCGACACCGACAAGCGGGTGGGCGCGGTGTGCGGTGTCATCAAGGTCGGCAACCTGCGCAACGTGCTCAGCCGCTGGCAGGCCCTGGAGTTCATCACCCAGGTCGGCGTCGAGCGGGGCGCGCAGGACCTGCTGCACGGCATCATGGTCGTCCCCGGGGCGTGCGCGGCGTGGCGCCGCGACGCGGTGCTGCTGGCCGGCGGCTACTCGTCCTCGACCCTGACCGAGGACTGCGACATGGCCGTCGAGTTGCAGAAGCACGGGTACCGGGTCGTGCAGGACGACGAGGCCGTCAGCCTCACCGAGGTGCCCGAGACGCCGGGGGGCCTGATGCGGCAACGCTTCCGCTGGCTGTACGGCAACATCCAGGTGATGTGGAAGCACCGGGGGATGATCCTGAACCCCGCCCACGGGTGGCTCGGCATGCTGACGCTGCCCGCCGCCGTCATGTCGGTCGTGGTGCCCGTGGTGTTCCTGCCGCTCGTCTACGTCATGGCCGTGATGACGATCCGGGGCCAGGGCTTGCCGCTGATCCTCATGTACGCCGGGCTGTTCCTCGGCGTGCAGTTCGTCACGGCGGTGGTGGGAGTGAAGCTGATGCGCGAGCGGCCGGTCCACCTGCTGGTCGTGCCGCTGTACCGCGTGATCTACGAGCCCCTGCGGGCGTACCTGTTGTACAAGGCGGCGTACGCGGTGCTGCAGGGGCGCCGCCACGGGTGGAACAAGCTGGAGCGCACCGGCACCGTGGCGCTCCCGGTGGTCGACGAGCCCGTGGAGCTCGCTTCGTGACGAGGCCGGTGCGGTTGCTCGTCGCCGTCGGGCTGCTCGCTGCGGGCGCCGCCTGCTCGGCGGACGACGGCGGCGCGACCCCCTCTGCGCTGGTCGTCGCCGGGTACGTGGTGCCGTGGGACGCCCGCAGCCAGCCGGCGCTCGACCGGCCGCCGCCTCCCGTGGGCGAGCTCAGCCCCGTCTGGTACCAGCCCACCGAGACGGGCGGGCTCACCGCTGTCGACCAGGCGAGAGGGCAGCCCGTGCCGCAGGGTGGGCGCGACGTGCGGCTCGTGCCCTCGGTCACCAACTTCCGCGGAGGCCAGTGGGACGGGCCGCTCGTCTCGGCGATCCTCGCGGATCCGGGCAGCCGCCGGACGCACATCAAGGCGCTCGTCCACGTCGCGCGCGGTCCCGGCGTCGCGGGCGTCGACATCGACTACGAGTCGCTCGACGGCGCGGACCGGCAGGCGTACAGCGCCTTCATCCGCGACCTGGCCGATGCGCTGCACGATGCCGATCGCTCGCTCACCGTGACCGTTCACGCCAAGACCAGCGAGCCCGGCAACTGGCCGGGGGCCCAGGCCCAGGACTGGCAGGCGCTTGGTGACGCCGCCGACGCCGTGCGGATCATGGCGTACGACCACGCCTGGGCCGGCTCGCGACCCGGTCCGGTGGCGCCGGCGCCCTGGGTCGAGGACGTGCTGCGGTTCGCGGTCGACGAGATGCCGCCCGACAAGATCTTCCTCGGGCTGCCCACCTACGGCTACGACTGGCCCGACGGCGGGCCGGGCGGCGACGTCGCGTGGGCCGATGCGGCAGCCTTCGCGGAGTCCCGGGACGCGGACGAGCGCTGGGACGACGAGAGCGCGTCGCCGTGGCTGACCTACACCGACGACACCGGGACACCGCACATCGTGTGGTACGAGGACGCCCGCAGCCTGGCAGCCAAGGTCGACCTGGCGCGCCGGTACGAGGTCGGCGGCGTGTTCGTCTGGAAGATCGGCGGCGAGGACCCCGAGATCTGGGATGTGCTGCAGGACGCCGCCTGACGGGTGGGCACTAGCTTGCCGACCGTGCTCCGCGTCGCCGTCGACCTGACCTCGCAGCTCACCCCGCTCACAGGCGTCGGCGTGGCGACGCGCGAGCTGGTGGCCCGACTGGCCCGGCGCGACGAACTCGCCCTCACCGGCTTCGCCGTCACGTGGCGCGGGCGCGGCCGCCTGGGCGACGTCGTGCCCCCCGGCGTGGACGTGGTCGACCGGCCGATGCCCGCCCGGCCGCTGCACGCCCTCTGGCGGCGGGCCGACCACCCGCTGGTCGACCGGTGGATCGGCCGCCACGACGTCGTTTGGGGCCCCAACTTCGTGGTGCCGCCCACCCGCGCCGCCCAGGTGGTCACCGTGCACGACCTGACGCCGCTGCACTTCCCGGAGATGGCCGGCAGGTTCACCCTCACCTACCCCGGCCTCATCCGACGCGCGCTGCGCCGCGGGGCGTGGGTGCACACCGACTCCGAGTTCGTCCGCCGCGAGGTGATCGAGCACTTCGGGGCCGACCCGGCCCGGGTGGTCGCCGTGCACCTCGGCGTCCGCGAGGCGCCGCCGGGCGACGCCGCCGCCGGGCGGGCGCTGGCCGGCGGCGAGCGCTACCTGCTGGCCGTCGGCACGGTGGAGCCGCGCAAGGATCTGCCGACCCTGGTGCGGGCGTTCGACCGCCTCGCCGGCGGCGACGGCGGCCTGCGGCTGGTGATCGCCGGCCCCGACGGCTGGGGGGCGGAAGCCCTCACCGCCGCGGTGGGCGAGGCGGCCCACGGGGCACGCATCGTGCGCCTGGGGTGGGTCGACGAGGACCAGCGGGCCGCCCTGCTGGCCGGCGCGGCCGCCTACGCGTACCCCTCGGTGTACGAGGGCTTCGGCCTGCCCGCCGTCGAGGCGATGAGCGCGGGCGTGCCCGTGGTGACCACGCGGGCGGGCTCGCTGCCGGAGGTGTGCCGCGACGGCGCCGACCTCGTGGCCGTGGGCGACGCCGACGGGCTGGCCGCCGCCCTCCGCCGGGTCGTCGACGACGCCGGCCATCGGTCGGACCTGATCGAGCGGGGCAGGAAGGTCGCCGCCGGCTACGACTGGGACGTCACGGCCGAGCGCTTCGCCGCGCTGCTCGGCCAGGTGGCGGGCTCGCGCCCCCGACCGGGTTCCCGGGCCGGCGACACGACCACCTACGATGACGCCCCGTGAGAGCACTGGTCACCGGAGCTGGGGGGTTCGTCGGTGCTCACCTGGTCCGGCACCTCGAGGAGCAGGGTGACGACGTCGTCCAGCTCGAGCGCACCGTCGACGGCATCGACATCGCCGACGCCGACGCGCTGACCGACGCCGTCGTCGCCGCCAAGCCCGAGGCCGTCTACCACCTGGCCGGCGCGGCCGACGTGGGCGGCAGCTGGACCGAGCCCCGCGAGACGTTCCTGGCCAACGCACTCGGCACCCTCAACGTGCTCGAGGCCAGCCGGGAGGCCCGGGCGGAGCGCGTCCTCGCCGTCACGAGCGCCGACGTCTACGGCCGGGTCACCGCCGACGAGCTGCCGCTCACCGAGGACCGGCCGCTCCGCCCCGTGTCGCCCTACGCGGCGTCCAAGGTGGCCGCCGACGCGCTCGCCCAGCAGGCGTGGCTCGGCCACCGGCTGCCGGTCATCCGGGTGCGGGCGTTCAACCATCTGGGCCCCGGCCAGAGCGACCGGTTCGTGGCGCCGTCGCTGGCCGCCCGCATCGCCCGCAACGAGCGCGACGGTGGCGACGAGGTGCCCATCGGCAACACCACGCCGCAGCGCGACGTCACCGACGTGCGCGACGTCGTGCGCGCCTACCGCCTGCTGATCGAGGCGGGTGAGCCGGGCGCCGTCTACAACGTGTGCAGCGGCCACGCAGTGTCGGTCCGGGCCATCGCCGAGGCCCTGCTGGCCATGGCGGCCCGGCCGATGCGCCTCGTGTCCGACCCGGCGCTGCAGCGGCCCGTCGACATCCCGGTGCTGGTGGGCGACAGCAGCGCGCTGCGGGCGGCGACCGGCTGGGCGCCCACCGTCCCGCTCGGACGGACGCTGGCCGACGTCCTGGCAGACTGGCGGGCGCGCCTTGGCTGCTGACAACCTGACAGGCTCTACCGCCGTGCGGCCTGACCTGGGGCCCGGTGTCCCCGGCGGCAGCACCGGGCCTGCCCTCTGGGAGGAGACCTCATCGTGACCAAGAGAGCGCTCGTGACCGGCATCACCGGCCAGGACGGGTCGCACCTCGCCGAGCTGCTGCTCGACAAGGGCTACGAGGTGCTGGGCATGGTGCGACGCACCAGCACCGTCAACTGGGAGCGGATCGGCCACTTCCAGGACCGCATCACCTTCGTGCAGGGCGACCTGCTCGACCAGGTGTCGATCCTCGAGATCCTGCAGGAGTACCAGCCGCAGGAGGTCTACAACCTGGCGGCCCAGTCGTTCGTGCCCACGTCATGGCAGCAGCCGGTGCTCACCGGCGAGTTCACCGCCATCGGCGTGACCCGCATGCTCGACGCCATCCGTCTCGTCAACCCCAAGATTCGCTTCTACCAGGCGTCGTCGAGCGAGATGTTCGGCAAGGTGGTCGAGACGCCGCAGCGCGAGTCGACGCCCTTCTACCCGCGCTCGCCCTACGGCGTGGCCAAGGTGTACGGCCACTGGATCACGGTCAACTACCGCGAGTCCTACGACCTGCACGCCACGAGCGGCATCCTGTTCAACCACGAGGGGCCACGCCGCGGCCTCGAGTTCTCGACGCGCAAGATCTCGCACGGCGCCGCCCGCATCAAGCTCGGGCTGGCCGACGAGCTGCGGATGGGCAACCTCGACTCCAAGCGCGACTGGGGCTACGCCGGCGACTACGTCGAGGCGATGTGGCTCATGCTCCAGCAGGACGAGCCCGACGACTACGTGGTCGCCACCGGCGAGACGCACTCGGTGCGCGAGTTCTGCGAACTGGCCTTCGACCGCGTGGGGCTCGACTGGGAGAAGTACGTGGTGGTGGACGAGAAGTTCTTCCGTCCGGCCGAGGTCGACCTGCTGGTGGGCGACGCCACCAAGGCTCGGACGCAGCTCGGTTGGAAGCCGAAGACCACCTTCGAGGGCCTCGTCAACCTCATGGTCGACGCGGACCTCGCCCTGCTCGAGGGGAAGCTCAAGGGCATCGCGTGACCGTCCCATGCCGATAGCCGTCCTGTGCGGCGGCGTCGGCGCCGCCCGCCTGCTCGCCGGCATGGTGCGGGCCGTGCCCCCCGCCGAGGTCACCGCCATCGTCAACGTCGGCGACGACATGGTGCTGCACGGTCTGGCCATCAGCCCCGACCTCGACACGGTCGTCTACACGGTCGCCGGGGCCATCGACCCCGAGCGGGGCTGGGGGCTGCGCGACGAGACGTGGCACGCGATGGCCGCCGTCGGGCGCTACGGCGGCGAGACGTGGTTCTCGCTCGGCGACCGCGACCTGGGCACCCACCTGTACCGCACGCAGCGCCTGTCCGAGGGGGCGACCCTGTCGACCGTGACCGCCGAGATCGCCCGCGCCTGGGGCCTGGACCTGGCGGTCGTGCCCGTGTCCGACGACCCCGTGCGCACCATGATGACGCTGGCAGCGTCCGGCGAGGAGACGTCGTTCCAGGACTACTTCGTCGCCCGCCGGCACGCCGAGCCGGTGGCGGCGGTGCGCGTGGCGGGCACAGCCGAGGCCGCGCCGGCGCCCGGGGTGGTCGAGGCCATCGCCGCCGCCGACCGCGTGGTCGTCGCCCCGTCGAACCCCGTGGTGTCGATCGGGCCGTTGCTGGCGGTCCCCGGCGTGCGGGAGGCGGTGACCGCCCGGCGCGACGCGGTGGTCGCCATCTCGCCGCTCGTCGCGGGCCGGGCGCTGAAGGGCCCCGCCGACCGGTTGCTGCGCGAGCTCGGCCACGACGACTCGGTGGTCGGCGTGGCCCGGCTGTACGCCCCGTTCGCGGGCACGCTCGTCGTCGACACCGCCGACGCCGAGCACGCGGACGCCGTCCGAGCTGCGGGCTTGCGCTGCGTCGTGACCGACACGATCATGCATGACCCGGATGCCGCCGCCGCGTTGTGCGCCGTGGCGCTCGATCAGTAGGGAGAGGGACCGGTGGTGGCTCGAGGACTCGAGATCCTCCCCGTCGAGGGTGTGGGCGAGGTGCGCCCGGGCGACGACCTCTCGCGCCTGTTGGCGCAGGCGGCGCCCGACATGGCCGACGGCGACGTGCTCGTCGTCACGCAGAAGGTCGTGTCCAAGGCCGAGGCCCAGCTCGTGCCGATCGATCCCGGCGACCCGCGCAGCAAGCAGTCGATCATCGAGGGCGAGTCGGTCCGCGTGCTGCGCCGCCGGGGCGAACTGGTCATCAGCGAGACCCGGCACGGCTTCGTGTGCGCCAACGCCGGCGTCGACCTGTCCAACGTCGAGCAGGGGTGGGCGGCGCTGCTGCCCGAGGACCCCGACCGCTCGGCCCGCCGCCTGCGGGACGGCCTGCGGGGGCGCATGGGGGTCGAGGTGGCGGTCATCATCAGCGACACGTTCGGCCGGGTGTGGCGCCGCGGGCTGGCCGACGTCGCCATCGGCTGCGCCGGCATCAAGGCCGTCGTCGACCTGCGGGGCACGACCGACAGCCGGGGCCGCGAGTTGACCGTGACCGAGGTGTGCGTCGTCGACGAGCTCGCCAGCGCCGCGGAGCTGGTCATGGGCAAGGCCCGCAACATCTGCGCGGCGATCGTGCGCGGCGTCGAGCCGTCGTGGCTGGGACGCGGCGACGTGCGGGCCGAGGTCGTCCGCCCCGCCGCCGAAGACCTGTTCCGCTGAGGACCGGGCTCTCAGCGCCGGGGGGTTCCGTCAGGCGTCGCCCGTGACCAGCGGCAGGTCGGGGTCCGCCGACCACGCCACCATCGAGCCGTCGTACACGGCGACGGCCTCGTGCCCCAGCAGGTGGAGCACGTAGGCGTCGCTGGCCGCCGCCACGCCGGCGCCGCAGTACGTCACCACCCGTTCCGCCTCCAGGGCGGGGCCGAACACCTCGCGCAGCCGCTCGACCGGCTGGAAGCGCTGCGTGTCCCGATCGATGATCCGTCGGGCCGGCACGTTGACCGCGCCCGGGATGTGGCCCGGGCGACCGTAGAACGCCAGCTCGCCGCTGTACTCACGGCGCGACAGGGCGTCCACGATGCAGGTGCGGCCGTCGTCGAGCGCCCCGCGCACCTCGGCCGTGCCGACGACGAGCTCCGGCCGGGGACGGGGCGTGAAGGTGGCCGGACGATGGGGGGCCGCCTCGGTCGAGACCGGGTGGCCTCCGGCGATCCAGGCCGTCCAGCCGCCGTCGAGCACCGCGGCCTCGTCGAACCCGAAGGCGCGCAGCAGCCACCAGAGCCGGGCCGCCCACATGCTCTCGCGGGCGTCGTAGACGACCACGCGCACCCCGTCGGCGACGCCGAGGCGCCCGATCGCGTCCGCGAAGCGAGCCGGCGACGGCCACGAGAACGGGTACGGGCCGTCGGGGTCGGACAGGTCGCCCAGCAGGTCCGCGAAGGCCGACCCGGGGATGTGGCCCGCCTCCCAGCGCCCACGGCCGCTCGCCACCTGACCCGTGGTGACGTCGACGTCGACCGTCGCGTCGAGAACCCTCAGGTCGTCCTCCGCGAGGTGGGCCTCCAACCATGCCGCGTCCACCAACGGGTCCACGTGCCACCTTTCACCTGGCCGGAGATCCGGCCGCTCGGTTCAGCCGTACACCTTCTGGATGACCGGGAAGGCCTCTTCGATGGTGGCCACGGGGACCACCTCGAACTCGATCCACGGCGCGTAGGTCAGCGTCACCTCGAACGCCTGGGCGTGGTCCTCCGGGTCGGACTGCAGGACGAACCCGCCCCGCCCGTCGAGCCGCGTGTGGTGGGCGATCACCCCGGGCGCGTTGCCGACCTCGGCGAACTTCTTGGTCAGCGCGCGGAGGTCCTCGGCATCGAGGTCGTCGCGGTACCGGTAGACGATCATGAACATGCGTTCCATCGATCGCCTCCTTTCTGACGAGACCCCGACCGTGGCACACCGCCATGGACAGTGGTAGAGGACGAGGTCACATTCGACGGCGCTTGCCCGGCGCCTAGATCGCCTGCACCGTGTAGCGGACGGTCTGCACGCGGATCTGGCCGTCGCGGAACACGAACGTGTCGATGCCGTCGTCGACCCGCCGGCCGACGCCCGCCGCCACTGCCGACCACTCGAGGTAGAGCACGTCGTCGGCGAAGACGGTGGACAGGTCCCAGTCGGCCTCGGGCACGTCGTCGAGCAACTGGGTGAACACCTGCCGGGCACCGTCCTTGCCGCGGTAGACCTGGCTCTGGACGATCAGGATGGCGTCGTCGCTGTAGTCCTCGAGGATGCCCTCGAGGTCACCCGCCCCGAGCGTCGAGCCGTGGTGGGCGAAGACCTCTTCGGGTGTGCGCGTGGCCATGGTGCGTCCTTCCTGGCGTGGGGTGGCGCAGACGAGTCTCCTCCCGCCCCGCCGGGCGGGCAAGCGTCGGCCGGCCACCCGATGTACGGTGCCGATGACCTGCGCCAGGGCCCGAGCGCGAGCCCGGCGCCGCGCCGACCGACGGGAGGTCGCTGTGAAGGCCGTTCGCCTGCACCGCTACGACGAGCGCCCGGTCGTCGAGGAGGTCCCCGAGCCGGCGATCCGCGGCCCCCACGACGTGATCGTGGAGATCGGCGGGGCCGGGCTGTGCCGCACCGACCTGCACATCGTCGAAGGGCAGTGGGCCGACCGCAGCGGCGTGGCCCTGCCCTACGTCCTCGGCCACGAGAACGCCGGCTGGCTGCGCGAGGTCGGCTCGGCCGTCGAGCACCTTCAGCCCGGCGACACGGTCATCCTCCATCCCCTGGCCACCTGCGGCTTCTGCCGGGCGTGCCGGGCCGGCGACGACGTGCACTGCGAGCGCAGCGCCTTCCCCGGCATCGACGGCGACGGCGGCATGGCCGAGCTGCTGCGCACCTCGGCCCGGTCGGTGGTGAAGCTGGCGCCCGGCACCCAGCCGGCCGACGTGGCCGCGCTCGCCGACGCCGGCCTGACCGCGTACCACGCCGTGAAGAAGGCGGTGCCCCTGCTGCACCCGGGCAGCACGTGCGTCGTGCTGGGCGCCGGCGGGCTCGGCCACATCGGCGTGCAGTGCCTACGGGCGATGACGGCGACCGCGGTCGTCGTGCTCGACGCCAGCGAGGCCGCCCTCGACCTGGCGCAGGGCTGGGGGGCCGACGAGACCGTGCTGGTCGACGGTTCGCACGTCGCCACCGTGATGGAGATGACCGGCGGTGCGGGCGCCGAGGTGGTGCTCGACTTCGTCGGCGAGCGGGGCGCGCAGGCCGACGCCTGGCAGATGACCCGGCGGGCCGGCAGCCACTTCGTCATCGGCTACGGCGGCACCATCGCGGTCGAGGCCATCGACGTCATCTCGACCGAGCGCAACATCGTCGGCAACCTGGTCGGCACCTACAACGACCTGGCCGAGCTGATGGTGCTCGCCGAGACCGGGCGCGTGACGTTGCACACCCGGCCCTACCCGCTCGACGCGGTCAACGACGCGATGGACGACCTCGACGCCGGCCGGCTGCAGGGCCGCGGCATCCTCGTGCCCGCAGCCGCCGGCGGCTGACCGGGCTCCGGCCGCCCGGGGTGTCGGCGAACGAGCGCGCCTACGGTCGCTTTCTGCCGACACCTGAGCGCCGCCGGCCTCAGCGCAGGTCGCCGGCGGCGGCGGCGCCGCGCCCGGGGTGCCGTCAGCCGTCGCGCTCGCGGAGCCAGTCGAAGACGCAGGCCGTGCCCTCGGGCAGCGACGTCCACGGCTGCCAGCCGAGCTGCATCGCGGCGCGGCCCCGGTCGAGCGCCGAGCGCTGCACGTCGCCCGGGCGGGCGGCGGCCAGGCCCGGCGGGTCGTCGACGCCGGCCACGGCCGCCATCGCCGCGTACAGGTCGCTGATCGAGGTCTCGACGCCGGTGCCGACGTTGATCAGCAGGCCGTCCCCCCGCTCGACCGCCCGCACCAGAGCGTCGACGCAGTCGTCGACGTAGAGGAAGTCGCGGGTCTGCTCGCCGTCGCCGTGGACGGTGCAGGAGTCGCCGGCTAGCAGCCGGGACGCGAAGGTGGCGACGACGCCGCGGCGCGGGTCCTGGCGGGGGCCGTAGACGTTGGAGAGGGCGAGGGCCGTGAACTCCACGTCGTGCAGGCGGCGGTACAGGCGGAGGTACTCGAGCGCCACCCGGGACGAGACGCCGTGGGGCGACAGGGGCGCCGACGCCTGCGACTCCTTGACCGGGAGCTGGCGGGGCTTCACCTCGCCGTAGATCGTGCCGCCGCTGGCGGCGGTCACCACCTTGCGGCTGCCCGCGGCCCGGGCGCCCTCCAGCACGTTGACCGTGCCCACCACGTTGACCGCGGCGTCGTGTACCGGCCGGGCCACCGACGCCGGGACGTCCGACTGGGCGGCGAGGTGGAACACGACCTCGGGGGCGCGGTGGGCGATCAGCTCGACCAGGTGGTCCTCGCGCACGTCGATCTGGTGGAAGGTGAGCCGCCGGGTGCGGTCGGCCCGGGCCTCGGCCAGGTTGGCGAGCGACCCGGTGCTCAGGTCGTCGAGCACGTCGACCTCGTGGCCCTCGGCCAGCAGCCGGTCGACCAGCGTCGACCCGACGAAGCCGGCACCCCCCGTGACGAGGAGCCTCACGGGCAGTCGGGCGGCTGCCTCACGCCATCGAGCGCCACCCCGGGTGCGACGGTCTCGCAGTCGCCCACCACGCTGCACCCGGCGACGCTGGCCCCGGCGCCGACCTCGGCGCGCAGCCCGAGCACCGAGCTCTCGACGACCGCCCCCGCCGCGACGCTGGCCCCGGCGAGCAGCACCGAGCCCTCGACCCGGGCGCCGGCGG
>Ga0299913_10004215_pt1 | contig 12009 bp, 12 predicted proteins | sample RVTome_9_FD_201360 | JGI IMG/M metagenome (GOLD analysis project Ga0299913, IMG submission 201360) | Soil microbial communities from uranium-contaminated site in the Upper Colorado River Basin, Wyoming, United States - RVT155D38 (version 2) ... | reverse complement strand
CCGCGAGGGGATGCTCCGCGCCGGCGTCCTCGAGCCCCGCCCGTCGGTCCTCTGGCTCCTCGGCGAGCCCCCCAGCCGCCCGGTCCTCACCCACCTCGCCTGGTCGAAGGTCGCGACCGAGCGCTAGCCCCGCGGCTCGCCGGGCTCGGACGGCTCCTGCCACCGCGACGCCGCCGGCGGCGCCGCCTCGGGCGGCTCGGGCGGCGGCTCCGGCCAGCGCCGGCGGCGCGGGACGATCCAGCGCAGGACGCGGATGCCGAAGGCGAGCCACGGCGGGCTCGGACGCCGCACCGACTCGATGAAAGCGCGGGTGCTGCGCTCGATCGAGCCGCGGGCCGCCTCCGCCGAGGAGGCCTCGAGCAGCCGCTGGGAGTTGTAGTAGGCGACCGAGCGCGCACCGCGGATCCCGTAGTTGGTGAGGAACTCGTCGAAGCTACCGGCCAGCCGGTCGAGCTTCCCTAGCCACCGCTGATAGCGCTCGGCGACCTGCTCCTGGATGAACTCCATCTTGTCGGCGAGGACCGAGTTCATCCGGTGGTAGTCGGCCAGCCGCTCGCCGCCGGCCGGCAGGTCGAGGACGGCGTGCGGCAGGTCGAAGCTGATGTGGGCCATCATCGAGAAGACGAGGTCCTCGAGGACATAGGAGCGGCCGTCGCGGATCGCCTCGTGGACGTCGAGCCACGGCCGCGGCACCTCCCCGGCGGCGAGCCGGCCGGCGAGGTGCTCGTCGAGGGCGTCCATCGCGGCGAGGAAGCGGCGCCCGAACGCCACCCCGAGGTCCGCCACCCAGCCGGGGTCGGCGAAGCCGTGGTCCGGCGCGGCGAGCCGCTCGGCGAGGTCGACCGTCACGTTGTAGTAGACGAAGGCGAAGACCGCCCGCGGGTCGCGCGCCGCCTCGTAGCGCAGGTGATACGGCTGCAACCGCTCGGCGAGCGCCCGCACCCGCTCCTCGGGCGTCGGCCGCGCCGTCTCAGCCTGCGGAGTCACGGCCGATGACCTCCTTCGCCTCGGCCCAAGGTCCGACCAGGGCGGCGTCGATGTGATCGCGGTCGGCCCGCACCGTATAGCGCCCTTCCCACTCCGCGCCGAGGAGCGGCATGGTGTAAACAGCCCGCAGACCGCCCTCCTCGATGCGGGCCGGGTGCTCCTTGCGGACGTTGAACAGAAACGGAAGCGGGCCGAAGCGCTCCCGCGACTCCACCCAGACCGCCCGGCAATCGGGGTTCAGGAGATAGCGCTCGCGGAGGAGGTACAGCGTCACGCCCCATTTGCGGATGCGCACGTCGTTGTGGACCACCCGCCGTTCACCTCGTGCGGGCTCCTCGGCGAGCACCGAGTCGATCCGCATCCGGCCCGGCAGGCGGGCGGTGAGCGCCATGGCGAGCACCAGGAAGCGGTTCGAGAGACCGATCGGGTCTCTCCGGAAGGCGCGCCAATCGGTGACCCGGAACCCGAAGTCTCCCACCCACCGCCCCAGCCCCACCTCGAGGTAGTACACGTGGCTGGCGCATGGCACTGCGGATGGCATCGGCATCTCCGAGCTGCGGCGGCTGCCGGGAGGCAGGCTCCGACCGTAGCCGCGATTTTCCCTCTCCGGCGCGCGACGGCGCCGCCACGTTACCGCCGGGAGCGTCCTCCGGTGGCAGCCTCTTCGGGGTCCGGCGGATCAGAACCCGCCGAGGCCGCTCGCGGCGATCGCCTCGCGGGCGGCCTCCTCGGCGGCGGCGACGGCGGCGAAGTCGATCCGCGGCGGGGCGAGGTCGGCGAGGGCCGCAGGCGCCCCGGCGAGCTCGACGCCGGCGACCAGCGGGTACCAGCGGGTCTCGCGGGCGAGCTGCGCCTGGGCCTCGTCGCCGAGCAGGAAGCGGAGGAGCTCGATCGCGGCCGGGTTCTCGGCGGTCACCCCGGCGCCGACGAGGTCGATCAGGCCCGAGGCGTCCGCCGAGGCGAGCACCCGCAGGCCGAGCGGCTCGGCCCCGGCGCCGGCGGGGACGGCGAGCGCCTCGGCGAGGTCGGCGAGGCCGAGGTCGGCCCGGCCGGCGAGCACCTCCTCGGCGACCGCTCGCTCGTCGGCCGCGATCACCGGATCGCCGGCCGCCAGGCCGGCCAGGAGCTCGTCGAGGGCGGCGGCGCCGTTGAGCGCGCGGTAGGCGGCCATGTGGTCGACGAAGGCGGGGCTCGACGGAGCGAGCACGAGGCGGCCGTGGAAGCGCGGCGCGGCGAGCGCCGAGAGGCTCCGCGGCAGCTCCTCCTCGGCGACGCGATCGGGCGCATAGACCAGCGCCCGCGCCCGGCCGGCGATCCCCACCCACCGGCGCTCGGGGTCGGCGAAGTTCGCCGGCACCTCGCCGACGAGGTCGGCCGGCAGCGGCAGGAACCTCCCCGCAGCGGCGACCCGGCCGAGGCTCGGCGCGTCGCGCGAGACGAAGACCTGGGGCGGCGTCCCCTCGCCGGCGGCGAGCTGTGCCGCCAGCTCCTCGCTGTCGCCGTAACGCGCCTCGACCTCGTGGCCGGTCCGCTCGCTGAAGCGGGCGAGGAGCGGACCGAGGATCGCCTCGTCGATCCCGCTCGCCAGGGTCACGGGCCGGGCCTCGGGCGCCTCCTCGACCGGCGGCGCCTCCTCGCGGCAGCCGGCGGCGAGGGCGAGCCCGAGGGCGAGGAGCGCGAGCAGACCGGCGGCGGCGGCGGGGCCGGGGACCGGCCCCTCGTCTCCGGCGCTCCGGCGCCGGGCCCACCACGGGAGGAGCTGGTGCAGCAGGTACGCCGCCAGCCACAGGCCCGAGGTCGTCAGGTGGATCGCCACCCAGGCGGTGCGCCAGCCGGGCGTCACCGCGGTCTGGATCAGGTAGCCGGAGGCGACCATCGGCACCAGGGTGAGGACCAGCGAGATGCCGCTCCGCCGCCGCGGGCGGATCCCTCGGCGCCAGTGCTTCCAGACGTGCTCGCGCCAGATGACGCCGGCGGCGAAGACCAGCAGCGGCGCGGTCCACACGTGCAGGTGCTGCACGGTCGGCTGCAGCGGGTGGTTGACCACCGCGAACGGCTCGGCCGGCGCCATCAGGTAGCGCATCCAGGCGTAGAGCAGCCCGGTCACCCCGACGAGAAGGGTGGATACGTGGACCAGCCAGGCCTCGAGCCGGCTCACCGCGGCCCGCCCTTCCCGCGGCGGGAGCGCCGGCCGTCCGTCGCGCCGGCGGTCGCGGCGCGCCGCTCGCCCGCTTCCGCGAGCACCCGGTGGACGGCGAGCACCCGGCGCACCGCTTCGGTGGTGGCGCGGGCGGTGAGCGTGGCACCGGTGACGCCGCGGATGTCGCGGTCGAGCGCCAGGTCGCGGTCGAGCCGCTCGCCGTCGAACTGGCGGTACCAGGCGTCGCGCGGCACGTAGTCGAGCGGCTCGCGGAAGGCGACCACCTCGACGCGGGCCACCCGGCCGTCCGGACCGATCGCGACCATCACCGTCTCGGGCAGGGTGCGCACCCGGTGGACGTCGAAGTAGGCGGTGCCGCCCGGCTTGCCGCCGCAGGTCGCCCGGTGCGGGCGGACGAGCGCGCTCGGCAGCTCGGCGCCGGCCAGCCGCCGGGCGGCGGCGAGCTGGCGGTCGGTGAGGAAGACGCTCCGCCGCTCGATCCGGCAGCCGGGGAAGGCCAGCCCCAGCGCCTCCTCCGGGGAGAGCAGGGCGACGCCGGCCGCCGGCGGGCCGGCGAGCGCGGCGAGGCCCGCCGCGACGGCGAGCGCCGCGGCGAGCCGGCGACCCCGCCCGCGCGCACGGCGCCCCACCGGGACGAGCCCGGGGCCGCGCGCGCGGGCGCGATCGGAAGGATCAGAAGATGTATCCCAGCGCCACATTCAGTTGGTCGTCGCCGGTGCCGGCGGAGTTGTCGTAGTCCTGCCAGTCGAGCTTGAGGACGATCGGGTCGATCGGCTGGAAGGCGAGGCCCAGGGTCAGGCTCTCGCGGTCGTTCGCCGGGTTCGCTCGGAAGCCGCGCGGCACCTCGGCCTGGGTGTCGAGCCCCTCCCAGCGCAGGTAAGGGGTCAGCGAGGCGTGGCCGCCGCGGCCGGAGAACAGGTCGTAGCCGGCCTCGACGTAGTGGCCGCGCAGCTCCTCGCCGACGCTCTCCGCGCCGGTGAGCCCGAGCGCGGCGTTGAGGCGGGCGACGTCGTCGACCTCGGCACGGGCGACGAGGCCGCGCAGCCGCAGCCCCCGCCAGCGCCACTCGGCGTGCCCCTCGAGGATCGTCGTCCCGGCGTCGATCCGGCCGCCCCCCGGCGCGAGCAGGTCCTGCCCCGAGTCGCCGACGTAGGCCGAGCCGCCGACCAGCAGGCCCGGCACCGCGTCGAAGTCGACCCGGCCGACCCAGGCGAGGTCGTCCGCCAGCGTCTGCGAGCCCTTCTGCCGGCCGCCGCGCAGGCCGGCCGCCGAGAACGCCCCGCCGTTGAGGCCGTTGACCACGTACGTCCGGTAGGAGACCGGCCCGACCTCGCCGAAGGCCCCGAAACCGTTCTCGCGCCAGGTCGTCGGGATGATCGCCTGCTCGACGTCGGGCCGGCGGGCGCCGAGGAAGGTCGTCGGCTCGTGGATCTCGTTGACCAGGCCCATCGGCAGCAGCACCAGGCCGCCGCGCAGGTTGAGCTCGGGGCGGTAGAGCCAGTCGAGGTAGGCGAACTCGAGGAACACCTCGTCGGCGTGCTCGACCTCGATCTCGGAGTTGAACACGAAGCGGTCGTCGAACTTGTAGCCGAAGTAGACGATCGCGCGCAGGAAGTCGAGCCGGTCGTTGCGCGGCCCGTCCCGCCGCTCGTAGAGCATCTCGCCGTAGCCGCCGATCGACAGCCCGCGATCGGTGCGGTAGACCTTCGAGGCGGCGGGGGCCAGCCCGAAGGCGCGCGGCACCTCGCTCTCGCCCGCCTCGGCCACGACGGCCGCGCCGGGCGCCGCGGCGCCGATCCTGAGCCGCTCGATCTCGTCGGCGAGGACGTCGATCTTGCGCTCGACCTCGGCGAGGCGGTCGTCGGCCGCCTCCTCCGCCGCCTCGTCCGTCCGCTCGCCCGGCGCGCCTTCGGCCTCCGGCGCGGCGTCCTCGCGCAGCTCCCGACGCAGCGCTTCGATCTCGGCCCGCAGCGCCTCGACCTCGCGCTCGAGCGCCTCCACCGCGGCGTCGCCCGACGCCGGGTCCTGGGCCCCGGCCGGCACGGCCGCGAGCGCGCACACCACCGCCACGACCGCCGCCGCGGCGGCCCTCCTGCCCTCCTTCGCTGAAACGATCACCTATACTCCTCCTCGGATCCAGCGCCGCGGGGCGAGCCCTGCGGCGAGGGGTTCGGGAGGGCGGACGGTCCTGATCCGGCCAAGGTCGCGACCGCCGCCCTCGTCTCTTCCCCCGGGGACCGCGCGGCCGCCCGGAGCGCTGCGTCATCCATCGTGCCGCGGGGCTGGACGTCGATCCGCACCCGCTCGCCGACCGCCTCGAGCCGCCCGGCCCACCCCGCGCTGGCCCGGCCGGCGACGCCGCCCCGGCCGTCGGGCGCGAGGACGAGGATCTCGATCCCCGGCCACCGCGACGCCCAGGCGAGCGCCGCCTCCGGCCCGAGCACGTACAGCCCGGTCGACAGGCAGTCGGCGAAGAGCGCGTGCGCGGCGGGCCCCAGCCCGGCGGCGCCGGGCGCCGGCGCCCGGTCGGCCACCCACACGGTCACGCTGCCGCGGTCGGGGGCCGGCTCGCCGGTCCTCGGGTCGAGCAGGTGACCGCGGCGGAGGCCGCCGGCGACGATCCCCCGCTCGCCGTTCCCCGAGGTGGCGACCGAGCCGCCGTCGATCGACAGCCGCGCTGCCACGCTCCCGCGCTCGCGCGGGTCGGCGACGCCTAACAGCCCGTGGTGAAAGCCCGCGGCGTCCTCCTCCGCCTCGCCCGGGCGTCGCGTCCACACGGTCACCTGGCCGCCGAAGTCGAGGACGGCGCGCCCGGCCCGTCCGTCGGCGGCGAGGGCGGCGACGGCGGCGGCGATCCCGGCCCCCTTGCCGAAGCCCCCCTCGTCGACGGCGAGGCCCGGGTGACGGCGCACCGCCCGCCCGTCCGCGACGGCCAGCAGCGAAGCGCCGCTCGCCGCGCGCGCCGCCGCCAGCTCCCCGGCTGCCGGCTGCCGGCCGCCCCGCCGCAGCCCCCACGCCGCGGCGACGGCGCCCAGCGTCGGGTCGAAGGCGCCGCCGGTCGCCTCGGCGCAAGCGAGGGCGGCGCCGAGCTCGGCGGCGAGCTCCGGCGACAGCGGGAACGGCTTCCCGGCCGGCGCCGCGTGGAGCCGGGCCAGCTCGCTGTCGTCCCGCCAGGTCGAGAGCCGCGCCTCCGCCGCCTCGACCGCCGCCACCGCGAGCTCGCTCGCCGCCAGCGCCGCGGCGCGGTCCGCCGCCTCGACCGCGAGGCGGAGCTCGGTACCCATCAGCGCGACCCGGCGCTCGACGACGGCCGGTTCCTCCGCTCCCGCGGCCGGGGCGGTGGCGACGAGGCAGACGAGCGCGGCGACCGCCCCCTGGACCGTTCTCCTCCTCATCGGCCCGCCCCCGCGCCCTGCGCCACGATCCGCGGCCCCGCCGCCCCGCGCTCCGTCTCGCCCCGCAGGCCGCCGGCCGCCGCCGCCGGCCGCGACACGAGCCGGCCGTGGTCGAGCCGGACCTCGCGGTCGGCGCGCGCCGCCAGCGCCGCCGAGTGGGTGACCAGGACGACGGTGTGGCCGGCGTCGCGCAGCCCGGCGAGCAGGTCGACGACGACCGCCTCGTTCTCGGCGTCGAGGTTGCCGGTCGGCTCGTCGGCGAGGACGAGGGGCGGCTGGTTGATCAGCGCCCGGGCGATGCACACCCGCTGCTGCTCGCCGCCGGAGAGCTGGCTCGGCAGGTGGTCGAGCCGCTCGGCGAGGCCGACGCGGGCCAGCGCCGCCTCGGCCTCGGCGCGGTCGGCGACGCTGTGCACGTACTGGGCGAGCATCACGTTCTCGGCCGCGGTCAGGTAGGGCATCAGGTGGAACTGCTGGAAGATCAGCCCGATCCGCCGCTGGCGGTAGCGGGCGAGCTCGCGGCGGCCGAGGGCGGTCACCTCCTCGCCGCCGACCCGCACGGCGCCCGAGGTGGGCCGGTCGAGCCCGGCGAGGAGGTTGAGCAGGGTGGTCTTGCCCGACCCGGACGGCCCGGTCACCGCCAGCCACTCGCCACGCTCGGCGGCGAGCTTGACCCCGTCGAGAGCGAGGACGTCGCCGAAGCGACGGCTCAGGCGGTCGATCTCGAGGAAGGGCATCGTCGTCGGTCTCTCCGCGCTCTCCGCCGGTCACTCGCCGCGCAGCACCCGCGCCGGCTCGACCCGGCCGACGCGCGCCAGGGCGAAGGTCATCGCCGCGCCGACGACCGCCAGCGCCGCGGCCGGGGCGGCCGCCCAGGCCCACGAGGGGTCGATCCCGCTCGCGGCGAGGTCGAGGACGCCGTGGGCGAGCCGGCCGGCGGCGAGCTCGCCGGCGACCTCGCCGACGAGGCCGGCGACGAGCGCCGCGGCGAGCAGCTCGGCGGCGAGGAACGCCCCGACCCGACGCCCGGAGTAGCCGAGGGCTAGCATCAGGCCGACCTCGACCCGCCGCTCCTCGACGATGGCGGCGGTCGAGGCTGCCACCGAGACGAGGGCGAGGAGCACCGTCACGAGACAGGCGGCGGCGAGGATCAGGGTGAGCCGCCGGACGAGGTCGCGCTCGGCCTCGCTGACCCGCCCGAGCGGACGGGCCTCGGCGCCCGCCACCCGCGCCTCGATCGCCCGGGCGACCGCCTCGAGCCGCCCGCGGTCGGCGCGGACCTCGATCCGGGCGAGCCCGCCGCCCGCCGCCGCGACGCCCTCGGCCGAGCGGACCCCGGGCAGCGCCGCGACGCGCGCGAGCTCCTCGCCGGCGAGCGCTGCCGGACCGCCGACCTGCGGGCGGACGACGAGGTTCGGGCCGAACGCCGCGAGCTCCTCCTCCAGCCCCGCACGGGAGACGCGCAGGCTGAAGCCGGCGAGGGCCGCGACCGAGCCCGCGGCGACGGCGACGGCGAGCGCGACCAGGGCGAGCTGGCGCCCGCGCCGGCGGAGGCTGGCGGCGACCAGGCGCAGGATCACGCGGTCGCCTTCCGTAGCGCGAGCGCCGGCCGTTGACGGAACAGGCGGAGGACCGGCGGCAGCCCGCCGGAGACGGCGATCGCCACCCCGGCCGCGGCCGCGAGCGGCACGAGGACCGGCGACGGCGACACCGCGGCGTCGAGCACCGCCCGGCCGAGCACCGCGCCGGCGGCGAGCCCGGCCGCGCCGCCCGCGAGGCCGCCGGCGAGCCCGAGGAGCGCGCTCTCGGCGACGAAGAAGCCGGCGACCTTCCACCCCTCGGCCCCGAGGGCGAGGAGCAGCCCCGCCTCGCGGCGGCGCTCGAGCACCGTCGCGGTCATCACCGCGGTGACCCCGAGGACCGCGGCGGCGAGGGCCACGGCGGCGGCGGCGAGCAGCACCCCGCGCAGCCGGCCGAGCAGCTCGCGGGTCGCCCGGGTGATGCCGAGCACCACCTCGGCCCGCGCGCCGGGCATCGCCTCGTCGATCTGGTGCGCCACCGACGAGGGGTACGCGGTGCAGTACCAGCGGTCGTACTCCTCCGGGCTCATCGTCTCCGGGGGGCGCAGGCCGCGCGGCTCGGGGGTGGTCATCGCGAACACCTCGGCGGCGGTCACCGGGCCGCCCGGGAGCGCTGCCGGGGCCGCGGCTGCCTGGCCGTCGTGGTCCTGCCGGTCAGGGCCGGGAGCCGCCGCATGCGTCTCGTGCGCCCTGGCCGCCGTCCCGGCCGGCGCGCGGCCGGCGAGCGCGTGGACCGCGGCGAGGGGGGCGAAAGCCCGCTCCTCCTCCTCGCCGCCGCCGGCGACGATCCCGACGACCCGCAGCTCACGGCTCCGGCCGGCGAGCGAGGCGGCGACCGTCTCGCCGAGGAGCTCCGAGGCCCCGGCCGGCGCGCCCGCCGCGAGACCGGCGGCGAGCCGCCGGCCGAGCACCACCTCGTCCGCCCCGTCGGCCGGCCAGCGCCCCTCGACCTCGAGCGTCGGGCGCACCGCCGGCAGGCCGGTCCGCCAGCCGTCGGGGAAGGCGACGTCGAACCAGGTGCCGGTGAGGACGACCGTGCCGCCGGGCACGGCGGCTCCGGCGTCTGGCCGGGCGAGGAGCACCCGCAGCTCCAGGGTGGGGGCGAGGGCGACGACGTTGTGGTGCCAGAACGTCTTGCGGACCGCGGCGAGCTCGGCGGCGTCGAAGGTCTGGCGGCCTTCCTCGGGCAGCACGCGGAGGTTCGCGCCGTAGGAGCCGAGCTCGGTCGCCAGCCGGTCGCCCGAGGCGAGCAGCACGGCGAGGAGCGCCGTCGACCCGGCGACGCCCAGGGCGACCGCGACGACGGCGACGAGCTTGCGCCGCGCGCCGCGCCGGATCGACTCGAAGAGCAGGCGCAGGAACATCAGCCGTGGCCGCCGTGGCCGCCGTGCCCGCCGCCCGCCCCGCCCGCCGCGAGGTCGGCCGCGGCGATCACCAGCTCGCCGCCCTCGACGCGGGAGGCGAGCGGGATCGGGTTGCAGCCGCCCGGCTGGCCGATCGTCGGGGTGTGGATGATCGAATGGCAGTGCAGGCAGGTGATCCCCGCCGCGTCCTGGGCGTAGCCGGCGTCGCCGCAGATCAGGCACGCGTCGAAGGTGGCGGCGAGCTCGCCCTCGCCCAGGGGCACCACCAGGAAGCGCACCGGCCGGCCGTCGACCTCGGCGACGAAGCGGTGGAGGGTCCCCGCCTCGCCGAGCCCCGCGAGCCCCAGGCGGACCTGCCCGTCGGCGCCGACCTCGACCGGCACCGGCGGCGAGAGCGCCGGCGGGCGGGCGTGGAGGAAGCCCGCGGTCAGGACGCCGAGGACGACGAGGCCGAGGACGCCGGCCGCCACCCGCACCCGCCGCTGCGAGCGCGCCGCCGCCCGCTCCAGCCGCGCCTGGGCCGCCCCCCCGGCCGCCGCGGCCGCCGCCGCGGCCTCCTGCTCGCTCTCGGGCCGCCGCCGCGCCGCCCCGGAGCGCCGCGACGGAAACCACAGCATCAGCACCGGCAGCGCGAGGATCGCGGCGAAGAAGAAGAACTCGTGCCGCACCAGCGGCCCGATGATCGCCATCGTCGTCTCGTTCGCCGGCACCCAGCCGGCCTCCGACAGCTCGTGGTACCCGTTGAACAGGAGCTGGACGACGAAGATCAGCAGCGCGATGCCGGTGATCTTGAAGAAGCGGGCGAGGTCGATGCGCACGCTGCCGCGGACGAAGAGGACGCCGAAGACGACCGCCGCCGCGAGCCCCACGACGGCGCCGAGCACGGCGAGCACCCCCTGGGTGGTCAGCGACAGGGCGGCGAGGAAGAGCACCGTCTCGACGCCCTCGCGGAAGACCATGAGGAAGGTGAACAGGAACAGGCCCGCCGCCACCGCCGGCCCGCTCCCCCGCTCGAGGATGCGGGCGAGCGAGCTCCGCACCTCGCCGGCCACCGCGTGCGAGTGGCGCCACATCCAGACGACGAAGCTGCCGACCACCACGGCCGAGGCGACGTAGAGCACCCCCTCGAACGCCTCCTCGTCGACCGCCACCCGGTAGAGCGCCCAGGCGCCCGCGGCGCTGGCGGCGACGGCGACCGCCAGTCCCGCCCACACGGCGCCGAGGAACCGCTCGCCCCCCTCCTTGCGCAGGAACACGACGACGATGCCGACGACGAGCGCCGCCTCGATCCCCTCGCGCAGGGTGAGGACCAGCGCCTCAAGCATGGGCCGCCCTCGGGATGCGGTCGCCCGCCGGCCCGCCCGCCGCCTCCCCGGAAGCGTCCGCCGCCGCGCAGTCCGTGCACAGGCCGCTGATCTGGAGCGTGTGGACGTCCGGCAGGAAGCCGTGGGCGCGGCAGATCTCGGTCTGCAGCGCCGCGATCCCCGGCGAGACGAACTCGGCGACCCGGCCGCACTCGGTGCACACCAGGTGGTCGTGCTGCTGGCCGCGGTGGATGTGCTCGAAGAGGAAGCGGTCGCGGTCGAGCCGATACTTGTGGACCAGACCGCACTCGACGAGCAGCTCGAGATTGCGGTAGACCGTCGCCCGCGAGATCTTCTCCCCACGCTCGGTCAGCCCGTCGAGCAGCTCCTCGGCGGCGAAGTGGCCGTGGCGTGCGAAGATCTCGTCGAACAGCACGAGCCGCTCGCGGGTGACCCGCATCCCCCGCTCGCGGAGGGTGTCGAGGAACTGGCGGCGCTCGTGCAGCTCGGGCATGGCCTGGGGAGTCGGGGTAACGAAGCCTTATTGAGACTAGATCTCAAGAGGCGAGAGACATTCTGGACCGCTGCGGTCCTGTTTGTCAACCGCTCCGCCGGGGCGGGAAGCGGCGGCGGCGACACCGCGGCGTTCCGACCGCCTGCCGCGCTAGGGACGGGCGGCCGCCGCCGCGGGAACGGAACCTGCACACCTTCACGCCGAGACCACCCCAGCGAGGCGACCGTGTATCCCCCGACCCCCGACCAGACCACCTTCGACGAGCTGGGCCGCCAGCTCCCGCCGCCCCCGGCGCGCCCGGACGACCCCGACCCGGCGGAGGCCACGGCGGCCGTCGAGCTGCCGTTCTGGCCGAGGGTCGGCCTGATCGTCGTCGGCGTCCTGCTGCTCCTCGTCGGGGTCGCCGGCCTCTTCCTGCCCGGGATCCAGGGGATCGTGACGATCCTCGTCGGCGTGGCCGTCCTGTCGCTGGTCAGCCAGCGCGCCTACCGCTTCCTCCGCTGGAGCCTGAGCCGCTGGCCCGCCGCCCTGGAGCGGGTCGAGCACCTGCGCGAGAAGGCCAACGGCTGGATCGACCGTAAGACCGGGCGCGGCGACCCGAAAGACGCCTGCCGGTAATGAGCATCACCTGAGCGTGAAGCGTGCGCGAGATCGGGCGACCCGGACCGAGGAGACGACCGAGGCGCACTCTCGTGCGCCGCTGG
>Ga0299913_10004214_pt1 | contig 12010 bp, 8 predicted proteins | sample RVTome_9_FD_201360 | JGI IMG/M metagenome (GOLD analysis project Ga0299913, IMG submission 201360) | Soil microbial communities from uranium-contaminated site in the Upper Colorado River Basin, Wyoming, United States - RVT155D38 (version 2) ... | reverse complement strand
TCATGGACAGTCTTATCTCCGGCAAGCTCGAGTGTCGTGCCGTCGATCGTCAAGAACACCGCCATGGCTTCCCTCCCGTCACTACGGTGACTATCGAAACTTCCTGCTCGCCCGCCGTAGTCATCCCAAGAATCACTCTGCTTGGACGTTCGCCGCCGCGTCTTTAGGCTGGACCGTTCGAGGCGATCAGTCAATCCGAGGTCCATGAACAATCTGAGCACCCGACAAATCCGTGATCGGTGCACATCAGAATGACGAGAGACTCCCGAGATTGTTTCATCCACAGGCGGGGATCAGGCGGGGTCTGAGCGGAGTAGATCCTCCATGGGGACTCCGGGTCTAGGCTGGTGACGCGGACTTCTACGTTGGGAAAATGCGGGCATGTGGAGTGCAGTCGGCACGCGCAGAGAGACCTCTGATCCGGATTTCGTCGTCTGGCGCATCAAGGCAAAAAACGACGACGGTCGTGAGCAGACCGTGTTGGTGAAGATCCACGCGTCCACCATTGCCTACACACCATGGACGAGAGGCAAGGGCTCTCTTCGCCTTGTGCGCGAAGCAATGGAGTCCAGGGGGACGTCGCTCATCTCGTCGAGACGGGAAAGAGACGAGATGCTGAGGACGATCGTTTACCGAGCCGGTGCCAGCGGCTTCATCGAAGAGTAGTTCACCGGTCGCCCGGTGCTCGAATCTCGTTTCAACATCTCAGGCTTGATATGTGGCGGGTGATCGGGTTCTTGGCGGACAACTCCGATCCCGAGTTCGTCGTGTGGCACCTCCTTGCGGAGAGAGACGATGGGCGCATCCAGTCTGTACGGGTGAAGATCGACAGATTCAGCGTCGCCGAACACATTGGCCCCGTCGAGGGACCTTTCTCCAAGTGGACTCAGACGGTGATTCGGTCGAAAGGGAAATCACTTGTCGAGCTCAATGAGTCCGAAACACTGCCACCCTCCTATGTCTTTGGTATTGGCGGATTCGTTGCGGAGTGGGACTGATCGTCACCTCGGTTCCAGTCAACTCAACACTGGGAGCGCCCGCTCGAGTGCATCTTGCCGGCGACAAGCTGGCAGTCGGTTGAATACCGAGCCGGGGCCAAAGGGTTCATCACGAAGTAACTCGGCGCCTCTTCCGAGTTTCGAATCGAGATGGAGCCGTGAGATTGAATAGCACTTGCTGCAGTCGGCTCGACACCCGGGAACCGATTGGCGGAGCACTACATCTAATCGGCGGGGTCAGTTCCACTAGTTCTTTCCGTTTCGACCCACGTCCCAACGGACCACACCTTTCGCGGCCAGATGTAGACGAAGTTTGAGCCGGTGTCGTCCGGCGAGTCTGACAGCAAGAGCTTTATGGGCTCGGCGGGACCCTCCAGGATCATGTCGACCACTCCATCAGCTGAAGTTGATGCGGTATCCCCAGGCAACTCATAGTTGGAACCGTTGACGTGCAGAATGCGTGGCATACGCTTTCTCCTTCCGTTCGGTTAAGGGCCCCCCTTGGGCCAGACGGTGTGCGCGTGCTGCGGAGCCCCTCATACCACTACGCAGGTTTTGGCAGAGGGGCTCCGGAGCAGTCCTTACCTACCCTCAATGCGCGTGGCTTAGGCAGATGCCATTTACTTCAGATTGCGGCATGGGTAGGGCTGGCGCTCGAGCATGTGGACGACTTGAGGGCGCTCAACTAATACCGCGCCGCTCAGTTGGGTAGGCGCGATCAGGTCGGCAAGCGTGCGGCTACTCATTGACTATCGACGGGGCGTCTTAGAAGGGGTTGTGTCAACGAAGAGAACCGTGCATCGCAACTGGTGTAGATAGATCGCTCTGTAAGCGCTACCGGTTAGGGAACGTCCCGCCTTGAGAGGTGCCCTGTCGGTCTGGGGACGTGCAGGACACCTCTCCGGCGGCTACGCTCGATGGGCGATGATCGCAGCGTAGGTGAGCCAACAAGGTCCTTCGGACGGCACCAAGCCGGACGGGCTTTAAAAGCGGATTTACGACCGCGGAATTCCTTTCGCACGAGCCCAGTCGCCTCGTATTGGTTGACGTACCCTGGAACAAGAAGCTTTCCCTTTCGATCGACCGGGTGAGCAGAAGTACCCGATCGAGGGATAGCAAAGCAGGGAGAATCTGGCAAGGATGGTTGGTGGCAAAGTGGGTCATTGGCGGACCTGCAATCACGACGGCGAAAATCACGCGGGCGCGCCCAAGGTATCCCGCGGCCAGGATGGCCTAGATGACCACAGGCATCAATCTCATGGAACTTGCAGCGGAGCTCGACCCCGGGGTCGTTTCGGCTCTCACGAGCGAAGCCGCGGCAGAGGTCTTCACCGACGCGCGCATCGTGATCGTCGATGATCGACCCTCCAACTTGAAGGCGCTCGAAGCCGTGTTGGTGAACGCCGGCTACACCAACCTGCGGCCGATCTCCGATCCCTCCGCGGTGGTTGCATCGGTGTTGAGCGAAGGTGCCGACGTCGTCCTGCTCGACCTGCACATGCCGGGTCTTGACGGCATCGCCGTCATGAAGGCGCTTTCCGAGGCGCTGCCGGGCCCGGCGTCGGTGCCCATCGTGGTGCTGACCGCCGATGTCACCCGCGAGTCGCGCGATCGGGCGCTCAGAGCGGGGGCCAAGGACTTCCTGGTAAAACCGCTTGATCCCACCGAGGTGGTCCTGCGAGTCGGCAACCTACTTGAGACGCGTGCTCTGCACCTGTCGATGCGCGCCCACAGTGAGCGACTCCAGGAGCTCGTCGGCGAGCGCACCACTGCCATGTGGAGCTCGATCACGCGCGTCCAAGAAGTCCAGGAGGAGCTGCGTCTCAGCCGCCATGAAACCGTCGCCCGTCTGGCGATAGCGGCGGAGCTGCGCGACACCGAGACCGGGGCGCACATCGAGCGCATGAGCCGCTACTGCGCGCTGCTCGCCCGGGCCAGCGGGTCCGACGAGCTGCGGGCCGAGCTCATCCGCTTGGCGAGCCAGATGCACGACGTCGGCAAGATCGGCATTCCAGACTCCGTCTTGTTGAAGCCGGGTGCGCTCACCTCCGAGGAGCGCACAGTCATGGAGACGCACACCGACATCGGCCACCGCATCCTGGCGGGGTCGCGTTCCGAATTGCTGCAGCTCGCCGCGACGATCGCGCTTACCCACCACGAGCGCTTCGATGGCGGCGGCTATCCCCGCAACCTTTCAGCCGACGACATCCCGCTTGTGGGCCGCATCGCCGCGATCGCGGACGTGTTCGACGCACTAACTAGCAGGCGCGTCTACCGTGGCGCGCTCCAGATCGTCGAGGCGCTCGGCATCATGGCCGAGGGGCGCGGCACGCGGTTCGACGCAGTGTTGCTCGAGGCGTTTTTCGATACCATGCCAGAAGTGCTCGAGATCCAATCAGAGCAGCGTCACGAAGACAGCTCCTAGCTTGGAGCGCTTCTGTCACACCTCCCGCTGACTTCCAAGCCTCGTCTGGCGACTGCGGTCTTAGCCGACATCCTTGGGGCGCGTATGGGGCGCGGACGACGGAAAAAGCCGAGAGACATCGAGAGATACTGAGAGACGAAATCCCTGATCAGAACCCAGATGGACGCGTTGTTCCAGGTCACCGGAAACTTCCGAACCTACATTTCAAGGCCGTAGGACGGGTTCAAATCCCGTTGGGGCCACTCCCAAGAGGTGCAGGTCAGAAGGGGTCCTTCCTCTGTTTGCGCCGTTTCACTCGAAAGAGCTTAGACCGCGTTTGGGTCGCGCTCTCGTGCAGATCTCTGTCCTCAAGGCCCCTGCACCCCGTCTCTACGTAGGAGCTACCTGCGCTTTTGTGTCGACTCATACAACAAACCAGGACCGATCCAGGGCCATGCAACCGGGCCCGCAAGGCGAGGACAATGGCTGCCGACGATCTCTCCCGTCATGAGTGCCGGGCGCGCACGGTTCCCTACGCTTGTCGTCCCCCTATGCAGTCGCTCGTGTGCCGGCCGGCGACCGCTCACACGAAAACTCGTCACCGGTGGGCAACGAGGGTCACTGAACCATCGTTTGCTCTGTGTCGGTGTTGTTGCTTGGATCGGGGTCCTCCGGCGAGTTCGCCGACACTGTCGCCGTGTTGGTGATCGTGCCCTGATCGGGCGGCTTGACCGTGATCGTGATCGTGGCGGTCCCACCGACATCCATATCACCGATCGTGCACGTGATCGCCGCCTTGCGCGGTCTCCCACAGCTGCCTTGGGTTGACGACGCCGACCCAAACCCTGCCCCCTTGGGAAGCTGGTCGACGACCTTCACCCCGCTCGCCTCACTTGGTCCGTTGTTGGTCACATTTATCGTGTAGGTGAGGACCTTGCCCCGCTGCACCGGGTCGGGGTTGTCGGACTTCGCGATCGAAAGGTCGGCCTGAGGAGTCGGCGGAACTTCCGGGCCGAACACCTGCAACTCAGCGATGTGGACTTCGTCGTGGGCAGGCACCGTCTGCACCGTGCCGTTGGAACAGTCTGTCATGCTGGCGGGATCCGAGTCCTGTTCGCCCTGGAAGTCGGCGTCGCCCGTGCACTGGTTCTCGAGAACCCGGATTCGGAGATGGGTGGCCTGCGTGTTGGGGACGTCGAAGTTCCTGAGGATGACCTCGGGCGCCACGGGGCGCGGGTTGAAACCAGGAAACGCATCGTCAGGGCTCGTGTAGATCGAGGTGAACGACGAATCGGTCGAGCAATCCGCCGAGCATGCGAGGATCGCAAACTTGCGCAGAGCTGTGAAGCGGCCCTGGCCGAACAGCAGTGAACTGACTTGGACGCGATCCACGGTCACGGGGGCGTCACCGGCGAGGTCGACAGTTACCTCGGGCTGCGTCACGTCGACAGCAGTGCCGCCGCCGCCGAAGTCCCAGTTCGTCGCCTCCGTGTCGTCGATGAGAAAGTCGGACTCGGTCCCGTCCCCGGTGGCTGAGGCACCGTTCGACTTCGACGCGTGATTCTTCTGCAGCGGAATCGCGATTGTGGAGGCCCCGGCCGTCAGCGTATGGCGGAACCGCACGTGTCCGTAGCCGGGCGCGTGAGCGACGAACTCGTACTCCGCCGGAACGAACGAGCCAGTGTCGTCGAGGTTCGGGGACCCCGTCGTGGAGGGGTTCGTATCCGCGATCGGCGACACCCGCGCCTCGTAATGTCCGACGTAGACGCGCGCGTTCACGGACACCCCGGCCTCGTCCGTGGCCGTGAACTTCACCGTCGCCTCGTCGTGCAGCGGTGAAGAGAAGTCGGGCACCGGGTCGGTATCTGCTGCGGGGGTCCCCTCGGCCGAATTGTTGGTCGAGGTCGCCACCTCTCCGAAGCCCCTGATGGCGAACGCCTTCCACAGCTCGGCCTGGTTCGCTCCGCCGAAGCGCATCTGGTCCGCGGCGAGATAGGCGTCGCGCGCCTCGAGCATCGACGCGTCCGTCGGCATCAGGAGGTAAGCGTCGAACATGATCTGGATCCATCGCCGGTTCCCTGGGCACCGGTCCGCCGGCTGCTTTCCGTCGGCGCAATCGGCTTGGAGCTGTGCGTTCGATGCCGGGAACGATCCGTTGTACTTGGCCTCGAGCGCTTCGCGGATGTCGTTGTTGGTCGCGCTCCAGATCTCACCGTTCGCGTGGACCTGCTGGCCGACGGAGTCAAAGCCCATGTTCGAGAAGTTGAGCGGGTTGACGTTGGGCGTCACCGAGGGCTCGGGGAATGCTCCCGTGCGCGGCGAATCCATGTTGTAGCTGCGGATCGCCCGCAGGAAGTTGCCGGTCGCGTAGCTGCCGAGCGAACGGGAATCCTCGTTCGTTACCGGCACGAAGCCGTACTCGTTGAGGTACTCGGCGCCCATTAGATCGCCCGACGACTCGCCCATCGCACCGGCGTGATGGCCGGAGCGGGTGCCACCCTTGCCGATCATCCGGTTCTCGACTAGGTGCCCGTACTCGTGGGCGATGATCCCCATGTCGTAGTCGCCGTCGACGCACGGCACATAGAGGGCAGGGGGCCACGGTTGCCACAGATACATGTTCGTGATCGGTGACACACCGTCGGGAAGGGGCCGCATATTGGCGTTATCGCGACCGAGGTAGCTCGGCGGACCTCCGGTCACGGCGCCGGCCTGTGCGTCCCCGAGAACCGGATCACGCTCCGCGGTCGCGCCGGTCCCGAAGTTCACGTCCTGTGAGTTCCATGCCCTCTCGGTGAACCCGAGGAAGTAGGACCAGTCGTGCATACGGTTGTGCATCACGAACAGGTTCGTCACCGCAGCGGAGATGTCGTTGCTCACGCCCGGAACGAACGGCGAGACACAGTCGTTCGCGTGCCATTCATTTGTCCAGTCGTAGCGGTAGTCGCGACCCGGGCTGAATGGACGGTACGCGGTCGCGCCCGGGAACAGCGGATCGGACCACGACTCAGCGGTGCTGGCGTTGTTGCCTTCCGTCGTGAAGGTTGGCGCGTTGAGTCGAGGGCTGAAGTCCCACGGGACGCGCGACGCGAGGTTCTGAACCTCGCGTTGGCACTCGGGCAGAGGAACCGGTGGGGTTCCGGTGGTCGACTCCCAGCACCACACTTCTCGGTTGTCGGTCGAGGGGTAGTTCCATGGATGTGTCTGGCGCCCGAGCTCGGGGTAGGCCGGGAACACCTTCCACTTGGGCGGGTACGGCGCCGCGTCCCCCGGACCGACCGCGTTGAACGAGATCTGCCCCCGGTAGTCGCGCGGCTCGTCCCACGCGGCATCGTCGACGAAGTCGCATACACGAACCGTATAGGTGCCCTGGCCGTCATCGGGCGGATCGTAGACGAGCGCCTCGGGGCTGAACACCGTGTCCTGGCTCTGGACGACCGTGCCATTGCGCAATAGATGGAGCACGATGTCGTTGGTGGAAAGGGTCGCCTCCGTGGAAACGGTCACCGATCCGACGCTCTCAGTCGAGTCCACGATCCACGGGCCCTTGTCCACGTCGCACGCGCCGTCGATCGGGGCAACCGACCCCGTGAACTGATCCGCGGTCGGATGGGTGCTCTCGACGAGGTTCTTCCGTACCCACACATCGCCGGTGATCGCGTCGACGAAATGATGGTAGCCCGTCGCCGCCCCGGAGTCGTCGTCGAGCACGAGCGTTTCGAATGCGGGCCGGACCCCATCCCGAGGGGTCGGGACTGCAACGAGTCGGGCCCTCTGTGGGTGGGCGAAGCCGTCGACGCCGAACGTCTTCCACTCGCGGTCTTGCTTGACCGTTCCGATCGCCGGGAGGGAGACGGCGCGGCCCACGTTCGCGGCCGCCCGGGCCCACGCCTCGGGGGCGGACAGTTGCGGCTGGGCCGCGAGGGTCGCATCCCCGGTTGTGGTCGACGACGCGTAAGCGACCTTCCATCCTGCGGCCGGTGTCCCCTCGATGCCGACCGTGAGGAGGCCACCCTCGGCGGCGGGGACGCCTCCGAACGTCTGCCGGAACGTCACGGCATGGCCGTTCGAGCCCTCAAGAGGCGCCGAGCTCGTTACCTCGAGCTTCGTGGGATCGACACGGAACAGGTCCTTGTAGGCGACTGCGAAGTTGCGAGCGCCGGCCTCGGCGTCGACTCCCGCCAGGCCGGTGGCGAGGTAGCCCCCGTGCTTGTTGAGTGAGTGTGGGGTTCCAAACGCGTTCCAGGTGGCCGTTGCTCCGATCTTCCGGACGATCGACTTCTGGGCCGAAGTCGGTGTTACGGTGCCCGAGCGGTTGTCGACATCGTCGAGTCCTGCGGACCGGTCGAACAAACCCCCGCCCTCGAGCTTGTTGAGCGGTGCGCCGGTTGCGACCGGAAGGAGCAGCGCCACAGTCGTGATCGCGATCGCCGTCGCCGCCAGCTTCCTGGAAGTCATCTTTGTCCCCCCTGCTCAGAGCCTCCGAGACGTTATGTAGGTCAGTAGTTCGCCAGTGAGTCCGGTTCTCCTCGTAAGTGCACCTGTTCGACGGACCGAGCAGAGAGTGCGGCCGGACTTGCGCTCGAAGGTCCGACCACTAGCGCGTGACTAACGAAGCGGGCACCTCGACCTTACGGCGGCGGCCGAAGGCTGCGGCAGCGGGTATCAACAGGAGTGCGAAGCCGATGAGTCCCAGGTTCATCTGCGTAGTCGTCGAGCTCGTGGCAGGCGCCTGGGCTCCGATTGGGTTGGGCCTCCCGGTCCAGCTCACAACGTCGATGCCCCGGTGGATGTCGTCCGCCGCGAGGAAGTAGGTGCGCGTTCCATCGGCATTGTCAGCGATTTTGAAGTCCTCGGCCGCCCAGGTGTTGGCGTTGGGCAGTGTGAACGACGACGTCTCTCGGAACTGAAGATGCCCTTGAGCGTCGACGAAGTAATCGACGACCTTGATGCCCTGCTTGTAGTAGGCGACGATGAGTCGCTGTTCATTCGGAACGTGCTCGATGACGTGGATGTCGCAGAACGTCTCGGCGGGGACTACGGCATCGCTGATGTAGACCGACTTCTCACCCGTGGGAGTAGTTGTGTAGTGGATGCTCGACGGGTTGCTGATGTCGAATGTATGTGCACCTCCGTTGCCGTACGGGTTGTCGATCCCGGGCGCGCACGACGAACCCGGAGGGACCACGCCTCCGCCCCGTTCGTCTGTGACGAACATGAAGCGGGCGTCAGGAGTCGGGTCGGCCTCGTGAGACACCGACACGCCATCGTCCGAGCGCACCTGATTGTTCGAGTTGCAGTTGCGGATGTCCGTCCCTGGAGGACCACAGTCGCGTCCCGGGTGGTTAAACGTTCCGACGAAGGACCATCCGGCCGCCCGCTCGCTGCGGCTCGCCTCCATGGCGCCGCAGTCGGTCACCTTGGCGCCGGTGCGTGTGCCCTCGGTGACGGTACAGGGGAAGGGCGTCCCTTTGACCGTTCCACCTTTACCGGTCAGGCCGGACACGTCGAGAATGAGCGTCGCATTGACAGCAGCACAGTAGAGGCGGCCCTCGCTGAAGGTGATGTCGTGACACGCCGCAGAGCCTGGTTCGAGCTCACCGGTGTTCTGGTCGCGCTGTTGGGTCCACTCAGGCTGGAACGGAATGCGGTACACGAGTGGCCGGCAGCTACCCCTGCGCTTGTTGAGGCTCCACGTCTGCGAACCGAAACACGACCGAATGTTGAGCACGTCGATCCAGTTGCGCCCGCTGAAGTCCGAGCTGCTGTTGTAGATGATCCAGGGGCGATCGTTATCGACCGTGTGAGTGTGGGAAAAGCCGGCAAGCCGCACCAGGTGCACCTCACGAGGCTCGGAGTTCGCGCTTGCGACCTTGGTGACATCAACGATCTCGATCCCTCCCCCGGAGGGGTCGTGACACCGTCCTGTGGCATCGGTCGTGTCGGTCAGCAAGGTGACCTTGCTCAGTTGCGCGATCTGGGAGTCGTGCTGGAGGCCTAGGGTCCCACTGGGGTTGGATGTCTCACAGTGGCCGGAGCCATGGTCGGCGACCCAGCTTGCTTCTACCCGGCCCCCCTCCGTCAGCCGCACTATCCTCTGCCCGACGGCTCCCACGTTGTCCTGCCCGAGGGTTCCGAACGCGCCGAAGATGTCCTCGCTCCCCGAAGGGGTGAAGAACTCGAGATCGGTGCCTCCGCCGGTAAGAGCGTTACTGGCGCCGCCGGGGAGGTTAGCGATGTGGCTCCACTTCCCCTCGCCCCGCACGATGCCGGTCGCTGTCGCTCCGTCGGTTGGGGCTAGGGGCGTGCGCGGATCCGTGTGGTCCGCCGCGGCGGGCGAAGCGAGTCCCAGCAAAAGGGCGCATACGCCCACCAACGTCGACCAGCGGCCGAGCTTTCTCATGATGGCTCCCCCTCGAGCGCACAATACGCCGTTCGTTTATTTGTCCCGGACGAACGAAGCTCAAACCCGAAAACCCGTTCACTTATGCTGGGCGCCGTGGTGATACTCGCCGAAGGCTCACCGATGGGCGCGGTGCTGGCGCACCCCCTGACCGAACACCCGCACTTCCCCCTGTCGCCTTGGGTCACGGCGTTCCTCGTCGCGGCAATCGTGGTGGCCGTCGCGGTGGTTTGGCCGGCACGCCCGCGTGACTCGCACGTGAGCGACCCCGTCGTTGCGTCCTGGGCTGAGTCGCTATCGAGCGCGCAGCTCGTCGTGCGAGTGGTCGCTGTAGCTCTGCTCGTCTTGGCGATCGTCGCCGGACGCGTGGGGGTCGACGACGAGCTTGAGAACCTCGCGCCGGCGCTCGTCGTCGGCATCGGGTGGCCGCTACTCGTGCTGGCGAGCGTGTCGCTCGGAGCGGTGTGGGGCTGGCTCGATCCGTGGGACGGCATCGCCCGAGTCGTAGCTCCAGACGACCCGAAACGCGCAGAGAGTCAGGTGTGGCCCGCAGTCGCCTTCGCGCTCATATGGGTGTGGTATCTGAGCGCCTACCCCACGCCACTCGACCCCCGCTCAATCGGCGCACTGCTTGCGCTTTACTCCGTGGTCACCGTTGCGGGCTGCCTGGCACTGGGGCGACGGCGTTGGTTGTCTTCGGCTGAGCCCCTCGGCATCATGTTGTCGTGGATGGCCCTGCGCTCGCGCCGCTCGCTGGGAGAGTGGCTGCCGCCGCGCGGCGCCGACGTGTTGCTTGGAGTCTTGGCGGGTGGTGTCCTTTTCGGCGCGGTCCGGCGCTCAGCGCTGTGGGGCGAGCTCAACATCGTGCCGGCCGCCCTGGGGATCGCGACCATCGGCGTGACTGCATCGTCTGCGCTTGTCGCCGGGATGCTGAGGGCCGTCACTCGCATTGGGCGGCAGATTCCGGAACAGAGCGTCGTCCGAGCGACCGTCCCGGCCCTCGCGGGCATCATCGTGGCGGTTGCCCTCGATCGCAGCCGTCTTCAAACGAGCCTTCAGCTGCTCCCACGCCTGCTCTTCGATCCGCTGGGACTTGGATGGGATCCAATCGGTGTGTCCGAAACCGCGCTCGCACAGCCCCTCAGCGACTCGGGCCTTCTGTTCATACAGCTTGCGGCGCTACTCGCAGGCCACGTGGCCGGAGCCATGGCCATGGCGCGCAGCACGCCCCAAGGACAACGTGGACGCGCGACAGGCTTCCTCGCCTTCCTCGCGGCGGTGTCTGTAATCGCCATCGTGACATATTGAGCCCGGACGACCGGGGTGGACCAGGGTTCCTTGACAGACGCGTCGCGCGGATTGAGCCGATTGGACGACGTCTGTTTCCCCCATTCAGGTGTTCTCGATGGCGAGCTCGCGCAGAGGGCTTGTTGGTGCGCTGTAGCTCTTGCTCAAGTTCGACTACGGTTGGGTCGCGCCTCACGTGTACTTGCTGCTTGACAGCGATAACCGAACGTCAATGCGTTTCGCGCTCATCATTCTTGTCTACGTTGCCACCAGATCTTCGCTGCTCACTGGCTGAGACGCCGTGGAACTCCATCAGGCTCGCAACAACGGTAGAGGTTTTCGGAAGATCAAGAAATGAGAACCGGCAGGCGAGCGCCGCCAGCTCCAGCGTCGAGCTTGATACATCAAGCGGGCAAGGCCGCCTACATGCCGTCAGAGGCTCAGAGCTTGACGGATGCACCCGGAAAGGACAAAGAAGTCACGTTCCTCCCCTTCACCAGCAAAAAGGGTATTACTTGGTTGGCGACGTTCAGAGAAAATCCCGTCAACGTACTTGAAAACCGTTGTCCGAAAGAGAACGTAGCAGCGCATTCGCGCCCGCCCCTAGACCGATTGGCATGTTCATCTGCCAATAAGGAAGTCCTCCGAAGGAGCATCCCACCCCACAAAAAAACCCGCGAGTCAACCGGAAACGACCGTAAACAGTCGGAAGCAATCGGAACAAGAACTCGCAGGTCAAGAATGGTTTCCGAGTGAAACTGCAGGTCAACGGCCAGCTACGAATCAGACTCTTAATCCGTAGGTTCAGGGATCGTTTTCCTGACGATCACCACCCCGTGCCCTCGACACGTGCGGCGAGGTCGAATGTGAGCATGATTTGTGCCAGCTTGTTCTGCGGGTAGGGGTGCCAGCCATCGT
>Ga0299913_10004213_pt1 | contig 12010 bp, 10 predicted proteins | sample RVTome_9_FD_201360 | JGI IMG/M metagenome (GOLD analysis project Ga0299913, IMG submission 201360) | Soil microbial communities from uranium-contaminated site in the Upper Colorado River Basin, Wyoming, United States - RVT155D38 (version 2) ... | reverse complement strand
GGCGGACCCACTGGAGGAGGCGCCGATCATCGACCTGCGCATCCGCAAGGCGGTGCGCCGCGCGGGCGCGCGGCTCGTGGTGGCCTCGAGCGCGCCGACCGCGCTCGACGGGGGCGCCTCCGAGGTCCTGCGCTTCGCGCCGGGCGCGGCCGAGGCGCTCCTGCGCGGGGTCGCGAAGGCGCTCGTCGAATCGGACGCGGGCGCGGACGCGGGCGCCGAGAACGGCGGGGCGCCGCCTCCGCCCGCCGACGACGGCGGCGCGCTTCCCGGACATGCGCAGCTCGCGGAGTTCCTCACGGCAAATCAGCTCGAGCGCCTCGCCGAGCGCGCGAACGTCGATCCCCAGGACCTGCTCGACGTCGCCGCCCTGCTGACGGGAGCCGACAACGTGGTCGTCGTCTGGGGCGAGCGCCTCGGCCTCGGCGAGCGCGGGCCGGGGGCGTTGGCGGCGCTGCTCGACCTTGCGCTGCTGCTTGGCCTCGACGCGGCGCCCGGCTCCGGCATGCTCGAGATCCCCGCTCACACGAACGGCCGCGGGCTGCGCGAGGCGGGCTGCGTGCCCGGTGTCGGCCCGGGGCTCGCCGATGCACCGGCTCCGGAAGCAGGTGCCGCTGAGGCGTACTACCTCATGCACTCCGACCCGCTCCGCGAGCTGCCCGGCCAGGCGGCCTGGGACCAGTCGCTCGGCGGCGCGTCGTTCGTCGTCGCGCACGCGCAGTTCGCGACGGAGTCGGTCGCGCGCCACGCGGACGTCGTCTTCCCGGCCGAGGCCTATGCGGAGAAGGAGGGCACGCTGACCCATCCCGACGGGCGCCTGCAGCGGCTGCGCCCGGCCGTCGGGCATCCCGGCGAGGTCCGCATGGAGTGGCAGGTGCTGCTCGAGCTCGGCCGCCGCCTCGGCCTGCAGGGCGATCTACCTCCGACCGCCGGGGCGGTGTTCGCGGATCTCTCCGAGGCAGTCCCCTTCTACCGCGGCCTGACGCTGGAGGACATCGGCGGCGACGGCCTGCGCTGGCCAGCCCGTGAGGAGTCCGCCGCGGCGGCGCGCACGGCCTTCGGGGAGCTGGGGTTCACGACGCCCGCCGACCCGCCCGGGCCGCTCGAGCCCGGCGACGCCGTCCTGCGCCTGGCCCCCCGCCCCTCCCTGTGGGCGTCGGCCGTCACCGAGCAGGCGCCGTCACTGCGCTTCCTGGCCGCCGCCCAGGTCGTCGAGCTGAACCCGCTCGACGCCGAGCGCCTGGGGCTGGCCACGGGCGCCGCGGTGCAGGCCGGGGTGAACGGCCACGCGGTGAACGGCACGGTGCGCGTGCGGCGCGGGGTCCCGCGCGGCACGGCCTGCGTGCTGCTCGGCACGGCCGAGGACAACGCCAACCTGCTGGCCGACGGCGAGCCCGTCCTCGTCGAGGTGCGCCCGGCCTCCCCATGATGCCGCTCGCGGACACCCAGTTCGTCGAGACCACCGGCGTCTGGATCATCAAGTCGGTCGTGATCTTCGCGTTCGTGCTCGGGATCGTGCCGCTGATCCTGCTGCTCGAGCGCAAGCTGCTGGGCCGCTTCCAGAACCGCTACGGGCCCAACCGCGTCGGCCCCTACGGCCTGCTGCAGCCGCTCGCCGACGTCCTGAAGCTGCTGTCGAAGGAGCAGTTCTACCCGGCCACCGGCGTGCCGTTCCTGATGGCGCTGGCCCCGGCGATCATGATCGTGACGGCGCTCGCCGCGATCGCGATCATCCCCTTCGGCGACGTCCGCGAGGGCTTCGGCTCGGAGTTCGGCCTGTACGGGATCGACGTGAACATCGGCGTCCTGTACGCGTTCGCGTTCGGGTCGCTGGCGTTCTACGGGCTGATGCTCGGCGGCTGGGCGTCGGGCTCCAAGTACTCGTTCCTGGGTGCGATGCGCTCCGCCGCGCAGCTGATCAGCTACGAGGTCTCGCTCGGCCTCAGCCTGATCGGCGTGGTGATGATGGCCGGCTCGCTGTCGCTGGTCGACATCGTCAAGGCCCAGGACGGCGTCTGGTACGTGCTGCCGCAGTTCGTCGGCTTCCTGGTCTTCGCCGTGGCCGGCTTCGCCGAGACCAACCGGGCGCCGTTCGACCTCCCGGAGGCGGACGCGGAGCTGGTCGCGGGCTACAACACCGAGTTCGGCGGGATGCGCTTCGGCTCGTTCTTCATGGCGGAGTACATGAACATGCTGGTGATCGCCGGGCTGGGGGCAGCGATGTTCTTCGGCGGCTGGATGGGCCCCGGGCCGAGCTTCCTCGACCCGGTCTGGATGGTCCTGAAGATGCTGGCAGTGGTCGTGTTCTTCATCTGGATCCGGGCCACGATGCCGCGGCTGCGCTACGACCAGCTGATGAGCTTCGGCTGGAAGATCCTGCTGCCGCTGGCGACCCTGAACCTGCTCGTCACCGCGACCATCGTCGCGCTCGCATGACCTACCGGCCCGACAAGGACGTGATCGCGGTGCAGCGCGGGCCCGACCCGGGCGGACTCGGCGGCGTGGCGCGCGCGTTCGGCGAGACGCTCCGCGGCCTGAAGACGACCTTCGGCCGGCTGGTCGAGGGACCGGTCACGATCCAGTACCCCGAGGAGAAGACGCCCGTGTACCCGCGCTTCCGCGGCCGCCACAAGCTGCACCGCTTCGAGGACACGGGCCTCGAGAAGTGCGTCGGCTGCTCGCTGTGCGCGGCCGCCTGCCCGGCCGACTGCATCCGCGTCGTCGCGGCCGAGAACACGCCCGGCGACCGCGTCTCCGCCGGCGAGCGGTATGCGGAGATCTACGAGATCAACATGACCCGCTGCATCTTCTGCGGCTACTGCGAGGTCGCATGCCCGTTCGACGCGATCACGCTCGGCCACGACTACGAGCTGTCCGACTACCACCGCTCGGACCTGATCTTCACGAAGGAGATGCTGCTCGCGGAGCCGGTGGAACGAACTCCCTTGCGGAGAGAGGGCGAATAGGCGGCGTGGAGGCCGTCGTCTTCTGGTTCGCCGCGGCGCTGGCCGTCGCCGGGGCGCTCGGCATCGTCCTGCAGCGCAACCCGTTCTACAGCGTGCTCGCGCTGGTCGTGCACCTGATCGCGCTGGCGGTCCTGTTCCTGCTGCTGCGGGCCGAGTTCCTGGCCGCGGCCCAGGTGATCGTCTACGCCGGCGCAGTGATGGTGCTGTACGTCTTCGTGGTCGCGTACGTGGGCGGCCTGGAGGACCCACTGACGGAGCCGTCGCCGGCGCTGCGCGCCCTGGCGGTCGTGTTCTGCGTCGCGCTGCTCGCCGAGCTCAGCGTCGCGATCGCGGGCTCAGGACTGAAGGCGCTCGACACGCACGGCCCGGAGCTGGAGGCCGGCTTCGGTTCGCCGGCGCAGATCGGCGAGCTCTTCCTGACGAGGTTCCTGATCGCCTTCGAGCTCGTGTCCCTGCTGTTGCTGATCGCCGCCGTTGCGGCGGTAGTGCTGGCCAGGCGTGAACCGGAGACGTCGTCCCGCCCGCAACCCGATCGCGGGCTTGCCCGCGAGCGGCAGGTGTTCTAGTTGGACATCGTCTGGTACCTCGTGCTCTCGGCCCTGATCTTCAGCATCGGCGCGGTCGGCGTGCTCACCCGGCGCAGCCCACTCGTGGTGCTGATCTGCCTGGAGCTGATGCTGAACGCCGGCAACCTCGCGCTGGTCGCCTTCGCGCGCATGACCGGCACGGCCGACGGGCAGATCTTCGCTCTGATCGTGATGATCGTGGCGGCCGCCGAGGTGGTCGTGGGGCTCGGCCTGATCGTCGCGATGTACCGCAACCGCGTGCCGATGGACGTCGACGAGCTCAGCGAGCTGCGCGGGTGACCCGCACGTGAACGCCACGACGTACGCCTGGCTCGTCCTCTCGATCCCGCTGGCGGGCGCGGCCGGCATCGCGCTCGCCTGGCGGTGGCTGCCCGGCCGGACCGCCGGCTGGATCGGCTCCGCCGCGATCGGCCTCGCGTTCCTGAATTCGATCGGAGCGCTCGTGATGCTCCAGGACCGGCCCGCCGAGGAGCGCCATCTGCGCTCGGCGCTCTGGGACTACGCGAACACCTCCGGGATCGAGGTGCAGCTCGACATCTTCGTCGACCCGCTGGCGGTCTTCATGTGCCTGGTGGTGACCGGCGTCAGCTTCCTGATCCACGTCTACTCGGCGGCCTACATGGCGGGCGACCGGGGCTACGCGCGGTACTTCAGCTACCTCAACTTCTTCGTCTTCTCGATGCTGCTGCTGGTACTGGCGGGGAACTTCATCCTGCTGATCGTGGGATGGGCGTTCGTCGGCTTCGCCTCGTACGCGCTGATCAGCTTCTGGTACCGGCGCCGCACCGCCACCTACGCGGGGATGAAGGCGTTCGTGATCAACGTGGTCGGTGACGTGGGGCTGGTGCTGGCCGCGATCCTGCTGCAGCGCGACACGGGGCGGCTCGACTACCCGGGCGTGTTCGAGACCGCGCCCCGCGTGTTCGAGACCAACGAGTGGGTGATCGTCGCGGTCTGCCTCCTCCTGCTGCTGGGCGCGTTCGCGAAGTCGGCGCAGATCCCGCTGCACACCTGGCTCGCGGACGCGATGGAGGGCCCGACGCCGGTCTCCGCGCTGATCCACGCGGCGACGATGGTGACCGCCGGCGTCTACCTGATCGCGCGCATGCACCCGCTGTTCGAGCTGGCGCCGACCGCGGCCGACATCTCCGCGGCGATCGGGGCGCTGACGCTCGTGTTCGCGGCCTCGGTGGCGCTCGTCGTCACCGACCTGAAGCGGATCATCGCCTACTCCACGATCAGCCAGATCGGGTACATGGTGATGGGCGTCTCGATCGCGGCTTACGGCGCGGGCATGTTCCACCTCATGACCCACGCGTTCTTCAAGGCGCTGATGTTCATGGCGGCCGGCTCGGTGATCGCCGCGATGGCCGGGTCGCAGGACATCGACCGGATGTCCGGGCTGCGCCGGGCGATGCCGTTCACGTTCGCTGCGTTCCTTGTCGCCGCCCTCGCCCTGGCGGCGTTCCCCGGCTTGTCGGGCTACTTCTCCAAGGACGAGGTCCTCGCCTTCGCGGCCGAGCGGGGGGGCGCGTACTGGCTGCTGTACGTGGCGGGCACGCTCGCCGCGCTGATGACGGCGTTCTATGCCTTCCGGATCGTGTTCCGGGTATTCGGCGGCGAGCCGAACGCCGAGGCCCGCGAGCTCGAAGGCGGGCACCTGCACCACGCCGAGCCGGCCAACCCGGTGACGGGCGAGCCCGAGGACACCGACGTCGGATACCCGGGGCCCGCGCACCACATCGCCGAGCGCGAGTTCCCGATGAAGGCCGCGATGGGCCTCCTGGCGGTGCTGTCCGTGGTCGCGGGCGCGCTGCAGATCCCGGGCGTGACACACGTGGTCGAGGGCTTCCTCGACACGACGTTCGAGGATTCGCGCTTCATCGACACGGAGGTCTCTGGCGGCCTCGAGGCGCTCGCCCTGATCGTCGGCGCCGCCACCGGGCTGGCGGGCATCGCGCTCGCGTGGCTGCTCTACGTGCGCAACCCCGGCGCCACGACGCGGCTCGCGCGCCGCCTGCCCCGGCTGCACGGCTTCCTCGCGCACAAGTGGTACTTCGACGAGCTCTACGACCGCACGATCGTGCGGCCCACCGCCGCCCTGGGCCGGTTCTCCGCCGACGTGTTCGAGCGTGTGGTGGTCGGCGGCCTCGTGTCGGGCACGACGTTCGCGGTGCGGGCCGGGAACTCGATCGTGCGCGTGGCCCAGACCGGCCTCCTGCGCAACTACGCGCTGCTGCTCGTCACCGGCGTGACCGCGCTCGCCCTGTACTTCCTGGTGGTGAGCCGCTGATGTTGAGCCTCCTGATCTTCCTGCCACTGGCCGGGGGCGTGCTCGCCGCGTTGCTGCCCGGCGCAGGCGACCGTGATGGGCGGATCGCCGGGTTCGTCTCGCTGCTCGCGGCGGCGGTCACCCTCGGGCTGTCGATCGGCCTGATCGCCGAGCACCAGCCCGGCGGACTCCAGCACGTCACGAACGTGAGCTGGATCCCGGAGCTGGGCATCCGCTACAAGCTCGGCGTCGACGGCCTGAGCCTGTTCCTGATCGCGATGACGGCGCTCCTGTGGCTGGCCGCGACGGCGTGGTCGCTGCTCCCCGCGCAGGCGGCGGGGCGGCCGCGGCCACGGCTCTTCTTCCTGATGCTGGCGCTCGGCGAGACCGCCGTCCTGGGCGCGTTCTGCGCCCAGGACCTGGCGCTGTTCGTCCTGTTCTTCGACCTGATGCTGGTGCCGTTCTACTTCCTGATCGGGGTCTGGGGCGGGCTGGACCGCGTGCGGGCGACGACCACCTTCGTGATCTACACCCTGGTCGGGAGCCTGCTGATGCTGGCCGCGGCGATCGCGACCGGCATCCTGGCCGCCGACGGCGGCGACGTCACGTTCGAGCTCACGCAGCTCACCCAGCGCCGCCTCTCGGAGGGCACGCAGGAGTGGATCTTCCTGTGCTTCGCGCTCGCGTTCCTCGTGAAGATGCCGGCCTTTCCGCTGCACGGCTGGATGCCGGGCGCCTACACAGCCGCGCCGACGCCCGTGGTGGCGGTGCTCTCGGGCGTGCTGTCGAAGGTGGCGGCCTACGGGTTCCTGCGCATCGTGCTGCCGGTGTTTCCCGACGCGAGCGTGACGTTCCAGGAGCTGATGCTGGTGGTGGCGGTGGCGAGCATCCTGTACGGGTCGGTGATGGCGTTCACGCAGACCTCGGCCACCCTCGTGGTCGGCTACTCGTCGGTCGCCCAGCTCGGCTTCATCACCCTCGGCATCTTCTCGCTGCGTGACGAGGGCGCTCAGGGTGCGGTGATCCAGATGGTGAACCACGGGCTTGTGGTCGTGCCGCTCTTCTTCATCATCGCGCTGCTCGCGGAGCGCGCCGGCGGGACCGACGACCTGCGCCGGATGGGCGGGCTCGCGATGCGCGCACCGGTGCTGGCGGCGCTGTTCCTGATCGTCGCCCTCGCGACGCTCGCGATGCCCGGCTCGGCCAACTTCGTGGGCGAGTTCCTGATCCTGGCCGGGACCTTCAACGCAAAGATCGTGTACGCGATCGTGGCCGGGGCCGGCGTCGTGCTGGCGGCGGTCTACATGATCCGCCTCTACCAGCGCTCGATGCACAACCCGCTCGCGCCCGGCGCCCAGTCGCGCGAGCTGAGCGCCGCCGACGCGATGGTGATCGTGCCGATCGTGGCCGTGATCCTGTTCCTCGCCGTGTATCCCCAGTTCGTGCTCGAGCGCACCGAGAGCGCCGTCACGGCCCAGGACACCGAGCTGGTGCGCCGGTGAACGGCTTCGACGCCCCCCACATCGACTACGCGGGCATCTCGCCGCTGATCGCGCTCACGGCGGGCACGTGCGTGACGCTGCTGGCCGGCCTGGCGCGCGGGCGCGCGGCACGGGCGGTCGTACTCGCGTGCGCGCTCGCGACCCTGGCAGCGGCCGCCGGGCTGTCGGCGTGGCAGTTCGGCGAGAGCAAGTCGCTGGTCGAGCGAGCGCTGCGCTCGGACGACCTCTCGCTGTCGCTGTCGTTCGTCTTCTACGCGGGCGCGGCGCTCGCGTTGCTGCTTGCGCTCGGCGAGCGGGGTCACGAACGCACCAGCCTGGCCGACTACGCCGGCCTGCTGCTCGCGAGCGTGACGGGGATGGTGGTCCTGGCGAGCTCCACGAACCTCGTCACGCTGTTCGTGGGCCTGGAGCTGCTCTCCATCCCCCTGTACGTGATGTGCGCGCTCGACCTGCAACGGCGCAGCTCGCTCGAGGCGGGCCTGAAGTACCTCGTGATCGGCTCGGTCGGCTCCGCGACGCTGCTGTACGGGCTGGCGCTCATCTACGGTGCGAGCGGCTCGACCGACTTCACGGAGATCGCGCGCGGCCTCGGCGACGAGGGGGTGGTCGGCGACCCGCTGCTGCTGACCGGCATCGCGCTGGCCGTCGCCGGGCTCGCCTTCAAGGCCTCGGTGGCGCCGTTCCACCAGTGGACGCCGGACGTCTACGAGGGAGCACCGACATCCGTCACGGCCTTCATGGCGGTGGCCACGAAGGCGGCGGCGTTCGCCGTCTTCCTGCGGTTCTTCGACACGGCCCTGCTGCCCGCCCAGGACGACTGGGACGTGGCGCTCGCGGCGCTCGCGGTGGCGACGATCGCGATCGGCAACGTGGGCGCGATCGGGCAGGAGTCGCTGAAGCGGCTGCTGGCCTACTCGGGGGTCGCCCAGGCGGGCTACATGCTGGCGGGCGTCCTCGTCGCGACCCAGACCGGCGTGAAGAGCGTCGTCTTCTACCTGTTCGTGTACCTGATCATGAACATGGCGGCGTTCGCCGTCGTGGCGGCGCGCGAGCGCGAGTCGGCGTTCGGCGACCACCTCGACTCGGTGGCGGGCCTCGGCGCGGTGCGGCCCGCGCTCGCCTGGCCGCTCACGATCGCGATGCTCGGGCTCGCCGGCCTGCCGGGCACGGCCGGCTTCCTGGGGAAGTTCTTCCTGATCGAGGCGGCGGTCGACGGCGACTTCACGTGGCTCGGCGTCGTGATCGTGGTGGGCTCGATGGTGTCGCTGGTCTACTACCTGCGGGTGATCGCGGCGGTCTGGATGCAGGAGCGGCCCGCGGGCGACACGCTGCCGGCGCTGGCCGGCGGCGCGCCGGAGGCGGACACAGCACGTCCCGTGCTCAGTGGTCGCGGAATCGCGATCGCCGCGCCGACCGCGATCGCGGTGCTCGCGGGCGCGGCCACCGTCGTGTTCGGCATCCTGCCGGGCCCGCTGCTCGACCTCGCCTCCGACGCCGGGGCGGCACTGCTCTGACCGGACCGGCCGGCGCGGGCGCGCAGGACCCGGCGGTCGCCACAATCGTCGCCGGCGTCGAGGGCGACGGGTCCCCGCGCGCCCGGCTCGCCCGCATCATCCAGCTGGTGGTGCCGCCCCACGCGCTCCTCCTGGTCGCCGCGCGGGACGACTCGCCCGCCGGTCTCGGAGCCCCGGGGGCGCTGCGCTTCCCGCGCTCCGCGCCGCCGGACGCGCCGGCGGACGTCCTGCTGGCGGAGGTCGAGGCCGCGCGCGGCGAGGGGGTGCACTTCGTCGTCCTCCCCCGCCAGAGCGATGAGTGGCTGCCGGCCGGGTTCGCCGACGCGCTGCGGGCCGCGCACCGCGCAGTGCTCGACGACCGTGAATGCCTGGTGGTGGCGCTGCACGACGCACCCGCCGCGACCGGCCCCGGGCCCGACGGCCTGCCGCTCCCGCCGCCCGAGTTCATCGGGCTCACGCTCGGCATCTACGACGTGCCCGGCCTCTACAAGGGCTTCATCGAGTCGGGCACCCGCGACGCGCACGCGATCCGCGAAATCGTGCGGACCAATGGCCCCGGCGTGCGGCGGCTGGATGCGCTGCTCGACTTCGGCTGCGGCTGCGGGCGGGTCCTGCGCCACTGGGCGAACCTGCCGGACACGCGCGTGCAGGGAAGCGACTTCAACCCGTACATGATCGACTGGTGCCGCCGGGCGCTGCCGTTCGCGGGCTTCACGCTGAACGGCGTCGCGCCGCCCCTCGAATACGGCGACGCGGCGTTCGACCTCGTGTACGCGGTGTCGGTCTTCACGCACCTTCCCGAGCCTCTGCAGCTGCCGTGGCTGCGCGAGCTGGCCCGCGTGGTGCGCCCCGGCGGACGCCTGCTGCTCTCGCTGAACGGCGTCCAGCAGGCGGAGGCGCTGCTCGATCAAGAGCAGCGCGAGCGCTTCGACGCCGGGAACCTGGCCGTGATCTGGGCCGACCGCGCGGGCACGAACGCCTGCACCGTCTTCCATCCAGGCCCCTACCGCCGCGAGGTGTTCGCGCCCGCGGCCGGCCTCGAGGTCCTGGCCGAGCGCCCGGATGCGATCTGCAACGCGGGCCAGGACCTGCTGCTGCTGAGACGCCCGTAGCATCCGGCGGCAGACCGCCGAACACAGGGAGGCACACATGCGCAAGCTGATCGTGTCCGAGTTCATGACGCTGGATGGGGTGATGGAGGCGCCGGGGGGCGAGTCCAGCCACCCCCACACCGGCTGGGTGTTCGACTTCATGACCCCGGAGCAGGAGCAGTACAAGCTCGAAGAGACCGTCGGGGCGGAGTCGCTGCTGCTCGGCCGCGTGACCTACGAGGGCTTCGCGGCCGCCTGGCCGGAGCGCGGCGGCACGTTTGCGGACAAGATGAACGCGATGCCGAAGCACGTGGTCTCCTCCACGCTCTCCGACCCGCTCGCCTGGAGCAACTCCACGGTGCTGGGCGGTGACGCCGTCGACGAGGTGACGAAGCTGAAGGCCGGCGAGGGCGGGCCGATCCTCGTCGCGGGAAGCTGCACCCTGGTCCGGTCGTTGATCGAGAACGACCTGGTCGACGAGCTGCGGCTGATGGTGTTCCCGGTTCTGATCGGAGGCGGCAAGCGGATCTTCCCCGAGTCGCGCCAGAAGAAGACGCTGCGGCCCACCGCTACCGAGGCGTTCCCGTCCGGGGTGGTCGTGCACGCGTACGAGCCGGCCGGGGCCTGACGGCGCGCCGTCAGGTGCCGAACCACTTCCGCGCCAGCTCCTCGACCGTGCCCTTGGTGCGCATCGTGGTCGCGCCGACCCGCTGCTCGATCGCCTTGAAGTTGAGCGCCGAATCCCTGATGCCGCCGCTCGGCAGCCAGTAGAGCTCGCGCTCGCCGAACGCGAGCCGGTCCTCGTCCGACGCCAGGGCCAGCACCTCCCTCCGGGCTGCGGCCGCCGGGCGGTCGCGCAGGAGGGCGACCTGGAGCTTGCCCCGCGACGCCTCCACGTCGGCCGGGTCGAAGGGGTGGTGGGCGGCGATCGCCCGGACCTCCGCGCCCGTGCGCACGAAGACCGCGACCTCGAAGCCGAGCGACTTCGCCAGGCCACGCTCGATCCGGCCCTCGAGTCCCGCCGCGCCCTCCTCGCCGGCGGCGAAGACCACGTTGCCGCTGGCCCGGAAGGTCGCCACGTTGCCGAACCCCATGCCCTCGAACGCGCTCCGCAGGTCCGCGCCCCCCACCCGGCGCCGCGGGCCGAGGTTGATCCCGCGCAGGAAGCCGGCGTGCGTGGACACTGCGCCCTGCTAGCCCGTGGTGCCCGACCCCGCCGCCTGCAGGCGCCGGTGGCGGCGCATCTCGCCCTGGAGGCGCTCGAGCCGGGCCTCGGTCTCGCGGTCCACATGGGTCATCGCCGCCGCCACGGCGGGATGCACCTGGGCGATCGCCTCGAGCATCTCGAGGGCCACCGCCCGGTAGCTCGGGTGGCCCTCGCGGCCCGAGCGCAGCTCGATCAGGTGCATCGCCTCGCGGGCGTTCAGGTCGAGCAGGTACCTGATCCGGTAGGCGAGCGACACCGCGTACGGTGCCTCGTCGGACCAGCCGGCCGCGCGCAGCCGCTCGTGCTCGGCGCGGCTCGTCTCGAGGCCCGCGCGGTAGGAGTCCCCGTAGCCGGCCGCCTCGACCTCCTCCGGCACGTCCGCGCCCAGGCTCGTCCCGAGCGGCTGCCACTGGCACGTCAGCATGCGGTGGCGCTGCAGGTCCCGGAACGCGCCGTAGTCGGAGACGATCTCGAAGCGGTAGCGCAGCGCCTCGAAGCCGCGCCCCGGCTTGTGGCGGCGGTTCGCCCGACCGCCGGCCAGGTCCGCGACCAGGCGCGCGCGCTCGGCCGGGTCGAGCCCGGCGGCGGCAGACCGCAGCTCGTCCTCGGGAAGGTCCGACCCCTCGAACAGGCAGGCGGCGACCAGGTCCTGCTCGGAGCCCTCCGCGCGCAGGAGCCGCACCGCGGGTGGCTCCTCGCGCTCGCGCCCGTCGTCCAGCCCGAAGCGGGCGGCCGCCTCCGATGCGCGCGTGCGCAGCGCCTGCAGATACTCGACCCAGGCGCCGCCGCGATCGGGCATGTCGACGCGCTTCACGAACGCTGGGATCACCTTGCGGAGCTCCGCGAGCGCCATCCCGCCCACCTCGCGGGCCTC
>Ga0299913_10004212_pt1 | contig 12011 bp, 12 predicted proteins | sample RVTome_9_FD_201360 | JGI IMG/M metagenome (GOLD analysis project Ga0299913, IMG submission 201360) | Soil microbial communities from uranium-contaminated site in the Upper Colorado River Basin, Wyoming, United States - RVT155D38 (version 2) ... | reverse complement strand
ACGGTCACCCTCGACGCGCCGGGGGGGATCGGCTGACCGCTCGCGTAGCCGTAGCTGAACACGATGCGCGCGGGCGGCTCGATCGCCAGCACCTCGCCGCCGGCCTCGACGCCGTTCGGGTAGCGGACGAGGACGCTGCCGCCGACCTCGGGCTCGATGCGCGACCCGGCGCCCCACCAGTCGGCCCAGCGCCGGGAGTCGGTGAAGTACCGGAAGACGGTGTCGCGGCGGGCACGGATGAGCACCGTCCGGTCGAGGGCGTGGGGGAGCGGCTGCTCGGTCATCGTCGTCCTCCGCCGCGGCGCCGGCGGCGCCGCTGTCGTGCTGCAAGGCCGGGTCGGGGTCCGCGCCGCCCCTCCTCGAGCTCAGCGCGGAGCTTGAGCTGGTAGAGCGCGTCGTCCCACATCGCTTCGAGCGTCGCGGCCACCGGGCCGAGCGCCTCGCGCCGCGCCCGGTAGAGGCGCCGGCGGCCTTCGCTGCGCACCTCGACCAGGCCGGCGCGTTCGAGCGTGCCGAGCTGCTGGGAGACGGCACCGAACGTCACGTCGCCGAGCGAACGGTGGATCGCGCCGGCGGCGAGCTCCCGGTGCCAGACGAGACGGAGGATCTCGCGACGGCGGCAGGAGGCGAGAGCACCCAGGGCGTCGATCATGAGATATAGTTTAGTAAAAACTAAATCTTTGTCAAGGCCGTGAGCGGGTGTGCCGGGATTCCTGCGCCTCAGCCCGAGCCGCGGTCGCGGTGCGCTCCCTCCCGCGGGGACGCCGGGGCGCGGTCGACCCAGTGGTGGGAGGGCAGGCGCAGGGCGGCGTAGCGATCGAGGAGGGTGGCGAGGCCGCGGCGCAGGTCCTCGATCGGTTGCGGGCCGAGGACGCGTTCCTTCTCCTGGTGGTCGAGGCGGAGGCGGCGGACCTCGAAGGTGTAGAGTGACTTGAGCAGGTCGTAGACGGCGGCCGGGTCGCTCTCCGGGCGCGGCAGGATGCCGTGGCGCTCGAGGAGCTCCAGGATCTCGGGGCGGTAGCGGTGGCGGGCGGGCACTAGCTCCCGGTGCCGGGAAGGGGCCAGTTTTCCGAGCGCGTGGACTCGGGGTTGAAGGGGGCGAGGAGCTTGAAGAGGACGAAGAGGAGGCGGGCGCCGAGGGTCGGCCGGCCGGTCTCCACGACGGCCTTTAGGTTCTTGACGATGAAGGGACCGCCCTGCTTGAGCTGCTTCTCGGACTTGGTCCCGGTGGGAAGGTCCTCGACGGTCAGGGTCAGCTCGACGCCCTCCGGGATCTCCTTGAGGTCGTAGACGATCGTGCACTCGGGGTCGTCGTAGTTGGTGAACCGGAGCGTATGGGAGAGGAGGACCGGCCGGGTGACCTCGACGAAGCGTCCGGCCACGCCGGTGTACTTGCCGTTCGGCGAGCGCATCCTCAGCTGGCCTCCGGCGGCCAGCGCATTGAAGTGCATGACCGAGTTGAACATCGCGTACTGCGGTCGATCGGTGCGGGTCAGCTCCCGCCAGACGTCGTCCACGGTGCCCCGGATCTTGACCCGGTAGACCGCCTTGCGCTCCGACTCGCTCATCGTTCCTCCTCCCGGTTTTCCACGCGGTACTTGACCCGGGCGAGGCGCCCGGCCCAGAGCCTCCCGTACTCGCTCGTCCAGCGGTCGTAGATCATCTGGATCGGCACGACGTTGAAGTAGAGGTGCCGCTCCCGGCCCTCGCGCTGGGAGACGAGGAGATCAGCGGCCTCCAGGTTCCGGATGTGCTTGAGGACCCCGATGCGGCTCATCTCGAAGTCGTCGCCGACCGCGCCGACGGTGCAGCCCGGCCGGTCGCGGACGATGTCGAGGATGCGGCGCCGCGCCGGGTGGGCCAGGGCCTGGAAGACGACGTTCATGTCCGGCGCGTCCGTCATTAGTAACTCAGAGGTTACATGTTGGCGACGGCGAGAGTCAAGCCACGGCGGGCTCCGTCACGGCCGTGGGGCTCAAGTCGACGGTGCGGGGTCGTACAATCGGCCCATGAAGCTTCCTGCGCGCAACGTGCTCGGCGGCCGGCTGGAGAGCTGCAGCCGCGATCCGATGACCGGCTTCTTCCGCGACGGCTGCTGCAACACCGGGCCCTCGGACGGGGGCCTCCACGTCGTCTGCGTGCTGGCGAGCGAGGAGTTCCTCAAGCTCAGCCGCCGGCTGGGCAACGACCTTTCGACGCCGCGGCCCGAGTGGGGCTTCGAAGGGGTGCGCCCGGGAGATCGCTGGTGCCTCTGCGCCTCGCGGTGGCAGGAGGCCCTGGAGGCGGGGGCGGCGCCGCGGGTCGTCCTGGAGGCGACCCACGTGGCGGCGCTCGAGGTGGTCTCGCTCGACGACCTGAAGGCGCACGCGGTCCTGGGGTGGGATGGCGAGGACGCGGTCGAAAGAGGGACAGGTACAAATTGACCGGCACGGCTTGACCGCTGGGTGGAACCGAGCCGTCAATTTGTACCTGTCCCTCTTTCCTCCGCTTGGGGGACCCTACCGCTGGGCTTGCGGCGGCGGGCCGGGTGCGGCATCCTTGCCGTTCCGGAGCGATCCGTCCCACAGGAGGTCTTTCGATGTCACGCACACGATTCGTCTGGCTGCCGTTCGCCGTCTCCCTGCTCGTCACCGTCCCCGCCGGCGCCCAGTTCGGGGACGAGACGACGGAGCCGATCATCCCGCTGACGCTTCCCGAGCTCCTCGACAACTACTACGACGCCATCGGCGGAGTCGAGGGCTGGGAGGCGCTAAACACGGTCAAGCTCTCCGGCACGATGTCGATGGGGCCGCAGCTGGAGGCGCCGTTCACGATGTACCAGAAGCGCCCCGACAAGCTGCGTCTCGAGTTCGAGGTGCAGGGCATGACCGGCATCCAGGCCTTCGACGGCGAGGGCGGCTGGATGTTCCTGCCCTTCATGGGCCGCACCGAGCCGGAGGCCATGCCCGAGGAGATGGCCGGCCAGTTCCGCGAGCAGGCCGATCTCGAAGGGCCCCTGGTCAACTGGCAGGAGAAGGGCCACGAGATCGAGCTCGAAGGCGTCGAGGAGATCGAGGGCACCGAGGCCTACCGGCTCAAGGTGACGCTCGCCCCCGAGCAGACCGTGCGCTACTACTACCTCGACTCGGAGTACTTCATCCCCATCAAGATGACCGGCAAGACCGAGATCCAGGGAGCGGAGACCGAGTTCGAGGTGACCCTCTCGGACTACAAGGAGATCGGCGAGAGCGAGCTCATGCTGCCGCACTCCATCGAGCAGCGGCAGGTCGGCGCGCCGGGCGGGCAGGTGATCACCATCGAGAGCGCCGAGGTCGGCCTCGATATCCCGGACGCCCAGTTCGAGATGCCGGCGGCCGCGCCGGCGGCGGCGCCGGAAGAAGAACAAGAAGGCGCCGAGTAGCAAGGGGGGACAGGATGACTTTTCTCCTCTCGAGCCTCCAAGCCGTCCTCCGGCGGGCCGGGAGAAGAGTCTTCCTGTCCCCGGCCCTCTGCCTCGCCCTCACCGCACCGGCGTGGGGACAGATCGAGATCGACTCCAACACCTTCGGCGGGCTGGAGGCCCGCAGCATCGGGCCCGCCGTGATGAGTGGGCGGGTGGCGGCGCTGGACGCCACGTCGACCGACCCGGTCACCGTCTACGTCGGCTCGGCGAGCGGCGGCGTATGGAAGAGCGACGACGGCGCAGTGACCTTCCGGCCGGTGTTCGACGAGCACATCCAGTCGATCGGCGCCGTCGAGATCGATCCCTCCGACCCCGAGACCGTCTGGGTCGGAACCGGCGAGTCGTGGGTCCGCAACAGCGTCTCGATCGGCGATGGGGTCTATCGCTCGACCGACGGCGGCGAGAGCTGGGAGCCGATGGGGCTCGAGGACAGCGAGCGGATCGCCCGCATCGCCGTCGATCCGACCGACTCCGACGTGGTCTGGGTCTGCGCCACCGGTCACCTCTGGGACGCCAACGAGGAGCGCGGCGTGTTCAAGACCACCGACGGCGGCGAGAGCTGGGAGAAGGTCCTCTTCGTCGACGCCGACACCGGCTGCTCGGACCTGGCGCTGGATCCGCAGGAGCCGGACATCGCCTACGCCGGGCTCTGGCAGTTCCGCCGCCGGCCCTGGACCTTCACCTCGGGCGGACCCGGCAGCGGCCTCTACAAGACCGCCGACGGCGGCGAGAGCTGGACCGAGCTCGAGCACGGGCTGCCTCCCGGGACCAAGGGCCGGATCGCCGTCGCGGTGGCACCCTCGCGTCCGAACCGGATCTACACGGTCGTCGAGGCCGAGGAGAAGACGGCCCTCTATCGATCGGACGACGCCGGCGCCTCGTGGGTGGAGGTCAACAGCTCGATGAACGTGGCGATACGCCCCTTCTACTTCGCCACCGTCGTGGTCGACCCCACCGACCACGACCGCGTCTACAAGCCGGGGCTCTCGCTCGGCGTCTCGACCGACGGCGGACGCTCCGTCTCGGGGATCTTCGGGGGCTTCGGGGGGAGCGTCCACAGCGACCATCACGCGCTCTGGATCCACCCGGGCAATCCCCACGAGATGCTCCTCGGCACCGACGGCGGGCTCTACCAGAGCTTCGACCGCGGGTCGAGCTGGCGGGCCGTGAAGTCGCTGCCGCTCTCCCAGTTCTACGAGGTGGCGCACGACAGCGAGTGGCCCTACAACGTCTACGGCGGACTGCAGGACAACGGCTCCTGGATGGGCCCTTCCCGCGCCTCCGGCGGTATCGCCAACGCCGCATGGCGCAACGTCGGGTTCGGCGACGGCTTCCATGTCTACCCGGACCCCAGCGAGCCGAACGTCGTCTTCGCCGAGTACCAGGGCGGCCAGATCCTCCGCTTCCACCGCGACACCGGGCAGGTGAAGGTGATCAAGCCCTATCCCGGCGACGGGGAGGAGGACTTCCGCTGCAACTGGAACACCGCCATGCACCTGTCGCCGAGCCGGCCCGGCGCGCTCTACGTCGGCTGCCAGGTCCTCTTCCGCTCCGGCGACCGCGGGGAATCCTGGGAGAGGATCTCCCCCGACCTCTCGAGCGACGATCCCGAGAAGCAGAGGCAGAAGGAGTCGGGCGGCCTCACCATCGACAACTCGACGGCCGAGAACCACACCACCATCTACACGATCAGCGAATCGCCGCTCGACGGTGAGGTGATCTGGGTCGGAACCGACGACGGCAACGTGCAGCTGACGCGCGACGGCGGCGCCAGCTGGCGGAACCTCGCCGGCAACGTCCCCGACCTGCCGGAGGGCACCTGGGTGTCGTTCATCGACGCCAGCCCGCACGACGCGGGGACGGCCTGGCTGACCTTCGACGGGCACCGCACGGGCGACATGTCCACCTACGTCTACCGGACGAGCGATTTCGGGGAGACCTGGAGCGAAGTCGCAGGAGAGATCTCCGGCTACGCGCACGTGGTGCGTCAGGATCCGGTGAACCCGGACCTGCTCTTCGTCGGCACCGAGCTCGGCCTCTGGATCAGCCTCGACGCCGGCGATCACTGGGCCCGCTTCGCCGGCAACCTGCCGCCGGTGGCGGTGCGCGACCTCGACATCCACCCCGCCGAGCACGACCTGATCGTCGGCACTCACGGGCGCGGCATCTACATCCTCGACGACCTGACGCCCCTGCGCGCCGTGACCCGGGAGACCCTGGAGGCGACCCTGGCCGTCCTCCCCTCGCGGCCCGCGGTGCAGTTCCTGGCCGGCCAGACCTGGCCGTTCAACGGCGACGAGGAGTTCGTCGGCCGCGACCTGGGCGAGGTCGCCAGCCTCTTCTACTATCAGGAGAAGCGCCACATCTTCGGTGACATGAGGGTGGAGATCTTCGACGCGGACGACCGGCTGATCGCCACCCTGCCGGCCGGAAAGCGCAGGGGCATGAACCGCGTCGACTGGCCGATGCGGCTCGAGGCACCGAAGATCCCGCCGGCCACCTCGCTGACCTTCGCCTTCGTCGGTCCGCGCGTTCCGGAGGGCACCTACCGCTACCGCATCGTCAAGGGCAAGGAGCACCACGAGGGGACCATCGAGCTGGCCGCCGATCCACGCAGCCCCTATTCCGCAGAGGACCGTCGAATCCAGCAGGAGACTGCCCTCGAGCTCTACGATGCCCTCGAGACCCTGACCTATCTGGTCGATGCCCTCATCGACCTGCGGGACCAGGCGCGCGCACGCGCCGGAGAGATCGGGGGACGTGCCGCGGACCGCCTCGAGGCCTACGCCGAGGAGGTGGACGGGCTGCGGGCCTCGCTGGTCTCGACCAGCGAGGCGGGCTGGCTCTCGGGCGACGAGAAGCTGCGCGAGAAGCTCACCGACGTCTTCGGCGCCATCGCCGGCTACGACGGCCGCCCCACCGACTCCCAGCTCGCCCAGTCGGCCAAGCTGGTGGCCGAGGTGACGGCCGCCCGCGAGCGCATCGATCGAGTCACGTCGTCCGAGCGCCTGGCCGAGGTCTCACGCGGCCTCGCCGTGCCCCTCGCGCTGCTGACGCGGGAGGCCTGGGACGCAGAAGAGGAGGCCACGGGCGCCGGCGTCACCGTCGAGACCGGCCGCCGGGTGGCGGCCTTCGCGTCGCACCTGGTCTGGCGCTGACGCTGCGCGCACCGTCGTGAGCACGGCCCTGCGATGCTCCTGGATCAACGAATCGTCGTCGTGATGCCGGCCTACAACGCCGCGTCGACCCTCGAGCGGACGGTGCGGGAGCTGCCGCGCGACCTCGTCGACCATGTGATCGTCGTCGACGACGCCAGCCGCGACGCCACGGTCGAGGTGGCGCGCCGGCTCGGCCTCGAGGTGCTCGTTCACGAGAGCAACCGTGGCTACGGAGCGAACCAGAAGACCTGCTACCGGGCGGCGCTCGAGCGCGGCGCCGACGTCGTGGTGATGCTCCATCCCGACTACCAGTACTCGCCGCGCCTGGTCGCGGCGATGGCCTCGATGGTGGTGAGCGGCCACTTCGGCGTGGTCCTCGGCTCCCGGATCCTCGGTCGGGGCGCCCTGGCCGGCGGCATGCCGCTCTACAAGTACGTCGCCAACCGGGTGCTGACCCTGGTCCAGAACTGGCTTCTCGCGCTGAAGCTCTCCGAATACCACACCGGGTTCCGGGCCTTCTCGCGCCGGGTGCTGGAGACGCTGCCGCTCGAGGCCAACGCCGACGGCTTCGTCTTCGACAACCAGGTCCTCGCCGAGGCCGCCTGGTGCGGGTTCCCGATCGGCGAGATCAGCTGCCCAACGCGGTACGCCGCCGAGTCCTCGAGCATCGGCTTCGGGGCCGCCTGTGTCTACGGTCTCGGCGTGCTCCGGACCTCGGTGGCCTACCGGCTCGCCCGCTGGGGCCTGCTGCGCTCGGCGTGCTTCCCGCGCCTGGACGAGCAATGACGCGCAGCACCGACCCTCGGAGCGCGGCTCCCCCTCCACCCGGGCTCCGTATTGCGCCCGGCCGGCTCGGGTCTACTCCTCCGTTTCGCCGCCCGCCAGCGGCATGTCGGAGTTCCAGATGTCGCAGTGGATCATCCACTCTCCGTCGACCTGGTGCGACACGTTCATCCACTTGCCGTGATCGATGTGCGTGCCGTCGGCGCCGGTGAGCACGTAGGTGCCCCGACCCCAGCCCCAGTCTCCACTCGATCCCGCCTCCGTCACAGCGATCTCGGCGTGCGTGGCCCCTGTGGCGAGCGTCGCCTGGAGGTTGGCGAGGATCGCGGACCGCCCCTGCACCGCCTCAGCGTTTGGGGGCATTCGGCAGCCGTCCTCCGCATAGAGCGCCGCCGCTCCTTCCATGTCGCCCGCGTTGTAGGCCGTCATCCAGGCCTCGGCGCGGGCCGCCAGGTCCGACGAGTCGTCGGCCGCCGCCGGACTCGCGAGGGCGAAACCGAGAGCGGCGAGCAGCACGACACCGACCGACGCGACAATGTGCCTCATTCTTGCCTCCTTCGAGGAGGGGCGCGCGGCCCATCAGGGGCGTTCGCGTGCCCTCCTGCGACCAGTGCCAGGAATTGGCAAGAGGATATCAGATCGCACCGAGCGGGATGGCTGGAGCCCTCGGGGATCGGACGGGTAGGATGGGTCCCCCAGTGCAGTTTGTCCTGCCAGCATCCGAGGAGCCGCCATGCCACGATCCGTCCTGCCGCTCGTCCTGACCCTGCTCAGCCTGGCTTGCGCCGGTCCCACCGATGAGGTCGCCGAGGAGGCTCCGCGCACCGAGGGCGACTTGGCCGTGCTCGACGACATCGAGGCCCGCCTCGCGCGCTTCGCGCCGACCGAGCTCGCCGCCGATCTGTCGGGCGTGCCCGAGGGCGAGCGGGCGGTCCTGGCCGAATTGATCCGCGCCGGCCGGCTGATGGACGAGATCTTCCTGCGCCAGGTCTGGGTCGGCAACCCGGAGCTCGAGCAGAGGATCCAGGACCGCCCCGAGGCGGTGCGCACCTATTTCGACGTCAGCTTCGGTCCCTGGGACCGGCTCGACGAGATGGAGCCCTGGCTCGGCACGATGGAGCATCCCGCCGGCGCCGGCTACTACCCGGTCGACATGACCAAGGAGGAGCTCGAGGGCTGGGTCGCGGAGCACCCGGAGCAGAAGGAGGCCTTCGAGGGGCTCTACACCGTGATCCGGCGAGAGGCCGGCGGCCTGGTGGCGGTGCCCTACTCGGAGCAGTACGCCGCCTGGCTCGAGCCGGCGGCGGAGCACCTGCGCCGCGCGGCCGCGGCGACCGGCAACGAGTCCCTCGCGCGCTTCCTCGATCTGCGGGCGGCGGCCTTCGCCAGCGACGACTACTACGAGAGCGACGTGGCCTGGATGGATCTCGACTCGCCGGTCGAGGTCACCATCGGCCCCTACGAGGTCTACGAGGATGGTCTGTTCGCCTACAAGGCGGCGTTCGAGGCCTTCGTGACGGTCGACCTGCCGGAGGAATCGGAGCGTCTGGCCCGTTTCAAGAGCCTGCTGCCGGCGCTCGAGCGGGGGTTGCCCATCCCCGAGGAGCACAAGAACCTCGACCGCGGCGCCGAGAGCCCGATCCGCGTCGTCGACATCGTCTTCGTCGGCGGCGATTCCAAGGCCGGCGTCCAGACGGTGGCCTTCAACTTGCCCAACGACGAGCGGGTGCGCGAGGCCAAGGGCTCGAAGAAGGTGCTCCTGCGCAACATGCTGCAGGCGAAGTTCGACCAGATCCTCGTGCCCATCGCCGAGCGCGTCCTGGCGCGCGACCAGGCTCCGGCGGTCTCCTTCGACGCGTTCTTTTCCGAGGTCCTCCACCACGAGCTCTCGCACGGCCTCGGCCCCGGCAACATCACGGTCGACGGCCGCGAGACCGAGGTGCGCCTCGAGCTCAAGGAGCTCTACTCCACGCTCGAGGAGGCCAAGGCCGACGTCATGGGGGTCTACGACATCCTCGCCCTCATCGAGGCCGGCGAGATTCCGGCCGAGCTCCGGCAGACCCTCGAGCCGACCTACGTGGCGGGGCTCTTCCGCTCGGCCCGCTTCGGCGTCCACGAGGCGCACGGTCGCGGCGTCATCTCGCAGTTCAACTACCTGCTGGAGAAGGGCGCTCTCGAGGTCGACGAGGAGGGGCGCTTTCGGGCCGTCTCGGAGGCCTTTCCGGGGGCCATCCGCGACCTCCTGCACGACATGCTGATGCTGCAGGCGAACGGCGACTACGAGGGAACCGCCGCGTTCCTCGAGACCTACGGCGTCGCCTCCGAGGCGCTGCTCGCCGCCATCGACCGGCTGGCGGACGTGCCGGTGGACATCCGGCCGATCTACACGCAGGCGGACGAGCTGGCGCCGTAGGGATCGGGGACAGGAAACCTTTTCTTCGTTCACCGACGGTCCTGGATCCGCCGGAGCAGCCCGGAGAAAAGGTATCCTGTCCCCATGGCCGCCCTGCGCCGCATCACCCTCCTCCTTTCCCTCTTCATCCTCCTCGCCTTCGCCCTCTTCGTCGTCAACCAGACGGCACAGGTGGTGGAGCTGGCCGGGAGGGTCGACGCGCGGCTGGCGACGGCGACGCTGTGGGGGCTGCTGGCGCTCTACGCGGCCCTGCTGATCACCCCGGCGGTGCTCTGGTGGCGGATGCCGCCGCCGCTCGAGCCGCCGGCGAGCGCGGAGGACCCGCGGTTCGCGGAGCACCTCGGGCGTCTGCGTCGGAGGCTGGCCGGGAATCCTGCCCTGCTGGGGGCGCCGCTGGAGACGCGGGAGCAGGTGGAGGCGGCGCTTGCCCTGGTCGGGGCCGAGGCGGAGAAGGTGACCCGCGAGGCGGCCTCGACGGTCTTCCTCACGACGGCGGTGTCGCAGAGCGGCAGACTCGACGCCCTGATGGTCCTCTCGGCCAACATACGCCTCGTCTGGCGGGTCGCGCATCTCCACTACCAGCGGCCGACCCTGCGCGACATGGCGCACGTCTACGCCAACGTCGCCGGCACCGCCTTCGTGGCGGGACAGCTCGACGACATCGACGTCTCGGAGCAGATCCAGCCGGTGTTGACGGCGGTCTTCGGGGGCGTCGCCTCGGCGGTCCCCGGCATGGGCACCGCCTCCGCAGTGCTCGTGAACTCGACCTTGAGCGGCGCCGCCAACGCCTTCCTCACGCTTCGCGTCGGCATGATCTCCCGCCAGTACTGCGGCGCCCTCCTGCTCGCCGACCGCCGCCTGGTGCGCCGCTCCGCGACCGCCGCTGCCGCCGCCCAGCTCGGCGGCATCGTTCGCCGCGGCGCCGCCACCCTCGCCACCTCCGCCCTCAAGGCCACCACCAGCTCCCTCGGCGGCGCCTTCGGCTTGCGCAGGAAGACCGCTGCCGACGACGCCTCCCCCGACCAGCCTGCCCCCCGCCGCCGCTGGTTCCGACGCGGCTGAACGAGAAGCGAGGGGAGGAACGGGTCCTCCGAAGGATCCCTCCCCCTCTCGGCCTCCCACGCAAGGAGAGCTCTGGAAGGGAGGAGTTCATGTCGTGGAGAGCCGTTCGTGCGTTGATCGTGGCAGCTCCCCTGCTCGTGGCGGGGACGGCCGACGAGGCGGTGGGGCAGGCGGTCACGCTGGCCTTGGAGGCGGGGATGCTGTCCCTGAGCTCGGACTGGGACGCGGAGTCGCCCGCAGGCTCGGGCCTGCGCCATCGGGGGAGCCTGGATGCCGACGACGCGGCGTTCGGCCTCAGCGTCGAGCTACGGGCGGCTCGCCACGTGGGGATCCGGGGCGGGCTGTCGTGGAGTAGCGTGCCGATTCACGCCGAGGTCACCTGTCCTGACCCCGTCTGCACCTTCATCGACGGACCCATCACCGTGATCATCGACGACGTCACCTGGTCGGTGGAGGGCGACAGCGATCTACGCCTGCTCTTCCTCGAGGTGCCGTTCGTCGTCGAGCCCGACGATCGCGTCGAGCTGTTCGCCGGTCCGACGATCGCCCATCTCGCCCTCGACGACGTGCACAGGGCCGGTCTGGACGGGCTGGCGGTGCTCGTGGATCCGTCCTTCCCGTCGTACGGCATCCACCTCGGGGGGGCCGTGCGCTTCGGCTGGAGGCGGAACTGGTCGGCAGGCCTTCTCGCCCGCTGGATCCGCAGCGACCTCGAGCTGACCGTCGTGCAACCCCTCCTCGGCGCCGCCGGCGAGCTCCTGACCCTGGAGCCCGAGGAGGACCTGCTGACGGTCGGCCTCGTCGTCGGTCGCCGATTCGGCCGATCCCACTGAAGGAGCCGAGAAAGACAGGGACAGGTTCTCTTTTCTGCCTCGGAGCCGGAGAAAAGGGAACCTGTCCCTACTTTTCCGGCAGGGCGAAGCGGCGGAGGAAGTCCCAGATCGCGCGGTTGACGTCGAGGATCCGGGTGGGCTCGCCGAGGATGCCGGGCGCGTAGGGCGAGGCCCCCGGCCAGACGTGTCCGGGACCGAAGAGCTTCCAGTGCTCGACGGCGGCTCCGTCGGCGCAGCGGGGCCAGACCCAGCGCTCGGCGCGGTGGCCGGTGGCGTCCCGGATGGCCTCGATCCGTTGCGGCTCCGTTGCGCAGCCGTCG
>Ga0299913_10004210_pt1 | contig 12014 bp, 15 predicted proteins | sample RVTome_9_FD_201360 | JGI IMG/M metagenome (GOLD analysis project Ga0299913, IMG submission 201360) | Soil microbial communities from uranium-contaminated site in the Upper Colorado River Basin, Wyoming, United States - RVT155D38 (version 2) ... | reverse complement strand
GGTGGCGCGAGTCTACCGGGAGGTTCATTCGACCTCGGGCAGGTGTGCAGAATGCAGATGGCCGTCGATGCCCATCTGTTCCGGAGAATGACGCCGCGCGTGCGCGGATGTGCCCCAGGGGCAGCCCACTTCAATCAAGCTCGGTCCCGGTGCCGTAAAGCTCCGTTGGACGAGGTCCGGGGCCGGCACCGCGGTCGCGTCCCGGACCGTCGTCCGCACGAAGCGCCGGCGGTGGACGCCCTCGAGCCCGGTGGCGCGCATCAGCCGGGCGATCCGCTTGCGGCCGACCCGGAGGTCGTCGGTGAAGCGGAGCTCGGCCTGGACCCGGAAGGGCGCCGTACGTCCCCCGGCTGACGGCATGGATCGCGCTGATCCGGGCGGCCAGGAGGGCATCGGCCCGAGCCGGCAGCACGGGTCGCTTCGACCACGCCCTGTAGCCGCGCGGCGAGACCCGAGCACGCGGCACATGGCGATCTCGTGCAAGTCATGGCGATCTCGTGGAGCTCCACGGTCCGCAGGTTGCGGCTACCGGTTGAGGCCATCCGCGCCGAGCCGGGAGACTTGGCGACGAGCAGCGTCGCTATCGGGCTCTGGGTCGGCGTGGCGATGCACGACCTTCCACTCACCGTTCTCGCGCCGACAGATCGTCGTGACTCGCAGCTCGTACGGCTCGGGGTCCGCGCCGCGGATCGAAACGGAGGAGTGCTCGATGCCGACGATGTACCCGAGGTCGCCGCTCGCGCCCGCGGCGAGGACCTCGTACTCGTATATCCCGTTCGAGAACTGTGACTCCAGCCAATCGAACAACTGACGCAGCTCGTTCCATCCGCTCGCGCTTCGCGCAGCGCCGAATAGCGTCACCGGGTCGTTGTGCGACCACACGGACTTGCGCGGGCCGGCGTCACCGTTGTGGAGCGCGCTGTCCGCTTCGGTCAGACGCGGTAGCACGGACGCCAAGAAGGCTTCCGTCTGACTCACCTCACCCTCCTCTCGTCGTTCCAGCATCGTGGCGCCCACGAAGTCACCCGCTTCTGGGCTCATGGCATCCTCCGATACAAGCGGACTGTTCTCAATGCAGTTAGAGTGTATCCAATGAAGCGTAAAGTCAAGCGGCCATACCGCTCCACGCGGCGTCGCGAACAGGCCGGCGAGACGCGGCGGCGGATCATTGGCGCAGCGCACGATCTGTTCGTCAGCCAGGGGTACGGGCGGACCACGATTGCCGAAGTCGCCGGCGCCGCGGGCGTTGCGGTCGAAACGGTCTACGCGGCATTTCGCAACAAGCCCACGCTCCTGCGACAGGTCTGGTACGCCACCTTCAGAGGCGACGAACACGACATCCGGCTCCTGGACCGGCCCGAGATCCGCGCTGTGCTCGCCGAACCCGACCTCGCAACCCGTCTGCGAGCCCACGCTGTCGCCCTTACCCCAGTGTTCCGGCGGATCACTCCGTTGTTGCGCGCGCTGCAGGGAGCAACGACCAGTGAACCGGCGGCGGCGGCGATGCTGGCCGAGTTCGACGAGCGGCGCCTCGATGCGGCCGGGCACTACGCACGAGCCGCGGCCGCGACCGGTCAGCTTGGCGTCAGCGAACAGGAGTGCTCAGATCTGCTTGCAGCGACCATGGAAGGTGCGCTCTGGTACCGCCTCGTCGTGGAGCGCGGCTGGTCAGAGGAGCGATTCGCTCACCTGCTGGGCACGATGTGGGTCGCTGCTCTGGCGCGAAGCGGGCCGATCGACGACGGCTCCCGCCGGGCTGGGGCCCGAAGGTAATACAGGGTCATCGTCATATTGGGACCGCATCTCGGAAGCTCATCCTCATCCACGGTGCCGGTTTGTCCTCAGTGGCCAGGAACGCATGGTCGTTGTCGAATGAGAGCACCACTCGCCGAGGAACCCCTTCGGGATCCGCGAGCCCTCCCGGAGCTGTGGCCGATCATGCGGTTGAGGAGCGGGCACACTCGACGCACGCGGTTCGTTCGGGTCACGGCGCTGCCGCCGAGCGCCGGTACAGGACCACGCGCCACGCCGGGATGCCGCCCTCGTGGACGTTGCGGTACCCGGCGCGCGTCATCCAACGCTCCAGCTGGGCGTGCCGGTGGACGAAGTAGCGGGCTGGGCTGCGGCGAAGGACCTGCGCCAGGTTGTACAGCCGCATGAAGGTGCGCATCCACCACGCGTCGCGCGGGTAGGTGATGCCCACCAGCCGCGGGCGCGAGCGCGTCGCCGCTGCCAGCAGGGGCTCGAGATAGGGATAGCAGCAGATCACCGAATCGAGGGTGACGATGTCGGCCGCCGACAGGTCGACGGCGAGCTCCACGACGTCGCCGTACCGATAGTCCACGCGGCCGCGCAGTCCCCGCCGCTCGGCCTCGGCACGCGCGGCCGCCAAGAACTCGCGCGAGGCATCCACGTCGACGGCGGACGCGGCGCCGGCCTCGAGCAGCGCAACGTGAACCGCGCCGACGCCGGCACCGATGTCGAGCACGCACTCGCCTTGGACGCCGTCCCCGAGGAGGATCTCGATCAGCTCACGTGTCGCCGGATTCAGCTTTCCGTCACGCCACCGTGCCAGGTCAGCCTCGGCGTTGAGGCCGTCGTAGCCGAGGCGCGCGAGGTCCTCGTCGCAGCAGAACGGGCGCCGCGGTGTCGCCACAGACCGATCGTGCCCCGCGCGTCAATAGCCATCAGCGTAATGCGAGGGTGACGCTGGTCCCGCCCCAGCCGCATCACATCGTGGACGACCAGAGGTGGTAGGGATTGGTACCGCATACCGGATTCCTGGCCAAGCGTCTCATGTGTCTCAGCGGCGTTCACCCAGTAGATCCAAGGGACGCATGAGACGCATGAGACAGGACCGATAAGGGTCCAGATAGGGTCGAGCCGGCGGCTCGCTCCATCCTCCTCGCGGCTTCCGCTGCCGTGGGCAGCGACAGCCAGAAGCCCGTGAGGCTGCCGCGCACGGCGATGGATGATCAGCCCTTCGGGTCCGCCGCTGGCGACCCACACCAGATCGGCAACTGGGATGAGGACGCCGGCGCCGATGTCGTTCTCCACTGCTGCCCCCTCCTCGGGGCCGAGCGCCTACTTCAAGGTGGCCCCTCACCGACCTGGAGGGCTTTCTGCCGCGGATACGGCGCGTCGAGCTACAGGGTCTCGACCATGCCGCCACGGAGCGCGGGAGCACGCATTGCGGTCCCGCGAAGAACCGACGGGGTCGCTAGTCGTTTTCGGCCTATGTCGATCGGTCGAGAAGGAGTCCCGGCAGTGAGACCAGGAGCCAGTTGCTGTAGGTGTCGAGGTCCCAGCCCGCGTTCATTGCTTTGATGAAGGTCTCCGGGCCAAGCACCAGCCAGAAACCTCTCTTGAGGAGCTCGTAGGGGATGTCGCTCCTGAGGAAGCCCTTCTCCTTGAGCACGTCGACGACTTCCCCTTGGTGCCGGAATCGCACCTCCTCCATTTCTGTAAGGGCCCGTGCGACCTCCGGCTCGACACCGGCTGCTTGGTAGGCCACCTCAAAGAGGGAAATGGTTCGGCTTGCCACTCGGTGGTTCGTCTCGACAGCGAACCGGATGATCTCGGTCGGGTCCTCAAGGCCACGCAAGTGCTGGTGGTCCGCGATTAATGCCTTGCTGGCGCCGCCCATCGCGCGGTCCCGGATCGTGGCCAGCATCAGACCGGTCTTCGACCCGAACAGGTTGTAGACGGTGCGCTCCGCGACGCCGGCGTGGTCGGCGATCGCGGTCATCGTCGTGGCCGCGTAGCCGCGTTCGACCATCAGCTGGAACGCTGCGTCCATCACGAGGCGCTGCGCAGCCTGGTTGCGGACCTCTCGGAGTGTCATCGCGGGCACCAGTAATTAAGGCTCCTGCTTTGCAGTTCATCTGCAGTGTGGTACAGTAGCACTGCATCGCTCTCTGAGGGTGACCCATGGGCACGGATGAACTTCCATCGAACGGACGCTCCGACGTCGACGGCTCTGTCCCGGGCCATGTCGCCGGCATGGTTGGCACGTTGGCGTCGAGTTATCGCGTGGCCCTGGCTTCAGCTGACCCGTGAAAGAGGCCGCAAACGCAGTAGCTCCGATGGGGGCCCGAGGAGCCAACGGACGGCGTCGAAGCATGACGCTGACGAAATAGCCGCAGAAGGGAGCTTGGACGATGAGCGCTTTCCGAGTTGCAGGCGCACTGTGGATCATCGCTGGTCTGAGCAGCGCGGCGCTCTTGGTCTTCGTTCTCGACAACCCGCTCTTCATCGCCCTGATGGCAGGAGGCGCGATCGTGGGTCTTGCCATCGGCGCTCTGCTGATCGCCCGCGCCGGTGCGGACGTCATGCGCTGGTCCAACATCGCAGGCGTGGCGTGGCTGATCGCTTTCGGAGGCGTGACCTTCACGCAACTCGACAAGCCTATCGGCCAGCTGTTTTCGGTCGTCTGGCTCACCGCGTTCGGCGTGGCTGGCGCGCTCGTCGCGTATCGGGGTCGAGGGGAGGCGTCAACTGAGCTCTAGTCCAGGCGAATCCCAGACAACCTCTCCGGCGCCCGCCGATCCACCGCGCCGACGTCGTCGGCCGGAACCGTGCCGGCACCACGGTTGAAGGAACCGTGATGGATCGGTGGAGCTCGCGCGTGCCGTGGATCAGTTGGGGGTTGCTAGCTGCAGTGGCGACGCTGCTCGCCCTTTCCGCACTGTGGGTAGCGTTTGAGCCGGCTGGGGACGAGACGTCCGAAGCTGCGTCGACCATCGCAAGGCAACGCGGCGTTCTCGGCTTCCTTGGCGCTGGGCTCGGCCTCCTAGCCGCGATCGTGTCGGCCATTCCCTTCCGGCGGGGCGAGCGTTGGGCCTGGTACGCACTGTGGCTGTTTCCGCTGGCAATCGGGGCGGTAGCCGCCCGAATGCTGATCGACCAGTTCCCGCTCTGGTCCTACTACGGGCTACTAGCGGTGCTCGCCATCGCTGCACTGCTGATACCAGTCCGGAGGTTCGTGCGACCTCCCGGCTGAGGCTGGTGGCCAGATGACCTGGTGGTCACGGCCGAGCGCCAGACCCGACACGGGAGCGAGAAACTTCAAGGCACTCTGCGAATGAACGTGCCGGCCCGCGTCAGACGACAGGGTGTTGTTTCAGCACGAATGGATGGAGCGGATCGTCGTCGGTCCGGGTCGCCGCGATGGCGCGCCAGCCCCGAGGATGAAGGGAGGATGTGCGATGCAGTGGTTGGAGCGTCATGCATGGTGGGGCCTGCTCGCGATCGCGGCCATCATCGCGGTCTCGGGCCTGGGCGACCTCGCGACCGGCGTGACCTGGCAGGCGGTGGATGTGACCGGCAGCACGAGTGCTGAGATCGCCGCCCAGAGCGGCGCGGGTTTCAAGCTGATCGATTTCGTCGTCAGGACCGCGGGCCTCTACCTCGTCGCACTCGGCGTGCTGCTCGGTGCCGTTCTCCTCTTCGCCTATCGACAAGACCGTCCCTGGGCCTGGTGGGCGATGTGGACCATGCCGGTGTTGGTGATCGCCAACTCGCTGCTCCTGCTGGCCTTCGGTGCATGGGGGCCGGCGATCACGGGATCGCTCGTGGGCCTGGTGGCGGCCCTGATCCTGCTCGCCGGCGGGCGGCGCTTCTTCGGGCGGTCGGGGCGTCTCTAGGCCTTCTAGGCCATCAATCGGCGGCGCCCGCCGAATGGCGGGCGCCCGATGCATGACGTCGCGAGCCGTCCTTACTCGCCGGCGAGGATCTTCCGGAGCCTGGCGGCGAACTCCTCAGGCTTGCCGGGCTCCTGGCCGTACTCCCCGCCCATGAACCCGCCATGGCCACCGGGAAAGAGGACGACGTCGCTGCCGAGGTGCTCGGCCGCGGCGTAGGCGCCGCGGCTCGCCAGGATGCCCTCGGACTCCTCTCCCGCGGCGAGCACGATCCGCGTCGGCGCCCGGGCGAGGGCCTCGAAGTCGGGCTCGAACGTCGTCAGCCAGCGCAAGTTGTGCTCGAGCATCAGGTCCGTCCGGACCCCGTCGTCATCCGCCGGCATGCCGAACATCGCCGGGTCGGGCGGCTCTCCCGCGACGTCGCTCGCGGTGAAGGGACCGGTGTGGCTCACGACCTGGATGAAATGGGCCATCCCCGCTCCAGAGCCGCTCCGGTGATACGTCTCGTTCATCGACCGGATCACGCCCAGGGCGTGCTCGCGATCCGGCACGATCGCGGCGAGCGGGGGCTCATGCGCCACGGCCGTCCGCACATCGTTCGGATGCTTCGCGACGAGTGCCAGCGCGACGATCGCGCCACCACTGCTTGCGAACAGGTCGACCGGCGCCCCGCCCACCTCCTCGATGAGCCGGTGCACGTCGTCCGCCTGGACCTCGGGCGTGATCGGCACGGACGGGTCGTCGGCCTGGCTGCGCTCGCCGTTGTTGCGCGGGTCGTACGAGACGAGCGTGCGGTCCTTGAAGCAGACAGCGAGCGACGGGAAGCCCCCGGCGCCCATGGGCGAGCCGATGAGGACGAGTGGCAGCTCGGTGGTCACCTCGCTGCGCCGGACGTCGTACGCCAGCGTCGCGCCCGGAACCCTGAGGGTCCGCGCCTCGGCGCCGGGGATCGGCGAGGTCATCTCGGTCGTGGCGGCGGTCATAGCGTTCTCCTGTGTCGCCGTGAGGTTCCGGCCGTCACGCCCGAGCGGGAAGTGGCTGGAACCGGAGCGACGTCAGTGCACGGCGAGGGTTGATGATCATCCGGCCCACGGTCAGCTCCTCGCCGCGATGGCGTCCGCGGCAAGGATGGCATCGATCTGGCCGACGGCCTGGGTGAGGCCTTCCTCCATGCCCATGGCGAGGACCTGTTCCATCGCTGCCGTGCTCGGGAAGATGCTCGCGATCGACATCCGCGTGCGACCGCCGCCGAGCTCGGTGATGGTCACGTCGACCTCATTCCGGGGCAGGTCCAGGTTGGGCGTGCCGTCGGCGTTCGCGAAGCCATCGCGGAAGCTCAGGCGGCGCGGCGGGTCGACGTCCAGGACGTCCCAGAATCCGCGTGGCTGGTCGCCGTCGGGGCCCGTCATGTGATATTCCACGCGGCTCCCCGGCGCGAGATCGTGCCTGGTGAACGTGGCCGGGTAGGTCGGCGGACCCCACCAGCGTTCGAGCTGGCGCGGGTCCGCCCACAGCTGCCATACGCGGGCGGGCGACGCGTCGAACTCGGCGTCGAGGGTCATCGTCAGGTGCTGAGGGTCCTTGCGGACGGCGGTGACGGTCATGGGTCTCGATCCTCCACGGGCTCGGTGACGAGCGCGGTCATGCGGCCGATCCGCCCGCGCCACAGCTCCTCGTACTGATCCAGCAGGCGACGCGCGACGAGCAAACCCTCGAGGTTGGTCCGGACGACCTTGCGACGCCCGATCCGCTCCTTGGTGACGAGGCCCGCCCGCTCGAGGATCGCGACGTGCTTCTGCACCGCCGCGAAGCTCATGGCGTAGTGCACGGCCAGCTCGGCCACGCCCTCCCCGCCGTCGATCGCCCGCCGCACGATGTCGCGCCGGGTGGCGTCCGCGAGGGCGCCGAACATGCGATCGAAGTCGGAGGGTGCTACCTGCATTTATACAACCATACGGTTGTATGCTCACCCAGTCAAGCGACGTCGTTGCCGCTCGAGATCTGTGTGGGGAGCTCCGTCCTGCCGTCCCCGTCGGGCAGGGCGCGGGTATGGTCGACCGCGTCGCCGCGCGCCGCGCACCCCGCCCGGTTCCCTCACCGAGGGCCTGGAAGGCGCCGAGGTGAGGCTCCGACCGAAGCGGGCACGCCCAGCGTGGGTCGCGCCCGAGGAGTGCGCGCGTTACCTGCCAGCCCGCTCCCGGAACGTGCGAATCGAGGGGGGGAGGCGGAGTCCCGCGCCCCTCCCCTCGTCCTTTCGGCTACTTCCAGTGATGGCAGGCCCAGGCGAAGCCGAGGTCTTCCCAGTACGCGTCCACACCGGTGGGGCAGGGCAACGCGGAGAGATCCTTGGACGTGAAGCGCAGGACCTCAGTTGCCAGGAACTCGCCCGTCGCCGGGTCGAAGACCATGGCGCTGATCGCGGCCGAGACCGCCTGGTTCGCCTTGTTGAAGCAGTGGATCTCAAGCGGGCCGCCTGGCCCGTCTGGGTCCGAACAGAACCACCCGGCGCCGACCAGCTCGTCGACGGTGACGCCCTTGGCGGCAGCCGCTCCGGCGGGGAGCGCCAGGACAACGACGAGGGCAACGAGAGTGAACAGCCTTTTCATCGCTTCTCCTTCGATCTTGCGTGGGCCGAGTGATTCAGGCCGCTGCCGACGCGGGCTGTGCAACGATGCCCAGCTGCGCGGAGAGCCCGGCCGTGTCGTAGTAGAGGCTCGCGCGACGAATCTCCCCGCCCGCGACCTCGTACACGCAGGCCATGGGCTGAGCCACGTCCCCGCCGGTAGGTTGCTCACCGGCGAGCGAGCCCGTGTGGCGTCCCCTGAAGGTCCACTCCACGCAGACACGGTCGGCGGTCGGTGTGAGCCGCACGTCGTCGATGCGTGCCTCGCTGAAGACCTGGGCGAAGAACAGGTGCAGGAAGGCGGCCACCTCGCGTCGCCCGCGCATCGGCTCTGGACGGCTCATGTCCCGGAACTCAACGTCCTCGGAAAGCCACTCCGGGGCGTGGCGATCCAGGTAGCCCTGCACGACCCGCAGGGTTTCGGTTGCAGACATCCCCGGCAGCCTCCTCGCTTGCGGCCACGCTTGGGTGCGCGACCTGGCAACGACGCTAGGAGGCGGCTCTTCCCAAACTCTTCCCGCTCGCCAGGACGGGCTCGAGCGCCCGTTGGACCGTCTCGCGGAGGCGTTCATCGCCCGTCCGCTCAGCTGCCTCGCGTGCGCGCCCAGCGGCGCCGCGCGCATCGGAGCGCCGGCCGAGCCGCGCCAGCAGGCGCGCCACGTGAGCCTCGGCGCCGGCGAGGTTGCGGTCGTTGCCGATCCCGACGAGCAGCTGGATCTCGGCTGCCCGCTCGGCCAGCGCGCCTTCCAGGTCGCCGCGCGCCTCGTCGAGGTCGGCCATGTTCCAGTGGATGACAGCCCGAAGGTATCGATCGTGGGCCGCGTCGGCGATGCGGCCGGCCTGGACCAGATCCTCCTCGGCATCGTCGTGACGCCCCAGCTGGCCGAGCAGGCCGCCACGATGCAGGCAGAGGATGGCGAGCTCCCGATCGTCGCCGTGCGTCATCGCGTCCGTGACGCCATCGGTCAGCCAGGCAAGGCCCTCCTCCGGCTGCCCGGTGGCGCCGAATGCCCGCCCCAGCCGATCCTTTGTACGGCAGCGCAGATGCGTCTCGGGGGCCTCCAGCAGGACCGGTGCCACGCGTTGCATGATCTCCAGCGCCTCGGCATGGCGGCCCAACCGAGACAGTGCCCAGGCGGAGTCGCTCTCGAGGCGGGCATGCGCACGGGCGTCGACACCCGACAGCGACGCCAGCCCTTGCCGGTACGCCGCCAGGGCACCGGCCATGTCGCCGTGGCGATACGGGATCCCGGCAAGTGCGCTCCACGCACGCGCGAGGTCGCTGTCGGTCATGGCGTGTGACAGCGACTGGCGATACGCGCGCGCCGCGCCCTGGTCGTCGTCGTCGTCCAGATGGATGTTGCCCACGGTGAGCCACGCCGCGCATGCAGCCCCAGAGAGCTCATGCCGAGCCGTCTCGGGGATCGTGTTGTAGGCATCCAGGGCGGCTTCGAACAGGCTGAGCGCCACCTCGGGGGCGTGGATGTCGCGAGCGCGGTGGCCCGCCCTGAAGCCGGCCTCGGCCGCCACACGAGCAGCAGCGGTCATGCGCGTGGCCTCGAAGGCGGCGAGCCGGTGGCGGGCGGCAGCAATCAGGCGCGCGTCGTCGGAGGACAGCGACTCGAGGGCATCCGCAAGCGCCCCGTGGATGGCGCTGCGGCGGATGGCGTTGACCGTGGTCCCGGCAGCGTCACCGAGCAGCGGATGCACAAGCGCCAGCCGACTGCCCTCCTCGACCACCAGCCGCGCCCCGATGAGCTCGTCGACCCCAAGGTGGGGCGGCGACGCTGGTGACGGCCCACCGAGCCTCGAGAGCGTGGCCAGAACCAGCTCGAAGGTCGCCTCGCCCCCGGCGAGGGCCACGATCGCGAGCATCGTCCGGGCGGCGGGCGAGATGCCTTCCAGCCTCTGGCGCAGCAGGCCGACGATCGCCTCGGGAACGGTTGCCGCACTCGGTTGACCGTTGCCATTCGACGCGCGAGCCAGCTCGATGGCAAAGAACGGATTGCCCCTGCTCCGCGCGACCGCCTGCGCCACCCTGCTGGCCGCGGGGCGCGTCCCGTCCTCGCGGAGCGCGGCGCGGATGGCTGCCGCAGTGGCACGCTCGTCCAGCGTGGGCACCGCCAGCACCTTGACCGCGGAGCCGAGGGCTGGAACCGGAGCGCCGGGCTCGTCGCTGCGGGCGGCCAGCAGGAGGCTCCAGCGTCGCGCGCCGGGTCGCGCCGCGAGCCGGCGCAGCAGCCCGTGCAGTGCTGGATCGGCCCACTGGACGTCATCCAGGGCCAGCACCACCGGACGGTGCGCGGCATGGTCATCGAGCAATCCCGACAGCTCATCGGCGATCCGAACCCGATCGTGCTCGGACGGTTCCCGCGCGGTATCCGGCGTCGGTCCCCCCAGCCCGAGCGCCGCCACGAGGAGCTCGCGTCGGTCGCCGTCCAGTACCACGTGCGCGAGGGCCTGGCGCAGGGCCGCGTACGGCGCGCGCCGGTCGTCCGGGACCGAGCGCCCGCTGAGCACCACCCAGCCTGCTGACGCCAGCTCCTCGACCATCGAGCCGAGCAGGTGGGTCTTCCCGATGCCGGTAGGCCCGACCAGCAGCACGGCGGCGCCGTGGCCGGCGGCGGTGCCCACTAGGCGGCGGCGAATGGCGGCACGCGGGCGATCGCGGCCGAACAGCCGGGGCAAGAGCGGTCGGTCGGCTGACGCGCCCACGTCGCCGCCGCGGTCCCGCGCCACCAGCTCTGCGTACGCCTGCTCCAGCTCGGCGGACGGGCCCGCGTCCAGCTCGTCGCGGAGCGCGCGAACGCAGAGGACGTAGGCGCGAAGGGCGCGATCCCGCTCGCGCGCGGCGGCATAGGCCCGCATGAGGCCGATGGCTGCCTCCTCGCTGGTGGCATCCCGGGCTGCGACTGCCGCCCAGGCGGACGACACCGCCCGGGCATCTGCGACGCCATGACCCAGGGACCGATCCCGAGCGAGCTCCAGGAGCGCCGTCCGGCGCAGCTCGTCGAGCTCCTGTCGGGCCTCGCTTGCCCAGCCGGCGTACGGCTCCTCAGGCAGGAGGGTGGGCTCCGCGTCCGTCGCCCTGGTCAATGCGGCGTCGCGGGCCGTCCCTGGCGACATCGCCAGCGCCGCATGAAGCGTTTCGACGAGGTCGTCCAGGTCACTCCGCAGGTCGACTGTCTCGTGGATCCAGATCGACGTTCGATCCGACACCAGCGCCGGCACGCCGCCCGGGCCGACTGGGCCGATCGCCGCGCGTGCCATGCTCAGCGCCTTGGCCACCCCGTTGGCTGAGCCCGCGGGCGAGAGGTCGGGAAAGAGCAGGTCCGCCGCTGCCTCTCGCCCCAGGCGGTGCTCAGGGCGGAGCGAGATGAGCTGGACAAGCCGGCGCGCGGTCGGCCGGCCCCAGGGGCCGGCGCGCCTGCCGTCCGGCAGGATCAGGCCGAAGCGGCCGAGCAGTTGCACGCGCAGGGTCGCGTTGGGCGGCATGGTGGCGCGAGTCTACCGGGAGGTTCATTCGACCTCGGGCAGGTGTGCAGAATGCAGATGGCCGTCGATGCCCATCTGTTCCGGAGAATGACGCCGCGCGTGCGCGGATGTGCCCCAGGGGCAGCCAACTTCAATCAAGCTCGGTCCCGGTGCCGTAAAGCTCCGTTGGACGAGGTCCGGGGCCGGCACCGCGGTCGCGTCCCGGACCGTCGTCCGCACGAAGCGCCGGCGGTGGACGCCCTCGAGCCCGGTGG
>Ga0299913_10004209_pt1 | contig 12017 bp, 11 predicted proteins | sample RVTome_9_FD_201360 | JGI IMG/M metagenome (GOLD analysis project Ga0299913, IMG submission 201360) | Soil microbial communities from uranium-contaminated site in the Upper Colorado River Basin, Wyoming, United States - RVT155D38 (version 2) ... | reverse complement strand
GGCCTGGATCGTGGCGACGATGTCGCGCATCTCGCCTGTGCGCTCGCGCTCGAGCTCGGCGAGCAGCGGGTCGGGGATCCCGCCGTGGCGGGCGGCGTGCACGGAGTCGGGGTCGTCGAAGACCTCGTCGAACAGGTCGTCGACCTGCCGGTTGGTCATCATGAACCGGCGGCGCATGTGCAGCCCGAACGGGTCGGCGGCGGTCGCTCGGTAGAACGGTGTCGACACCTTCGCCCGCCAGTCCACGACGACGGGCTCGCCCTTGTCGTCCTCGACGTGCCGGCGGCCGACGTACCAGGTTGGGCCGGGCGTCTTCGGGGTGCCCTCCTCGTCGATCCGTCCGAAGGCGAGGCCGGGGACGTCGACGTCGAGTGCTCGCAACCGCTGCTGCAGGTGCCATCGCGCGATCTCACCGTCGACTGCCTGGGCGGCCATGTCGTCGATCGACACCGTGGCTTCGGTGCGCTCTCGCATGGCGGCCAGACATCGGTAGGCGTGGTCGAGATGGCTCTGCTCAGCCTCGAGGTCTGGGTGAGCCACTGCCGCTCCTTTCTGGATCTGTGTGGGGACGCGCGCAAACGCCCCGAAGACCCGTTCATGGGGGGTCTCCGGTGCGTGCAGAAACCACAGTACGCATATCGTCAAGGTGTGCCCGGGACGAAAGGTCGGCTGCTGGTGGCGACGCCGCTCCTCAACGACCCGAACTTCGAGCGCACGGTGATCCTCATGCTCGAGGACAACGAGGACGGGGCGCTCGGCTTGGTGCTCAACCGTCCGAGCCCGCTCGAGGTCGGCGAGCCACTCCCCGACTGGGCGGATCTGAGCGCCACGCCGCCGGTCGTGTTCGTCGGCGGCCCCGTGTCGCGCAGCTCGGTGATCGCGCTGGCCCGCTGCTCGGAAGGACCGGACATCTCGGAGGAGACGTGGACATCGGTGCTCGGGCCGATCGGTGTGCTCGATCTGACCGCCGACGCCGCGCTGCTCCACGCGACGGTGGGAGACGTGCGCGTGTTCGCCGGATACGCCGGCTGGGATGCGGAGCAGCTCCGGGCCGAGATCGCGGAGGGCGCGTGGTTCGTGGTCGACGCCGATCCCGACGACGCCACCACCGACGAGCCCGACGGCCTCTGGCGCCGGGTCCTCCGCCGCCAGCGCAACCCCCTGTGCCTGTTCGCCAACTACCCCGACGACATCAGCGCCAACTGACCCCCTCCGAACTCGGGGTGGCTAGCGGGGCCATAGCAACGCCACGCACCCCAAGTTCGCAGCCGGTCACCGCAGTCGGACGCACGGCACCGACATCTGGAGGTCCAGTGGCTCCGGCGCGAGCTGAACGGTTGCGATCCGGGAGGCGTCCGACGCGGTGCAGACCTGGCGGGCGCGATCGATCTCCGAGCTCCAGGCCGGCCCGAGCGAGCGCGGGTTCTGCTGGCCGAGCGAGAGCGCGATCACCAGGAGCCCCTGCACAACCAGCGTGGTGCGCAACCAACGGCGCGACGCACGGTCGGCCAGCACCGCGAGTGCGACCACGAGCAACAGGACGGGGACGACGGCGTAACGCGACCCCGACGAGTTCCACTCGCCGCCGTGCAAACGGAGCAGCTCCGTACCTCGCTCCCACACCACCCAACCAAAGGTGACACCCGACGCCACCAGCGCACCCGCGGCGAGCAGTTGCTGCTCGCGCGGGAGATGTAGCGGCCGCGCGGCGAGCACGAACGCCACCGCGATCGCCAGCGCGAGCACGATCACGGCCAACCCGAGGTGTCGCCAGAGAGGATCGAGCAGCCGTTCACCGAAGACGGCGGATCCCAGCACCCGCACGCCGTACTCCTCGGGCAGCTCCCGAACGGTCGAACCGGTGAACGCCGTGACACGACCGAAGGCCTGAATGGCAAGCCATTGCACCGCGAGCGACACGAGCAGCGACGCCACAACGATCACGTCATCGCGCCGACGACGAACCGCCACGATGACGATCGCCCATGGCAGGACGAGAACCGCAACCGGGGTGGTCAGCGCCGCCAATGACATCACCAGCGCGCGCAGCCCGACATCGACCGCGCCCCGACGCTGCGAGACAACCGCCCAGAACGCGGCGAACACCAGCAGCCAGGCCAAGTTGGCGACGTTGGCGGTGACCTCGAAGGCGGACACGGGAGCGAGCACCGCCATCAACCCGACGAGCACTCGCTGCGCCGTCGAGTCGATCCACCCGGACATCGAGCGGACGATGAACAAAGCGAGCAACGTGCCCACCAACGCGCTGACAATTGCCAAGTACGCGGCGACCGCCGACACGGGAAGGATGCGGACAGGGAGCACGAGGAGACGGGGCACGACGTGCGCGTATCCGGCGTAGCCCTCGAAGATCGACCAGGCCGGCTTGGTGTAGGAGTCGGCCGTGAACACGAACCCGTCCTCGGCCCAGACGGTGTTCCAGGTGCGGCTCCCCGGTTGACGCACGAGCTGGAGCGCGACCGCGGCGACGACGATGCCCGCTCCGAGCGAAACCCTCGCGGCGTACGCCCGGCGCGACATGGTCATCAGCATGGCCGCTCGAAGGGAACCCTGACACCCGTGTCAGGTAACGTCAGCGCGCATGGAGCGCTGGCGGAGCATCGACTGCGGCGCCGTGACCCCGTTCGAGAATGCGGCGATCATGCCGGTGCTCAGCCGCGAGGTCGCGGGCGGAGCCGACCCGATCGTCATCACGTCGGTGTGGGGGCAGACGCACCTCAACGTCGGCTGGTTCGACGACGTCGACGACACGCTCGACCTCGACGCCTGCCGGCGGCTGGGCGTGGAGGTCATCCGGCGCCCGATGTACGGCGGCGGCACCGCGTTCTACGACGCCGGCTGCGCCGTGATGTGGGGCTTCATGCTGCCGAAGGACCGCTACCCCGATCTCGATGCGGAGCTGGCGCGCTTCCAGCCGGTGCTGCTGGCCACGCTGGCCAAGATCGGTCTCGGCGAGGTCGTGTTCGAAGGGTCGAGCGACCTCCGGTGGCATGGCCGCAAACTCGGCGCGCTCTCCGCTCAGGACGTGATCGCCTGCAACTCCGTCGGTGGCTTCCTCAACATCAAACCACCGAACCTGGACCTCTACCTCCAAGTCGTGCACGTGCCCGACGACAAGTTCAAGGACAAAGTCGTCAAGGACATGCGCGAGTACGTCTGCACCGCCGAACAAGTCGCCGGCAGGGCGGTGTCGTACGAGGAGTTCCGTGACGCGCTGTTGGTGTCCCTGAAGGACGCGGGCATCGAGCTCGAGCCGAGCGAGCTGACCGACGGCGAGCGCTACGGCCTCACGAAGGTCGGCGCCAAGATCTCGAGCGACGACATGGTGAACCGCATCTCCTGGAGGCGCTTCAGCCGTGACGCGCCCGCCGGATCACGCGTCGGCTTCGGCAACCACAAGGGCGGCAAACTGTGCCGCGCCGGCGTGGCGATCGACGACGGCGGCACGATCGTCGCCGCGATGATGGCCGGCGACATGCACGTGAGCCCGCCGGACACCATGGACCGCATCGCCGCCGCGCTCGCCGGCGCCTCGGCGGCCAACAGCGACGACCTGCGCGGCCGCATCTCGTCGATCTTCGACGGCGACGACATCCACCAAGCCGAGGCGGCCGAGGTCACGACCGACCATCTGCTGGCTGCGGTCGAGAAGGCGGTGGGGGCAGCATGCGCGTGACGGAAGGAACGACCGTGCTGGTGACGGGTGCGTCCTCCGGGATCGGCGCCGCGCTCGCACCGATGCTGGCCGAACGCGGCGCCACCGTCGGAGTCGTCGCCCGACGCGAGGACCGCCTCAAGGAAGTGCTCGCCCAGTGCAAGGGCGACGGTCATCGCTACTGGCCCTGCGATCTCGGCGACGTCGTCGTCGCGGAGCGCGTCGCGCTCGAGGCGTGGGACGCGTTCGGCCATCTCGACGTGATCGTCAACAACGCCGCCATCCCGAAGCGCCGCAAGGTGCAAGACCTCACCGTCGCCGAGCTCGACAACGTCATGGCCGTCAACTTCTTCGCACCGGCGCGCATGACGATGGCGCTCCTCCCCCGCATGCTCGAGCGCGACCGCGGTGTGATCGTCAATGTGTCGAGCCTCGGAGGCCGTCTGGGCATCGCCCACGAGTCGTCGTACTGCGCGAGCAAGTTCGCGCTCTGTGGGTGGAGCGAGTCGATGGCCATCGACCTGTGGGACACCGGCGTCGACGTCCGGCTCATCATCCCGGGGCCGATCGACACGGAGATCTGGGACGTGCCCGACAACGACGCCCCGCTGTACCACGGCCCGTTCGAGCCGCCCGAGTCGGTCGCGGCCGACATCATCAGGGCCATCGAAGGCGAGAAGTTCGAGACCTACAGCCCCGACATGAAGGACATCGCCGCCTTCAAGACGACCGACATCGACGTGTTCCTGGAAGGTGTCGTCGCGATGACGAGAGAAGAGGAGGGCAAGCAGTGAAAGCGCTCGTCTTCGGCGAGTTCCCCGACCCGATGCCACCGCAACCTCCCGAGGACGCCTCCCGGTTGGTGAAGCACCTCGCGTCGACACCGATGTCGCTCATGGACGTCGACGAGCCGAAGCTCTTCGGCCCCGACTGGGCGGTGCTGCGCCCTCGCATGACGGGCATCTGCGGCTCGGACACCAAGCAGGTGCTGATGGACTTCGAGGGCGCCGAGGACAGCCCGATGACGGCGTTCATCTCGTTCCCGCAAGTGCTCGGCCACGAAGTCGTCGCCACCGTCGAGGACGTGGGCCCTGACGTCGAGGGCATCGAGCCCGGGCAGCGCGTCGTGCTCAACCCGTGGCTGTCGTGCGGCCCGCGCGGCATCAAGCCTCCGTGCCCGTCGTGCGAGGTCGGCGACTGGAGCATGTGCTTCCACTTCCACGACGGCCGGCTCGCACCGGGAATTCACACCGGCAATTCGTCCGACGCCACCGGCGGCTTCGCCGAACTCGTGCCCGCGCACCAGCACATGATGATCCCGGTGCCCGAGGGTGTCCCCGACGAGGTGGCGGTGCTCGCCGACCCGTTCGCAGTGTCGCTGCACGCGATCACCCGCAACCCGCCTCCGCCCGATGGTCGCGCGGTGGTGTACGGCGCCGGTGCGCTCGGCACGACCGCAACCGCGATCCTGCGCACCCTTTACCCCGACGTCGAGGTCGCGACGGTCGCGGCGTGGGACGCGCAGGCCGCGCTGGCCGAGAAGCTGGGCGCCACCGTGTTCCGCCCGGAGCCGCGGCTCCAACTGATCGAGCAGCTCGCAGAGTGGTCCGGCGGCGTGCTGCGCCGGCCGTGGGACGGGTTGCCGGTCTGCTACCCCGGCTTCATCGACGTCGTGTACGACACCGTCGGCGCGCCCGCGACCTTCGAGGTCGACATGCGCGTGCTCAAGGCGCGGGGAACGATGGTGCAGCTCGGGCTGTCGTCGTGGGAGCGCGGCGAGTTCACCCCGCTGTACTTCAAGGAGATCCGCTGGATCGGCTCCAACGCCTTCGGCTTCGAAGAGGTGGACGGCGTCAGCAAGCACGCCATCGCCCATTACCTCGATCTCGCCGCGAGCGGGCGCGTCGACCTGACCGGCATGCTCACCCACACGTTCGTGCTCGACGAGTGGCGCGACGCGTGGGCGACGCTCATCGACCAGGAGAACACCGGTGCCATCAAGGTCGCGTTCGACTTCCGCGACTGACCGGCGCAGGTGACAGGCTGTCGTCATGCCATCGACCAGGACTGAGACGATTTCGGCCACCGACGGCGGCGAGTTCAACGGCCACCTGACCGTTCCCGACGCGGGCCGTGGGCCCGGGGTGCTGCTGCTCCAGGAGATCTTCGGCGTCGGCGAGTTCTTGCTGGCCAAGGCCAACGATCTGGCCGAGCTCGGCTACGTCGTGCTGTGCCCTGACGTGTTCTGGCGGGTGCAACCCGGGGTCGCGCTGGCCCACGACGAGGCCGCGCTCGGTGAGGCGTTCGGCTACATGACGCGGTACATGGAGGAGGTCGACGACAAGACCAAGCTCACCGACCTCGGCGACGCGCTCGCGCATCTCCGGTCGTTGCCGGAGGTCGCCGGCCAGAAGGTCGCCGCGATGGGGTACTGCCTCGGCGGATTCCTCGCCTTCCAGCTCGCGTGCCACTACGACCCCGACGCCGCGGTCTCGTACTACGGGTCGGGCACTGCGGACCGGTTGGCCGACGCCGAGAACCTCACGTGTCCGATCATCTTCCACTTCGGTGGCAACGATCCGTTCATACCGAACGAACAGGTCGACGCCATCCGCGCGCATCTCGACGATCGCGACAACGTCGAGGTCCACGTGCAGCACCAGGCGGGCCATGCGTTCGAGAACTTCCTCGCGGCGCAATTCCACGACCCGGCCGCCGCGGCCGCGTCGTGGCCGTTGACCGTCGACTTCCTCGAGCGCGAGCTCAAGTCGTAAGGAGAGACCGTGAACGGCAAGACGGTCGTCATCACCGGTGCCAACACCGGCATCGGCAAGGAGACCGCCGTGGGCCTCGCCGAGATGGGTGCGACCGTCGTGCTCGCGTGCCGGAATCGCGCGAAGGCAGAAGCCGCTGCTGATGAGGTCAAGACCCGCTCCGGTCATCCCGACGTGCAACTGGTCGACCTCGACCTCGCCGACCTCGACTCGGTCGCGCAGTGCGCCAAGGAGATACTCGATCGCTGCGAGCGCGTCGACGTGCTCATCAACAACGCCGGCCTTCAGCTCAAGCAGCGAACGACGACGAAACAGAGTTTCGAGACGACGTTCGGCGTGAACCACCTCGGACACTTCCTGCTCACTGACCTCCTGCTCGACCGCCTGCGCACGAGCGCACCGGCCCGCATCGTGAACCTGTCCTCCGTCGGCCACAACTTCGCCTTTGGCGGCCTGCCGTGGGACGACTTGCAGCACGAGACGACCCGCTACACGGCCAACGGTGCGTACTGCGAGAGCAAGCTGGCCAACATCCTGTTCACCCGCGAGCTCGCCCGCCGGTTGCCACCGGAAGAGGTCACGGCCAACGCGTGCCATCCCGGCGCGGTGCGCAGCGAGTTCGGCTCGAGCGAGGACATGGGCAGGTTCTACGGCGCGTTCATGAAGTTCGCGGGGCTGTTCGAGATCTCGTCGAAGTCTGGTGCCCGCACGCCGATCTATCTCGCATCGTCACCTGACGTCGAAGGGAAGACCGGTGGTTACTACGTCCGGCGCAGGCTGCATCGCGGCTCGAAGCGGTCTCGCGACGCCGATGCTGCCCGCCGGCTGTGGGACGTCAGCGAAGCGCTGCTTGCCTCGGCGGGCGCCCGCTGACCGAATCGATAGACCACGCGCTGACCAACGCGCCGTCGCGCCACGATCTCGTCGTCGACGCGAACGCTCGCCTGTCGAGCGATGAACTCGAGGAGCGTGTCGCGGGCGTAGCGGACGACCTACGTGAACGCGGTGTCGAAGCGGGCGACGCTATGTGCTGGCAACAGCCGAACGGCGTCGACGCCGTCGTGCTCTATCGGGCGTGCTGGCGCGTCGGTGCCGTCGCCGTGCCCATCCATCACCAAGCGGGCGACGCGGACGTCGACCGCATCGTCGACCTGGTGCAGCCACGCGTCGTTCTCGGCGAAACTCGACGCAATAGGCATCGCCCAGCGATGCCTATTGCGTCGAGAATGCCGGATGAGACGCCGGGGGCGGTGCTGTTCACGTCGGGATCGAGCGGCACGCCGAAGGGCGTCATCCACACGCAGGAGCGGCTGGCGTACAAGGCGCGGCTCATGGCGCAGGTGCACGGGCTCACGCCAGACGACGCCATCTTGATGCCTGCCCCGCTCGCCCACATCTCCGGTCTGCTCAATGGCGTCACCGTGCCGGGCGTGGTTTCGATGAAGACCGTGCTGATGGCGAGGTGGGATCCGTCGAACGCGCTGCAGATGATCGAGCGCGAGCGGATCACGTTCATGATCGGCCCGCCGACGTTCTTCATCGGCATGATGAGCGCGCCCGACTTCTCGGCGGGCGCCGTCGAGAGCCTGCGATTGATCTCGTCCGGGGGTGCGGGCGTGACGGCGGCGTTCGTCGAGTCGGCCAGCGCGGCGTTCGGGTGTGTGGTGAAGCGCACCTACGGCTCGACGGAGGCACCCACGATCACGACCAGCCAGCCCGGCGACGACCCGGAGAAGGCCAGGAGCACCGACGGGCGCCCCACCGGCGCGGTCGAGCTTCGAATCGCGCCGGAAACGGGCGAACTGTCCGTACGTGGCCCGGAACTGTTCGTTGGCTACATCGGACGCGACGACGCCTTCGACGAGCACGGCTGGTTCCGTACTGGCGACGTAGGCCGGATCGACGACGGCTGGCTCACGATCACCGGGCGACTGAAGGACATCATCATCCGAGCCGGGGAGAACATCGCCACCGCCGAGGTCGAGGGCGCGCTCGAGGCCCATCCCTCCGTGCGTCACGCCGTCGCGGTCGGAGTCCCGCATCGGCGCCTCGGTGAGCAGGTCCTGGCGTTCGTGCAGCTCGTGCCAGACGCGACCTTCGATCTCGAGGAGTGCCGGCGCTGGTTCGAGGCGCAAGGGGTGGCCCGGTTCAAGACGCCGGAACGCATCGAAGTCGTCGATGACATCCCGATGATGGCCGCCGGCAAACCCGACCGCGCGGCACTCCGCCAACTACTCCTGGGCCTTTCGAGTTAGTCCCGGCTGGTCGCAGGGTGGGCGCGCACGGTGCGCTCGATGCCCGCGAGCGCGAGCTCACGCGCCGGGCCGAACTCGAGGTCGCTCGCGGAGTCAGCGAGGTCCGCGACGACCGCTGACGTGAGCACCTCGCCGGGGGCGGCGGCGTCGCACAGCCGGCAGGCGAGGCTCACGTTGCGCCCGACGACATCGGCTCCGTCGCGCTCGACCTCTCCTGCGTGTACGCCGACACGCGCTTCCAGCGCGAAGTGCGAATCGTTGGCGCGCTCCTTGGCCAGTGCCGCTTGGAACGACACCGCGAACTGCACGGCGCGTCTGGGGCTGGCGAAGGTGAGCAACAGGCCGTCGCCGCGGGTCTTCACCTCCGTACCGCCGTACTCGGCGGCCTCGGCTCGCGTCATCGCGTAGTGATCCTGGAGCATGCGACGCCAACGTTGATCGCCCAGCGAGTCGGCGATGCGGGTCGAGCCGACGATGTCGGTGCACACGACGGTCACCAGCCCTCCGAGGTCCGGTGGCGGGGGTGGTTCCGGCGGAGGCGGCGTGGGCAGCCAGTGAGGGATCCCGTGAGGCGCGTTCTGCGCGGCGTTCTGCCAACGGTTCGCGCGGTTCTGCGCTCGGTTGCGCGCCTGCTCGTGGCGCCGATCGTGCTTCGCGCGACGGTCTTCGTCCCTGTCCCTGTCCTCGTGTGGTGGCTTGCTCTGCACGGTGACCGAGCCCCACAGCCCATAACCCCGAATGTGGATTCGCGGCGCGCCCGGCAGGGGCTCGACGCGCGACGTGCGGTTGCTGCGACCGCCCATGAGCACGAACCCGCTGAAATCGACGGGGATCCCCTCCGGAACGGTCACGTGCACAGCGCCCATGAGCGACCACGCGGTGATCTCGATCTCGTCGCTCTCCAACGTGGCGTCCCGCAGATCGATGTGGACGGCTCCCATCATGGCGAACGCGCCCAGGCTGCGGTCGGCCCGCCATCGGCCCCGCTGGTGCTCGGCGCCCATGATCGCGACGAACCAGCGGCGCCGTCGCGTGGTCGGCTCAGCCGCCGAGTCGACCTCAGCGGCGGCGGTTGGACGCGCCGCCGGTACCGGCAGGCGCAGCTCGCGCGTGATCTCGTCGAGCTGACCGCGGGTGACGGCCGCCCAGACGTCCCCCGACCGCTCGGAGAACTCGTCGAGGGTCAGCTGCCCGTCGCCGCACGCAGCCGACAACCGGTTGATGACCGCTTGGCGCTCGGCGTCCGAAGCCCGGATCTCGCCCGCGTCCATCGCAACATCATCCACGAATCAGCCGTTCGCGTCCCAATGGTTCACGAGCCGGCGCCAACCGCTGGGGGGACGTACGTAGGGCACTCGGTCTGCGCTTCACCGAACCGCGTCTTCGCGGTGCAGGCCCGCCGCATCAAGTCGATCGCATCCTCGGGCAGGAGCCAGCCGTCGGCTACGGCCTGGTCGGTGCGCTGCAGCATGAGCGCGTAGTACGCCGCGTGCGTCTCGTAGAGCCCTTGGATCTCGACGTCGGAGAACGGAACGGTGATGCCACCGAGCTGGCACACCGTCGACACGTACTCGGCGACCGGAACGTCGATCGGCGGCATGCGAATCCCGCCGAGCGTGTTGCCGTGCTCGTCGACGGCCAGCGCACCGTCGGTGAACGCGAAGCGCGGACCGTTCGGAGGCGCTGTGCCGGTGGCGATCCAACCGTTGAGCTGATGGACCGCCGCCGACGCCGCGTAACGCATCGGCAGGGTCGCGCCCGCCAGCGTGCACGTCGCCAGCATCGGGTGGATCACCTCGCCGTAGTTGCCGGCCGCGGTCATGAGGTCGTCGAACTGCGCCTCGGTCTGCTTCGGCGCTCCACCGAGGACGCGAGGGCCGTGCCCGAACTCCGATTGGTAGCCGATGAAGAAGTCGGAGTGCGACGCGCCCGCGATCTCCCAGAGCCGGTAATTCGGATCGACCGTCGCCGGGTCGACACCGTCGTCTTGGGCCTCATAGTCGCTGAGCAAGTGCAGCACCGGGATCGGAGAGCCCTTGACGAACTCCTTGTCGCCCGGCACGTTGCCGTGCACGAGGATGCCGTCGATGACGCCGACGGCTTCCGGGTGGGCGGGCAACCATGTCTCCACGTAATCGGAGAGCCGGTTGGCTGACTGCGATTGGCCAGCGGCGAGGATGGTGTGGACGCTCGACGCTCCGAGCCCACCCATCGGATCGACTCCCAGCGGAGCCTCGAAGGCCCGGGCCACCTGCGTGAAGATGTCGAAGGCGTAGTCATCGCCCGGATGGTTCAGCGCGGCGTACCGGACCGGATCCCACATCTTCGGCGTGAGAACGGGCGCGCAACACACCCCTGCTTCCTGCGCGCTGACATGCACGTAGGCAAACCCCTCGCGCATCAGCATCGGGCGGGTGAGCATGGTGTCGACTGCGTTCTCGAATTGCGCGGTGACGTTGACCCAATCGAGCAGCACGGTGCCGTTGAACTCGGTGGGATCCGTCGGCCGTGTGACGATCACGCGGGTGGTGTAGGGCGCGGTCGTGCCGTCGGCCGCCTGTGCGGTGCCGGACACGAACAGCTCCTGCTCCTCGTAGCCGAACGGGGCGAGGTCGTAGTAGCTGTCCCACAACGGGTGACCCTTCACCCCGTCGGGTGGCTCGCTCAGCGTGGGCGACGGCACCTCCGCCCCGAGTGCGGATGGCAGAGACGTCACCGTCGCGGCACCCACGACGACGAGGACGGCTGCTATGAGCCGAAAGGTGCGCGATCCCCTCATTCAGACCATCTTCGACACGGCCGCTCCACATGCCTGCACGAGGGGCGATGCTCATCGGACGAAGACGCCGTCGAACGCCACCACCTGCGTCGTGCGGGGGTCGGCGAGCACCGGCGTCATCCCGACGCAGCGAAAGCCGCGATCGGCGAGATGCCCGATGACCTCGTGCATCCACGCCTGGCCTTCGTACAACAGCGCGGTCAACAGCTCCGCTTGGACGACGGCGACCTGGTGCAGCGTTCGCTCGGCGCCTCGCAGCACCGCGAGCTCGTAGCCCTGCGTGTCCAGCTTCAGACACACCCGCTCGCGGGGGTCGAGCACGTCGAGCGCGTCGAGGGGGCGCACCACGGTCGGCTGCTCTCCGATGTAGCCGGACGTCGGCGCGACGTCGACATGGACACTGGTCATCTCGAGCAACGAGCTCGCCTTGGAGTTGCCGGCGATGTGCAGTGTGAGCTCGCCTTCGCGCTCGCCGAGCGCAACGTCGACGCACTCCCATGCATCGTCGCCGGCAGCCGCCGCGCAGAGCTCCC
>Ga0299913_10004208_pt1 | contig 12018 bp, 8 predicted proteins | sample RVTome_9_FD_201360 | JGI IMG/M metagenome (GOLD analysis project Ga0299913, IMG submission 201360) | Soil microbial communities from uranium-contaminated site in the Upper Colorado River Basin, Wyoming, United States - RVT155D38 (version 2) ... | reverse complement strand
ATCGGTCCAGGTGCGACCGTCATCGGCGGAGGTCCACAGGATGGACCCGAATTCCCCGTCGAAGCCGATGGCAATCAGGCCCTCCCCGCCGGGCACGATGATCGTGGCCGCGGTCGAGTTCTCCGTCTGCGGGACGGTCGCGGGCTCGTAGGTGGCGGCCGGCGGCGTGGGCGCACGGGAGGGCTCCGGTTGGGCGGACGGAGCCACGCTCACCGGGACGGACGGGAGCGGGGTGCTGGACGGCGCGACCGATGGGTCGGTCGCGGTGCCGCATGCGGCCAGGACGAGGACGAGGACGGCCAGGATCGCGGCCCCGCCGAGGTTTCGTTTCATGGCGGGCAGCATGCGCGTCGGCGCGACCGCCCGCATCGGCGACTGGGACGAGGGTAGGTGGGTCAGCTGACGTAGGGTCGCCGCTCGGGTTGCGCGGGGTGGCACGAGCACCGAACGAGAGGGGGCTTTCGCCTTTGGTCGCAGTGGGTGCAACCCGGCGCAGCGTTGGCGCGGCGTCGGCGGCACGTCCCCGCGAGCGTGGGTTACCGTGCGCCACATGCCCGAGATCCTGACGAGGCGCGCGCTGAATCGGACGCTGCTGCATCGGCAGATGCTCCTGGCGCGAGAACGACGGTCGGTCGCGGAGATGATCGAACACCTCGTGGGCATGCAGTCGCAGCTGCCGAACGCGCCGTTCGTGGGGCTCTGGAGCCGCCTGCAGCAGTTCGACCCCGAGGAGCTGAACGGGCTCGTGACGTCGCGCGCGGCGGTTCGAACGAGCCTGATGCGCACGACCATCCACCTGGTGAGCGCCGCCGATGCGCTCGCGCTGCGACCGCTGTTCCAGCCCGTCCTCGAGCGGACGTTCCGTTCCCAGCGAGCCTTCCGGGAGGGTATCGAGGGCATCGACGCCGATGAGCTGCGGCGGGTCGGCCGGGATCTCCTGGAGGCGGAGCCGATGGGCGGGGCCGAGCTCGGCAGGCGGCTGGCGGAGCGGTGGCCGGACCGGGACGCATCGGCGCTGGCGTATGCGGTCCGCTTCTGGCTTCCTATCGTGCAGGTCACGCCCCGCGGCCTGTGGGGCAGGACGATGGCCCCGAAGATGACGACAACGGAGGCCTGGCTCGGGAGGCCGGTGCCGGACTCGGGGGACGCCGGGGCGCTCCTCCTGCGCTACCTCCGCGCCTTCGGCCCGGCGAGCGTGGCCGACATGCGGACGTGGTCGTGGCTGACCGGCCTGCGCCGGGTGGTCGAGGACCTGCGTCCGCGGCTGCGGACGTTCACCGACGAGCGCGGCCGCGAACTGTTCGACGCCCCCGACGCGCCGATCCTCACCGGCCAGGAGCCGGCACCCGTGCGCTATCTGCCCGAGTACGACAACGTCGTGCTCTCCCACGACGACCGATCCCGCATCACGACCAGCTGGCCACTCGACACGACCCTGACGCGGGGCACGCTGCTCGTCGACGGATTCGTGGCGGGGGCGTGGACCGTGAAGCGGGAACGGCGCGCCACGACCGTATTGATCGACACCTTCCGAGAGCTGGTGGCGGGTGAACGGGCGGAGGTCGAGGAGGAGGCCGATGCGCTGCTCGGCTTCATCGCGGCCGAGGCGCCGTTGCCGGGGCGGACGGTGCGGCTGACGCGCGTCGGTCCGTGAGGCGCCGGGTCCGGTTCGGCGCGGCCCCGGCTTGCGGACCTTGCACGTATCTCCGGACTTGGACGCCCTGCTCGTGCGCGGCTTGCCGCCAGCGCACGCGACGTCCGCCTTCGGGGTCCCGGCGCGGCCAAATCGGCCGATACGTGCCGCTCCCGCAAGCGCGCGGGCCCGCGGCCCCGAAACCACGGCCAAGAGCCCGCCTCAGATCGCCGGACGCGTCACCCGAACAGGGGCGACCGTCGAGGTGCCGGACGCACCAGCCGTGATGAGCGACTCAAGCTCGGCGGCCGGGAGCGACGGCGAGAAGTGGAAGCCCTGGGCGAAGTCGCAGCCCATCTGGCGCAGCGGCGCGATCTGCTCGACCCGCTCGATGCCCTCGGCCACGGTCTGCGCGCCGAGGCGACCGGCGAGGTCGGTGAGGCCGGTGATGACCGACTCTGCGCGCGTGTGGCTGTCGACGACCGCGATGAGCGAGATGTCCATCTTGATGAACTCGAACGGGATGTGGGCGAGGCGGCTCATCGAGGCGTACCCGGTGCCGAAGTCATCGATGGCGAGGCGGACCCCCAGCTCATGGATGCGGCGCAGCGTCTCCGCGACCACCTCCGCATCGGGGTTCGCCGACTCGGTGACCTCGAGGATGATCTGCCGCGGCAGCACCGGGGAGCCGGCCAGCGTCTCCGTCACGAAGTCGAGGAAGCGCGGGTCGGTGAGCTGCACCGTCGAGAGGTTGATGGTCATGAAGCGGCCCTCCGACAGCGGTCCATCGGGCTTCTCGGACCAGGCGGCCGCCTGGCGGCACGACTCGGTGAAGATCCACTTGCCGAGCTCGATGATCAGGCCGGTCGACTCGGCGACGGGGATGAAGTCGCGCGGTGCCAGCAGGCCACGAACCGGGTGTCGCCAGCGCACGAGCGCCTCGACGCCGGCCAGCTCTCCGCTCTCGAGGTTGATGATCGGCTGGTACTCGAGCTCGAACTGACGTTCGCGGATGGCGCGCTCGAGGTCGTCGCCGAGCCCGAGCCCACGCACCACCGAGGCGTGCGTGCGCGGATCGAAGACCGATGAGCCACCCTTGCCGGCGCCCTTCGCCACGTACATGGCGATGTCGGCCTCGCGCATGAGGGTCTCCGCCTCGGCGGCACCGCTCGTTCCGATGCTGATGCCGATGCTGACGCCGGCCGAGCGCTCCTGGCCGGCGACCCGCATCGGCTGCCGCAGCGCCGCGTGCAGCCGCTCGGCCAGGCGACGTGCGATGCCCTCGCTGGCGCCCTCGATGAGCACCGCGAACTCGTCGCCGCCGAGCCGCGCGACCGTGTCCGCCGGGCGAACCGTGCCCGCCAGCGCGTTGGCGACCTCGATGAGGAGCTCGTCCCCGGCGTGGTGGCCCTGGGTGTCGTTGATCGTCTTGAAGTCGTCGAGGTCGAGGAACAGCACCGCCACGCGCTCGTCCCGCTTCGAGAGCGCCCGTGCCAGGCGATCGGCGAAGAGCACGCGGTTCGCGAGCCCGGTGAGCGGGTCGTGCAGGGCGCGGCGCTCGAGCTCCTTCTCGAGTCGCTGCTGATGGGTGACGGTCGAGCGCAGGTCGCCGACGACGCCGGCGAGGCGAGCGATGACGAGGAGGAAGAGGACGACGCTGCCGCCGGCGATGGCCGGCACATCGATCTGGGAGCCGGCGGCCGCCTGGATGACGAGCACGACCGGCGCCATGAGCGAGGCGCCGGCCAGGAGGGCGAGGCGCCATGCCGAGAGTCGAACCTCCGCGGCCACGACGGGGGCCGCGACCTGGCGCATCGAGGGATGGAGCGCCGCGGTCGCCCACAGGGCCGAGGCCAGCAGCCAGCCGGCGTCGACGGGGTGGGCGGTGTAGTACCCGTCGCGGAGCGCGATGAAGGCGTAGGCGAAGTCGGCGGCCAGGAGGCAGACGAGGGCCCCAAGGAGGATCGAGAGCGCCGGGACGCGCGTGCCGGGCGCCAGCGCGATGCGGACGAGGACGGCGAGCAGCAGGATGTCGAGCATCGGGTAGGCGAGCGCAAAGCCGATCTCCGCCAGGCTGGCACTCGTATCGGCGACGATCGGGCCCATGAGGAAGATCCAGCTGACCAGGCCCACGCCGACCGACACGATGAGCGCGTCGAGGACGCCCGCCCGGTCACCGTCCGGGATGCGGCCGCGGACCATCCAGCCCACGCCCAGGACGACGAGCGCCGTCCCGGCCAGGTAGAAGCCGTCGGCGATCGACGGAAACGGCTCGAGCCCGTAGACGCGCTCCAGGATCACCCACGTCCAGTCGCCGGCCGTGGTGAGCGCCAAACCGGCGGCAAAGACCAGCCACGGCCGGATGTCCGGGGGGCGATGGACGCGGATGCCGATGAGTACCGCCACCACGGCCAGCATGCCGGGGACCTGGTACGCGAGGTCCTGGATGTCGGCGCTCGGGAGCAGGAAGTAGCCGACCGTCATCGCCACGCCGATCACGGCCGCGCCAACGGCAAGGCGATTCGCGCGGCTGGTGGCCGTCGTCAGGGCACGAATGGCTGATCCCACCGGATTCCTCCTCGGGCCAGGATTGCCCTGACCGGTACGAGCGCACGGTACCCGGCTGGCGGCGGACGACCAGCAGCCGAAGGTCCCGGGCCGTGCCGCCGATCGGGTCAGTCCGTCCGCCCGTGGGGTGTTTGCCCGTGGGGGCAACTATCGGCGAATGAACGGGCGACGGAGGGCTCGAATGGTCGCGATTGTGCCGCTCCTGGCAACTTGCGGCCATCGGGCGGGCCGCCGATCTCCGTTGGCTACCGCCACGGGTAAATGCCGGGTGGCCTCGACCGAGCTCAGACCTCGACCGGTACCGGGTAGACCTCGCTGGCCGGGTGGCCGGTGCGCTCGTGGATACGCTTGACCGCGTCCGCGTCGGGCGCCTCCGAGAGGCACCACACCATGCCCGACTCGGGATCGCCCCAGGCACGCTGGAAGTCGACGTTCTCCTCGCCCTGGATGTCGAGATCGGCCTGGTGAGCTGCCTGGAGAGCCTCGGGGGTCACCCCGTGCATCCCGTGGTGAACGTCCATGAACTTTGGCATATGTTGCGACCTCTTGGGGCGGGAGTGGTCCTGGACCCCCCTTGTACACCGCCGGGCAGCCCGTGTCACACGACGGGCTGCTGGAGCTCCGTCACGAACTGATCGTCGCGCGTGACGACCCAGCCAGGCGGCAGGCGCAGCTCGGGCTCGGCGCCGAACTGGAGGTAGAGGGTCCGCATCGGTCCGGCAGGCGCCAGGCCGGCGGCCGCCACCCAGCGGACGAGCGCCGCGCGCGCGGCATTCACCCCCGCATACGGACCGCGATGGATGACCGATGCGACCCGGCAGGCCGGCAGGCGGCGGTAGGAGATCCGCGCGGTATCCGGGATCGGGCCGGTCACCGGCACGAAGATCTCGCGCCGGGCAGGGATGGCCCCGGGTGGGCGGTGCGCACGCCGGCCGTTGTCGCGCACGTGCGACTCGAGCGCGTAGAAGGCATCGGCGACCGACCCGTCCAACGACATCACCGCCACCGGCTCCATGCCGACCGGGCGGACCACGATGTCCGGGCCGCCGGCATCGGCGACCGAGATCTCGAGGGCCGAGAGGCGCTCCTCGACCAGCTGGCGTTCGCGTTCGAGCTCGGCACGCCGGCGTTCCAGGGCGACGCGCAGATCACCGCCGCTGGCCAGCTCGCCGATCTGCTCGATGGGCATGCCGAGCTGGCGCAGCGCCAGGATCCTCCGCAGCTCCGGCAGCTGCGCCGGCGAGTAGTAGCGGTAGGCACTCGACGGGTCGACCCACACCGGCCGGAACAGGCCGAGGCCGTCGTACGCCCGCAGCTGCTTGGCGCTGATGCCGGCGAGTCGTGCGAATGCACCGATGCTGAACATGCTTGACCTTCCCGTTAGGGGAAGGTACAGGATGCGTCAATGAGCCTCACCACCACCACCACCGCCAGACCGATCCGGATCGCGGCCCAGCTCCATCCCCAGCACGGTGCCTGGCCGCAGCTGCGCGACGCGGCCATCCGCAGCGAGCGGCTCGGCTACGACATCCTCTACACCTGGGACCACTTCAGCCCGTTGGGCGGCGACCCTGACGGGCCGCACTTCGAGTGCTGGTCGCTGCTGGCGGCGTTTGCCGAGGCGACCGAACGCATCGAGATCGGGCCGCTCGTGGCCTGCAACTCGTACCGCAACCCGAACCTCCACGCCGATATCGCGCGGACCGTCGACCACATCAGCGGCGGGCGCGTGATCATGGGCCTCGGCGCCGGCTGGTTCGAACGCGACTACCGACGCTACGGCTACGAGTTCGGGACACGCGCCTCTCGCATTGGGGCGCTGGCGGCCGCGACGCCGATCATCATCGAGCGCCTGGCGACGCTCAATCCCCCGCCGCTGCGCCGGATGCCGATCCTCGTCGCCGGGGTCGGGCTGACACTCACCCTGCCGATCGTCGCCCGCCACGCCGATTCGTGGCACGCCTTCTTCCCGGACCGCGTGGAGGAGGTGCTGCCCGCGGTCGAGGCGCTCCGGCGGCACTGCGACGAGATCGGCCGCGATCCTCACGACATCGAGTGGGGCGTCGGCCTCCAGCCGGATGACATCGACCGATTCCTGGCCGAGGACGCGGAGCGCTACGTCGACCTGGGCTTCACCCAGTTCACGCTCGGTTTCGGCGGGCCGAACTGGCGGGTCGAGGGCGGCGAGGCGTTCCTCGCGTGGCGGGACCGGCTGAACACGGGGCGCCGGGCGGTTGTGTCGGACCGCGCCGTTTCATCCTGAGCAGCGGCAATTCACCGCCCATCTCCGGGGTTACGTGCGCACGAGGCAACGCCGCCGGCATGGTTTGCCGGCTCGGGTAACGAACGGCCAATGATCGGCATCCCGGGTGCTGGGAATTGCCCTCGGTGATAAATCCGGGACGCAAATCGGGTTGGATCCGGCGCCCGATGGTCGTTGGTTACCGCCGCGAGCAAATGCGAGCAAGCGCTGTCGCCGGGAAGGTCCAGCCCCTCTCGACTACCACCCCGGAGAGTGCCGGCCTACCCCGGCGGAATGCCGAGGCGCGTCTCGAGCTGGGCGGCCGCGTCCGCCGAGCCGCTCGCCCGGAGCGCTCGAGCCACCCACCACTCGGCGCCGATGGCTCTCGCCGCGGTGACGGCGACGCCTGCGTCCGCGCGTCCGAGCCAGGCGGCGAGCAACGCCGAGGAGGCAGCAATCAGCGGCGTCGCATCATCGTCGGCGGCGAACTCGGCGACCCTGTCCGCTCCGAGACCGGCGAGATCGTCCAGGCCGGCTGCCAGCCACGTGCGAACGACCGTCTCGACGGCGGCCACGAAGTGCGGGTTGATCATCGGGATGATGGAATCCACGACCTCCGCGGCCGGCGCCTGCGAGGGCTTACCGGCCGCCTCCGCCAGCCAGATCTCGATCGCGGCGTTGAGCAGGCGCGCGTACGGCGACGGGGTGGCCGGGAAATGCGCGGCCGCCCCCTCCCGCCAGGCACGGAACCGGCCGGCGAGGTCCGCGTCCCTGCGCTCGGCCGCCATCGGGAGCAGAACCACGTACGTTCGGAAGGCGAGGCGCTGGTAGCCGTTTCGCTCGGCCAGCACGGTGACCGCATCCCCGAGCGCGATGGCCTCGTCCCACGCGCCGATGACCCAGAGCAGCTCGCTTCGCACGTAGTCGCACCAACCGGCCTGCTCCACCAGCCCGTGCGTGCGCGCCAGGTCGGCCGCCTCCTCCATGACGGCAACGGCCGCGGCCGGATCCTCCACGCTCTGCCGCATGGCACGCGCGCGCGCCGCCGTGACGACCTGGTGCCAGCGACCGAGCGACCGCGCACGCTCCTCGAGCTCGACCCAGTGGTCGTTGGTCGAGGCGTCCACCTCGTCGCGGGCGGCGGCGACATGCTCGAGCACCTCGAGATCCAGGATCGGATCGTCGCCGGCGCGCGCCGTCGCGCGCGCCGCATCGGCCTCCTCCAGGACGCCGTCGATCCTGCCCTGCGCCGATACCGCCCACGCGTGAAGCGCGTGCAGGCGGGTCAGCAGGGCCTCGGGCTGGCCAGCCAGGCTCGCGATCGTCTCCGCCGACAGTCGCTCCGCCTCGGCGAATCGGATCTGCTGCATGTACGCCCGCGCCAGGGCATAGGCCGATGCGGCCACGCTTGCCGGGTCGTCCGGGCAGCACGCCAGCGCCGCCTCCAGCTCCGCGACGCCGGCGTCGAGATCCGCACTGGCGGCCAGCACCTCGCCCAGCCGCCGACGCCGCCGGCCGAGGTCGAGCGTGGCAGGTGGGTCCGTGAGCTCGATGCTCCGTGCCAGCAGCCGGCAGCAGGCCTCGTGGGCCGAGAGCCGGAGCGCCGCCTCGGCCGCGCGCTCGAACCACGCTGCCGCCTCCACGGCGAGCGTCGCCCGCGCCGGCAGCTCCGCCGCGGCAAGCGCGGAACGGTTGTCGAGGGCGATGGCGTAGTGCTCGGCCACGGCCTCCGCCACGATGTCCGCCCTGCTCCCCGCGATCGCGGCCAGCCATCCCGCCATGGCCACGTGCAGCCGTCGCCGCTCGACCCGCGCCAGGGACGCGTAGCCGGCATCGCGCAACAGCGCGTGGCGGTAGACGTACGCCTCGCCCGTGATCGCATCGTGGACGGGGCCGGCCAGCAGCGTGCGCCGCCGGAGCCGATCGAGACCGTCGGTCGTGCCGATCTCGAGCGCCTCGAGCGCGCCGACCGGGACGCGACGGCCGGCGACTGCGCCCCGGCGGGCCAGCAGGCGCGCATCCGGGGGCAGGTCGTCGAGCTGGGCGGCGTAGATGGCCTGGACGGTCGGCGGCAGCGGCACGGCGTCGGGCTGGACGGACAGGCGCCACGCGTCGCCGTCCGGCACGAGCGTGCCGACGCTGACCCAGGTGCGGATCAGCTCCTCGATGAAGAGCGGGTTGCCGTCCGACCGCTCGACCACGGCACGCACCAGGGCGGCGGGCAGCGCGGGGCCGATGAGCGCCTCGATGAGCGCGGCCGCATCAGTCGCGGGCAGCGGCGCGAGCTCGAGACGATCGACGTCTGACCAGTCCGGCGCGGTGTCGAGCAGGCTGGGCCGAGCCGTCGCAACGACCAGGCGCCCACGTGGCGCGGACGCGGTCCCCGCGCGTTCGAGGAACGCCAGCAAGTCGCCGCCTGCCCAGTGCACGTCCTCGACCAGCCAGACCTGCGGACCGGTGGCGAGGGCATCGATGGCCGAGATCCAGGCGTCGAACCGAGCCTCGCGTTCGACCGCGAGATCACCACTGGCTCCCGTGGCGGCGTCCACGCCCTCGAACAGGCGGGTGACCTCGTCCTGGATGACCGTCCCCCGGGACGCGGGCACGCCGGCATCGGCGAGCGCCGCGCCCAGTCGGTCCGATCCTGCGGACGCGATGAGCTGGACGACGGTCTCGTACGGAGCCGTCGCCTGCGGCCGAACGCGGCCGCGCAGCACGGTGCCGGCGGTGCCGGCGACGCCGGCCGCGAACTCGGCCAGCAGCCGGCTCTTGCCCACGCCGGGCGGTGCAATGACGACGATCCGACCCGCGCTGGGTTGATCCGTCACGCGCGCCGCGGCAGCTTGGAGGCGCTCCATCTCGGCGTCCCGGCCGAGCATCGGCGCTCGCATCGCGCCGAGCGCCTCCTCGCGCGACCGCTGCGGGCGCGGAGCGACGGCCTCCCAGCAGCGCACCGCCTCCGCCTTGCCCTTCAGCTCGACCGTCCCGACGGAGGCGGTGTCGATCGTCTCCGCCACGGCCAGGGCCGTCAGCTCGCCGACAAGGACGGTGCCCGGTCGCGCCGCCGACTGGAGCCGCGCGGCGGTGTTGATCGTGTCGCCGGTGACGCGGCCGGCATCGGGGCCGGTGGTGGCATGCACCACCTCACCCGAGTTGACGCCGACCCGCAGCTCGAGCTCCCCTGGTTCGAGGCCCAGGCGCGCGCCGAGCTGCCCGATCGCACCGATGAGCGCCATCCCGGCACGGACGGCGCGCTCGGCATCGTCGTCGCGGCCGATCGGCGCGCCGAAGACCGCCATGGCCGCGTCGCCGATGAACTTCTCGAGCACCCCGCCGTAGCGCTCGATCGTCTCGCGGGTGGTGGCAAAGTAGGCGTTCTGGATGGTGGCCATGTCCTCCGCGTCGAGGCGCTCGGACAGCGGAGTGAATCCGACGAGATCGGCGAACAGGACGGTGACGATTCGTCGTTCGACCAGGGCAGCGTCGGCCGGTTGCTCGGGCACGACCATCGGCCAAGGGTACCCGACCCCTGCGCCGCAGGACCTCGGCCGCTTGCGGCTGCGGCACGTATCAGCGGACATCGGTGCTCGACCCCCGCCTCATCGGCTGTGGCGTGCCATCCACGCAAGCCATGATCGCCGGGACGGGCGTACTCGTGAGATACGTGCATGGCCCGCAAGCCGCCCGGGAGCCGCCTCGGGGGCCGCCGGGAGCCGCGGGCCTACACGTGAGAAATGTGCATGGCCCGCAAGGCGCCCTGGGCCTGCTTCGCCTACAGCACGACGATCCCGTTTGCGCCGGGATCCCGGCCCTCGGACAACGCGCGGAGGACGGCACGCGTTCCGAGCGGGAAGTCCGCGGCGATCACGTCCGCCGCCTCGGCCAGTGCTCGGCGATTGGCGGCCGATTCGGCGAGCACGATCACCACGCGTCCGACGCCGAGGTCGCGCGCCTTCAGGTGCACGGCGCGCAGCTGAGACTGTGCATTGGCGAGGCGCGTGAACGCCTCGATCATGACCGCGCCCGATGAGTTGCGGATGACCGCATCGGCGGCTCGCTGATCGAGCCGATCCGGCAGGACAACCTCGAAGCTCCAAGCCCAGCCCTCACCGATCCGCGCCCGGAAACGCTGCAGGAGCCGGAGCTGTGGTGCATCCCGAAGCACCCGCTCGGACGGAAAGGTTGTCGTCCACATCTTCAGACCCACCGCAGCGGCGAGGACCGATAGCTCGACGTAGCTCACACGGACCAGCAGCCCGCGCTCGGCGCGCGAGACCCAGGACTCGGATCGCCCGATCGCATGCGCCACGTCCCGCATTCGCAGCCCGGCGGCGAGGCGCGCGGCGCGGATCTCGTGGCCAAGGTCGAGCCGGACGCGGCTCGCACGACGTCGTGCCTCTTCGATCAACCGAACTCGGGCGGGCATGCCGTAGATGATCCGGATCGGGGGTTATCGGGCTCTTATCGGTCGATTACCGACGGGTCGCGGACCTTGGTGGGTGGCGGGCGGGATCCTCGCCTCTTGCGCCCCGTGCACGTATCTCACGAGTTGGGCCTCGAAATGCGCTCTCCCTGGCGGCTGCGTGCGCACAGCGCAAGCCGCAGCGGAGCAGGTGTGCCAACTCCGCGGATACGTGCCGTGGCGGCAAGTGGCCAGCGCGCCATCGGCCCCATCGGCAGACTGGGCGGATCGAACACTCCATGCAGGCCCAGCAGCCAACGCGGCCACCACTCCGCGGCCACCACTGCGCGGCCATCACTGCGCGGCATCACCACTGCGCGGCATCACCACTGCGCGGCCACCACTGCGTGGCATCACCACTACGTCGGATGCCCGGTGTCCGACCGGCTGCGCGTCGGATGCAACGAGGCCCCACGAGGTGGGATCGTCAGCGCATGATGAAGTCGCACCGGACGTTCCACGCCACCCTCCAGCCCGCAACCGTCGCTCGCCGTCGGATCCGGCTGGTCGGGCTTCGCCGCGCACTCGCGGCCCTCGAGGCGGGCGAGCGCATCAACGACGAGCTGCACCAGTGGACGATCACGCCGCGGCAGTCGCGACTGCAGCCGGTCCGCCGCGGCCTGTAGGCCGACAGGGCCCAGGGAACGACACCGATCCCCCGACCTATCGGACGAGCGGTACCCGCCGATCGCGCTCCATGGCCTCCCATGTCTGGCGGACGTGGTCGAGCGCAGGATCGAACGAGCAGGCCATGGTCCGAACGTCGCCGGCCAGCGCATTGAGGTAGTAGGCGTCGTCGCCGTGGGTGGCGACGAACGGGTGATAGCCGTCGCGGACGATCACCGTCTCGCCGTCCCGCACCGCGTGGAGCTCATCAACCGACCCCCCGTACAGCCGCTGGACGCCCCACGCCTCCGGCCGGCGGAAGCGATACGAGTAGACCTCCTCGAGGATCGCCTCACGCGGCATGTCATCGGTGTCGTGCTTGTGCGGCGGCCACGAGCTCCAGTTCCCCGACGGCGTGTAGACCTCGACGATCTCGAGCCGATCGGCCGGGAAGTCGGGCGTGATGATGTGGTTGATCTGTCGGGTCGCGTTCCCGGCCCCACGGAC
>Ga0299913_10004207_pt1 | contig 12019 bp, 8 predicted proteins | sample RVTome_9_FD_201360 | JGI IMG/M metagenome (GOLD analysis project Ga0299913, IMG submission 201360) | Soil microbial communities from uranium-contaminated site in the Upper Colorado River Basin, Wyoming, United States - RVT155D38 (version 2) ... | reverse complement strand
CCGTCACCAACCCTCATCGCGTCCCGCATGTAATTTTGTGCCTTGTAGTTGCGTACCCCCCACCACTCGGTCGACCGGTCCCGCTCGAGGTCGTGGATCGAGTAGGTGGAGGGCTCCGATTTCACAAGCCAGAAGCGACCGGCCATGCGATCTCCTTCTCGAAGTTCCGTCCGCCCCGGTGGTCGCGGTATGGCGTTGGCGCCGCCTGGCCGTAATGTACAGCGCGTTACCGCCCTGCCCCCGTTCGATGGTCGGTCAGGTCGGCAAGGGGCGCCGGCTTCCCGACGATCCGAGGGCGAGTAGCGGAGGGCCGGCTCTGAAGGTAGGCTCGCCGAGAGTGCGCTTGTGGGGGAGCCATGGTCCATGACGTGATCATCATCGGGGCAGGCCAGGCCGGATCGCCGCTCGCACGCCGGCTAGCCGGCGCCGGCCGGCGCACGCTGCTCGTCGAGCGGAAGCACGTCGGCGGCACTTGCATCAACGAGGGATGCACACCTACGAAGACGATGGTGGCGAGCGCCCGCGCCGCGCACGTCGCCCGGCGCGCGGGCCGCCTTGGCGTTCAGGTGCAGGGCGTCCGGGTGGATCTCGGCGCTGTGGTCGACCGCAAGGACGGCATCGTGAGGTCGTATCGCGATCGCCAGCGGAAGGCCCTCGAAACCACCGAGAATCTGACCCTTGTGGACGGAGAAGCGCGCTTCTCCGGCGCGCACGAGATCGACATCGACGGCGAGCGACATCGCGCCCCGGTCGTAGTGGTGAACTCCGGCGCCCGGCCGTCGGTCCCGGCCATTCCGGGACTCGATACGGTCGAATGGCTCGACAGCACCTCGATCATGGAGCTCAGGCAGGCCCCCGCGCATCTGGTTGTCCTCGGCGGGGGCTACATCGGCTGCGAGTTCGGCCAGATGTTCCGCCGCTTCGGGAGCGAGGTGACGATCGTGGATCGGGGCCCCCACCTCCTCGACCGTGAGGACGAGGACATCTCCAGGGCGATCGAAGGAGTCTTCCGGGAGGAAGGGATCTCGCTACGGACCGGCGCCGCCGCGAAGCGGGTGTCCTTTGACGAGACGCCGACCGCGGTCGGGGCCGACAGGGCGAGCGGCGATCGTGTCAGCCTCGAGCTCGAGGAAGGACCGCCCATCGAGGGCTCGCATCTTCTTGTCGCGGTGGGGCGAGTGCCGAACACGGATCACCTGCACTGCGACGTGGCCGGGATCGACCTGGACGAGCGGGGATTCATCAAGGTCGACGATTGCTATCGGACGAGCGTGGATGGGGTGTACGCGGTCGGCGACGTCACCGGTGGGCCCCAGTTCACGCACACCTCGTGGGACGATCACCGGATCGTATACGACATCCTGCAGGGAAACGGCGGCCGTGTCCGCAGCGATCGTCTTGTCCCGTACACCGTTTTCACCGATCCCCAGGTGGCGCGCGTCGGGCTCTCGGAGCGCGAGGCGAAAGGGAAGGGGATCGTCTACGAGGTTTCCACCATGGCCTTTGGCGATATCGCACGCGCGGTGGAGATCGACGAGACCGCAGGCACCATGAAGGTCCTTCTCGACCCGCGGACGGAACGTGTCCTCGGTGCCGCCATCGTCGGTGTCGAAGCGGGTGAGCTCATCCACATCTTCGTGACCGTCATGCAGGCCGGGGCCTCGGCACGGTCGATCGTGGACGCCGAGGCGGTCCATCCGACCCTGGCCGAGGGCGTCCAATCTCTGATCATGGCGCTGCCGCGGTACAAGCTGCGCTGAGGGGCATGAGCCACGAAGCGGTGATCGAGCTCCTCCGGCGTCCCTGCGATCCCGAGGAGTATCGACGGATCCGCGAGCTCTGGAAGAAGCACTCGATGGCCGAGGATGAGCGCGACGTCGAGGGCCTCGTCTCGACGCTGACACCCGACTGCGTCTACGAAGTCGTTCCGACCGGCCACCGCTGGGAAAGACATGACGGGGCGCGACGGTTCTATGCCCAGCTGCTGGGTGCCTTCCCCGACGTGACCTTCGACCTCACCAACATCGTCATCGGCCCGCAGGGGGTCTGCGAGGAGGCGCGGCTGGCCGCGACCCACACGACCGACTGGCTGGAGTTCCCGGCCACCGGACGCCGCGTCGAGTTCACCGTCGTCATCTTCTTCCCGTGGGATCCGGAGCGAGGGCTGTTCACGGGCGAGAGGGTGCACTTCGATCCGCGCGAGGCGGGGCTCTCCTGACGTTCCATGGCGGGCATCAAACCTGGCAATCGCACAGGAAAGCATAGATCTGCCATCCGAAGCGCGATCCGAGACGTCACGACACGTTGAAGTAGGACCGTCGAAGACGTACCATGGCGCCGTAAGACCATTGAGCGTCCCGCACGCGTGGCGCGTCCGACAACATCGAGAGCTCAGTCGAACGCGCGCGTAGAAAGGAGCCAGGCCATGAAATCTCACCGGTCCGCTTTTCTGTTCACCCTCCCGACCCTTCTCCTTCTGTTCCTCCCCGAAATCGCCACCGCCCAGACGGGGACGATCTCGGGCACCGTCAACGGCGAGCAGGGTGAGCCGATCGGCTTCGCCCAGGTCGTCGTCGAGGGCACGAGCCTGGGCGCCGTGACCGACGCCGACGGCACGTACACCATCACCGGGGTCCCGGCCGGCAGCCACACGCTGCGCACCGAGTTCCTGGGGTATCGCCCGCAATCCGCGACGGTTCAGGTGTCAGCGGACGGCTCGGCGAGCCAGGACTTCGTCCTTGCCCGCGACTACCTGGGGATGGAGACGATCGTCGCGACCGCCCAGCGTGAGCCCCGCATCAAGCTCGAGACCAGCACCGCGATCACGACGCTCCAGCCGCAGGACATCGTGCGCGAAGCGCCGAGAGGTCCGGCCGATCTGCTGCAGATCGTTCCCGGCTTTTACGTCGAGGACTCGGGAGGCGAGGTCAACAACAACCTGTTCGCGCGCGGCATGCCCGCCGACGGATCATTCCGCTACGTGTCCCTTCTCGAGGACGGAATGCCGGTCTATGATTCGACCGAGCTCTCGTTCCTCAATGCCGACGTACTGATCCGGATCGACAAGAATCTCCAGCAGGTCGAGGCGGTGCGAGGGGGAAGCGCGGCTTTGTTCGGCTCCAACGCTCCCGGAGGCCTCGTCAACTTCGTGTCCAAGACGGGCGGCCCTCAGCGTACCGGCATCCTGGATTTCAGCGGCGGCGAGGGAGGCATCTTCCGGCTCGACGGCAATGTGAACGGTCCGATCGGCGAGGGGGCCTGGCGCTACAGCTTGGGCGGCTTCTACCGTAGCGACGACGGTATCCGCGACCCCGGCTTCACCGCCTCCGAGGGCGGACAGATCAAGGCCAACGTGGGCCGCTCCTTCGACAACGGGTACGTCCGCATCTACGGCAAGTACCTGAACGACGAAAACGTCTTCTACGTGCCGGCGCCCCTGCAGAATCCGGACAATCCCGAGTTCGTTCCCGGATTTCCGACTGACGGGACGCTGTCGAGCGCGGAAGGGATCGACAAGCGGATCCCGCTGCCGAACGGCGGCGAGTTCATCCTCGACTTGTCGGATGGGCTAAGCCAGGACGGCGGCCACCTCCAGGTCGAGCTTGGCTTCGATCTGGGGAGCGGCTGGTCGATCGAGAACAACTTCCGCTGGATGGACTACGATCACGACTGGAACGCGGTCGTTTCAGGAACCTTGGAGGAGGCGGACGCCTTCGCCGAGGGGTTCGTGGAGGACACGCCCGGCGGCACCGGATTCGATTTCGTTTTCACGGAGACGGGTCAGCCCTTCGATACCCCCAACGGGCTCCTTCACGCCGGCGGCCAGTGGTGGGTCTCGATCCCGCTCTCCGACATCTCGAACCAGCTCGCGGTGAGGAAGGAGGTCGGACGTCACAACTTCACCGTGGGCACCTACCTCGGGCACTATGAAGCCGATCCCACGTGGCGGTTCAACGACATTCTGACCAACGTGCAGAACGCGCCCCGGTTCGTGGATCTCGAGATCACCGACGCTACAGGATCCGTCATCCGGCGGGTGACCAACGACGGCTTCCGGCAGTATCTGGGCCTCTACGTCAACGCAGAGCAGCAGGTAGACATCGCCGCCTTCTTCGCCGGCGATGAGATCGCCGTGAGCGACCGCTTCGACATCGACGCGGGGGTGCGGTTCGAGCACAACTCGTTCGACGTCCGGGACGAGATCACCGACTCGTTCGACCTGCCAGGCGGTACGGATGCTCACAGCGGCGTCAACTTCGGTACCGGTCAGTTCCAGACGATCGAGGAGGAGTTCGACCAGTGGGCGTTCTCGATCGGCGGGAACTACCGCTTCAACGACCAGATGTCCGTCTACGGCCGGGGCACGAGCGGCTTCAAGATGCCGATCCTGGACAACGTGCGGAGCGCGGGACCGACGGGGGCCGCGGACCTGGAAGCGGAGGACATCGCCCAGATCGAGGGCGGGATCAAGGTGGGCTCGCCCAAGGTCGGCCTCTCGGCCGTCGCGTACTGGCTCCAGATCCAGAACTTCCCGAGCCAGGACGTCCAGATCGATCCGGACACCGGCGAGACGGAGTTCATCAGCCGCTTCGCGGGCGAGGCGCGGACGATAGGTGCGGAGATCGAGGTCGTAGCGGCCCCGATCCCGCAGCTCCGCCTGAACGGAACCGCGACCTTGCAGAACCCGGAGTACACCGAGTTCTTCTCCACCGTGAGCGGCGAGTGTCAGAGCCCGGCGGGCGATCTCTGTGACATCGGAGGCAACCGGATACGCCGCATCCCCGAGACGATCCTTCAGCTCGGTGCTGCCTACGACATCGGGAACCTCAATCTGCACGGGGATCTCAGCCACATCGGGGAGCGCTTCTCGAACAACGAGAACTCGATCGTGTTGGAGAGCTACAGCCTTCTGGACTTGGGCGCGTCGTACCGCTTCCCGCTCTACGGCGTGACGGTTTCGGTCGCCGCCAAGAACGTGACCGACGAGGGAGCCGAGGCGCTGACCGAGGGGAACCCTCGCGTCGACGAGACCGTGGGCGCCCAGAGCACGCTCTTCCTGGCGCGGCCCGTCCTCCCGCGACGACTCACGGCCGGGATCTCCTACGAGTTCTGATCTGAGGACGGCTGGACCGTCACTCGGCGGGGCGCGCTTGCAGGCGCGCCCCGTCTTCGCTCCGGAAGAGGTGTATCGCCTCGGGCGGGAACTCCACTCCGACCGTCGAATCCTCCTCGAGGTGCAGCTCCGCCGGCACGACCGCGATGAGGGCGGAGGGATCGTCCCCGTCGAGCGCGCAGTGGACGATCTGGGTGCTCCCGATCGGCTCCACGACCGAGACCCTGGCGGGCCACCCTGACGAGCGTCCGGTCGGATCCAGCCGGACGTCCGGCGGCCGGATCCCCAGCGTCGTCCCGCCATCCGGTCGCGCCTCGCCGGCCGGCAGCAGCTCCGCCGGCAGCGCCAAGGAAACCGACGAGTCACGGCCGCAAAAGCGCCACCCCGTCCCCGACCGCTCCAGCGCGCCCTCGAAGAAGTTCATTGCCGGGCTGCCGATGAACCCCGCCACGAAGCGGTTGACGGGGCGCCGGTAGAGCTCCATCGGGGGCGCCACCTGCTGGAGCAGTCCGTCCTTCAGCACCGCCACCCGGTCCCCCAGGGTCATCGCTTCCTCCTGGTCGTGGGTGACGTACACCATCGTCGCCCCGAGTCGCTTGTGGAGACGCGCCAGCTCGGCTCGGGTTTCGATCCGCAGCTTGGCGTCGAGGTTCGAGAGCGGCTCGTCGAACAGGAAGGCCTGCGGCTCCCGGACGAGCGCGCGGCCGAGGGCGACGCGCTGTCTCTGTCCGCCGGAAAGATGCGCTGGCTTTCGGTCCATCACGCTGGCGAGCCCCAGGATCCCGGCGACCGGCTCCACCCGGCGGTCGATTTCGTCCCGCGTCATCTTCCGGATCCTGAGGCCGAAGGCCAGATTTTCACGCACGGTCATGTGGGGGTAGAGGGCGTAGCTCTGGAACACCATCGCGACGTCCCGATCCTGTGGCGGAAGACCTGTCACGTCGCGCTCGCCGATCAGGACCCGTCCGGAGGTGGGCGTCTCGAGGCCGGCGATCAGACGCAAGGCGGTCGACTTCCCGCAACCTGACGGGCCGACCAGAACCAGGAACTCCCCGTCGGCGATCTCCAGCTCCAGGTCGCGCGAGGCGATGTGGCCGTTGGGATACGCCTTGCTGACGCGATCGAGAACTATGCGGGCCATCCGCTCATCCCTTGACCGCTCCGGCGGTCAATCCCTGCACGATCCGGCGCTGGAACGCGAGCACCAGCGCCGCCACGGGCGCCGTGGCGATCACGGCTGCCGCCAGGATCTCTCCCCATGGCACCTGATACTGCCCGCGAAAGAGGGCGATCGCCACCGGCACGGTCTGGCGCTCGGGCCCGAGGGTGAACGACAACGCGAAGAGGAACTCGTTCCAGCAGTAGATGAAGGTCAGGATACCGGTGGTCGCGAGCCCCGGCGTGGCGAGCGGCAGCATGACGCGGACGAAGGTCTGCCAGCGGCTCGCTCCGTCCATGAACGCCGCCTCCTCGAGGTCGCGTGGGAGCTGTCGAAAGAACCCGACCAGCAGCCACACCGTCAGCGGCATCGCGAAGGTCATGTAGGGCAGGATCAGGCCCGGAAACGTGTTGATGAGCCCGAGCGCGCGAAGCATGAGATAGAGCGGGCTGACGATGGAGATCTGGGGGAACATCGTGACCGCCAGAATGAACCCGAGGATCGCGGACTGGCCTCGGAAGCGGAGGCGGGCGATCGCATACGCCGCGAACGAACCCACCGCCACGCAGAAGATCGTCGTCAGGCCGGCGACGATCAGGGAGTTCCTGATCGGCAGCCAGAACGCGCGCTCGTCGAAGAGGGCGCGGTAGTGATCGAAGATGATTTCGCGCGGCCACAACGAGGGCGCGCGGAACAGGGTCGCTTCGGGCGTGAGCGACGCGACCACCGCCCAGTAGAACGGGAAAGCGATCGCCGCTACAAGAAGGCCGAGGGCACCGACGGCCAGCGGACGGGTCCGCGAGCTCATCGGCCGCGTGCCCCTGTGAGGTCGACGCGCAGCCCCTTGATGTAGAGGACCGCGATTCCGAAGGTCACCAGGAACACGATGACCGAGAGCGCCGAGCCGTAACCGAACTGGAGATTCTGGAGGAGCACGTTGAAGGTGTAGAGGGCGATGGGCTCGGTCGCCGTGCCCGGCCCGCCCCCCGTCAACACATAGATCAAATCGAACACCCGGAACGCGTCCAGAGTGCGAAAGATGAGGACGACGAGGATGGCCGGCTTGAGGAGCGGCAACGTGACGTAGCGCAGCTGCCACCAGGGGCCGGCCCCGTCCACCGAAGCTGCCTCGTACAGGGATTCGTCGATGTTCTGGAGGCCGGCGAGCAGGAGGAGCGCGACGAATGGAGTGGTCTTCCAGACGTCCGCCAGAATAACGGGCACCCAAGCCGTCGCTGCTCGTATGAACCAGACGATCGGCTCCTCGAGGACGCCGGCCCCGACCAGGAGCGCGTTGGCGATGCCGGCCTCGGTGTCGAACAGGAAGCGCCACAGAAGAGCCGCGACGACGGTGGGGATCGCCCAGGGCACGAGCACCGCCGCGCGGACAAGACCCCGGCCCCGGAACGAGCGGTTCATGGCCAGCGCCAGGAAGAGGCCCAGCAACAGCTCAAGCGTGATCGAGGTCCCGGTGAAGAAGACTGTGTGCCCCATGGAAGCCCAGAAGCGCCGGTCGCCGGCGATCGCGACGTAGTTCTCGAGACCGACGAAAGGCCGGCCCCGCCAGGGCATCCTCAGGTCATGGAGATGGATGGACTCCCAGACCGTCCAAACGAGCGGGAAGAGCGCGATCCCGGCGATCACGACCAGGGCGGGGGCGACCAGCAGCCATCCGAGCCGCCGCTCCTCGATCTCGATGCCGCGCTGCCGAGGGGCGACAGGTCGCCTCACCGGAGAGCCACGCCGCGGCGCCGCATGCGCTCTTGCAGCTCCGGGATCCCGGCCTCGTCGACGACCTCCGTCATCGCGCGTGCCGCCCGGCCGAGTGCGACCTCCGGGCTGGCCTGCCCCACCAAGGCGCGATGGAGCTCGATCTGGAGGATCTCCGAGAGCTCCGTCCAGATCGGGATCACCGGCCGCGGCGTGGCGGCTTCGATGATCGCCCGCGCCTGGTCGGCGGGCATGGGCAGCGAGGCCGCGAGCCGCGGATCGTCGTAGAGGGCATGCCGGGTGGGGAACTGGCCGGCCAGCTCCGCCCGCTCCAGCATCTGGTCGGTGGCGGTCAGGAAGGCGATCAACCGGAGCGCCGCCTCCGGGGCGTCGCTGCGGGCGTTGATGGCGAGCTGGTTGCCTCCAAGGGCCGCGGTCGGGTGGCCGCCCGGCGCCGCCGGCATGGGCGCCACCGAGAAGCGACCTGCCACGCGTGAATCGTCCGACGCCAGGAGCGCGTAGGCATACGGCCAGTTCCTCATCATCACGGCCGTCCCATTCTGGAAGGCGAAGCGTGCCTCCTCCTCGTGCCATGTGAGGACCGCCTCGGGGGCGATCCCGAGGTTGTGGATCTGAGCGTGCATGAACGTGAGCGCGCGTATGGCTTGCGGAGAGTCGACGACGACCCGACCGTCGGAGGTCATGATCTCTCCACCGAATCCGCCGAGATACTCGAGGAACGTCGTGACGAGACCCTCGTAACGGGCTCCCTGCCAGACGATCCCCCGCGGGACCGAGTCGCTCATACCCGCCCGCGCACCGCGCGTTAGCGCGTCCATGGTGGCGGGAGCGGCGGGAAGGAGGTCCGTCCTCCAGTAGAGCATCCCCACGTCGACGAACCACGGGACCGCGAAGAGCTGGCCGTCCCACCAGCGGTTCGCCTCCAGGGTGGCGGGGAAGAACTCGTCCGTGTCCACGGCGGCCTCGTCCAGCGGGAGGAGCCAACCGGCGGCGGCGAACTCGGGAGTCCAGATGACGTCGAGCTGGAGGATGTCGGGATCGTGCGAGCGGGCGTTCAGACGCTGGACGTAGAGCTGGTGCCTCTGGGTGGCGTCGTCCGGCGTCCGCTGGAGGTCTACCCGAATGTCCGGGTTCTCCTCCATGAAGCGCACGATCTGCCGCTGGAGGAGCCGGCCCTCCTCGCCCAGTGCGCTACCGGGGAAGGTGACGACGGTCCGCCCGTCGTCCGGGTCCACGCCGCAGGTGGCGAGGAGGAGGATCGCGGCGAGGGCTCGCGAGAGCACTGAGGGGCAGGGTAGGTCGCGGCGTGCCTGACGGCAACCGTGGTGGGCTGCGGGACCGGTCGATCGACGTATAGGGGGGCTTGACGCTGCCCGAAATAAAACCGAAATTGCCCGACCCGTCCTGAAGAGAGGTTGCCGTGACCCATCCATCCATCCGCGGCCGCGGAGCCGCCCACAACCCACCCAACCGTTTCGACCTGATGAGCATCGAACGGGACGCATGGATCCACGCCGACGACCCGGCGCCCGAGACGCGATTTTACCGCGACGCTTCCCGCTCCATCATCGCGACCAACGACAGTCCGGATGTCGGGTTCGACGCCAGCGTGAATCCCTATCGAGGTTGCGAAACTGGATGCTCCTACTGCTACGCGAGGCCGACGCACGAGTACTTCGGTCTCTCTGCGGGAATCGACTGGGAGACGAAGATCTTCGTGAAGGAGGACGCGCCGGAGCTCCTCCGCCGCCAGCTTTCCTCCCCGAAGTGGGAGCCCAAGGTGCTCGCGATGAGCGGTGTCACCGATCCCTACCAGCCGGTCGAGCGGCGGCTCGAAATCACGCGGCGATGTCTGGAGGTTCTGACGGAGTTCAAGAACCCCGTCGTCATCATCACCAAGAACCACCTGGTCACGCGGGACATCGACCTGCTCCAGCGGCTGGCGGCGCACGACGCCGCGATGGTCAACCTCTCGGTGACCACCCTGAGGCGCAGCCTCCAGCGAGTGATGGAGCCGCGCACCTCGATCCCCGCGAAGCGGCTCGAGGCGATCCGCAGGCTCTCCGGCGCGGGGATCCCGGTCGGTGTCCTGGTGGCGCCGGTGATCCCCGGTCTAACCGACCACGAGCTACCCAGGATCCTCGAGCGCGCGGCCGAGGCGGGCGCCGTGCGCGCGGGCTGGGTCATGCTGCGGTTGCCGTACGCCGTGAAGGACGTGTTCGAGGACTGGCTGGGACGCCACTTCCCCGACCGCAAGGCCAAAGTCCTCAACCGGCTTCTCAGCCTTCGCGGGGGTCGGCTCAACGATCCACGGTTCGGGTCCCGCATGCGGGGCGGCGGTCCGTTCGCCGAACAGGTGCGGCAGGTCTTCGAGGTCTCGTGCCGGAAGCACGGGCTGAACCGGGTGCCGGTGGAGCTGTCGACCGCGGCATTCCAGCGGCCCGCCAGTGGGACGTCGCGGATCGCCGAGGGTCCCCAGCTACCCCTGCTCTGAGGAGCTGCGCGGCCCGACTCCGGCAGGGTCGGCAGCCGGCACGATCTCGGTGGGGGGTTGATCCCCGGAGACCCAGGTCCCATGATCTGCGGGATGAAATTCCTGCCCGCCCAACTCGCCTACATCATGCACCAGCCCCGCCTGCGCCGGAACCTGGGCGCCCTCGCGAAGTACCTGCTTTTCCTCGGCGCCGTCATCGGGCTCTACTCGGCCCTCTTCCACTGGATCATGTGGGAGGTGGAGGGCCAACGGCATTCCTGGATCACGGGCTTCTACTGGACGCTGACGGTCATGAGCACGCTGGGCTTCGGCGACATCACCTTCACCAGCGACCTCGGACGACTGTTCAGCCTAGTGGTCCTGCTGTCGGGGATCGTGCTGCTGCTGATCGTCCTGCCGTTCGCGTTCATCAGCTTCTTCTACGCCCCGTGGCTGGAGGCACGTCTCCGCACCCGGGCGCCGCGCGAGCTCCCCGACGGGCTCGCCGGGCACGTGCTCATGTGCGGGTACGATTCCGTGGCCGCCGGACTGGGTCGTCGGCTCAAGGTGCGGGGGATCCCGTGGTTCATCGTCGAGCCCGACGCCGAGAAAGCCGCCGAGCTCATGGCCGAAGGAGTTCCAGCGGCGACCGGGTCGGTCACCAGCGCCGCCACGTGGCGGGCCATGCGGGCCGGGCGCGCCCGCCTCATCCTGGCCAATCGGGATGATCGGATCGACAGCAACATCGCGCTCGCCATTCGTGAGACCGACGCGACCACCACGATCGTCGCGATCGCCGAGGCCCCCGAGTCCATCGATGTCCTCGAGCTGAGTGGGTGCGACCACGTGCTGGATCTGAAGACACGTCTGGGCGAGCACCTCGCCGCTCGGGTCGACGCGGGCCTCCGGCGCGTCCACGAGGTGGGTGCATTCCGGGACCAACTCATCGCCGAGTTCACCGTGCACGGGACCCCCCTCGCCGGGCGCAGCATCCGGGAATCCGGTCTCCGAGAGGTGACCGGGCTCAACGTGGTGGGCGTCTGGAAGCGCGGCCGCCTCGAGGTGGCGCGGCCCGAGACGATGCTGAGCGACTACAGCGTGCCAGTGGTCGTCGGCACGCCGTCGCAGCTGATCGATCTGGAGAGCCTGCTCGTCATCCACCAGGCCAACTTCGCTCCGGTTGTGGTCGTCGGCGGCGGCAAGGTGGGATGTGCGGTCGCCCGTGCGCTCAAGTCCCATGGAACCGCCGTCCACATGGTGGAGCGTGACGCACGTCTGGAGCGCCGGATCCGGAGCGTGCCCGACCGCCTGGTGATCGGCGATGCCGCAGACCGGGCGATCCTCGCGGAGGTCGGCATCGATCAGGCGCCCTCGGTGGTTCTCACGACCAACGACGACGCCACGAACATCTACCTGAGCGTCTATTGTCGCCGCATCAATCCCGATCTTCGGATCGTGAGCCGCATCACTCATGAGGAGAGCGTGGAGTCGATCTATCGCGCGGGAGCCGATTTCGTCCTCAGCTATGCGACCCTCGGCGTGC
>Ga0299913_10004206_pt1 | contig 12020 bp, 13 predicted proteins | sample RVTome_9_FD_201360 | JGI IMG/M metagenome (GOLD analysis project Ga0299913, IMG submission 201360) | Soil microbial communities from uranium-contaminated site in the Upper Colorado River Basin, Wyoming, United States - RVT155D38 (version 2) ... | reverse complement strand
GCGGCTGCCGCACGCGGCCGGTGCGCTGGTGCTGGCCGAGATCGAGGTGCTGGAACGGCTGACCGCGAAGCCGGAGCGCCCGTACGTCGTGGTGCTCGGCGGCGCCAAGGTCTCCGACAAGCTCGGCGTCATCGACAACCTGCTCGGCACCGTCGACGTCCTGCTCATCGGCGGCGGCATGGTCTTCACGTTCCTGAAGGCTCAGGGGCACGAGGTCGGGAAGAGCCTCCTGGAAGCGGACCAGGTCGAGACGGTCCGCTCCTACCTGAAGCAGGCGGGAGACCAGGGTGTCGAGATCGTGCTGCCGGTCGACATCGTGGCGGCCACGTCACTCGACGACGGCGCCGACCACTCAGTCGTCGCCGCCGACGCGATCGCGGCTGACCGACTCGGTGCCGACATCGGTCCGGCCAGTGCCGAGCTGTTCGCCGCGAAGATCGCCGATGCGCGGACGGTGTTCTGGAACGGCCCGATGGGGGTGTTCGAGAATCCTGCGTTCGCCGCGGGCACCAAGGCGGTCGCGGAGGCACTCACCACGGTGACTGCGTCGGGCGGCCTGACCGTCGTCGGTGGTGGTGACTCCGCAGCGGCCGTCCGTCAGCTCGGCTTCGACGAGACGAAGTTCGGCCACATCTCGACCGGGGGTGGCGCAAGCCTGGAGTTCCTCGAAGGCAAGACCCTGCCCGGCCTGCAAGCACTGGAGGACTAGACCGATGTCCCGCATGCCACTCATGGCCGGCAACTGGAAGATGAACCTGAACCACCTCGAGGCCATCGCGCACGTCCAGAAGCTCGCCTTCTCCCTCAACGACAAGGACCTCGACGCCGTCGAGGTCGCGGTCCTGCCGCCCTTCACCGGCATTCGCTCCGTGCAGACCCTGGTCGACGGAGACAAATACCGCATCCGCTACGGCGCGCAGGACGTCTCCCCGCACGACTCCGGTGCCTACACCGGCGACGTATCCGCGCCGATGCTGGCCAAGCTCGGCTGCACGTACGTCGTGGTGGGGCACTCCGAGCGGCGACAGCACCACGGGGAGGACGACGACCTCGTCAATGCCAAGGTCAAGGCCGCTTTCCGGCACAAGCTGACCCCCATCCTCTGCGTCGGCGAGGACGAGGGCGTCCGATCGGAGGGACGCCATGTCGAGCACGCCACCGGCCAGCTGCGGGCTGCGCTGGCCGACGTCTCGGCGGATGACGCACGGCAGGTGGTGGTCGCCTACGAACCAGTCTGGGCGATCGGTACCGGCGCGGTCGCCAGCCCCGATGATGCGCAGGAGGTCGCCGCTGCCCTCCGCGGCACCCTGGCGGAGCTGCACTCCGCTGACCTCGCCGACGAGGTCCGCATCCTCTACGGCGGTTCGTGCAAGGCAGACAACGTCGTCGGCATCATGGCGTCGCCCGATGTCGACGGTGCCCTCGTCGGGGGTGCCAGCCTGGACCCGGACGAGTTCGTCGCCATCTGCCGCTACCAGCAGCGGGCCGAGACCGACAACGCTGACGGCCCTGACGAGTCCTGACGTACCCTGGACCGCGTTGCGCCCACTTGCCAGGAACCCGTACCGAGAAAGCCGAGTCGCCCTGATGGAGATCGCGTTCCAGATCGTGCTCATCATCACCAGCCTGTTGATGATCTTGCTGGTGCTGCTGCACAAGGGCAAGGGCGGTGGACTCTCAGACCTCTTCGGTGGCGGTGTCTCGTCATCGTTGGGCGGCTCGTCGGTGGTGGAGCGCAACCTGGACCGGATGACGATCGGTGTCGGGATCCTCTGGATCTCCGCAATTGTGGGCCTTGGCCTGTTGCTCAAGACCTGAGCGTTCGCAACACCTAGACTGACCCGGCCGGGTGCACCGCCCGGCGCCCGCCGAGAGAACAGCTGGAGAGACTCCGTGGCCAGTGGGAACGCCATTCGAGGAAGCCGCGTCGGCGCCGGACCGATGGGTGAGGCCGAACGAGGCGACACCGCGCCGCGCTTCCGTCTGTCCTACTGGTGCGCCAACGGCCACGAGACCAAGCCCAGCTTCGCCGAGGACAGCACCGTTCAGGCGCCGGAGAGCTGGGACTGTCCGCGCTGCGGCCTGCCGGCCGGCCAGGACCGTGAGAACCCGCCGACGCCACCGCGCACCGAGCCCTACAAGACCCACCTGGCCTACGTGAAGGAGCGGCGCAGCGACGCCGACGGCGCGGCCATCCTGGAAGAGGCGCTGTCCAAGCTGCGCGGCGCCTAGCCCACTGCTCCGCCGCTCGCCCGCCCAGACGTTGGTCGGCCCTAGGGTGACGGGCATGTCCGGACCTCTCGACGGTGTCGTCGTCGTCGACCTCTCGCGCGCTCTCGCCGGGCCGCACGCCGCGATGATGCTCGGCGACCTGGGTGCCCGGGTCATCAAGGTGGAGAACCCCGACGGTGGCGACGACAGCCGCGGTTGGGGGCCGCCGTTCGTCGGCCCGTCGGACGCGCAGGAGTCGACGTACTTCTTCTCCTGCAACCGCAACAAGGAGTCGGTCACCGCGGACCTCAAGTCTGCCGAGGGCAAGGACCTGCTCACCCGCCTGGTGAGTCGGGCGGACGTGCTCATCGAGAACTTCCGCACCGGCGTCCTGGACCGGCTCGGGTTTCCGGTGGAGCGCCTCCACGAGCTGAACCCGCGACTTGTCGTGCTGTCCATCTCCGGCTTCGGGCACGACGGTCCCGAGGGTGGCCGCGCCGGCTACGACCAGATCGCGCAGGGCGAGGCGGGCCTGATGTCGCTGACCGGAACCGGGCCGGACGACCCGATGCGCGTCGGGGTGCCGATCGGCGACCTGCTCGCCGGCATGTACGGCGCCTACGGGGTGGTCGCCGCACTGCACGAGCGCAACGCAACCGGCCGCGGTCAGGTCGTGCGCACCTCGCTGCTCGCCGCCATCGTCGGCGTGCACGCCTTCCAGGGCACGCGCTACACCGTGACCGGCGAGGTCCCCTACGGCCAGGGCAACCACCACCCCTCGATCTGCCCCTACGGGCTGTTCCGCTGCGCCGACGGTCTCGTGCAGATCGCCGTCGGGAGTGAGGGCCTCTGGCGACGCCTTGCGCCCGCCTTCGACCTGCCGGTCGACGCGTCCGGGTTCGCATCCAACGCGGAGCGGGTGCGCAACCGGGACGCGGTCATCGACGCGGTCAACGCCGCGTTCGCCGACCAGTCGCTGGCCGACCTGCTGCCGCGCCTCGACGATCTGGGCATCCCTGCCGGCGAGGTGCGCACGCTGGACCGCGTGTACGAGTGGGAGCAGACCCGCTCGCAGGGTCTCCTCGTCGATGTCGACCACGCCACGGTCGGGACGATCACCCTGCCCGGCCCGCCGCTGCGCTTCGACGGCCGCGACGGCGACTCGTCCAAGACCCAGCACACCGCCCCGCCGACCCTCGGTCAGCACGACGGGGCGGTCCGCCGGTGGCTCGACGAGCTCGACGCCGCCGAGCCGTCGGGTGACTAGCCCGGCAGCCCTCGAACTCATCGAGGCCGTGCTCGACCCGGACAGCTGGGTGCGCTGGGACGAGCCACTGCTCGACGAGCCGGCCGACCCGTCGTACGCCGCCGCCCTGGCCCGCGCCCGCGAGAGCACCGGACTGGACGAGTCGGTCGTGACCGGTGAGGGACGCATCCACGGCCGGAGGGTCGCGGTCGTCGCATGCGAGTTCGGCTTCCTCGCCGGCTCGATCGGCGTGCACGCGGCCGAGCGACTGGTGCGGGCCGTCGAGCGGGCCACCGACGAGCGGCTGCCGCTGCTCGCCTCACCGACGTCGGGCGGGACGCGGATGCAGGAAGGGACGGTCGCCTTCCTGCAGATGGTCAAGATCAGCGCGGCCTTCGGGCGGCACAAGGCGGCCGGCAACCCCTACCTGGTCTACCTGCGCAACCCCACCACCGGCGGGGTGCTGGCGTCGTGGGGGTCGCTCGGGCACGTCACGGTCGCTGAGCCAGGGGCACTGATCGGCTTCCTCGGCCCGCGGGTCTACCAGGCGCTGTACGGCGAGTCCTTCCCGGCCGGGGTGCAGACCGCGGAGAACCTCTACGAGCACGGCCTGGTCGACGCGGTCGTGCCCCCCGAGCAGATCGCCGATCTCTGCCACCGGGCACTGAACGTGCTGGCAGCGCCGCGGGAGGGCTCGCCGGACGTGGCTGAGGTGCCGATCGAGGAGCTGCCGGACATCCCGGCCTGGGAGTCGATCACCCGCTCCCGCAAGCCCGACCGGCCCGGTGTGCGGCAGTTGCTGCGGCACGCAGCGCACGACGTCGTACCGCTGCACGGCACCGGCGCAGGCGAGAGCGAGCCGGGGTTGATCCTCGCTCTGGCGCGCTTCGGCGGGGCACCGTGCGTCGTGCTCGGGCAGGACCGCAAGCGACAGACGATGGGCAAGCCGCTCGGGCCGGCCGGACTGCGCGAGGCCCGGCGCGGCATGAAGCTCGCCGACGAGCTCAAGCTGCCGCTCGTCACCGTGATCGACACGGCTGGGGCGGCCCTGTCCAAAGGGGCGGAGGAGGGCGGCCTCGCTTGGGAGATCGCGCGGTCGCTTGCCGACCTGGTCCTGCTGGACGCGCCGACGGTCTGCCTGATGCTCGGTGAGGGAGCCGGCGGGGGAGCCCTCGCGCTGCTGCCGGCCGACCGGGTGATCTGCGCGCAGCACGCCTGGCTCTCGCCGCTGCCGCCGGAGGGGGCGTCGGCCATCCTGTACCGGACCACCGCGCGGGCGCCCGAGATGGCAGCGGCTCAGGGGGTGCGCTCGCTCGACCTGCTGCGTGCCGGCATCGTCGACCGGGTGGTCGCCGAGCACCCCGACGCGGCCGACGAGCCCGAGGCCTACCTCGAGCGGGTCGCCCAGGTGCTGGAGTTCGAGCTCACCACGCTGCTGCGCCGCGACCCGGTGACCCGCCTCGCCGCCCGGCTGCACCGCTACCGCTCCCTCGGCCAGTGACCCCGCCCGTTGTCGCGACCAGGTCGTACGCCGACGACGGGTGCGGACGTCCGGCTGTGTCGCGACCTCGGGTCGTCCGGCGGGTCGGGCACCCCTAGAGTCGCCGCATGCGTGCGCTGATCGCTCTCGGTGGGAACGCCATGACCGGTCCCGACGGCAGCGCCACCCCTGAAGACCAGGACCGCGCCGTCGCCGCGGCGATGGAGCATGTCGCCGATCTCATCGCGTCCGGTCTGGACGTGGTGCTGACCCACGGCAATGGTCCCCAGGTGGGAAACCTGCTGGTCAAGAACGAGCTCGCCGCGCACGTGGTGCCCCCCGTCCCGCTGGACTGGTGCGGCGCGCAGACGCAGGGAACGATCGGGCTGCTCATCATGGACTCCCTCGACCAGAAGCTCGCTGCGCGCGGAATCGACAAGCCGGTGGCCGCCCTCATTACCCGCACGCTGGTCGACGGCGACGACCCCGGCTTCACCAAGCCCACCAAGCCGATCGGACGCTATCTGCCCGAGGCCGAAGCCCGGGTGCTCATGGAGCACGGCCAGACGTGGGAAGGCCGGGGGGACAAGGGCTGGCGCCGCGTGGTCGCCTCACCCGAGCCGCTGGAGATCCTCGATGCACCGGCGATCGAGCTCTTGTCCGACACCGGGTACGTCGTGGTGGGAGCCGGCGGCGGTGGCATTCCCGTCGTACGCGATCCCGACGGCACCCTGCGCGGCGTGGAGGCGGTCATCGACAAGGACCTCGCGGCCGCGCTGCTCGCCCGGGCCGTCGGTGCCGACGTCCTCGTCATCGCCACCGACGTCGACAACGCGGTGCTCTCCTACGGCACCCCGGATGCGCGCCCGCTCGAACGGGTCACGCCGGCCCAGATGCGGGAGTACGCCGCGGCTGGTCACTTCGCGAGCGGCAGCATGGGCCCTAAGGTCGAGGCGGCCGTGCGGTTCGTCGAAGCCGGCGGGACCCGGTCCGCCATCACCTCGTTGCAGCGCATTCCCGAAGCAGTGCACGGCTCGGCCGGCACCATCGTTGAGGTCCAACAATCCGACTGAGGAGCACCAGATGCCAGAGCCCATCGAGGTACACAAGGTCGCGATCGAGAGTGTCTCCGACGCCTCGGGCCTCGCACAGCTCATCGACAAGGGCACCATCGAGGCAGACCGGGTCATCGCCGTCATCGGCAAGACCGAGGGCAACGGCGGCGTCAACGACTACACCCGGATCATCGCCGACCGCGCGTTCCGCGAGGTGCTCGAGACCAAGGGCACCCGCTCGATGGACGAGATCAAGCAGATCCCGATCGTGTGGTCCGGTGGGACCGACGGGGTCATCTCCCCGCACGCGACGATCTTCGCCACGACCGACGCGGCCAGCGCGCCGCAGACCGACGAGCCGCGCCTGTCCGTCGGCTACGCGATGAGTGAGCAGATCATGCCCGAAGACATCGGTCGGGTGCCGATGGTCGAGAAGGTCGCTGCCGGAGTGAAGATCGCCATGGAACGCGCCGGCATCACCGACCCTGCCGACGTCCACTACGTGCAGACGAAGACGCCCCTGCTGACATTGGAGACCATCACCGACGCGAAGAGCCGCGGCAAGGAGGTGTGGACCGAGGACACGCTGAAGTCCATGGACGTCTCCAACTCGACCACCGCACTCGGCATCGCTGTTGCCCTCGGCGAGATCGAGATGCCGCGCGAAGAGCAGATCCACAAGGACCTGTCGCTGTTCTCGGCCGTCGCGTCCTGCTCGTCCGGCGTGGAGCTCGACCAGGCGCAGATCGTGGTGCTGGGCAACGTGCGCGGCATCGGCGGTCGATTCCAGATCGGGCACAGCGTGATGAAGGACGCCCTCGACGCGGACGGGGTCTGGGACGCGATCCGCAACGCCGGCCTCGAACTGCCTGATCGACCGCACCCGAGCGACCTCGCGGGGCGAGTCGTCAACATCTTCTGCAAGTGCGAGGCCGACCCGAGCGGCCGCGTGCGTGGCCGGCGCAACATCATGCTGGACGACTCCGACGTCCACTGGCACCGCCAGATCAAGTCCTGTGTCGGCGGTGTCGTGTCGTCGGTGACCGGTGACCCCGCGGTGTTCGTCTCGGTTGCTGCCGTGCACCAGGGACCGTCCGGTGGCGGCCCGGTCATCGCGATCGTCGACCAGGGGGAGTAGCGAGCAGCTGCAGCACCGTCGCGTCGCTCACCTGGTCGAAGACGGCGAACCAGCGGCCGACGGCCCCGAAGTGGGCCGGTCGCTCGAGCACGACGAACTCGTCCGCGTCCCCGGCCAGGTCGCGCAGCGACGCGGCCGCCCCCACCGGTGCAGCGAGGAGCAGCCGGTCGGGACCGTGGACGCGCAGCGCGTGCAGGGCCGCCCGGGCGGTCACCCCGGTCGCGATGCCGTCGTCGACGAGGACGACCGTCCGTCCGGTGAGCGCGGGGAAGGGTCGGCTGCCGCGGTAGAGCCGCACCCTCCGGGCGAGCTCGGCCCGCTCCGCCTCGACGACGGCGGTCAGGTCGCCGGCCTGCAGCCCGAGCCGTGCCATCGCCGCCCGGTCGTAGACCGGGTCGCCGCCCTCGGCCAGTGCACCGAGGCCGTACTCCGGCTGGCGAGGGTGACCGATCTTGCGCGCGACGAAGACCTCGGCCACGCTCCCGAGCGCTGCCGCGGCGTGCGCCGCCACCACCACACCGCCGCGCGGCAGCCCGAGGACGACCGGGTCGGCGAGTCCCAGCCCGGCCAGGTGGGCGCCGAGGAGGCGCCCGGCCTCCGCCCGGTCGGCGAACACGCGTTCGGCCATGACGTCAGCATTCCCCGTTACGCTCGCGCGGTGTCGACCAGGCGCATCCCGGCTTCGGCGTTCCGCGACGACGACGGCCGGGCGGACGCGCGGCTCACCGCCGCCCTCACGGGCTTCTCCGCGGACGCCGGCCGGCGACCCGAGGTGCTGGCCGCCCTCCACGTCGCGCGGGTGCTGGCTCCCGTGGTCGCGGTGCCTGGAGAGGTGGAGACCGGGTTCGCGGGACTCCGGGTCGACAAGACCTCCGACATCGCGGTGCCGCTGCTGGGAGGGACCGACGGGCGCCAGGCCCTGCCGGTCTTCACCAGTCTCGACAGCCTGGCGCGGTGGGACGCGACGGCGCGGCCGGTGCCCGTTGCCGGCCCGCGCGCGGCCGAGGTCGCCGCGGCCGAGGGGGCGGGGGTGCTCGTTCTCGACCCGGCTGGTCCCATCACCTGTGCGCTGGAGGCGGCCGAGCTTCGCGCGCTCGTCGCGGGCCGGGGAATCACACCGGCGTACGACGACGAGGAGCTGGCCACCGAGGTGGCAGCGCTGCTGCAGCGCGAACCTTCCGTGACCGCGGCCTGGTTGCTCCCGGCGGTGGGCGTGGACGGGCGGCTCGTCGTGCGCCTGGCGCCCGGCGACGGCTCGGTCGAGGGCTCGGACGCCCTCAGGCGAGTCGCCGAGCGGCTCGGCGACCTGCCCAGCTGGGCCGCCCACGCCGTACGTGGACTCGACATCGCGTCGCTGCCGTCCGGCGCCACACCGGATCGTCCCCCGCTGTTCCACCGATTCGACCACGCTGGGTAGGTACCGCTCTGCCCGAACAGGCAGGCCAGCCTGTCCAGGCGGGTCCCCGCATACCCAGCGTGGTCGAACCCGGGGGGCCAGAGCGAGGAGCGGGGTGGGCGGGATTGCGGTGATCGGGTGATCCGCTGGTAGTTTGGGTGTCGACCCGTCCCGGTCGTGAGTTCCGGCCCGCGCCCGAGACGTGCAAGTGGAGGCCTCTCTCCCACCCGCATCGGCCGCAGCGCGTTTCCCGTGGCCGTCGGGTCCCGGTCCGGATGGTCCGCCTCGGCGGTCCGTCCCTGCGTGGGCGAACCTGCACCACGCCTGGGTCAGCAGGCTTCCGCGAGCGTCGGTGCGGAAGCCCTTTTCGTGCCCGCGGTCACCGCAAGCTCGTCCCGAGCACGTCTAGGAGGCCCCATCAGCACCGAGCCCAGGATCAACGACAGGATCCGCGTCAACGAGGTGCGGCTTGTCGGTCCCAACGGCGAACAGGTCGGCATCGTCGCGATCGGTGACGCGCTGCGCCTGGCCCAGGAGTCCGATCTCGACCTGGTCGAGGTCGCCCCGATGGCCCGCCCGCCGGTCTGCAAGCTCATGGACTACGGCAAGTTCAAGTACGAGTCGGCGATGAAAGCCCGTGAGGCGCGCAAGAACCAGGCGCACACGATCATCAAGGAGATGAAGCTCCGGCCGAAGATCGACCCGCATGACTACGCGACCAAGAAGGGTCACGTCGTGCGGTTCCTGAAGCAGGGCGACAAGGTCAAGATCACCATCATGTTCCGCGGCCGCGAGCAGTCCCGGCCCGAGCTCGGCTTCCGGCTCCTGCAGCGGTTGGCCAACGACGTCCAGGAGCTCGGGTTCGTCGAGTCGGCACCCAAGCAGGACGGGCGCAACATGATCATGGTGCTCGGACCGCACAAGAAGAAGGCAGAGGCCCGCGCCGAACGCGCGGCCGACCGAGACAGGGAAGCCGACCGGGAGCGTGAGGCAGCCACCGCCGTGCAGGCGGAGACAGCTGAGCAGCCGGCCACCCCGGTCGAGGCCTGACCACACCAGCACGACGAGCACCACCCAACGACTTCCGCCCTGGCTCCGCCGGGGCAGGTAAGACCAGGACGACGAGGAGAGACGGCGACATGCCGAAGAACAAGACGCACAGCGGCACCAAGAAGCGCTTCCGCCTGACCGGCTCCGGGAAGGTCATGCGCGAGCAGGCCAACCGCCGCCACCTCTTCGAGGGCAAGCCCTCGACCCGCACCCGACGCCTCGCAATGGACGTCGAGACCTCGAGTGCGGACATCAAGAAGGTCAAGCGCCTGCTCGGCAAGTAGCCGTCCGTCCCCAGCAAGGAGTTCACACGTGGCACGCGTCAAGCGGGCGGTCAACGCCCACAAGAAGCGCCGAGTCGTCCTCGAGAGGGCGAGCGGCTACCGCGGTCAGCGGTCCCGGCTGTACCGCAAGGCCAAGGAGCAGATGCTCCACTCGATGACCTACGCCTACCGCGACCGGAAGAAGCGCAAGGGCGACTTCCGTCAGCTGTGGATCCAGCGGATCAACGCAGCAGCACGCGCGAACGGCATGACCTACAACAGGTTCATCCAGGGCATCAAGGCTGCCGGCATCGAGATCGACCGCAAGGTCCTCGCCGACATGGCGGTCAACGACCCGGCGGCCTTCGCGGCCATCGTCGAGGTCGCCAAGGCGGCCGTCCCGGCGGCGAACACACCCGCCGCCTGATCCCCGGCCCCTTGTCAGACTCCGCAGACCCTCAGGGGGCTGCGGAGTCTGACGTCTGGGCTCCGACACCGTGATCCGTTCTGAGCTGACCTCCGTGCGCGCCGCGCGGGTCCAGGCCGTGCGGCGGCTCACCAAGCGCACATTCCGGGCTCGGGAGCGGCGATTCCTCGCCGAGGGTCCGCAGGCGGTGCGTGAGGCCCTGCGGTCGTCCGGCGGAGCGCTCGAGGTCTACGCCACCAGGGAGGCGGCTGATCGCCACGGCGACCTCCTCGTCGCCGCCGAGTCAGCCGGCATCGAGGTCCAGCTCGTCAACGGCGACGTCATGGCGGCGATGTGCCAGACGGTCACGCCGCAGGGCGTGGTCGCAGTCTGCCCCTTCCTCGACGTCCCTCTGGACCAGGTCCTCGCCAGTACGCCGCGCCTCGTGGCCGTCCTCGCCGACACCCGCGACCCAGGCAACGCCGGCACCGTCGTGCGCACCGCCGACGCAGCCGGAGCCGATGCCGTCGTACTCGCCGGCGCGAGCGTGGATCCGTACAACGGAAAATGTGTTCGCGCCTCGGCCGGAAGCATCTTCCACATCCCCCTGGTCGTTGACGTCCCGGTGGAGGGCACGCTGGCGGCGCTCCGCACCGCAGGGCTGCGCGTGGTGGCCGCGGATGGCGACGGCACCGACGACCTGGACCGAGCCGGCGACGACGGCCGGCTGGACGGGCCGACCGCCTGGGTCTTCGGCAACGAGGCATGGGGGCTGCCGGAGGCCACCCGCGCGCTGGCGGACGACGTCCTGCGGGTCCCGATCCACGGTCGCGCCGAGAGCCTCAACCTGGCAACGGCAGCGGCCGTCTGTCTCTACGCGTCAGCGCGGGCGCAGCGGCGGGCGTGATCCACACCGGGACGCCTTCCCTCGGTAGGCTCCGAGGATGGCCAGGGGGACGGCGGGGCTGATCGCCGCGGACGACCTGCCGGACGGACTCGTCGTGGCAGACGGCGATGGTCGGGTGGTGGTCTTCAACCGCGCCGCCGCCCGGGTGACCGGTGTCGACCCCGACTCGGCAATCGGCAAGGAGCTCGAGGACGCCCTGCCACTCGAAGGTCTCGACGGTCGGGCCTGGTGGCCGCACGCCGCCCCCTACACCGGGCTACGGACCACGACCGGCCACCCCGAGCGCAACCTGCTGCTGCCCGGCGGGACCGAGATCCTGGTCACCTCGCGGTACCTGCGCGACGAGCCGAACGGCCCGGTGTCGCGGGTGGTCGTGGCGCTGCGGGACACGCGCCACCGCGCCCGCGAGGAGCTCAGCCGGGCCGAGCTCGTGTCCACGGTCGCCCATGAGCTGCGGTCTCCGCTCACCAGCGTCAAGGGGTTCACGGCCACGTTGCTCGCCAAGTGGGACCGGTTCAACGACGACCAGAAGCGGCTCATGCTCGAGACGGTGCAGGCCGACGCCGATCGGGTCACCCGCCTGATCAGTGAGCTGCTCGACATCGCCCGGATCGACTCCGGCCGGTTGACGGTGCGCCGCCAGGTGGTCGACATCGGTCGCACCGTGCAGCGCCACGTCGACGGCATGGTCGCCTCGGGCGAGGCGGCCGACCGGTTCACGGTCAGGGTGCACGACGGGCTGCCGGACATGTGGGTCGACGCCGACAAGCTGGACCAGGTGCTCGCCAACCTGCTCGAAAACGCCGTGCGCCACGGCGAGGGACACGTCACGATCGTCGTCGAACCGGCCGGCGACGGAGCAGGGGTG
>Ga0299913_10004205_pt1 | contig 12024 bp, 7 predicted proteins | sample RVTome_9_FD_201360 | JGI IMG/M metagenome (GOLD analysis project Ga0299913, IMG submission 201360) | Soil microbial communities from uranium-contaminated site in the Upper Colorado River Basin, Wyoming, United States - RVT155D38 (version 2) ... | reverse complement strand
TGGCCAGCGTCTGCGCGAGGTAGGTCTTGCCGCATCCGGTGGGCCCGAGCATGAGGATGTTCGACTTGGCGAGCTCGACGTCCTCGTCGCGGCCCTTGTCGCCGACCTGGATCCGCTTGTAGTGGTTGTAGACGGCAACAGACAGGGTGCGCTTGGCGTCGTCCTGCCCGATCACGTACTGGTCGAGGAACTCGTGGATCTCGGCGGGCTTGGGCAGCTCGTCGAGCTTGACGTCACCGGCCTCGGCCAGCTCTTCCTCGATGATCTCGTTGCACAGATCTATGCACTCGTCGCAGATGTACACGCCGGGGCCGGCGATGAGCTTTTTGACCTGCTTCTGACTCTTCCCGCAGAAAGAGCACTTCAGCAGATCACCGCCGTCACCGATGCGTGCCATGCTGAATCCCTGGTCCCCTCCGGCTCGCCCGGTTGGCGCGCCTGGTGTTGACGGTACCTGCCCGACCCCGGCAAGTGGGAGGCTTAGTGTGCCCCTCGCGTGCCCGGTTGCTGGGTAAACGACAGGTTTACCCGGCGTGTCGGATGCCACCCAACGTCAGCCCTTGACCGCGGACAGCTTCCGGCTGGGAATGATGTCGTCGATGAACCCGTACTCCTTTGCCTCGTCCGCGGTAAGGATCTTGTCCCGCTCGATGTCGGCTCGAACCTGTTCCTGACTCTGCCCGGTGTGGCGTGACAGCGTCGTCTCAAGAAGCGAACGCATCCGGGAGATCTCGTTGGCCTGGATCTCCAGGTCCGACACCTGGCCGTAGAAACCCTCGGTGGCCGGCTGGTGCACCAGCACCCTGGTGTTCGGCAGCGCGAAGCGCTTGCCACGGGTGCCGGCGGCGAGCAGCACGGCCGCGGCCGAGGCGGCCTGGCCGAGGCAGAACGTGGAGATGTCGGGCCGCACGTACTGCATGGTGTCGTAGATCGCCATGAGCGAGGTGAACGAACCGCCGGGCGAGTTGATGTACATGATGATGTCGCGGTCCGGGTCGGTGCCCTCGAGGCAGATCAGCTGCGCCATCACGTCGTTGGCCGACGCGTCGTCGATCTGCACGCCGAGGAAGATGATCCGCTCCTCGAACAGCTTGTTGTACGGGTTGGACTCCTTGATCCCGTAGCTCGTGCGCTCGATGAAGGACGGCAGCACGTAACGGGACTGCGCCGGCGTGTAGGCGGCCGACGGAACATGAAGCTGGCTCACTCTTGCTCCTCGATTACTTGGTGTCCGTCAGCGCCCGCCGGCTGACCCGCCCGGCACCTGGCGCACGCGGCTGATGACCTGGTCGACGAAGCCGTACTCCAAGGCCTCCGGAGCGGTGAACCAGCGGTCCCGGTCGGAGTCGGTGACGATCTTCTCCAGCGGCTGGCCGGTGTGCTCGGCGATCAGCTCGGCCATCTCCTGCTTGTGCTTGCGGAAGAGCTGGGCCTGGATCGCGATGTCCGACTCGGTGCCGCCGACGCCCGCCGACGGCTGGTGCATCATGATCCGCGCGTGCGGCAGCGCGTAGCGCTTGCCGGGCGTGCCGGCCGACAGCAGGAACTGCCCCATCGACGCGGCGAGCCCCATCACGATCGTGGAGACGTCGCAGTCGACGTACTGCATGGTGTCGTAGATCGCCATACCGGCCGTCACCGAGCCGCCCGGCGAGTTGATGTACAGCATGATGTCTTTCTCGGAGTTCTCGGCCGAGAGCAGCAGCAGCTGGGCGCAGATCTGATTGGCGATCGCGTCGTCCACCTGCTGGCCTAGAACGATGATCCGCTCCCAGAGCAACCGGTCGTAGACCGAGTCGCTCAGGCTCATGCCCTGGCCGGGCGACCGCATGAGCGGCCCCGGAACGTGAGTTGTCACGTCTGCCTGCCTTCTCCTTGTCCGGCGTGGATCTGCTGTCACCGACCCTAACGAAGCTGTGCGCCGGACAAGTCCCGACGTGACAGGGTTTCACTCAGAGCGTGACGCGCTTTGGCAACGTCGCGGTCGGCGGGCCCGGTCGGCGGGCCTAGTCGGCGGGTGACTTCGCCGGCTCCGGCCCGCCGCTGTCCGCGTCGGTGTCCTCGGCGGTTTCTCCCTCCACCGGCCGGGGGGCCGCCGGCGCGTCGGTCGCCGTCTCGGCCTGCTGCGGGGTCAGCGGCCCGAACAGCTTCTCGACGTCGATCTCGGCGCCGGCGGAGTCGGCGACCTTCGCGCCGCGCAGCACCGAGGCGATCGCCTTGCCGCGGCGAACCTCGGCGAAGATCGCGCCGAGCTGGCCGGCCTCCTGGGCGCGCCGCAGGTACTCGTCGGGGCTGACCCCGTAGCGCTGCGCCTGGTAGACGATCCGCTCGGTGAGCTCGGCCTCGCTGACCTGGATGTTCTCCGAGTCGGCGATGGCGTCCAGCACGAGCTGCGCCTTGACCGCCTGCTCCGCGCCGCTGCGCACCTCGGCGTCGAACTGCTCGGCGGTCTGGCCCTGCGACTCCAGCCACTCGGACAGCCGGGTGTCGTCGTGGTCGAAGGCGTGCACGGCGTCGTGCTTGCGCACCTCGACCTCGGAGTCGACGACCGCCTGCGGCAGCGGCACCTCGGTCGCGGCCAGCAGCGCCTCAAGCACGCGGTCGCGGGCCTGCACGCCCTGCTGCATGCCCTTCACCCTGGACAGCCGCTCGCGCAGGTCGCCGCGCAACTCGTCGAGCGTGTCGAACTCGCTCGCCAGCTGCGCGAAGTCGTCGTCGGCCGGCGGCAGCTCGCGCTCCTTGACGGCGGTGACCACCACGGTGACCTGCGCCTGCTGGCCGGCGTGCTCGCCGGCCACGAGCGTGGTGTCGAAGGTCTTGGTGTCGCCCTCGTCGGCCCCGATCAGCGCCTCGTCGATGCCCTCGACGAGCTCGCCGGAGCCGACCTCGTAGGACAGCCCGGTGGTGCTGGCCTCCGGCACATCCTGGCCGTCGACGGTCGCGGACAGGTCGATGACCACGAAGTCGCCCTCGGCGACCGGGCGGTCGACGCCCTTCAGCGTGCCGAAGCGGGCCCGCAGCCCTTCGAGCTGCTCGGCCACCTCGTCGTCGTCGACCTCCACGTCGTCCACGGTGACCGACAGCGAGTCGTATGCCGGGATGTCGATCTGCGGGCGGACGTCGACCTCGGCCGAGAAGGCCAGCAGCTCGCCGTCCTCGATCTTGGTGACCTCGATGTCCGGCCGGCCGATCGGGCGCACCTCGCCGGAGCTGATGGCCTCGGCGTACTTGGCCGGGATGGCCTCCTGCACCACCTCGTCCAGCACGGCGCCGCGGCCGAGGCGGGACTCCAGGATCCTGGCCGGCGCCTTCCCCGGCCGGAAGCCGGGGATGCGGACCATCTTGGCCAGCTTGCTGTACGCGCGGTCGAAGTTCGGCTTGAGCTCGTCGAACGGCACCTCGACGTTGATCCGGACTCGCGTCGGGCTGAGCTGCTCGACGGTGCTCTTCACGTTGGACTCCTCAGGCGACCTGCCCCGCCCCCCGGCGGGAGAGGGAGTTACAGACCGGCCGAGTCTACGAGGTCGGCACCGGTGCCCCTGCCACCCGCCCGACCGGCAGCTCGGTGCCGGCCGGTTGGGTGGCGAGGTCGCCCGGCCCACCGATGCGCGCGAGCACGTCGGGCACGCGCATGGCACCGCCGCGAGCAAGGGCCGCGGTGCGCTCGTCAGCCGGCAGCACGCGGCGCAGCGCGGCCTGGGTACGCGCCCAGTCGGCCCGCTCCTGGGCCGGCACCGGCACGCCAAGTGACTCGCGCAGCGCGGAGGCGAGCCCGGCCAGCTCGGCCGCCATGATCGCGTCACCGGTGGCCAGGACGGCGGCCGCCAGCGCCTCCAGCACGCTCGCCTGGCGCCACCGGTCGCCGATCGCGTAGTGCGCGTCGAGGCTCGCCCGCAGCACCGCGATGGCCCGCCGCGGGCGGCCCTCGCGAAGCGCCACCAGGCCGATCACGTTGAGCGCGTAGGCGATGCCCTCCTTCATGTCGAGCTCGATGAACCTGGCCAGGCCGGCCGCGGCCATCCGGCCCGCCCGGCCGAGCTCGCCGCGATACAGGGCGGCGGCGGCGAGGCACGTCCTGGTGCAGGCCACGTTCATCGGGTCGCCGGAGCGCTGGTAGCGGTTCAGCGCGTCGGACAGCACCCGCTCGGCGCGGTCCAGGTCGCCGGCGAGCCAGCAGGTGACGCCGATCTGCTGGAGCAGGTCGGCGTCCGGGGAGCCGCCACGACCGGCCGTGGTCGCGGCCTCGTCGAGCGCGGCGAGTGCCCGCCCGTAGTGCCCGCGCTCCCTGGCGACCGAGGCCAGCAGCCGCAGGGTGCTCGCGGCACCGGCATCGTCGCCGCAACGCCGCTGCACCGCGAGCGCCTGCTCGGCCCTCACTTCGGCGTGCCGGTAGTCGCACAGCAGCAGCGCGAACTTGGCCGCAGCCGCCCTCGCCCGGCCGAGTGTCTCCGGACGGCACGCCGCCCCACCGGCCAGTGCCTGCTCCAGCCACTGGCGGCCCTCCCGGTAGCGACCGCGCAGCTGGCAGTACCCGGCGAGGGCGACGGCCAGCCGCAGCTGCGCGGCGGGGTCCGACCCGTCGCGGGCGAACCAGGCGAGCGCGGCCCGCAGGTTCTCGTGCTCGGCGGCGAGCCGGTCCAGCCAGGCGCCCAGCTCGGCGTGGCGCAGCCGCTGGTCCGCCCGTTCGGCGATGGCCAGGAAGTGGCCGGCATGCCGGCGCCTGGCGTCCCGCTCCTCGTCCGGGTGCTCCGCGAGCCGCGCGGCGGCCCACCGGCCGATGGTCTCGAGCAGCCGGTAGCGGGCCCCGGCCGGGTGCCGCTCCATGACGACGAGGGACTTGCCGACGAGGTCGGCCAGCAGGTCCACGGTGGCCAGGCCCGCCCGGTCCGGCCAGATCGCTTCGGCCGCGTCCAGCGCGAAGCCGCCGGCGAACACGGCCAGCCGGCGCAGCCGCGACCGGGACGCGGCGTCGAGCAGGTCGTAGCTCCACGCGATGGTGGTGTCCAGCGCGCGGTGGTGCGGCCGGCCAGGATGCCGGTGGGCGTGCAGCAGCGCCGGGTCGTGCAGCCGCTCGGCGATCTCGGCGACGGTCAGCACCGAGGTCCTGGCCGCGGCCAGCTCGATGGCCAGCGGCAGCCCGTCCAGCCTTGCGCACAGCGCGGCGAGGGCCGGCGCGTCGGCGTCGGTCAGCCCGCGGACGGTGGCCACGCTGGCCCGGTCGACGAACAGCCGCACGGCGTCGTAGCGTCGGACGGCGGCCAAGGCGCCGCCCGGCCCCGGCACCGCAACTGGCAGCACAGCAACCGGCGACCCGGCCACCGGCGGCACGGCAACCGGCGACGGCGCGGCGAACGACGACGCGGCGAGGGGCGGCACGGCCAGCGGCGGCACCGGCCAGGCCACCTCGCCGAGCACGCCGAGCGTCTCGCGGCTGGTGGCCAGCACGCGCAGCAGCGGGCAGGAGCGCAGCAGCGCCGCGGCCAGGTGCGCGCCCGACCGCACGACGTGTTCGCAGTTGTCGAGCACGAGCAGGCACCGCTGCGGTCGTAGGTGCTCGGTGAGCGCCGCGAGCACCCCGCCGGCCGGATCGGCGGGCAGCCCGAGCACCGCGGCGACCGCGCCGGGGACCAGGTCGGGGTCGGCCAGCGGCGTGAGGTCGACGAAGCACACGGGGTCCTGCTGCCGGCCGGCGATCTCGATCGCGAGCCTGGTCTTGCCGCAGCCACCGATGCCGGTCAGGGTGACCAGCCGCCGGTCGGTCAGCAGCGCGCCCAGCTCGGCGATCTCGGCCCGCCGGCCGATCAGGTTGGTCAGCGGCGCTGGCACCGACCCCGCGCCCGCCGGGTCGTCGTTGGTCGACGTCCTCGGCTCCGGAACCAGCACGACCGCGCCCGACATCCCGGCGGCCCGCCCGCCAACGGCCGGCGACCCAGCGGCCGGCACTCCGGCGGCCCGCGGCCCGGCGGCCGGCACCCCGGGCTCGGCCGACCCGGCGAGGATCGCCGCCTCCAGCCGCCGCAGCTCGACGCCCGGTTCGACGCCGATCTCCGCGACGAGCCTGGAGCGGGCGCGGCGGTATGCCTGCAGCGCGTCACCCTGCCGCCCGGCGCGGTACAGCGAGCGCATCAGCAGCTCCCACAGCCGTTCCCGCAGCGGGTACCGGGCCACCAGCGCCTCGAGTTGCGGCACGACGGCGGCGTGCCGGCCCATGGCGAGCTCGGCGGCCAACAGGTCCTCGTTCGCGCACAGCCGCACCTCGTGCAGCCGCGTCACCTCGGCGCGGATCCACTCCCCGCCAGGGCACCCGGCGAGCGCGTCGCCGCGCCAGAGCGCGAGTGCCGCGCGCAGGCCGACCGCGGCACGCTCGGCGGCCGGCTCGGCGCGCGCCATGTCGACCAGTTCCTGGAACCGGTGGGCGTCGACGCATTCGGCGGGCGCGGCCAGGGCGTATCCGGGTGGGCGGGTCGCGACCAGCTCGCCGATGCCGGCACCGGCCAGGCGCTTGCGCAGGTACGAGACATGGGCACGCAGGGTGTTGCCCGCGCAGGGCGGCGGGTCCGCGTCCCACACGCCGTCGACGAGGTTGTCGCGCGACACCGCGTCGGGAGCGCGCAACGCCAGCGCACCGAGCAGCGTCCGCGGCCGCGGACCGCCGAGCGGCACCACCCGGCCGTCGTCGAGCACCTCGACCGGACCGAGCAACCGGATACGGACCCCCGATACCGCACCGCCACGAGTCGAAACGACCCTCATCGCCCCCACCTTCGCGCTCAGGAGAGTGCGGCGGCTGAGTGGCCGATGATACGCAGGCGGTGCCCGGCTGGACACTGTCAGTTCGACGGCGACTCGCATCCGTATCGACGTTTCGGGGCCGCGAAAGGGTCGATACGGATGCGAGTCGCCGAACGGGGCGGCGGCTAGACCGGGATCATCCCCATGAACAGCAGCAGGTTCGGCGAGCCGAGGCCGGGGTTGACCACGACACCGGGGGTGGCGTTGTCGACCAGGGCCTTGGCCACCGCGTCGGCGTTGTCGGCGGGGAACTTCTGCCGCCACAGCGCCGCCGTACCGGCGGCGTGCGGCGCCGCCATCGACGTGCCGCTGATGGTGTTGTACGCGTTGTCCGCGGTCGCCCACGCCGAGTAGATGTTGACACCCGGCGCGAACAGGTCGAGGCACGCGCCGATGTTGGAGAAAGCGGCGCGGTTGTCGTTGATGTCGGTCGCACCGAGGGTCGTGGCCCGCGGCGTGCTGGCCGGCGAGAAGTTGCAGGCGTCGGCGCCGAAGCTGTTGCCACCCGCGATCGAGTAGTGCACGTTGGCGGCGATCGAGTTCGTCACCGCGTCGTTCAGCGGCTGGAAGAACCCGCCGCCGAGGCTCATGTTCGCCACCCCGACACCGCGGGTGGTCAGCGCGTCGTTGGTCACCCAGTCGACGCCCGCGATGACCTGCGCGAAGCTGCCGGATCCGGCGCAGTTCAGCACGCGCACCGCGACCAGCCGCACCTCCTTGGCCACGCCGACCGTCCGGCCGCCGACGGTACCGGCGACGTGCGTGCCGTGGCCGTGGCAGTCGTTGCCGTTCTGCCCGTCACCGATCGTGTCGACGCCGAGCACCGCGCGGCCGCCGAACTCCTGGTGGGTGAACCGGATGCCGGTGTCGATGATGTAGGCGCGCACTCTGGGTGCCGTGTTCGGGTAGTGGTACTTGGCGTCCAGCGGCAGCGACCGCTCGTCGATGCGATCCAGGCCCCAGGACGGCGGGTTCGGCTGCACCGACACGTTGAGGCTTACCCGCTGGTCCTGAGCGACGTAGGCGACCTGGGGATCGGCCGCGAGCCGCCTCGCCTGCTGCGCGTTGGCCTTGGCGGCGAAGCCCTTGAGCGCGGCGGTGTAGGTGTACCGCACGGTGGCTCCGTACTTGGCGGCAAGGCCGCTCGACGTGGTCTCGACGGCCTGCGCCGACGCAGCGCCGTTCGCGAGCACCACCACGTAGCTGTCCGGCATCGCCTGTGGGTGCCCGGCGTAGCGCACCGAGCCTTCTGTCGTGATCGGCCGGTCGGCCTCCGCCGACGACGCGGGAACGGCGCCGAGCAGGCCGCCCAGCGCCGCGACAAGCCCGACCGACAAGGCCAGCCGGCGGGGTAGGCGGGTGAACTGAGAGATCATGTGGATCCTCCTGGAGCCATATCTCTTCGGGGTGTGGGCGCGCGCCCCAGTCAGCTCACCGCAGCCCTGTTGGAGTTCAGTTGCGGTTCAGTTGCACCCATCCGGACAGCCGCGGCCCCGGTCAGTCGCGGCTCCGGGTGATGCGGAACGGGTGGCGGTGCACGATGAGCGGGCCGAGCCGCCACCGGCGCGGCTGCACGATCTTGATGTCGCCCACCCGGCAGTGGCCGCGCAGCACGAAGTGCGCGGTGCCGCCGCCGGGGCCGCGCACGGTCTTGTCCGCGATGTCACCGATCGCGCAGTGCGCGTCGTCGTAGTCGACGGTGGCGCCGGCCGGGAGCACGACCTTGAGGTCGCCGACGCCGAGCTCGAACTCGATCGTGGTGACGGGCGAGGTCAGCTCGGCCCGCGTGAAGTCGAGCTTCGCCGTCCCCATCCCGCCCTTGATCTTCACGACGGGCGGCACCACCCAGTAGCCGGTGCTGCTTGATGTCGCCCATGCCGCTGCGCAGCTCGATGGCGTCCTTCACCGCTGCGGGCACCGTGGCCGGCTGCACCTTCAGCTCGGCGATGTCGGCGACCAGCACGTTCAGGTCGCCGCGGGTCCGCGCGGCCATCGCGGCCGTCATCCTGGTCTCGAACTCGGCCAGCGTGAGGCGCCCCTGCCCGACGGCCTTCTGCAGCAACTGCCCCACGTGCTCGCGCTCGGCGTCGCTGACCCGCAGGTCCCGTGGCTCGATCTCCCCGGTCATCTCGATCCCCATGGCACCTCGAACTCCATGACAAGGGCCGATCCTATTGGCGCCGACCGCCGCACCCGGCCGCCGGAAGGACTACAGGGGTTGCTCCTGGGTCTGCGCGTTCAGGTACGGCTGCGGGATGGCCCCGGCGTCGGCCGTGCCCGTGTAGTCGAGCACCTCGAGGCCGGTGTCGATGCTCGTCACGTAGGTGTAGCCGTTGTAGTAGTACGACGACCAGGCGCCGCCGTAGAACTTGACGTTGAAGTAGTCGAAGTACGCCACCTCGCGCGGGTTGGCCGGGTCCGAGAAGTCGACGATCGTGGTGCCGGCGGCGTACCAGGCGGAGTTCAGCAGGTACTTGCCCGCGATCGGCAGCACGTTGAAGTTGTGCGCGGTACAGCTGGTGTAGAAGCCGCCGCTCTGCTGGCGGGGGACCTTGTAGCTGCTCAGCGGGGCGTAACCGGCGAACCGCTTGCTGGCTGGGTCGACGCCGTAGAACCAGAGCCTGCCCTCGACGTCCTTGTTGCGGCAGGCGTTGCCGGAGCCGCCGTAGGTCTCGTCGCCGAAGATCGCGACCCGGCCGTCGAAGGTGAACGCGCCGGAGTGCCAGAACGCCTTGTTGTGCGGCATCCCGATCGAGTCGGTGGCGGTCGGGTTGGCCGGGTCCGTCAGGTCGAGCAGCAGCGCGTTGCCGACGCAGGCGGCCGCGGCCATCCGCATTCCGGTGAACACGCCGATGTCGTGGCAGCCGTTGCCGCCGTTGTGGAAGTAGGCGTCCAGCGGCAGCCGCGGCTTGCTGACCACGCGTGCCGCGGTCGGGTCGGCCAGCGGCACCTCCACCACGGAGAGGTAGCCGTGGTCGAGCTGGCAGTCGTTGCCCCACTGGGTCAGCCCGAAGGTGCTGGTGCCGCTGGAGTACGACGCCACGTAGATCAGCACGCGGTTGTTGGCGGTGTCGGGCACCAGCGTGTGGGTGTGCGAGCCGCAGTCGGTGGCGACCGTGGCGACCTGGGTCGGCTGCGCGGGGTCGCTCACGTCGAAGATCCGGATGCCCTCCCAGCCGGCCGTGTTGTCCGGCGTGCTCGCCGCGTCGCAGTCCGGCGAGGTCTGCGGCCGGTCGACCGAGACGAACAGCAGGTTGTTCCACACCGACACGTCGTTCTGGCTGCCGTGGCAGTGCGCCTCGCCGATCACCGTCGGGTTGGCCGGGTTGGCGATGTCCACCACCTGCAGCCCGTGGTAGACGCCCATGTAGGCGGTGGTCCCCCAGAACGCCAGGTCGCTGTTGACCGACCCGACGCTCCTGGTGGTCGCGATCCTGGTCAGGTCGCTGCTCGCCTCGGCGGCCACCGGCTCCGTCGGCGCACCCGGGTGCGGGTTCTCCAGGTCGTGCGCGGCGACCGGCGAGGCCATGGCGCCCGCCAGGACCCCGGCCAACCCGACGCCGACCACACCGCGCAACACCGAACGGACTCTGGTCACGGCATCCTCCACTCATCGCAATACCGGCCGTGACGAGCCAATCACAGCGGTCCCGGCCGCGACAGGGCCCGCCGAGTGACGGCGGCGGACACCCTGCGAAGTCGGCGCAGGTTTGGCATTGTGGATCCGGAAGGGCTGCCCGCGGGCGCTCGGCGTTGCCGATCCCGGGGCCGGACGAGTGGCCGAACCGGGCGAGGAGGACGGCCTGAGTACCCCGACGAGCTCGCGCGGCGTGGTCCGGCAGGAGCTGCGGTCGTTACCGACGATCTTGCTGGTGGCGTTCTGCCTGTTCGTCGCGATGCCGCTGACGATCATGCTGACGCCCGGTCAGCAGCTCACCATCGCCGGCCAGCACTTCGCGGTGGGCGCCAGGGCCCCGACCCCGACGCTGTCCGGCCCCGCCCAGCTGGTGCAGATCGGCAACACCGAGCTCGACATCGCCAGGCTCAACGTCTACGGCCCGCTGCGACCGCAGCTGACGCTGGGGCCGGTGCAGCGCAACGCCGCCGCGGTGGCCGCCATCGACCCCAAGGTCGCGCGGGACACGCAGGCGAACGCCATCACGACCGTCGGTTCCGGCTTCGCGCGCTGGTACGGCTGGGCGACGCTGGGGCTGCTGGCGTTCACGCTCGCGGCGGCGGCGGCGGTCGGTTGCGCGCGCATCCTGGTCACGCTGCGCCGGCAGAGCCGTGACGAGCACCGGCAGGTGCCCGTCGCCGACATCTGGCAACGCAGCGCCGGCCAGCTCCGCGGGATGACGATCATCGCGGTGACCGTCACCATGTTCGCCTGGCTCATCGCCGGCGCGCTGGCCTACTCCGGCACCACCCAGGGGCTGCGGAACGTCCGGTCGCTGTCCGAGCTCGTCGGCACCTACTACACCTCGCCGTCGCCGGTCGGCGAGAGCGTCCGCGGCTACCCCGGCGCGGTCATCGGCGACTCCAGGGCGTCCCGCCTCGGCGGTCCGACGGTCGTCGACCCGACCCCGGACGACACCGCCTGCCTGCGCAGCTCCGACTCGCTGGCGAACCAGATCGACAGCCTGCTCGGCACCCGCGTGCTCAACCTGGCCTGCCCGGGCGCGTCCATCGCGCTGGGCCTGCGCGGCCCGCAGGAGCAGGGCGGCCGCGTACTGCCCGCCCAGGTCGGGCGGTTGAAGCAGGTGGACGGGCTGAAGTTCGTCGTCGTGACGATCGGCCCGAACGACCTCGCGTGGGGCGACTTCCTCGCGTACTGCTACCAGGTGCAGAACTGCCAGGACAACCTCACCCAGGGCGAGTTCAACTACCGCCTGGCGGCGTTCGACCGCGACTACGGCGACCTGCTGCAGGACCTCAACGACCTGCCGGGCAGCCCGCAGATCATCGTGACGACCTCGTACGAGGTCTTCGAGCCCGATGCGGACTGCGACGACACCAAGGGTCCGGCCGGGGCGAACGGCCTCAACGAGGGCAACATCCGGCTGCTCTCCAGCCGCAACGACGAGCTCAACGAGGTGCTGACCACTGGCGCCGAGAAGTACGGGTTCAATGTCGTCGAGCCGCGGCTGTCGAAGTTGTGCGAAGCCAACCCCGACCAGTTGGGTCCGGACATCCAGGGGATCGCCGACCCGTACCCCTTCCACCCGACCGGAA
>Ga0299913_10004204_pt1 | contig 12027 bp, 10 predicted proteins | sample RVTome_9_FD_201360 | JGI IMG/M metagenome (GOLD analysis project Ga0299913, IMG submission 201360) | Soil microbial communities from uranium-contaminated site in the Upper Colorado River Basin, Wyoming, United States - RVT155D38 (version 2) ... | reverse complement strand
AAGAGGTTGTAGGTCTTGTCGCAGACAGCGACGCGCTGGCCGCGGCGCATGCGGTGGCCGTCGTCGTCGAGGACCTCGCGGAAGGGTCCCTTGTAGACGACCGCCTGGTTGCGCTCGAAGCAGGGGCCCTCCTTGCCCTTGAAGGCCTCGACGGTGAGCGAGCGGAACTCGATGCCCCGGACGGTGCGCCAGGGTCGTGGTTGGCGCTCGAGGATGCGCAGCCCGTGGAAGCCGGCCTCCTCGAAGGCGGCGAGGAAGGCCTGCTCGGTGAGCGCTCCGGAGATGCAGCCGCTCCACAGCTCGGGATCGGCCTGCAGCTCGGCCGGGACCTCCTCGTCGGCGACGATGTCCGAGATCACCGCCCGCCCGCCGTTCCTCGAGACCCGGTGGAGCTCGCGGAAGAGGTCGGCCCTGCGGCGCGGGTCGACGAGGTTCAGAACGCAGTTGGAGACCACGACGTCGACCGACTCGTCGGCGATCATCGGACGGCTGTCGCGCAGCTCGTCGGCCACGGCCTCGACCTCGAGCAGGCGCTCGACGTCGGCGACCGGGCGCCTCGCGAGCTCCTCCTCGAGCAGGTCGAGGTCGAGCGCGAGGTCCTGGATGCGGCCGCGACGGAACTCGACGTTGGCGTAGCCGACGCGCTCGGCCACCGCCGGCGCCGCCGCGCGGGCCACCGCCAGCATCTCCGGCGTCATGTCGACGCCGATGACGCGGCCCTCAGCGCCGACCACCTGGGCGGCGATAAAGCAGATCTTGCCGGTGCCGCTGCCGAGGTCGAGGACGGTCTCGCCCGGCCGCAGGTGCCGCGACGGATCGCCGCAGCCGTAGTCCCGCTCCAGCACCTCGGCGGGGATCGCCGCGAGGTAGCGCGGGTCGTAGTCGACCGGGCAGCAGAGCTCGGCCACGGGGCGCCGGGCCCCTTCGCGGTAGCGTTCCCGGACGCTCCGCTCGATGTCAGCGACGGTCATCTCTCGCACGACCTCCTTCGATCGGGCCCCGCGCGGGGGCCGGGATGGAAACGCTAGGGCGTCCGCCGGCGGCGGAACCCGGGCTCGGTCCCGGAGGGCGCTAGCGGGGCGGCGCGCGGCCGGAGTGGAAGCGTGGCACCGGCAGCGGGACGAGCGCCGGACGGCGCGGCGCGGGCGGCCGGGCGAGCGCGGCCAGTAGCCGGGCCAGCAGCGCCAGCAGCTCCCGCCAGAGACCCGTGGCGACGCGGCGCGCCCGCAGCAGACGGGCGAGATCCGGCGCCCGGTCGAGGTCGGCGAGCGGCTCGAGCAGCACCACCGGGCGGCCGGCGCCCGCCAGCAGCGCCTGCAGGTCGGCCCGGGCGTGGGCGCCGCACCAGCGCACGGCGGCGAGCGACGGCAGGGGCCGCGCCGCGGCCAGCAGGTAGAGCCCGCCGTCGGGGGAGGGGCCGAGGACGACGTGATCGGGGTCGGCGGCGAGCGCCTCGACGGCGCGGGCGAGCGCCGCCGCGGTCAGCCCGGGCAGGTCGGAGCCGACGACCAGCAGGGGAGAGTCGCCCTCCCGCGCCGCCTCCATCGCCCGCTCCAGGCGCTCGGCGAAGCCGTCGCCCTCCTGCGTCCTGCGATCGGCCGCCGCCGGCAGCGCGGCCCCGGCCGGCGCCGAGACGAGCACCCGGCACCCGGCCTCGCGCCCGGCCGCGAGCACCTCCTCGAGGCAGCGTTCGTGGAGCCGCCGCTCGTCCGCGCGCAGGGCCGCCGGCAGCAGCCGCTTGCGGGCGCACTCGGCCGCTGGGCCGAGGGTGAAGACGAGGAGGGTCGGGGGCGCCATCGTGAAGGGGTACGCAGCCCGGAGGCGGAGTGGATTGCGGGAGTGTAGTACGGGGTGGCCTGCGGCGGCGGGGACCGCACGCGGTCCCTCGGGGGTCGCTCGGGCTCCGCGCTGAGGCCCCTCGGCTGCGCTCGGGGCGACGGTGTAGGCGCGGGCGTGACGCCATGCCTCAATCGTCATCCCGGCAGTGGCAGGGCAGTGGAGGACCGGGTGGAGCGGACGGCCGCCGGAGGGGATTGAACCCCTGACTCCCCCAGCGCCACCTATGCACTGCGGGAGGGCGGGAGCACTTCGCAGTATCTTTGAGGCCACCGCGCCGCGGATCCCTCCACCGCCGGTGTCCTTTCATGCGAATCGCCTCCGTCGCAAGCGCCCTCCCGCCTCATTTCTACACCCAGGAGGAGCTGCTCGCCGAGGCCCAAGCGGTCTGGGCCGGTCGCCTTTTCAACCAGGACCGCCTCGAGCAGCTCTTCACCCACGTCCTGGTGGGCGGCAGGCACTTGGCGCTGCCGCTCGCCGAGTACCGCGAGCTCTCCTCGTTCGGGCGGGCCAACGACGCCTGGATCCGCGTCGCCCTGGAGATCGGGGGCGAGGCCGTGGAGAAGGCGATGGCGCGCGCCGGCCTGGCGCTCGAGGCCATCGACACGCTGATCACGGTCTCGGTCACCGGGCTCGCCACGCCGTCGCTCGACGCCCGGTTGATGAACCGGCTGGGCCTGGCGTCGCGGGTCAAGCGGGTGCCGATCTTCGGTCTCGGCTGCGTGGCCGGCGTCGCCGGGCTGGCGCGCGCCGCCGACTACGTGCGCGGGCACCCGGAGGAGGTCGCGGTGCTGCTGTCGGTGGAGCTCTGCTCGCTCACCCTGCAGCGCGAGGACCTCTCGATCCCCAACCTGATCTCGACCGGGCTCTTCGGCGACGGCGCGGCGGCGGCCGTGGTCGTGGGGGAGGACGTGGCCGGATCCGGGGTGGCCAGCGACGGTCCCCGCATCCGCGCCACCCGCTCCATCTTCTACCCGGACTCGGAGCGGGTGATGGGGTGGGACATCTCGGAGCGCGGCTTCCAGATCGTCCTCTCCGCCGAGGTGCCGGAGGTCGTCGAACGGTTCCTGCGCCGCGACGTCGAGGCGTTCCTGGCCGACCACGGCCTGACCCGCGCCGACATCGGGAGCTGGATCGCCCACACCGGCGGTCCGCGCGTGCTCGAGGCGATGGAGCGGACCCTCGAGCTCCCCGAGGGCGCCCTGGCCCTCTCCTGGAAGAGCCTGCGCGAGGTGGGCAACCTCTCTTCCACCTCGGTCCTGCTGGTGCTCGAGGAGACCCTCGCAGAGCATCGTCCCCCGCCCGGCACCCTCGGCCTCCTCATGGCACTGGGCCCCGGCTTCTGCTCCGAGCTCGTCCTGCTCGAGCTCTAGCGCTAGCGCCGCCAGCGCCAGACGGCGAGGCCGGCGGCGGCGGCGAGGATGATCTCGAGCAGGCCGCAGACGACGAAGGCGAAGGCGAAGCCGCGCTCGAGGTAGGCCCAGCCGCCGAGCAGCGGGCCGAGGGCGAAGCCGAGCGAGCCGGCGAGGTTGAAGCCGCCCATGGCGCTGCCGCGGGCACGCGGGTCGGCGAGCTGGGAGGTGAGCAGGATCGCCGGCGGGAACATCACGGCGGCGAAGACTCCCAGCGCCACCATGATCGGGCGCAGGGCCAGCAGGTCGGCCGCCCCCACCGTGGTCAGGGCCGCGCCGTAGAGGATCGAGCCCGCCAGCAGCGGCGCCATCGGTCCGGTGCGCTCGGCCATCCGTCCGGTGAAGTACTGGAGGAAGGCGAAGGGGAGCAGGAAGTAGGAGAGGTAGCGCCCCCGCATCGCCGGGTCGCCGGCGCCGAGCGAGTCGAGATAGAGGGGAAAGACGACGACGAAGAGGCCGACCGCAAGCCGGTCGACGAAGTGGAAGGCGTAGGGCAGCAGGAGTCGGGGCCGGCCGCGCAGGGCACCGAGGATCTCCGAGATGCGCACGCCGCGGGTGAGGCCTCGTCCCTCCTCGAGCGCCAGCGAGGCCAGCGCCAGCAACGCGAAGAGGGCCGCCGCCACGGCCACCGGCGCCCGCGGCCCGGCCCAGCGGGTGAGGTAGCCGCCGACCGGAGCGCCGAGCGCCACGCCGAAGATCAGCGCCGCGCCCATCAGGCCCATCCGCCGTCCGGCGCGCTGCGGCTCGGCCTGGTCGACGACCGAGGCCATGACCAGGGACCAGCCCATCACCGACAGGGCGCCCTGAACGAAGCGCAGGAGCAGGAGCAGCTCGACCGAGGCGACCCGCGTGTAGGCCGCGTAGATCAGGGCCGAGGCGGCGAACCCCACGACGATGAAGGGCTTGCGCCGGCCGACGCGGTCGCTGACCAAGCCCCACAGCGGCGCGAACAGGATGTAGGCGAGCGTCTCCACCGAGAAGAAGAGGGTCGCGTCGCCGACCGTGCCGCCGAGCTCGCCGAGGATGAACTCCTTCAGCCCCGCCACAACCAGGGTGAGGTTGAACATCGCGCCCAGCAGCAGCAGGGACGGCAGCACCGTCGCGCGCGCCGGCCGCGGCCGGGGCGGTGGGAGATGGGGAGCGGGCAGGACCATGGCGCGGGGATGGTAACCCGTTCCCCCTCCCGGCGAGCCAATGCCAGAATGTCCCCGCCGTGCCCTCCCCGCCCTCCACCCTCCGCCTCCTCCTCGCCTGCCCCGAGTGTCGGCGCCAGTACGACGCGTCGGGGCTCGCCTCCGGGAGCCGGTTCCACTGCGACTGCGGGGAGCTGTTGGAGGTGCCGGCCGTGCGGGGCCGGACCGCGGCGGTGGTGCGCTGCTCCTCGTGCGGGGCGCCACGGCGGGGCGCCGCCCTCGCCTGCGTGCACTGCGGCGCCGACTTCACGCTCGCCGACCGGGATCTCGACACCCTGTGCCCCGGCTGCGCCACGCGCATCGGGCGTCGGGCCCGCTTCTGCCACGCCTGCGGGCTGGCGATCCTGCCTCTCGCCGCCGCCGGCGAGGAGACCGCCACCCCCTGTCCGGCGTGCGGATCGCCGCGGCGTCTGGCCAGCCGCACCCTGGGCGAGGAGGGCCTGGCCCTCTCGGAGTGCCGGCGGTGCGGCGGGCTCTGGATCGGCGGCGAGGTCTTCCGCGTCCTCGAGGAGCGGGCGCGACGGGACGAGACCTTCTGGCAGGGAGCGGACCCGCCCGACCCCGGGGACCGGGGGCAGGACGCCGGTGCGTTCTACCGGCCCTGCCCGTCCTGCGCCACCCGCATGCACCGCCGCAACTACGGCCGGCGCAGCGGCGTCATCCTCGACGTCTGCCCCCGCCACGGCCTCTGGTTCGATCACGGCGAGCTCGCCCGGGTCCTGGCCTGGATCCGCTCCGGCTCCCTGTCGCGCTCCGAGCAGCTGGACCGCGAGGAGAGCGTGCAGACGGCCCGGCTGGAGCGCTTCCGGGAGGCGATGGCGGAGGACTTCACCGAGCGCCGTCACCGCCCGAACCTGGCGGACCTGGCGCGGGGGATCTTGGAGCTGTTCTTTTGAGGCCCACGCCCGGGCGGGCGGGGGGATAATCCCCCCGTGACAACCCGCGCCGAGATCCTCGCCGCCGTCGGGCAGGTGGCACGCGAGGTGCTGCAGCACCAGGGACCGATCGAGGCCCACCTGCGCCTGGTGGAGGATCTCGAGCTCGACTCGCTGCAACTGCTCTCGCTGGCGGTGGAGGTCGAGAACCGGTTCCGGGTGCGGCTGGACCCACCGGACGAGGAGCGCATCCAAACGGTCGGAGACCTGGTGGCGATCGTGGCCGAAAAGCTGGGGGGCGTGCCGTCGCCGTCGACACCCTAGGGGACCTGCTGCTGGCGGCCGCCACGGCGGGGCGCGGCGGGCTGCGCTTCATCGACCGGCGCGAGGAGGCGCGCTTCGTGGGCTGGCGGGAGCTGGTCGAGCGCGCCCTCCCGGTCGCCGGCGCCCTGGCGGCGGAGGGGATCCGGCCGGGCGATCGCGTGGCGCTGGTCTTCCCTACCGGCGAGGAGTTCTTCGACGCCTGCTTCGGTGCCCTGCTGGCCGGCGCGGTCCCGGTGCCGCTTTACCCGCCGGTGCGCCTCGGACGTCTCGGCGAGTACCACCGGCGCACCGGGGCGCTGCTCACCGCGGCCGGCGCGCGGATGGTCCTCACCGATCGGCGGGTGGGGAGCCTGCTGGGAGAGAGCGTCGAGCGGGCCGGGCCGGAGGTCGCGTTCCGGACCCTCGACCGGCTGCCGGCGGCGGGCCCGGCGCCGAGCCCGTCGGCGGCGCCCGACGACCTCGCCCTGGTCCAGTTCTCGTCCGGCACCATCGCCGGCCCGAAGCCGGTGGCGCTCTCGCACCGCGCGATCCTCGCCCAGGTCGAGCGGCTCAACCGCCACTGGCGCCACATCGAGGGCGTCTCCGGGGTCTCCTGGCTGCCGCTCTACCACGACATGGGGCTGATCGGGTGCATCTTCCCGGCGCTCGAGCACCACGCCGTGCTGACCCTCGTCCCGCCGGAGCTCTTCGTTTCCCGCCCCGCGCTCTGGCTGCGGACCGTCTCCCGCTACCGCGCGGCCGTCTCGCCGGCGCCGAACTTCGCCTACGCGCTCTGCGTGGACCGGGTGCGCGACGAGGAGATGGAGGGGGTGGATCTGTCCTGCTGGCGGGTAGCGCTCAACGGCGCCGAGGCCGTGGCGCCCGCCGTGCTGCGCCGCTTCGTCGCCCGTTTCGGGCGCTGGGGCTTCCGGCCGGAGGCGCTCTCGCCGGTCTACGGACTCTCCGAGGCGGCGCTGGCCGTCACCTTCTCCGACCTCGAGAGAGCCTTCGTGAGCGCCCGCTTCGACCGCGAGCGGCTGGCGGGCGAGGGCGTCGCGGCGAGCGACCCCGAGGGCGTGGAGCTGGTCTCGGTGGGACGGCCGCTGCCGGACTTCACGGTCGAGATCCGCAACGGGACGGGGGAGGCCCTGCCCGTCGGCCGGGTGGGACGGATCTGGGTCCGGGGCCCGTCCCTGATGAGCGGCTACCTCGGCCGGCCCGAGGAGACGGCGCGAACCCTGGTCGACGGCTGGCTCGACACCGGCGACCTCGGCTTCCTCCGGGACGGCGAGCTCTACCTCACGGGGCGGGCGAAGGACCTGCTGATCCTGCGCGGCCGCAACTACCGGCCGGAGGACGTCGAGCACGCGGTGGACGGGTTGCCCGCCGTGCGCACCGGCTGCACCGCGGCCGTCTCCTTTCTGCCCGAGGGCGCGGACGGCGAGCGACTCGTCCTCTTCGTCGAGACCGCGCGCGGCTTCGACGGCGACGGCGCGGCGCTCTCCGCGGCATGCCGTGCGCGGGTGCTCGAGGCGACCGGGCTGCGCCTCGACGAGATCGTGGCGCTCGCCCGCGGGACGCTCCCCCGCACCTCCTCGGGCAAGATCCGCCGCGGCGAGTCCCTGCGCCGCTGGCTCGCCGGAGGGCTCCACCCGCCGGCCCGCGTCTCCCCCTTGCGGATGCTCGGTGCGCTGGCCCGCTCGCGCCTGGCGCTGGCGCGACACCGGCGCAGGAGCGCGGAGTGAAGAGGGCCGGAGTCGCCGTCCGGGCGCCGGTCGGCTGGTCGGGGCGCAGTCACGAGGCGATGACCCCCGCCCGGGTGGGGGAGCCCCGCGATCGGCGATACCCGTTCCATCGTCTGACGCCGGCCCGGCCGACGGCACGCCCCTCCGATCGCTCATGGCGCCGCGCCGGCGAACCCTGCGAATCTGCCGTAGGGGAGGGGCTTGCCCCCTCCCGGGTGGGGGAAGCGCGGGGGTGGTGGCGGTGATCGACGTGGTGATCGTCGGCGGCGGGCCGGTGGGTCTGGCCAGCGCCCTGGCGCTGCGGCGGGAGGGGCTCACCGTGCGGGTGGTCGAGGCCGGGGAGCCGCCGCTCGACAAGGCCTGCGGCGAGGGGGTGATGCCGGACGGCCTGGCGCGGCTCGAGGCCCTCGGAGTGTCGCTCGACGGAGTGCGGTCGTGGCCCTTCCGCGGCATTTCGTACGTCGACGGCGATCGGCTGGCCGAGGCGGACTTCCCGGGTCGCCCGGGGCGCGGCGTGCGCCGCACCGTCCTGCACGAGGTGATGGTCCGGGTCGCCGAGCGCGCCGGGGTCGAGCTCTGCTGGGGCGAGCGCGCGCACGGGCTGACCGGATGCGGCATCGAGACCGAGCGCGGCGAGATCGCCGCACGCTGGATCGTCGGCGCCGACGGCCTGCTGTCGCGGGTGCGTCGCTGGGCCGGGCTCGCGTCGCACCGGCCGCGGGTCGCGGAGGACGGAGAGGGCGGCGACCGCCGGCGCTTCGGAGTGCGCCGGCACTACCGGATGGAGCCGTGGGGCGACCGGGTGGAGGTGCACTGGGCGGAGGGCTGCGAGGCCTACGTGACGCCGGTCGCCGCCGACGAGGTCGGCGTTGCCTTCCTGTGGAGCGGCGGAGCGGCCGGCTTCGATGCCTTGCTGGCGAGGGTGCCGCGCCTGGCGGGCCGGGTCGCCGGCGCCGCGGCAGTGTCGCGTGACCGCGGCGCAGGGCCTCTCGACCAGCGGGCCCGCGCTCTCGTCCGCGGGCGCGTGCTGCTGGTCGGCGACGCCGCCGGTTACCGGGACGCGATCACCGGCGAGGGACTCTCGCTGGGCTTCCGGCAGGCCGAGCTGCTGGCGGCGGCGCTCGCCGCCGGCCGGCCGCGCCACTACGAGCGGGCGGCGCGCCGCGCCGCCCGCGTGCCCTTCGCCCTCATCGCCGGCCTGCTCTTCGCCGAGCGGCGGCCGCGCCTGCGCCGCCGGCTCCTCGCCACGCTCGCGGCCGACCCCGAGCTCTTCGCCCGCCTGCTCGCCGTGCACGTGGGTGAACGACCGTTGCAGTCGGTCGGCTGGGGAGGAGCCGCCACCCTCGTCCGCGGTCTCCTTGCGGCGGGGTGACGTGGCTGAGATGCCGGGCCCCCGCCCGGGCGGGGTCGAGCCCCGCCCCGACAGGAGGGACCGGGGTGACTGACGCACCTCCGGGCGCGCGCAGCGCGTAGGGGAGGGCCTTGCGCCCTCCCGGGAGGGGCTCTCCTGTGAGATTGCGGCGCCGTTTTCCGTCCCAGAAGGCATGGGACGCACTCTGCATCTTCTGACCATCGCCCTCCTCGTCGCTCCGGTCCGGGTCGCCGAGGCCTCGGGCACGATCCTCATCCGCCCTTCCGAGGGACCGCCGCCGCAACGCCGGGCCGCGGTGCGGGGGTGGCTCGACGGGGCGCGGGGGGAGCTCGCGGAGCTCATGGCCGGCTGGGCCGGCGCCCGGCGGGACCTCGACCGCTGGCCGCGCCGGGGGACGGCGCCGGGCTGCCGGGCGCTGGCGCGGGCCGTACCGGGCTTCGATGCCGAACGCCTGCGGCCGGCCCCGGACGCGCGCCTCGGGGCGGCCCTGGCGGAGACGGTTTGGCGGCTCGGCGAGGGAGCCGAGAGCTGCCTGGCGGATCGCTACTTCGACGCCGCCTTCCACTTCGAGGAGGCGACGAGGGCCTACCTTCGCCTGGCGCGGAGCCTGCGTCGGTACGGGCTCGAGCCGTAGGCCGCGACCCGGTCCCCCTGCCGGGCGCCGAAAGGCTGTAGACTCAATGTTTACGCCGATGCCCCGCTCCTCCTCCCGCCCCTCGACCGCCCACTCGTGGGCCCCCTTCCGCGCCGACGAGCGGCCGGTGGGGAGCCCCTCGCCCCACGGCCGGTTCGCCCTCGCCCTGGCCTACGCGAACAGCTACCACGTGGGGATGTCGAGCCTCGGCTTCCAGCGCGTCTACGAGCTGGTGCACGCGACTCCGGAGTGGACGTGCGAGCGCTTCTTCACCGACGGCGACGGCCCGCCGCGGTCGGTGGAGACCGACACGCCGCTCGACGTCTTCGGTGCCGTCGCCTTCTCGATCTCCTTCGAGGAGGACTACGTCCACTTCCTCGCGATGCTCGACCGCGCCGGCATCCCCCTGCGGCGCTGCGACCGCGGGCCGGACGATCCGCTGGTGCTGGTCGGCGGGTCCTGCGCCAGCATCAACCCGTTGACGCTGTCGGAGTTCGTGGACGCCTTCCCGCTGGGAGCGGCCGAGAACCTGCTGCCGACGCTCTTGCCTGCGCTCGCAGAAGAGGAGGACCGCGAGGCGGTGCTCGACCGCCTGGCGGCGGCGCCGGGGTTCTTCGTTCCCTCGCGCCACCGGCACGGCGAAGAGCCGGACCTCGCCAAGCTGGTGAAGCTCGAGCTCACCGAGGAGCAGATGCGCCGTCCGGGCGCCTTGCCCACCACCGCAATCGTCACGCCGCGCACCGAGTTCTCCGAGAAGTACCTGATCGAGATGTCGCGCGGCTGCCCGGAGAAGTGCAGGTACTGCTGGGCGACCTTCGGCATGGGCCGCTTCCGCTGGCACCCGACCGACGCCATCCTGGAGGCGATCGAGCGGGCGCGTCCGGTCACCGACCAGCTCGGCTTCGTCGCCACCGCCGTGGGCGACCACCCCGAGATCGAGCGCATCCTCCTCGAGGCCAACCGGATGGGCTTCCGCACCTCCGTCTCCTCGGTGCGCATCCCGGCGGTCACCGAGGCGGTGCTCGCCGCCCTCCACGCCTCCGGCGACCGCTCGATCACCCTGGCGCCGGAGACCGGCAGCGACGCGCTGCGCGTGAAGCTCAACAAACCGATCCCCAACAGCTTGCTCTACGAGAAGGTGCGGTTGATCTTCCGCCAGGGGTTCACGCAGCTCAAGCTCTACTTCCTCATCGGGCTGCCCGAGGAGACCGACGCCGACGTCGAGGCGATCCTCGAGGTGGCGGCGCGCTGCCGCGAGCTGATGCTCGAGGAGCTGGCGCCCACCGGCGTCATCGGCCAGATCCATCTCGGGGTCAACATCCTCATCCCCAAGCCCTACACGGGCTGGCAGCGCGAGACGGTCGAGGACCCGAAGGTGCTCGAGCGGCGGATCGCGATCCTGAGGAAGGGGGTGGCCCGTCTCCCCAACGTGAGCCTCGGCTCGATGTCGATCCGCCAGGCGATCTGGCAGACCTACATCACCAAGGCCGGGGCCGACGCCGCCGACGTGCTCGAGGACGCCGCCCGCGGCATGCCCCTCTCCGCCCTCCTGCGCCGCCACGCCGCGGCGATCGAGGCCGAGGTCTTCCAGCGCGCCGAAGGCCGCCTGCGCTGGCAGTTCCTGCGCACGGCGTGACCGGACGGTCGTGACGCCGGAATTGCGCCGTCTTCGGCCGACTGGGAGGCCCCGCCTCAGCCCCGCGGCGTGACGTCCTTAATCGGCGGCTTGGGCTCGGGCCGGGGGCCGGCCTTCTTCCAGGAGCCGAGCAGCAGGGTGGTGAGGCCGAGCAGGATCTCGTCGGCGAAAGGCACCAGATCGGGGATGACGAGGTCGACCAGGAAGAGCATCAGGGTGACCAGGAACAGCTGCGGAAAGCGCAGCCGGCCGGCGAACCGCTGGACGAGATCCGCGGGGGTCACGGTGCGATCATACCGGTGGGCCGGTGACCTTCACCCCTGCCGGCGCAGCTCCATCTCCTCGAGCGTTCGCGGCCAGTCCTTCTTCAGCAGCCGGGAGAGAGCGCGGTCGGCGAGCAGCTTGCCGCCGGTCTGGCAGGTGGCGCAGTAGTTCGCCTCGTTCTCGGCATAGACGATGCGCTGGACGGGCGAGCCGCAGACGGGGCAGGGCTCGCCGTAGCGGCCGTGAACCGCCATCCCCGGCCGGAAGGCCGTCACCTTCTCCGGGAAGGCGTCCCCGGTCTCCGCGATGAGGCGGTCGCGCCATTCGACCAGCACCTCGCGCACGGCGTCGTAGAGGCGCCGCAGCGTCTCCTCGTCGAGCTGTCCGGTGCGTAAGAAGGGGGAGAGACGTGCCCGGTGGAGGATCTCGTCCGAGTAGGCGTTGCCGATGCCGGAGAGGATGCGGGGGTCGGTCAAGGCCCGCTTGAGCGTCCGGTTCTCGCGCCTCATCGCCTCCCGGAAGGCGGGGAGGTCGGCCGCCAGCGGCTCGAGGCCTCCGGGATCGTGCTCGGCGAGCGCCTCCCGGCCGCCGACGACGAAGAGCGCCGCCCGCTTCTTGCTGCCGGCCTCGGTGAGCAGCAACGTCCCGTCGTCGAAGTCGAAGGCCGCCAGCCCGAAGCGCTTCGGCACCGCCGTCCCCAGGGGCCTCCAGCGCAAGCGTCCGGCGATCATCAGGTGGAGGACGAAGAAGAGCTCGC
>Ga0299913_10004202_pt1 | contig 12027 bp, 12 predicted proteins | sample RVTome_9_FD_201360 | JGI IMG/M metagenome (GOLD analysis project Ga0299913, IMG submission 201360) | Soil microbial communities from uranium-contaminated site in the Upper Colorado River Basin, Wyoming, United States - RVT155D38 (version 2) ... | reverse complement strand
CGGCCGTGGACGAGCTCCGGACCCGGCTGGTGAAGGTCCCTCCGCAGCACCTGCTCGTGGTCAGCAGCGAGCAGGCGCCGTACGCGATGCCCGCGGCGGCATGGGCGGCGCGGTCCGGAGATCCGGTTCTGTTCAGCGGTCGCGACCAGGTCCCCGAGGCAACGCTCGAGGCGCTGGCGCGCCACCGGGGGGTGCCGATCTTCGTGCTCGGGCCGCCGGCGGTGATCTCCGACGAGGCGCTGCGGCAGCTGGAGCGAGTGACGCCCGGGGTGCAGCGGGTCGGCGCCGAGGGTCCGGTCGCGAACGCGATCGCCTTCGCTCGCTGCGGGACCGAGGCGCCGCTGGCGCAGCAATGCGGCGATTCGACCTTCGCCTGGAATCTCAACCGCCCCGGTCACGGCTTCGCGATCGCCAGCGTCTCGCGCCCCCTGGACGCGGCCGCGGCCGCCTCGCTCGCCGGCGGCGGCAAGTGGGCCGCGCTCCTGCTGATCGATTCCGCGGATACCCTCCCCTCCGAGCTTCGCAGCTACCTGCTAGACCTGAAGCCGGGATACGAGGATGACCCGACCTTGGCCGTCTACAACCACTTCTGGCTGCTGGGGGACGCGGCGGCGATCGGTGCTCGCGTCCAGGCGGAGCTCGACGTGATCGCCGAGGCGGCCGAGATCGGCGCGGGCACCGGCGGCCCGGTCAGCGAGCCCGAGGATCTCGGCCAGAGCGGCTCCGGGGCTCCCAGCGGACCCGACTTCGAGCCCGAGCCCGAGCCGGAGCCCCAGACGCCGCAGAAGGGGCAGCAACCGTGAGCGAGGCCGAGCGCCCCGACCGGCTCGCCCCCGGACGCGCGGTCACCGTCGAGGACATCCGCGCCCTCGCCGGCCCCGCCACGCCGCACTTCGCGCTGCAGATCCGCAACCGGGTCCGGCGCCTGATCGAGCCCCTGCCCGAGGGCGACCCGGTCAGGGCCGAGGGCGAGCGCCAGATCGCGATCCTCGACGAGCTCGCCGACCACAGCGGCGACCCGCGAGGAATGGGGCGCGGCGACGAGGCCCCGCTGCACGACGAGGGCCAGCTGCACGGCGAGGCGCAGTGAGGCGGGGATGAAGGAGCTCGCAACGGGTGTCCTGCGCCTCGCGGAGTTCCCGCGGCCGACGATCAACATCTACCTCGTCGGCGACGTCCTCATCGACGCCGGCCGGCGCTGGGACGCCGGGCGGATCCGCAAGCAGACCGGGGACCGCGAGCTCTCGATGCTGGCGCTCACCCACGTCCATCCCGACCACCAGGGGGCAGCGAAGGTGACCTGCGAGGAGCGCGGCATCCCGCTCGCCTGTCACGTCGACGACGTCGAAGCGATGGAGGGACGCAGGCCGGTGCAGGAGGCCCACCGCGGCAACCCGATCAACCGCGCGATCCGGGCGATCTGGGAGGGCCCTCCCCACAAGGTCGAGCGCCCATTCGCGGAGGGCGACGAGATCGCCGGCTTCGAGGTGATCCACGCTCCCGGCCACGCCCGCGGCGAGGTGATCTTCTGGCGGCCCTCGGACCGGGTCGCGATCTGCGGCGACGTGGTCCGCAACATGAGCTACACCACCACCCTCCCCGGCGTCCGGGAGCCGCCGGTGATCTTCACCTACGACGTCGCAGAGAACCGTCGCTCGATCCGCAAGCTCGCCGACCTGAAGCCCGCGCTCACCCTCCCCGGCCACGGACCCGAGATCCGCGGCCACGAGGAGATCGAGGCGCTGGCGCGACGGGTCGGCGTCTGAGCCGCTGGCTCAGATCGCGCCGGTCGCAAGCAGCAGCGCCAACAGCGAGATTGGGATGCCGAAGTCGCTGATCAGGATCACCGTGTTCCCCGGGGCGAAATTCTGGTCGCGGACGATCTCGACCACGTGATAGACGCCGGCCAGGAAGAGGAAGCCGGCGGCGGCGAGCGAGGCGGCGATCCACGCTTCGGCCGCGTCCTGGTAGGCGGCGTAGAGCCCGGCGAGACCGACGGCGAGGTTCGCGAACCCGACCTCGTACTGGAAGCCGCTCGTCTCCCAGCCGATCGACTTCGCGGTGCTGCGGGCGAAGACGGTGTGCATCAGCGATCCCACCACCCCGGTCCAGCCGACCGCGAGGTAGAGAATCCAACGCAGCGCCTGCTCGTCGTCCGGCGTCGCCGAGTCGGTACCGGGCGCCTCCCAGCCGATCAGCGCGAACAGCCAGGCAAGGACGAAGACGAGCGGCGGTGCGAAGGCACCCACGGGATCAACGCTAGCGAGCCGCGATGCGTCGCGCCAACGGTAGGGAGGGTGCGATCCCCAGCCTTACGTCCTCCCCGGAACAGCGAAGGACGGCGTCCTGCTCTGCGCCGTCGAGCGCGAGCCGCTCGTCGCCGCTCGTCGCCGCCCTCTCCGACTCGGCGAAAGCCGAGACGTACCAGCCGGCCGTCCCCGCACAGAGCGCGGGTCCGTGGCGCTCGCGAGCGGCGAGTGCGATCCCGACCGCGGTCGCCTCGCCGTCGCTCCAGAGCCTGAGCTCGCCCCCTGCCCATGCTGCGGAGATCGCGCGGGCTCGCGGCACCGCGCGCTCTCGGTCATCACCGGGCGCCTTCATCAGCCAGAGCAGCGGTGCGGCGCCGAACTCGCCTTCGAGTTCCAGCCGCCAGGGCGAGCCGGGCGGATTGGGGTCGGGCGGATCGGCGGGGGCGGTGCCGTAGCGCTCCGGGAAGAGAATCTCGGCGCTCGTGCGCGGCGGGTCGCGGTAGGCGCGGTCGAGTGCCTCCCATCCGCCCTTGACGCGCAGAGCGCAGGCGAACTCCGCGCCCGCCACGTAGGGGAAGACGAACTCGCGCTGAAGGAAGTCGGGGACCCTCGCGAGCTCTTCGAGCTGGAGCTCGAACAGCACCGAGGTCGCGCCGAGCAGCTCCTGCACCGATGCGTGCTGGGTGAGGTACAGCTCCTCGACCAGGCTCGCGTCTCCCTCGATCAAGGCGGCCTCGGCGAGGATCCGATCCCCATGGGTGATCCCCACTTCCCACTCCGTCGGGAGCCCGAAGTGTTGGTCGACGAGGGCATGCTCGAGCTCGTGCGCGAGCACGATGCGCTCGAGCACGCCGGGGTCTTCATCGGCCAAGACGGCGAGGCGCTTCGATCTGGGGTCGTAGAAGCCGGCGACCTGGCTCTCGAGCGTTTGCTCGCGCAGCGCGTTGAGGTCCGATCCGGACGAGATCGCCCCTAGGGCGGCCAGCAGCCTCTCCTCCGAGTCCTCGGCGCCCGCCGGGTAAGCCGCCTCGAACTCCTCGAGCACGAGCTCGTTCATCTCGTCCTCCGAGACCCGCTCGAGCTTGGGCTGCCGGCGGAACTCCAGCTCTCGGAGCCGCTCCACTCGCTTGGCGATTCGAGCGACATCGAAGCCCTCGTCATCCGGGGCGCTGCCGCGCACGAGCTTCAAACACGGACCGGTCCGCGGCAGCTGCTCCAAGGCGGGGGACTCGCCGGCGGATCGCTTGCCCCCGCCGGAACCGTCCTGTTGGAGTAGCGCCGCGACCCCGATCGTCGCGCCGGCCGCAACGACCAGCGCCGGCACCAACCAACTCCGGCGAGGCCTCATGCTCGGTCCTCTCAGCCGGAGCCCGGCCCGAACGCCTCGACGATCCGCTCCTGGTACTCGCCGATCTGCTCGGGCGGGATGAAGTAGGTGGCCGGCGTCAGCCAGACGCCGTCGCCGCGCTCGGCGGCCTCGGCGACGCGGGCGCGGACCTTGTCGAGCGGGCCGGCGGCGGTGTAGGCCTCCACCATCTCGTCGGGGATCGCCTCCGGCACCGCGGCGAGGTCTCCGGAGCGGAAGGCATCGCCCGCGGCCGCGGCGGCGTCGCCGAACCCGTGCAGCTCCCAGAGCGGCTTGTAGGTGCGGACCGTCGCGTAGAAGGCGATCGTGCGCCGGGCGGCGTCGATCGCGCGGGCCTCGTCATCGTCGATCGCGCAGCAGACTGTCGGAAGGAAGTCCAGGTCGGAGCGGCTTCGCCCCGATCGCGACAGCCCTTTCTCGAAGCTGGGGACCATCACCTCGTCGATCCACCGCGGCGGGCACATCGGGTGTCCGATCAGCCCGTCGGCGACGTCGCCGGCCATCCTGCACATCCCCTCCTGCATCGCCGCGGTGTAGATCGGCACCCGCTCGCGGGCGGCCTTGTGCGGGCGGATCCAGCCCTTGATGTCGATCTCGTGGTACTCGCCCTCGAACCGGATCGGTTGGCCGCTCGAGGCCTGCTCCATGATCTGGCGGGTCGCCTCGATCGTCTCGCGCAGGTGGGGCGCCGGCTTTCCGTACTCGACGTCGTGCCAGGTCTCGTTCAGCCGCTTCACCCCCGCCCCGAGGCCGAGCCGGAAGCGCCCGCCGGACATCTCGTCGATGTCGAGCGCGGTGACGGCGAGGATGAAGGCGCTGCGGGTGAAGGCCCAGGCGATCCCGGTGGCGATCCCGACCCGCTCGGTCTTGGCCGCGAGCCAGGTCGCCTGGGTGACCGAGCTGCGGAACAGCTCCGGGGTCCAGACGCAGTCGATCCCGGCCGCCTCCGCCGCCCGCGCCTGCTCGGCGAGGTCCTCCGGCGCGTCGCCGATCGCGGCGATCTGGATGCGGTCGAGCGCGGCCATCGGTCGCGCAGCCTAGCCGGGCGGTCGACGGGGGCGCGCGCCGGCGCCCCCGTCGCCTTGAAGCGGCGGTGCGGCGCTAGGCGCCGCAGACCTTGAGGCCGTACTGCTTGGCGAGCCGGGTCGCCTCCGCCAGGGGATCCTGGTTCTCACCCGCGAACAGGCTTGGATCGTCATTGCCCGCGTCGAGACCTTCCTGGGCGGCGTCGAGGATCGCCTGGACCTGATCCTCATCGCCCTCCGGCGAGGCGAGCTCGCCGATCTGATCCACCTGGCTCTGAATGCTCGGGATCACCGTGTCGGTCGCGAACTGCTCCTCCTCGGCCGGGCTCGGGGGCTGGTCGCTCCCGCCGAACGTGTCCTCTGCGCCGGCCTCGATCTCCGCATTCCCCTCGCTGCAGATCTGATCCGCCTGGGTGATGAACTCCTGCTTGGTCAGGGCCTCGCCGCCGTTCCCGCCGCCGTTGCCGCCGTCGTCGTCGTCATCGTCGCCGCAGCCGGCTGCGATCAGACCTGTGGCAAGCGCCAGGACCAGCAGCCAAAGTGCCTTCTTCATCGTTCTCCCTCAGTTGAGTTCTTGGGTGATGCCGGCCGCGGCCCCCTGGCACGCGGTAGCGAGCGCCGAAAGGTAGCCCCTAGCCCGGCGTCTTGTCGAGCGAGCGCCAGAGGTAGAGGCAGCCGAGCGTGCGGTGCGGGCGCCACGCTTCCGCGATCCGCTCCATCTCGACCGGCGGCGGCAGCTCCTTCAGCTCGTAGGCGATCTGCATCGCCCTGCGAATGCCGAGATCTCCGGTTGAGAGCACATCGGGGCGGCCGAGATGGAAGATCAGGAACATCTCCGCGGTCCAGCGGCCGACGCCTTTGATCGCGGTCAGCTCCTCGATCACTCCGTCGTCGTCGAGCTGCGGCAGGCGCTTCAGATCGAGGTCCCCGTCGGTGATCCGCTCGGCGAGGTCGCGCACGTAGGCGACCTTCGACCAGGAGAGTCCGGCGTCGCGCAGCGCCTGCGGCTCGGCCGCGATCAGCTGCTTCGGCGTAGGGGTCTTGCCGCCGAACACGGCCAGCACCTTCTCCCAGATCGAGGCGGCGGCCTTGGTCGAGAGCTGCTGGCCGACGATCGCCCGCGCCAGCGCCTCGTAGGGATCCGGGCGGCTGCGGCGGCGGTCGGTGGCCGGATCGATCGCGCCGCGCTCGGATATGAGCCGGCCGAGCACGGGATCGGCCGCGATCAGAGCCCGGTCGTGTTCGGTCAGGTTCACGGTCCCGAATAGGTACCGCACTCGAAGAACCCGTAGCGCCGGCCCAGCCGCCGGGACCGGTTGAGCTCGCGCCGGACCGCTCCCTGGTCGTTGAACTGGGCCGGGTCGGCGGCGAGGCGGTCGATTCCCCGCTCGGCGGTGTCGTAGACCTCGGCCACCGTCGCCTGGTCGCCCTCGGGCGGGGTCAGGGCCCGGAGGTCGGCGAGCTGCTCGCGCAGCGACGGGATCACCACCTCGGTCCCGAACCGCTCGATCCTGGCCGGAGGGGGGCGGCGACCGCGCTTGAAGACGATCTCGCCGGAGTCGCGCACGGTGAAGTCGCTGGAGTCGATCCCCAGCGCGACCTCGGCCTCGGTCTCGATCGCCTGCCGCTGGCGGATGCAGATCGTGTCCGCCTGCACGATGTAGTCGCGCTTGCTCGGTACCAGCGGCGCGTCGGTGGTGACGGCCTCGCCGTCGTCGTCGCCGCACCCGATCACCGCGGCGGCCGCAACGACGACGAGGACCGGCACCAGGCCGGCCCTCGCGATTCTGCGCAGCTGCTTCACGGCTTCGCCACCAGGCGGGGCCACGAGCGCCGGCCCACCATCAGGCGCGGCGCTATCGCGCCGCTTCGAAGTAGCGCCGGCTGGTGGCCGCTCAGACCCGCTGGATCAGGGTCCCGGTGCCGAGGCCGCCGCCGCAGCACATCGTCACCAGCCCGGTCTCCTGGTCGGAGCGCTCGAGCTCGTGCAGGAGGGTGGTGATCAGGCGGGCGCCGGTCGAGCCGAGCGGATGCCCCAGCGCGATCGCGCCGCCGTTGACGTTGACGCGGTCCATGTCCGGCTCGTGCTCGCGACGCCAGGCGGCCACCACCGAGGCGAAGGCCTCGTTGATCTCGATCAGGTCGATGTCGCCGATCTTCATCCCGTTGCGGTCGAGCAGCTTCTGGGTCGCCGGGATCGGGCCGGTCAGCATCATCACCGGGTCGACTCCAACAGTGGTCTGATCCACGACCTTGGCGCGCGGCTTGAGGCCGAGCTCGTCGGCCTTCTCGCGGGTCATCAGCAGCACCGCGGCGGCGCCGTCGGAGACCTGCGAGGAGTTGCCGGCGGTGATCTTGCCGTCCTCCTTGAAGGCCGGCTTCAGCGACGCGAGCTTCTCGGCGCTTTCCGGGCCCGGGGGCCGGATCCCCTGGTCGGTGACGTAGGTGTCGCCGTTGTTCTTCCAGGGAATGATCTCGCGCTCGAAGCGGCCCTCCTCGGTCGCCTGATGGGCGAGCTGGTGGGAGCGGAGGCCGATCTCGTCGAGCTCGGAGCGGGGGATCTCCCACTTGTCGGCGATCATCTCGGCCGAGATTCCCTGCGGGACCAGGTTGTAGCGCTCCATCAGCTCGGGGCTGAAGGCCATCCCGTGCTCCTTCATCACCTCCATCGAGTCGGCGAAGGAGATGTGGCCCATGTGCTCGACCCCGCCGCCGATGACGACGTCGTGGACGTTGGAGGCGACCAGAGCGGCGCCGAAGTTGACCGCCTGTTGGGCCGAGCCGCACTGGCGGTCGACCGTGGTGGCCGGCGTCTCCATCGGCAGTCCGGCCTCGAGCCAGGCGTTGCGGGCGATGTTGATTCCCTGCTCGCCGAACTGCTGGACGCAGCCGGCGACGACGTCCTCGACCTGCGAGGGCTCGATGCCCGCGCGCTCGATCACCTCGCTGTAGGTCTTCGCCAGCAGGTTGGAGGGATGGGTGTCCTTGTAGTAGCCCTTCTCCTCGTGGCCGCGCCCGATCGGGGTGCGGGCCGCCTCCACGATCACGACCTCACGGCCGCTGAAGCTCCCGTTCTTCGACATGGGGATTGCCCTCCTGAAGTTGCTTGACGAAACCGAGGTTTCTTGAAGAAACCAAGCATACCGAAGCGGTTGACTGGCGAGTCAACCAGTCCCCGCCTCGGCCGCCTCGCGAGCTCGGTCCTCGTCAAAAAAGGCAGCCGCGCGGCGAGGCCGGTCGTCGTCGAACCAGATCACGAGCGAGAAGTCGTTGTCGAGTATCCGCGGACCCGTCGCGGCGGAGGTCAGATGCCAACGGGCCTTGGCGATCATCGTGGACCCGAGCTCCGTCGTTTCGAGGATCTCCAGTCTGCTCTCCTCCCACATCCGTGCCCACTCTCCCATCCACATCCGCAGGTCATCGCCCCCGTAGGCGTCGGCGTCGGGGAAGCTCGGGTCGGGGGTGAAGGTGAAGCCGGGAGGGAGGGCGTCGAGGAAGCCCTCGAGGTCACCCGCGTTGTAGAGCCCGACCTGTCGGTGCAGCCACTCGACCCTCTCGCTCGCCACGGCCCGACTCTACGCCGATCACGACCCCGCCCGCGACGGCCACCAGTTGCGCTCGCCGAGCAGGAAGGCGATCGAGGGGACCAGCAGGGTGCGGACCACGAAGGTGTCGACCAACAGGCCGAAGGCGACGGTGAAGCCGATCTGGAACAGGGCCTCGAGCGGGAGCGAGGCGAGCGCGGAGAAGGTCGCGGCGAGGATCAGGCCGGCGCTGGTGATCACGAAGCCGGTGCGCTCGAGGCCGGTGATGACCGCCTCCTTGGTCTCCTGGTGCTCGTGCTCCTCGCGGATGCGGCTGATCAGAAAGATGTTGTAGTCGACCCCGAGGGCGACCAGGAAGATGAAGGCGAAGGTCGGCAGGCTGGGGTCGCCCGCCGACTGGTCGAAGACGTGGTTGAACAGCAGCGAGCTGACCCCGAGCGCGAACCCGAAGGAGAGGACGACGCTGGCGACCAGGTAGATCGGGGCGACCAGGGCGCGCAGCAGGATCGCCAGGATCACGAAGATCAGCGCCAGGATCAGGGGGATGATGATGTTGGCGTCGCTGCGCAGGGTGTCGCGGGTGTCGTGGTTCTCCGCGGTGAGCCCGCCGACCAATGCGAGCTCGTCTCCGGCGGCATCGCCGACCGTCTCGCGCAGGCTGGGAATCAGCTCGCTGGCCCGGTCGGAGAATGGGTCCGTGGTCAGGGTGACGTCGATCCGGGTGATCCGCCCATCCTCCGAGCGCAGCCCGGTCGGGACCACCGCGGCGGCCGCCTCGCGCTCTGACTGGAGCGCGGCGACGACCGGCTCCTCGGCCCCGACGTCGGCGACGACGGTGGTGGCGGCGGACTGGCCGGCCTCGAGCTTCTCGTCGATCACGGCCTGGCCCAGCTTCGAGTCCGGGTCGGTCTTGAAGCCCTCGCCGAAGTCGAGAGTGTCGCGGTCGGTGAGGTTGCCGAAGCAGCCCAGCGCTAGCACCGCCACGACTGTGACCAGGACGGGCACCGGGCGGTCGTGGACGAGGTGGCCGACCCGGCCCCAGAAGTTGAGCCTGCCCCGCGGCTCGCTCCCGTGCTCGGGCTTCGACGGCCAGAAGGCGCCGCGGCCGAGCGCCGCCAGCATCGCCGGCAGCAAGGTGAGCCCTGCGAGGATCATGATCGCGACACCGAGGGCGAGGACCGGGCCCATGGTCGCCGTCGCCTTGAAGTCGGCCAGGGTCAGGACCAGCATCGCGGCGACGACCGTGCCGCCCGCCGAGAGGATCGCCGGGGCGGTCCGCTCGGTGGCGTGGGCCATCGCCTCGTGCCTGTCCCGGTAGCGGCGGAGCGCCTCGCGGTAGCGAGCGACGATCAGCAGGCAGTAGTCGGTGCCCGCCCCGAACATGAGCACGATCAGGATCGCGGTGGTTTGGCCGTTGACCTCGAACGCGCCGGCCTCGACCAAGCCGTAGACGGCGGCCGCCGCGATCGTGTACGCGATCCCCACGGTGAGCAGCGGCACGAACGCGATTACCGGCGAGCGGTAGATCAGCAGGAGGAGAATCAGGACCAGCGAGACCGTGACCAGCAGCAGGGTGACGTCGATCGACTCGAAGATCTCGATCGAGTCGCCGATGAAGCCGGCCGTCCCGGTGACGTAGGAGCGCAGCTCCCCCTCCGGCGCCTCGGAGTCGGGAGTGAGGTCCCGCAGCTCCTCGACGTTGTCGAGGATCACGTCGGAGTCGTCGGAGTTGGTGCCGATCACGGTCAGGGCGGTGCTGCCGTCGTCGGAGACGAGGGTCGGGCCCTCACCGCCCGCGGGCCCGCCCGCGATGCCGATCGCGATCTGGCTCTGCTGGGTCTGGACGCTCGCTTCCACGGCGGCGGGGGCGCACGGCCGACCGAAGGCGCCGCGCACGAACAGCACGTCCTCGAGTTCCCCCGAATCGCAGATCGCCTCGGCGTCCTCGGCGATCCGGGCGCGGTCGGCAGCGGTGAGGCCTGCCTCGCGCTGGTAGACGATCAGCGCCTCGACCTCGCGGCCGGTGGCGAAGTCGTCGTCGAGGATGTCGTTGACCTCGGTGGACTCGGCCGACTCGGGGAGGAAAGCCTCGTTCTCGTTGGTGGTCGCCTCCTGCAGCTTCGGCTGAAACTGGCCGAGCGCGAGCGCCAGCAGGAGCCAGATCGCGATGATCGCCCACTTCGAGCGTCGCCCCGAGGAGAACTTCGAGATCCGTCTCAGCACGGGGCCGGAGGCTAACCGAGCCGGGTTGCGGGCGGCCCCCGGCCCCGCGCGTGATAGACAGGCTCCGTGGGCGCAGAGGGTTACGAGCGGCCGGCGCTGGCCGGGAGCGGCACGATCGCCTGCGGGCTCGCCGCCTGCTCCAGCACCACCGCGAAGACGATGCTGCTCGCGCGCTCCGACGCCTCGGCTTGGCGCGCGGAGGAGCAGGCGCACTCCCTCAGCTCGAAGCTCGACGACGGCGACCCGCGCCGGATCAAGGTCACCACCAATCCGGGCGACCTCGCTGAGTGCGACCTGATCATCGAGGCGATCAAGGAGGACGCCGAGGCGAAGGCGGAGCTGCTGCGAACGCTGGTCGATGCGGCTCCCCGCGCCCACCTCGCCACCACCACCTCCTCACTCTCGGTCCGCGAGCTGGGCGAGGCCTCGGGGCACCCGGGGCGCCTTTTCGGCCTCCACCCCTTCAACCCGGTCGTGCGGATGGAGCTGATCGAGCTCTGCGTTCCGCACGGCGCCGACGATGCGGTGGGGCCGCGGGCGCGGGCCTGGTGCGAGGGGATCGGCAAGACCGTGGTCGAGGTCCCCGACGAGCCGGGATTCGTCGTCAACAAGCTGCTGTTCCCGTATCTGTTCGACGCCGTGCGGCTGCTCGAGCGGACCGGGATGAAGCCCGAGGAGGTCGACCGCTGCATGACCCTCGGCGCCGCCTACCCGATGGGGCCGCTCGCCCTGCTCGACCTGGTCGGAATCGACGTCGCCGCCGCGATCGGCGAGGCGCTCCACGGCGACACCGGCGAGGAGCGTCACCGCCCGCCGGGCCGGCTCGAGAGCCTGATCGGCGACGGCAAGCTCGGTCGGAAGTCGGGCGCCGGCTTCTACGACTACGGCTAGCGGCCACCAGCCGCCCCTACTTGGAGCGGCTGCTTGCAGCCGCGACTGATGAAGAGGCGGCGCTCGTGGCCGCGACCTTATGGCGAAGCCAGGTTGACGACCAGCTGAGCGACGGTCTCACCGACCGAGTCGAGGGCGTCGGGATCGAGCTTGTCGGCGGTGTCCTCGACCGTGTCGGCGTAGTCGTAGGAGAAGTCGATCAGATCGATTGCCGGCACGCCCGACCGGAGGAACGGGACGTGATCGTCGATGACCCCCTCCTGGTCGCTATCCGGGAAGACGTGGCCGGCGCCGACCTCACCGGCCGCAGCGCGCAGACTGGCCCACAGCGCCTTGTTTGAGTTCAGCTCCCTGGGGATCTCCAGACCTTGGTTCGCAATGTAGTCGAGCAGGATCATCTCCCCCACCTCGCCGAGATGGGCGGCGGCGTAGGCCCTGGAGCCGCGCAGCGCGCAGCTCTCGAACGCGACATCGGGACACCCCGGCGGCGCCTCCTCTCCGTCGAAGAGCACGAAGCGAATCTCTCGATGGCCCTGGGGCAGCTCCGCTTCGAGTACTCGCGCCAGCTCCACAACCGCGGCGGTCCCGGCGGCGCTGTCGTTGGCGCCGACGAAGCCCGGCGGCTGGAACTGGGTGTCGTAGTGGGCCCCGATCACGATCGCGGGGCCCGGGCCGGGCAGCGAGCCGACCACGTTGCGGAGCCCTCCGGAAACCGGCTCGAAGCGGCC
>Ga0299913_10004201_pt1 | contig 12028 bp, 13 predicted proteins | sample RVTome_9_FD_201360 | JGI IMG/M metagenome (GOLD analysis project Ga0299913, IMG submission 201360) | Soil microbial communities from uranium-contaminated site in the Upper Colorado River Basin, Wyoming, United States - RVT155D38 (version 2) ... | reverse complement strand
CTCGGTGAAGATGGATCACCGCGCGACGGTCGACACGCTGCTACCGCGGATCGACACCATCACCTGGATCGTCGACCCCGAGAAGTACGACGACGCCCGCATGCACGCCTACTGGCGCACGCTGGCGCCCCACGCGGAGCGGCTGCGCTTCGTGCTCAACAAGGCGGACCGGCTGTCGGAGGCCGATCGGCGCCTCGTCGCCGATGACCTCCGCGCCCGGCTCATTGCCGCCGGCATCCCGCGGCCGGTGCTCCACGTCGTGTCCGCCACGACCGGCGAGGGCGTCGACGCCCTCCGTGCTTCCCTCGCCGATGCGGCCCACGCCAAGGTCATCGTCGCCTCCAAGCTGGAGGCCGATCGGGCCGATGCCGCGGCCGCACTGGCCGAGGCCGTCGGTCTCCTGCCGGACGAAGGCTACCGGCCGCTCCTGTCGGATCCGGCACGCGAGGCCCACGTGGCCGATGCGGTGGCGGGTGCCCGGGAGCTCGTCGATCCCGATGGCATGGCCCGCCAGATCCAATCCGCGGTCCTGTACCGGGCCCGGCTGGGCGGTGGCTCGTTCCTCGGCCGCATCGTCGCCCTGGTCGCCACGCTCACCGGGCAGCGGCGCCGCAGCGCCGACCCGGCCGCGCACCTCGCTGCCTGGCGCGACCGCGGCGCGCTTGGCCGTGTCCTCAACCCGCTGCGCGCCGCCCTCACCGAGGCGGCCGCATCGGCGCCGCCGGCCGGCCGCGGTCGCCTTCTCGAGGCGCTCGGGGCGCCTTCCGCGGAGGCCGATGTGACGCGTGCCCTCGATCGGCTCACGCGCTCGGAAGCATCGGCGTTCGAGCTGCCCCGTTCGGCCGTGTGGCCCGTCATCGGCTTGCTTCAGATGGCCGTCGGCGCCGTGCTCCTGTTCGCGGTCGCCTGGATCGTGGTGCTGTTCGTATCCGGCGGAGGCGTGCCGGTGGCCACCTTCGAAGTGCCCATCCTTGGGCCGTTGCCGATGCCCCTGGCCCTGCTGGCGGCCGCGGTGCTCTTCTCCGCGCTGCTCGGCTGGATCCTCGCCCTGCATGCCGGGTGGATGGGACGCCGCCTGGCCGCCGCGGTCGGCGCGCGCATGGAGGACGCCGTGCGCCAGGCCATCGCGACCGATGCATTCGCCGGCCTGACCCGCGTGGAGACGGCACGCCGCGTCATCGCGGAGGCCACGGCCCGAGAGCCCTAGGCCACACCCGCGACCGCGCGCGGTGAGTCGGATGTTGCGCGTCCCGCGGACCCTTATCCGATTCGCGGCGCGCCGAGTCGGATGTTGCGCCCGATCCCGCACCTTACGGGGAGCATTCGTGCCGTGCGGCCGTGCCGTGAGCGTGGATCAACCCGTGGAGGGCTGCATCGGCCCCGCTCTGTGCACGTGGAGGCACGTTGTCCGAGTCGGGATGGAGTTCAGGGATGCGACCCCGCTGGCAGCCAGCTCAGTCGGACTCGGAGGACGGCAGCGGCATCTCCGGGTCGTATCCCTCGGCGGCCGTGTCCTCCGCACGGATCTCCGGCCCGGCGGGACGGGTCTCGTTCGCCTCGACATCGGAGGCGATCCCACCCGGACCGTCGTGGATCGGCTCGTCGAAGTCCGTGCGGCGGCCGACGTCGTGCCGCTCCTCGTGCTCGATGCCCGGATCGGTGCCCTGCGTTCGATCGCTGTGGGTCATTGGTGGTTCGCTCCGTGTGGCGTTTCTGGAGCGTGATGCAGGACTCGGGCCGGTTTGGCGCGTTGCTCCGCGGGCGCGAGTCGTGCCGCTTCCTGGCCGATCCTCCCGCCGCCGAACAACCGGTCCCCCCAGGCGACCCGGACAAGGCAAAGAGCCTGTCCGATCCGGGGAGCGTCCTCGTTGGATCGCTCGCCGGCCGAACAGGCTCTTGGAGGGGCCCGGCCCTCAGGACGGGGTTCTCATCGGCGTCAGACGGTCACGCCCGCCGGGCGGAGGACCGGCACGGCGACCTTCTCGGCCCGGGTGGCCCACACGAGGCCGCCGCCCGCCAGGATGAAGGTGCCACCGACGGCTGCGAACAGGCCCGCCAGCGCCAGTCCCATCTGCAGGGCTGAAGCGGTCACGGTGCCGACACCGAGCTCACCGATGAGCGCGTGTGCCACGCCGGTCCAGGCCTGCGCCCGGACGGCCCCGTCGATCGGGTTCTCCCGGTCGAAGTCGGCCCAGTAGCGGCCGGCCACGTCGATCTCGTAGGGGGTCCCAGCGGTGTACACGGTGCCGTCGGGAGCGGTGAAGTCCTCTTCGAGGATGACCGTCTGGGTGCCGTGCAGCGTGTGGAACGCGACCGTCGCCATCTGGTACATGTACTCGCTGCCGGTGTTGACGACCGGGTCGGCCGGATCCAGCTCCGAGGTGACGACCGGGTAGCCCCACTCATCGGTCAGGAGCGCCATGATGGCGTCCGCGCCCGCGGTCTCGCCGCGATCGATGAGCTGGCCATCCTCGTTGTAGGTGAGCTCGACGCCCTGCGCCGCGCTGAACTTGTTGAGGGACGTGTATCCCTCCTGCGTCTTCATGAATGCGAATGCACCGGCTGCGACGAAGACGAAGCCGATGATGCCGAGGACGATACCGAGTCCTCGCAAGCGACCAATCATTGGAATAACCCTCTCGTGCGTTGAATCCATTTGTTCCCCGTACACACTGTCGCCCGAGAGGGCCGGGAGCGCATGTGACACACGGACCCACCTGAGTGCCGTTCGGCCCCCTCGTCGAGGGTCGTTCGGTCACCCGCGCGGGGGCCGAAAGCGGCGTCCTGAGCTCCGGGGCCGCCCTCGGGCGTGCCCGATGCGGTGGTCAGCCGCGCTCCGCCGGTTCGGCGGTCGCTTCCGCCTCGGGGGAGGGCGGCGTCGGGAAGAGCACCGGCAGTCGCTGCTGTTCGCCCGGCACGCGCCCGACGGTGGCGGCGATGATGCCGCCCAGCACGACGAGGAACCCGCCGATCCCGAGGAGGAGGGCGGCGGTGTCGTCCACGCCGAGGAGCAAGCCGAGCACCGCGCCCTCGACGCCGCCGACCAGCGCGAGGATCAGGCCGATCATGCCGCCCGACGTCGTGAGGCCGTAGAAGAGGACGCCCGGAAAGGCGGTCGGCTGGTCGCCGTAGGCGAGTCCGACGCCGGCCGGGTCGTCATGGGTGGCGGTGGTGAAGTACGGCGCCACGACCGGGGCGATCTGCGTGTAGCCGTGGCGAATCCGGGCCATGCCGTGCACCGCTCGCATGTCGTCGAGGTTGGCGCCCATGATCCGCGCGTAGGTCGTCAGGCCGATGACGAAGTCGAACCCGAGCAGGACGGCCGCAACCTTGAGGAAGTCCTCGCCGAAGGACATCGCCGATGAGAACAGCGCGAGCGCCACGAACGACATCGACAGGAAGGTGAGGAACATCCCCCCGCGCACGAAAGCCTCGTTGTAGGCCAGGGAGCGGGCCGACAGCAGGCTCCAGTGCTCGGTGGTCAGGATCGTGATCGCCCGTGGGTCGTCGAGCGAGACGACGGCGTTGGCGACCGGGGAGCCGGCGGTCCCGTTCGCTGGGGCGGGGTCCGGACGCTCGGCTGACATCATCCCTCCTACGGAACTGGGCGGTTTCAGGTGCGTGCGCCGATTATCGGCTGGACGACCAGTCCGGCAAGGTCAGGAGCGCCGCTCCCGTGGATCCAGCGAGGTTGCCGGGCTCAGCCATCCACAGCACGGACCCAGGTCCTCGAAGCCGGTGACCTCGTATTCCGTCCACACGAATGTCGCCCGGCAGTCGAGGATGACCCGGGCGGGGTTGGGTAGCTGCACCGGCTCGCCGCCTGACGCTTCCTCGTCGACCTCCGCGCGACACGAGGTCGCTGCCGGGTCCTCGAAGTGGCCGGTCACGCGCACGACGTCGCCGCGCTCGGGGACCTCAAGGCCGGCCTCCGGATCCGCCCGGAATGCGACGACAAAGGTCGTCCCTCCTTCCGCCCGGAGAAAGGCAGGCGCAGATCCGGCCAGCCACTCGGGCGTGAGGACGATGGGACTGGGTGGGCTGCAGCATGGCGAGTCGACGGTGCCGGTCACCACGAGGTCGTTGCGGCCGAAGCAGTGCAGCGCTTCGAGCGGCAGCAGCGCGGTCAGCTGCCCGTGCGTCATCGGCGACGAAGGGCAGTCGATCGCCACTTCGGTGATCCACGGCTCCTCGTCCGCCGCCGTGGGCGTGGCGACGTGCCCGATGAGGTTGCAGTCCTCCGGGCAGTCCGGACCGGACACGACCCCCACCCGGTACCAACTCAGCTCGCCGGCGTCGGTCGGCTCGCCGATGGTGAACAGCCGGCGGCCCGGAGGCATCTCGGCCAGGATGCTCGAGCTCTCGCTCGGCTGCTCCCGAAGGTTGAGCGCGTCGCCCGCGACCTCGACGATCGAGCGGTTGGCGATGATGGGCGCTTCCGGGATTGACGGGCTGGGGCTCGGTGTAGGCTCCTCCGACGGCTCCGCGGAGGGCACGGCCGAGGCAGACGCAACGGCGCTCGTCGATGGCGTGGCGCTCGGGTCCGTGGCCACTCCGTTGCCGTCGCCGAGGGCCACGGCCAGCAGCGCGCCGCCGCCGATCGCTGCGATCCCGCCGGCAATGATCGCGAGCGGCACCCACCAGGGCCGCCGCGCGGCGGCCGTCGGATCCCGCGCGCCGCGAACGGGCGGCGGCGGAGCGGCGTAAGCAGGCGCCCCGCACTCGGCGCAGAAGGCGGCGCCGTCGGCAAGGTCAGCGCCGCAACGGCGGCAGGTCGAGAAGCCATCGGCGGTCGATCGGGTGGTCATCGGTTCCTCTGCTGCTCGTTCGCGTGCGACATCGTGCCCGACGGAGACTGCGGCGTGCCTGCGGAGGGTACCGCTCCCGGGCCTTGACGGGTGCGCTCCCCGGCTCCGATGCTTCGCGGCACCACCATGACCCACGGCACGGATGACACGGACGTCGGTGGCCGGCTCTTCACCCCGGCGTTCATCGGGCTGGGCATCGCGGAGCTGGCGTACTTCACGGCCGCCGGCATCCTGATCCCCACGACGCCGCTCTTCGCGGCCGGTCCGCTCGGCGCCGACGAGGCGGGCGTCGGCTTGACGATCGGCGCCTTCAGCGTCACCGCGCTCCTGTTGCGGCCATTCGCGGGTCGCGCGGCGGACGTGCGGGGCAGGCGGCCGCTGCTGGTCAGTGGCGCAATCCTCGCCGCGATCGCGGTCGCCGCCCACCTGGTGGTGACCGACCTCCTCGTGCTCGTTGCGCTTCGGCTGCTGCTCGGCGTCGCCGAGGCGTTCTTCTTCGTGGCGGGCTTCGCCATGGTCGCCGATCTCGCACCACCCGGCCGTGCCGGCGAGGCGCTCAGCTACAACTCGCTGGCGCTCTACCTCGGCATCGCCCTCGGTCCCGGTGCCGGCGAGCTGCTCGTGGCGTGGGGCGGCTATGGGCTGGCCTGGATCGGCGCCGCGGCGCTGTGCGTGCTTGCCGGGGCGATCGCATTCGCGATGCGCGAGTCGGCGACCCTGGTCGCGGACCCCGGGCCGCTCCGGCTGCTCCATCGGCGGGCGCTGCTGCCGTCGATCGGCCTGTTCATGGGGATCTTCGGCATGTCGGCCTTCCTCGGCTTCGTGGCCATCTGGGCTGGGCGGCTCGGCATGGACGGCAGCGGGTCGGTGCTCCTGCTGTTCGGGGCGATCGTCATCGGCGCGCGAATCATCTTCGCCAGGTTGCCCGACCGGGTGCCGCCATTCCGCCTGGCGGCAGCTGCGCTCGGCCTCATCCAGGTTGGCCTGGCCGTCATCGGCTTCGTGCCGACCGCGGCTGGGCTGTACGTCGGCGCGGCCCTCTGCGCCGTGGGGGTCGCGTTCACCACGCCGGCCTTCTTCAGTGCCATCATCGCGCGGGTTCCGCCCTCGGAGACCGGCGTGGCGCTCGGCACGACGAGCCTGTTCCTCGACCTCGCGTTCGGCGGCGGCCCGGCGTTCCTCGGGTTCATCGCCCTCGGCGTCGGGCTGGGGCTGGGCTTTGGGGTCACCGCCGTCATCGTCGGGATCGGGGCGGTGGGCACCGCGTGGGCAGCCCTGCGGGCGGTGGGCGCGCCGATGGCGAGGGCGCAGGGCGCCGCGTAGGCCGGGATCCATGGTGGCGCCCCGATCCGAGTCGGACAATGTGCCGCCTCGAGGCCATTCCGTGGGGGAGACGATGCCGAGCGGTCGGCGTCACGCTCGCATGGGCGCGCATCGTGGCCAAACCGGCCCGTCATGATCCGCTGGGCGACCGTTATCCGACCCCGGAGTGACCGGGTCGGACATTGTGCCGCCGGCGGGCCGGTATCCAGTTCGCAGCGACCCCGCGTGGCCGCCTCAGCGAGCCCGGATCCGGTTGTTTCGAGGGTTGTGCTCAAGCTCGGCGAGGCCGAGCGCCTCGAGGAGCGGCGGCAGGTACATCCCGAAGCGGCCGCGGTAGCCCTTGCGGACGCCGTACCAGCCGCCGACCGGGTTCGAGGACGAGCGCCCCCAGGCCTCGACCGTCCCGTCCGCGGCCTCCTTCTGCTCATCGGCGGCGCCGAGCGGGACCCAGTCGCCCTGCTCCTTCAGCCAGGCGTGGAGGTCGTCGATCGCCGACGCGTGGTAGGCGAGCTTGGTGGAGCCGACCTGGCAGACGAGCTGCGGGGGATCGGCCGCGTCGTCGCGGTACATCGTGTAGTCGCTCGTGCCGGGAGGCGTCTTCAGGACCCAGGGATCGTCCTTCGTGCCAGTGCCGCTCATGCGTCAACCTCCGAGAGGGATGGCGAGGCGGCCGGTGCGGCCGCTCGGATGAAATGGGGAAGGAGCGCGCTCCAACCCCCGAGATTGCGGTCGCGCCAATCGACGCCCTTGGCGCCGAGGCGCTCCCAGCCACGGTGCTCGATCTCGACGCGCGTCGCGTCGCCATCGGGAAGGAAACGGATCTCGACCTCGGTCGCATCGCCGCAGTCGCGGCGGAGGTGCCAGGAGTAGACGAGCCGATGCGGTGGCTCCCAGGCGAGCACCTCGCCCCAGTCGTGCTCGGCCCCGGCGGCCGTCCGCTCGAAGATGCGCCCGCCGATGCGGCTCTCCAGCACCACCGCAAGGTTCGGCTCCCCGGAGTCCGTGTGGTCCGCCGGCCACCAGGTGGCGATGCGCTCCGTCCAGGTCATGAAGGCGTGGTCCGGTGAGCACCGGACCCGGAACGCGAGGCGCAGCGGCTCGATGGGCCGGGTGGGCTCCGTCGTCATCGGTCGGTGGTCGTGTTCTCGGCCATCAGGCGGAAACGGCCGGCAGCGTCGCCCCACACCGTCTCGAGGTAGCGTGCGACCGCGTCGATTCCCTGCTCGCGCAGCCGGTAGATCCGCCTCGTCCCGCGCCGTTCCTCCTCGACCAGGCCGGCCTCCCGGAGGAGGCGGAGGTGGAACGAGACCGCCGGCCGGCTGATCGGGAGGGCGTCGGCGAGCTGGCCGACCGCGTGCGGCCCGTCCCCGAGGAGCGCGAGGATCGCGCGGCGCTGCGGATCGCCCAGCGCCTCAAATGGATCGGGGCGGGTCGCGCGGCTGGGTCGGGACATGGAAGGCCTCCGGATCGGTGATCGGCGACAACGTAAACGGTTATTGACCGATGCGCAAGAGGACCCGCCGGTTGCGGCCCCGCGGATAATCGGCTCGCCGACCCGAGCACAGGAGCGTCCGATGACCGTGGGGGATCGCTGGATCTGCCAGGTCTGCTGGAAGTCGAACCACCCGCAGGCCGAGGCGTGCTGGCACTGCCGCACGCGTCGTGGCATCGACAAGGAGGAGCTCGAGGCGCAGCGCGTCGCCGTGGCGACGAAGCAGGAGGCGCCGGAGGCGATCCCGGACATCGTGGTGGCGCTGCCGGTCGTGATCTTCCGCGGGTACGCGAAGACGTGGCTGCGCGGAGGCCTCGGCCTCATCGCCCTGCCGATCCTCATGGGGCTCGGCGGGGTGACCGACCTGACCTACCTGCTGTTCAGCGCTGGCCTGGCCGCCGCGCTCGTCGTGTTCGGCTTCCTGGCCGGGGAGGTGGCCGATGGTATGCGCGACCGGGAGGCCTGGGCCTTCGTCGTCGGGCTGGGGCTGGCGGTCGTGGGCGCCATCGGCTCCGTCATCGCCTTCGACGTCTTTCTTCCCGGGCTCATCAACCCGACCGCCATCCGGTGGGGGAGCATCGTCGTCTTCGGCGGTGCCGGGCTGGCCGCGGCGGCCGGCCTGGTCCTCATGTTCCTGCGCCGCGAGGGACGGAGCGAGACCTAGAATCCGTGGCGCGCGGGACCCCACACCGGGTGCGACTCGGACGCCGGCGTCCGCGTGACCTGAATCGGGTCGCCGTCCGGGGCATGGGCCATGAACAGGTCGCTGGAGCCGGCGACCTCGTCGAAGGCGGTCCACACCAGCCAGGCGCTGTTCGGTGACCACGTCAGATGCGTGCCGGAATCGCCCCGCCCGAGCCGCGTCCCGGTGCCGAGCCCGTCGCCCACGATTCGCAGGCTGTACTGCGGGGTGATGCGTGCTGCCCAGAGCCCATCAGGAGCGGGAAAGTCGAGGGAGATCACCTCGTCCTCGAGGTCGGGCCGGTGCGTCAATGCGCCGTCCACCAGCTCCACCTGCCAGACGGTGATGGCGAGCCTCGTCCCATCACCACCGCGATGGCTGGTCGTCAGGATCGCCCGGCCGTCGTCTGTCCAGCGGAACGGGCTATCCTCGGGCTCATCGTCCGTCAGCTGGCGCGACGCTCCGGTGCTCGCCTCGACCACGTGCAGGTCCGTCTGCACGGTCTCCGGGTCGAACCCCTCATAGGCGATCAGGGCGCTGTCGGGAGACCACGCCAAGGCGGACGCCGGGCCCGTCGTCAGCTGGGTTGCCTCGCCGGTGGCGAGCGCGACCAGCACGATGCCGGTGGTGTCGGCTCCGTCGCTCCCAAAGGCCATCCAGCGCGCATCGGGCGAGAGTGAGCCTGACCCGAACACGGACTCGGCCAGCACGACGGCCTCCGTGCCGTCGAGAGGCTGCCGCACCAGCCGGAGGGCGTGAGGATTGCCGACGATCGCCTGCAGGCCGATGACGGACCTCGAGTCCTGCACGAAGGCAAGTGGCGTCACGTCGGACACACCAGTTTCCGACTCCTGCCCCGTCTCGAGATCGAGCACGACGAGCTCGCCGTTCCGGAGAAAGGCGAGCCGGCCGCCCGGAGCTGGAGGCGACGCGCTCGGCGACGGGGACGCCGGCGTCGCCTTCGACTCGACGGCAGATGCCGCCTGCGACCCGGCCACCGACGGCCCTTCGGCTCCGCAGGCGGCGATGCCTGCGGTGAGAGCCAGGAGCGATGCGATCCGAAGCGCCGTGCACGTCATGGACGCAGCGTATCGTGGGATCCTGCGGCCGGACTGCGGGACCGCAATGCTTGGCGAATGGCCGATCGAGGAGGAGTGCATGGGCAACTTGCGGGATCTCTCGGAGCTGGAGCCCATCGGCGTCTGGGAGGGCATCCGCGCGCGGCGGGTCGAGGGCGACCAGGTGACCCTTGCGGTCGTGGAGCTCGACCCGGATGCTTCCGTCCCGGAGCACACGCACCCCGCGGAGCAGAACGGGATGGTCGTCCGCGGCGAGATGCGCTTCCGGGTCGGGGACGAGGAGCGCGTGCTCGGACCGGGCGGGACATGGCGGATCCTGGGCGGTGTGCCGCACTCCGCGACCGCCGGGCCGGGCGGAGCCGAGGTCATCGATGTCTTCAGCCCGATCCGCTCGGACTGGGACGCGTTCGAGGTGCACCCGCCGTCGCCGCCGAGGTGGCCGCACGGAGCATGAGCCAGCCGTGGACATCGGTGTTTGGGAGGACCAGCTCTTCAACGACGTCGAACCCGTGTCGCTCGTAGAGCAGGACGTTCCGTCCGACCGCGGTCTCCAGGTAGCACGCGAGCCCGGCTGCATCGGCCTCCGCCAGCACCGGGGCCAGGAGCGCGGAGCCGATGCCCTCGCCCTGCCGCTCCGGCTCGACGCCGAGCGCCGACAGGTACCAGTGCGGCGTGGGGGCGAGCGCACGTCGGCGCCGTTCGAGCAGCTCGAGGGCGGCGGACGCCTGCCGCAGCCGGGTCCAGCCGGTCAGCTCGGCGAGGGCCGGCAGCATCCGCAGCTGATCGATGAAGCCTGACGCGGCTCGCCCGGGCGGGATCCAGACCGCCGCGCCGGCGTGGTCATCAGTCGTCCAGGTGGCCGACAGGCCAGCCGATGCAAAGCGAAGGATCGCCGTCCACCCGTCCCGCATCCGCTGGCTCCGTTCCGACGCCGTTCCGGACAGGTAGCTGTAGAACGGGTCGGCGGCGAAGGCCCGGGCGAGCATGGCGGCGAGCGGAGGGATGTCGTCGCGCGTCGCTCGCCGCACGTGAGGAGCGGTGCCCATGGGGCGCGTGGACCGGCCGGCTCAGGTGCCGCGCAGCTCGCGGATCGTGATCCGCCGGTTCGGAGGCTCTGGCTCAGGGCCGATCTCCACGAGCGCCCACCCAGGTAGCTCGGCCGACCCGCGCCCCTCGACCGTGATCGCCTCGGCCGCACGCCGCAGGAGCTCACGGGCTCCGTCCCGGCCCCGCTCCGGCAGCTCGCCGACGATCGCCTCGAGGCGCCGCTCGATCAGCCTCGTCGCCACGGCCGGCCCGATGCCCTCACGATCGCGCCGCACGAGCTCCTCGGCGCCATCGATCCCAGCCGACGTGAGGGCGCCGATGAGCCGGCGGACGGATGTCGCCTCGGTCCTGGGGAGCTTGTCGATCCAGCTCTTCGGCGGGGGCGGCGGGGCGGGCTTCCTGGACCGTGGCTTCGTCCCGCTCGCCGGCCGCCGGATGGGCATCACCTTGGAGGTGCGCGCCGGCGGGATCGCCTCGCGGACCGCCTCGAGCGTGCCGTACGGACCGAGGATCAGCTCCTGGCCGAAGTCGTTGGCCTGCGCGGTGTCGACCAGGAACCAGCCGGCGGTGCTGCTGCCCCGGACCTCGAAACGCTCGTCGGCGGTCCGGTACGTCCCCGCGGTCTGACGGACGAGCTTGTCGGGATCCCGGGTCGCATCGGCGCCGGACGTCGTTGCCTTCGGCATGCCCGACACGTTACTCCCGCCGTGGTCGCCCGGCGACCCGCCAGGTGCCCTCCGCCCCATGCGTCGAGGTCGCGCGTAGACTTCAACCGATGTCCCTGTACCGCATCGACGAGGATCCCGGGTTCAGCACCCCGGTCATGGTGGCCGCCCTCGAGGGCTGGGTCGATGCGGGATCGTCGGGCACGACGGCCGCGACCCAGCTTGCCGACACCGGCCGCGTCGTCGCCAGCTTCGACGCCGATGCGATCTACGACTATCGGGCGCGCCGGCCGACGCTCGACATCCTCGACGGCCGGCCGATCACCCTCGAATGGCCGCGGTTGACGGTCACGGCCACCGAGATCGAGGACCGGCAGCTGCTCATCCTCAGCGGCCCGGAGCCGGACTACCGCTGGCGCGAGCTCGCCGACGATGTCGTGGCCCTCGCCCGGCGATTCGGGGTTGCGAGCTGGGCGAGCATGGGAGCCATCCCAGCCGCGGTGCCGCACACGCGGCCGGTTCCGATCCTGGCGACGGCATCGGCCTCCGGCCTGCTGCCGCAGGGGATCCGCCAGGGGCCCGATGGCCTGCTCCGCGTCCCGTCGGCGGCGCTGTCCGTCCTGGAGCTGACGGCGGCGGAGGCGGGAATTCCGGCGATCGGGCTCTTCGCCCAGGTGCCGCACTACGTGAACGCCAGCTACCCGACGGCGTCCATCGCGCTGCTCACCGCGCTGGGGCGCTACCTCGGGATCGAGCTGCCGGTCGGCCAGCTCGCGACCCGTGCGCTCGAGCGGCGCAACCTGCTGGACGCGGCCACCGCGTCCGACGAGCAGACGAAGGCGTACGTCGAGCGCCTCGAGGTGCTCGCCGACGAGTCACGCCTCCCCGAGGGAGACGAGCTCATCGCGGACATCGAGCGCTTTCTCCGTGAG
>Ga0299913_10004200_pt1 | contig 12029 bp, 11 predicted proteins | sample RVTome_9_FD_201360 | JGI IMG/M metagenome (GOLD analysis project Ga0299913, IMG submission 201360) | Soil microbial communities from uranium-contaminated site in the Upper Colorado River Basin, Wyoming, United States - RVT155D38 (version 2) ... | reverse complement strand
GCATGACGAGCGGGAGCTCGCGCGGGTCCAGGCCTTCGACGGACAGGTTCTCGTGCAAGTTGCGCAGGCTCTCGACGTTGTCCGTCGCGCTCGACGGCTGCGAATCCGCCACGAAGACGACGCCGTCCGCGCCGCGCAGCACGAGCTTGCGCGTCGCGTTGTAGTAGACCTGCCCCGGCACCGTGTAGAGCTGCAGGCGCGTGCGGAAACCGGAGATCGCGCCCAGGTCGAGCGGCAGGAAGTCGAAGAACAGCGTGCGGTCGGTCTCGGTGGCGAGCGACATCATGTCGCCCTTGCGGCCGCTCGGGAGGCGGCCGTGCACGTGCTGGAGGTTGGTCGTCTTGCCGGACCGCCCGGGCCCGTAGTAGACGATCTTGCAGGTGATCTCGCGCGTGGAGTAGTTGACCAGCGACATCTAGGCACTTTCCCCCATGACGCGCCGCACCCCGCCCTCCAGCTCCTCCTCGAACCGGCTCGCGTCGCGCACGGAGCTCGCCGCCCGGAGCTCCGGGATCGCCGCCAGGCGGTCGCCCAGCCGGTCGCTGAACAGCCGCACGATACCCAGCGAGGTCGAGCGGTCGAAGATCGCCACCAGGATCAGGTCGGATCCTCCGGTCCTGTAGGGGGCGAGCAGCATGTGCTGGTTCCTGCCCTCGTTGTGGAGGTGCGTCCAGCGGCGGGCCCCGGTCATGTCGGCGAGGGCAGCCGCGGCGGCGTGGGCGGCGGCGGCCAGGGACGCCACGTTCGTGACCTCGTACCCGCGCGTGAAGCCCTGCTGCGCGAGCAGCTGCCCGCTGGCGTTCACGAGCACCGCCATGCGCACGCGGCTCTCGCGCACGAACTCGCGCAGGGGACCGCGCAGGCGGTCCACCAGGACCGCGAGCTCGGCGCGGGTCTTCACGCGAGCGCCCCCGCGGCGCGTCCCGCCTCGACCCGGAGCAGCGCGAGCTGGGCGTCGGGCGCGGCGAGCGCGACGACGAGCAGGTCGCCGGCCCCGGCGACGAGCAGGTGTCCCTCGCTCGCCGCCAGCTGGAGCGTGCGCAGCTCGCCCGTCCCGGCCAGCTCCGCGCCGCGCGCGGTCCGGCGGAACAGCTCGGCCGCCAGCGCCGCGGCGGCGTCCCCGTCCACGTCGGGATCGGTCTCCATCACGACCGGAACGCCCATGGCGGCGTCCACGAGAATGGCCGCGCGCACGCCGTCCACGCGCAGGATCGACTCGAGCGCCCGCTCGTAGGCTTCGGTCATCGCCCCGCTCCCAGGAAGGCGCGCGCGATCCCTGCCGCGGCGTCGGCGGTGTGCAGGACCCAGCCGGTCGGGGCGTTCGCGCGCGCCGCGATCATGAGGGCGTGGCCGCCCTCGACCGGCCCGAGGTGGGCGGCCGCGTTGTCGGTGTGCAGCAGGACGCCGGACCACTCCCCCAGCCCGAGCATGGCCGCGGCGCGCTCGGCCTCGGCGGCGGCGCCGCCCAGGGCCGCCCCCACCGCCTCCGCCTGCGCCGCGTCGGGCCCGAGGTCGCCGCCGATAACGAAACCGGAACCGTCCACCAGGAGCGCGCCCGAGAACGGCCCGCCGCCGCGCAGCGCCTCGAACAGCCGCGCCGGGTCGGTGGGGATCTCGCGGACCGGAGGGGCATGAGCGGGCCGGCCCGGCGCGGAGGTGGAGGGGGCGACGGGTGCCCGGGCGGCGCCCGCGGAAGCGCTGCCGCCAGCCGAGTCGCCGTCGGCCGCCTGGTGGCCGAGCAGCGGAGGCGACGGCGGGGCCTGCGCCGCCGCCTTCCGCTCGACCAGCTCGAGCGCCTCGCGCGTCAGCGGGTCGGCGGGCCGGCGGGCCGCGGCGCGTTCCAGGTACGCGCGCGCGCCCGGCAGGTCGCCGCGCTCCAGCCGCACGAAGCCCATGCCGCGGTTGGCCTCGAAGTGCGCCGGGTCGAGGCGCAGCACGACCCCCCACTCGTCGAACGCTTTCTCGCGCTCGCCCCTCTCCAGGTAGAGCCGGGCGAGCAGCGCGTGCGCCCCGGCGTGGTCGGGCCGCCGCTCGAGGCCGCGCATGCACACCCGCAGCGCGCCCTCGAGGTTGCCCTGCCGCCGGTAGGCGTCCGCCAGGTTGACGAACGTGGGCGCTCCCGGGTCGCGCGCCACCTCCAGGCTCCAGCGCTGCACGTCCGCAGGCGCGGGTTTCGTCATCGTCCTCCCTCCACCGTCGTCGATACGGGGGTGACCGTCAGGCGTTCGCGTTCCGGCGGGTAGGGTCCGTCGCGCAGCACGAGGCCGAGCGCCCGCAGGGCCTCCGTACCCCGCAGCGCTAGCGGCGCCCTCTCGTCGCCGTGTGCCAGTGCAAGAAACGTCTCCCACGCGCGGCCGGCGCGGTCGAGGTCGCCCGTGCGCGCCGCGGTGAAGCCGAGGTGGAAATGGGCCTCCGCCGACATCGGGTCCAGCTCGGCCGCGCGCGCGAACGCCTCCGTCGCGGCCCGCATCCGGCCCTGCGCCGCCAGCGCCCTGCCCTCGAGCAGGTGGGGCTCCGCGCGTTCGGGGTGGTCGGCGGCGATCTCGCGCGCCGTCTGCGCCGCGCCGCGCCAGTCGGCCTCCTCGAGCCGCGCCGCGGCGTTCTTCAGGGACGCCTCCAGCTCGGCCCGTCCGGCCCTGGGGCGGCCCTGCTCGATCGTCACGACGCCGGTGCTGATCAGCCCGTATACGGTCTTCGCCACGTCGAAGGTGCCCCGCCCCACCACGGCGGCGATCCGCCGCAGGTCGCACGCCCCGTCGATGGCGGCCAGCACCGCCCACTCGTCCGGCCGCAGGTCCAGCGGGGCCGCGCCGGGGCCCTCGCCGTCCGCCAGGCACGGGATCGCCTCCATGCTGGGGATCCTCTCCTGGAGGCGGCTCCACTCGTCGATCCGCCGAGCGCCTTCCATGAGCATCGATTCGACGCGGACCTGGACCTTCGTATCCGCCCGCGCGACGTCCCCCTCGACGAACCGAAAGTCGCCCTCCCGCCAGGCCAGCAGATCGTAGACGGACTCCTCGAGGTGGAAGCGGAGCTGCCGCTCGAGCTCCTCCTCGGAGAGGCTCCCCATCTCGACCAGGATGTGGCCGATCAGGCGCTCAGGGTGCTCCCTCTGAAGCACGAGCGCGCGCTGGAGCTCGCCCTCGGTGATCTTCCCGGCCGTCACCAGGTGCTCCGCGAGGCGCCGGATGGGCCGCTTGCGCCGCACCAGGAAGAGCGCGCCCTCCTCGAAGTGGAGCTGCACCTCGTCCCGGTGCCGCTCGGAGCGGATGTGCAGGACGCCCGTCTTGCGCGTGAGGTCGAGGAGCTGCAGCACGTCCTCGAGGCCGAGCTCGTGGAGCGGGCCCTCGATCGCCATCAGGCCGCCCCTGCGCCCACGTGGGCCAGCGCCAGGTCCGCCAGCGCGGCGCGCGCGCTCTCGTCGTCGGGGTCGAACGCGAGGAGCCGCCGGAACGCGACCGCGGCGTCGTCCGCCCGGCCCTCCCCGGCGAGGTACTCGCCGAGCCTCCGGAGCCCGCCGAAGTGGTAGGGGTCCGCGATCAGGAACTCCGCGAGCGCGTCGATGGCGCCGTCCGGGTCCCCCGCGCGGCGCAGGAGGCCCGCGAGCGAGAGGGCCGCCTCGGCGTACGTCGGGAGCACGCGCAGGGCGTCCTCCAGCGCGGCGGCCGCGTCGTCGTCGTGGCCGAGGGAGGCGAGGGCGCGGCCAAGCCCCGTGAGAGCGGCGGGGTTATCCGTCTCCAGGGCCAGAGCCACGCGGAACAGCCGCTCGGCCTCCGCGCCGTGTCCGGAGGAGAGGCGCGCGTGGCCGGCGTCCAGCGCGATGGCGGCGCGGTCCGCGTCGGCCGCGTCGAGCGCCCGCTCCAGCACCTCGGCGGCCTCGGAGGGACGCTGGTCCGCCGCGAGCGCGCGGCCCTGGGCGCGCAGCGCGCGCGCGTCCCCGGTGGCGTCGGCGAGCGCCGCCGCGATCGCGAGCGCCTCCGGCGCCCGGCCCAACTCCAGCAGCGATCGCGAGCAGCCCAACTCCGCCTCGGCGCGCACGCCCTCGCCGCCCCCGTCGACGGCCTCGTCGGACAGCACCGCTTCGAACCGTTCGAGCGCCTCCCCGGCGAACCCCTGGCGCAGGAACGCCTCGGCGCGCACCAGCAGCACGTCGGCCCGGGACCTGCCCTCCTCCGCCGCCCGCCGCGCCGCCGCGTGCGCCTCCTGCAGGTCGCCGCGCTCCAGTGCCCGGCGAGCCGCGACGAGCGGATCCGGGGTGGGGGCGGCGGGCGTTTCCGCGGAGACGTCCGCGGCATCGACGGGGGACGTTTGCGCGGAGACGTCACGGGAGTCGACGGGGGACGTTTGCGCGGAGACGTCACGGGAGTCGACGGGGGACGTTTCCGCGGAGACGTCACGCGCACCGGCAAGCGCCGCTGCCGCGCCCACTGCCCCGGTGTCCACCGCCGCGCCGCCGGCCACGGAGGCGTCGCGGGTGGCGCCCCCCGCGTACGCCCCGCCCGCGGGGCTCGCGTCGTCGGCCTCCCGGCCCTCCGCGGCGCCGCCCTGCTCCTCCCCCTGGAGCGACGCGAACACATCGGCCAGGGCCTCGGACTCGAACCGGAACTCGTCGACCGCGCCCTCCGCGGCGAGGCGCCGCTCGCCGCCGAGGTCGGGCGCGGGCACGCCGGCCTCCTCGAACTGGAGGTCGATCAGGAGGCGGAAGCGGGGGGCGGGGAACAGCGGGTCGAGCTCGAGCCCCAGCCGGGTCTCGCGCAGCGCGCCCTGGTAGTCGCCCAGCGCGGACAGCGCGAAGGCGAGCTGGTAGCGCGCCTCGGCCAGGTCGGGGTCCATCTGGACCGCCCTGACCAGCGCGGCGCGCGCGTCCTCGTGACGCTTCAGCGCCAGCAGCGCGCTGCCGAGCCCCGCCCCCGAGGCGGCCGACGCGGGGTCGCGCTCGAGCGCCAGGCCGAACGCGCGCTCGGCCGCCTCGTGCCGGCCGGTGCGCGACAGCGCGAGCGCGTGGTTGCGCCAGGTGTCGGCGGGGGCGCCCTGGTGCTCGAGCGCCTCCGCGAAGACGCGCTCCGCCTCGGCCGGGTCGTCCGCGTGCATTCGCGCCACGGCCAGGTTGTTGCGCGCCAGGGCGTAGGCGGGGTCCAGCTCGAGCGCCCGCCGGTAGGCGCGCTCGGCGCCCTCCAGGTCGCCTCCCTGGTGCGCGGCGACACCCCGCTCGTTCCACAGCTTGGGGCTGTCCGGCTCGATCTCGATGGCGGCGTCGTAGAGGGGGATCGCCCGCGCCCCGTCGCCCCGCAGGATGCACAGCTCGGCCTGCGCCTGCTGGACCAGCAGCGGATCCTCGCCGTGCGTCGCCGCGAGGCCGAACTCCCGCTCGGCCTCGGCGAGCAGGCCGCGCTCGCGAAAGGCGAGCCCGAGGTTGTAGTGCGCCAACGACCCCGCGGCCAGCCCCGGCGCGGACCCGCGCGGGCCGACGAGCTCTTCGTAGCGGGCCGTGCTGTAACTGTCCAGCGACAGGTTGGCTTCGGCGCGGCCGTAGGCGGGGTTGAGCTCCTGCGCGCGCGCCGCGGCCGCCGCCGCCTCGTCCGCCATCCCCAGGTCGCCGTACACGAAGGCCAGCATGTGGTGGGCGGCCGCGAGGTCCCCGTCCAGGGCCAGCGCCTCCTCCAGGCGCTCGCGGGCGTCGGCCGGTCGCGCGAGCTGGTAGAGCAGCTCCCCGGCCTGCAGCTCGAGCCGCGGGGCATCCGTCCCGGTCGCGTGCGCCTCGTCCACGACCGCGAGCGCCGCCTCCAGGTCGCCGCGCTCCGACTCGGCGCGAGAGAGTGCCAGCACGGCGTCCGAGTCGTCCGGGGCGCGCGTCCGCAGCTCGCTCCAGTGCGCGCGGGCCGCGGAAGCGTCCCCGGCCCGCTGGTAGGCGCGCGCCAGGCGGGCCCGCGTAGCCAGGTCGTCGGGCTCGTCCGCGAGCGTGGCCTCCAGCTCCGCCACCAGCCGCCCGTAGAAGCCCTCGTGCGAGTACGCGATGCGCAGGTTCCGCTCGGCGACACCCATGCGGGGGTCGACGGCGAGCGCCCGCTCGAACGCGTCGATCGCTTCCTGGAGCATGCCCTTGCGGTAGTAGACGACGCCCAGGTTGTTCTGCGCGCCCGCGTCGCGCGGATCGATGCGGTCGGCGAGCGCGCGCAGGATCTGCACGTCGCGCTCGGAGCGCTGGCCGCCTCCGCCCGCCGGGGTCACGCTCGCGCGTTCCACTTCGTCGCGACCTCTCTAGGTGACGTGGATGGCCTCGAGGATGGCGCGCACCGAAGGAGGATCGGGGACCAGCACGAACTGGCCGTCGAGCGCGTCCGTGTCCCCCTCCATGCGGAACCGGGTCTCCAGCACGAGCGCCCTGGCTCCCCCGCCGGCCGCGGGACTCGACTCGGTGATAGCGCCGGTGCCCAGCTTCATGGTGGGCACCGACATCAGCAGCAGCATGCCCATGAAATCGGAGAGCGCGTTCAGGTACGCCCCCGCGACGATGTTGCCGGCCTCGACCAGGGCGGACCGCTCCATGTCGCCGAAGGTCTCGGCGATGCCGCCGTCCGCGCCCGTGAGGATGCCGGCGATGCGCCGCGCCGTGTCGTTCGGGAAGACCTGGAGGGTCTCGCCGGTGACGTCGCCGAGGACCTGCATGCGCACGGTCGCGTAGTCCCCCCCCGCGTCGGTCGACTCCTCCGGCAGCCCTCCCACCCGCACGGTCGGGACTTCCACCAGGATGCGGCGGTTGGTCAGCTGCGAGAGCGCCGTCGCCGCGTGCCCGGCGCCGATGTTGGCGACCTCGCGGAGGGCATCGAGTTGCTTCGCATCGAGCTCGAACGCGTTCACGTCATCCCTTCCCTTCCCGTCCCAGGACGCTCGTCGGATCCAGCACGAGGGCGGGCCTCCCGTCCCCGAGCAGCGTGACCCCCGCGAAGCAAGGCAGCGTCCCCGCGGGTCCGTCGAATCGCTTCACGACCATCTGCTCCCGGCCGACCAGCCGCTCGACCGCGATGGCGGCCCTTCCGCCGCCGCCGCCGGCGATCACGGCCGCCGTCTCCCGCCCGCCCCCCCCCGGGCACGCGAGGGCTTCGGCGAGGCGCACCAGCGGCACCACGTCGCCGCGCAGCCGGAGCACCTCGCGCCCCCGCTGGCGCGCGACGGCGCCGTCGAGCTCCACGACCTCCTCCACGTGGTTCAGCGGAATGACGTAGTCCTCGCCGCCGGCCTGGACGCGCAGCGACGGCGCCAGCGCGAGGCTCAAGGGCAGCCGCAGCCGCAGGCGGGTGCCGGAGCCGGGTCGGGACGACAGCGCCACGGTGCCGCCGATGCCGCGCACGCGGCTCACGGCCACGTCCATGCCCACGCCCCTGCCGGAGAGCTCGGAGACCGCCTCGCGCGTGGTGAAGCCGGGGCGCGCGAGGAGGCGCAGCATCTCGTCGTCGCGCAGCTCGTCGGTGCCGGGGTCGACCAGTCCCTCCCGACGCGCGCGCGCGAGCACCTCGGCGCGCGAGATGCCGCGGCCGTCGTCCTCCACGTCGACGACCACCGCCGCGCGCTCGCGCGCCGCGCGGAGCAGCAGGGTGCCCTGGGGCGGCTTGCCGGCCGCGCGCCGCTCCTCGGGCGCTTCGATGCCGTGGTCGACGGCGTTGCGCAGGAGGTGCAGCAGCGGATCGCCGATCTCCTCGAGGATCGCCCGGTCCAGCGTGATGTCGGACCCCTCCAGCACCAGGCGGACGTCCTTGCCCGACGCCCGCGCGGCGTCGCGCACGACGCGGGGGAAGCGCTCGAACACCTCGCGCACCGGGATCATGCGCACGCCGAGGATCGCATGCTCCAGGTCGTCCAGCAGCCGGCCCATTTCCTCCGATACGCGTTCCACCGGGGTGTCGGACGTGGCCAGCGAGGACAGCTCGCCGCGCAGGATCCCCAGCTCCCCGACGGCCTCCGCGATGCTGTCCAGGTGGGTCTGGTCCACGCGGACGCGGCGCACCACCGCGCGCGGCTCGGTTGCGCTCGCGCGGCCGGCGGGCGCGGCGCGGCGCACGCGCCGGGCGGTCTCCCACGTGATCGCCTGGACCTCCCCCGCGCCGCGGATCGCTGCCTCGATCACAGCCACGTCCTCGCCGGCCTCGAAGACGAGCCGGAAGTTGCCGTCGAACGCGTCGTCGAAGGCCTCCGGCTCGCAGGACGCGATCGCGGCAACCTTCTCGATCGCGCGGCAGATGATCGCGGCGCGGGCCGCCTTCAGGGGCGCCGAGGGGGCGATGAGGATGCGGGCGGCGGGGGTCGGCTCGCCGTCGAGCGCGGCGAGCGCGTCGTCGTCCAGCAGGTCGCCCAGGTCGTCGGACGTGGTGCCGGCGCCGGGGGGCGGCGTGGTGGGCGCGGGCTCCGCCTCGCGACCCTCCGTGCCGTGAGGGTCCGCGTCGCCGGTGGCCGTGGACTCCAGCGCCGCGTGCAAACGATCCGACGCGGCGAGCAGCTCGTCGACCAGCTCGGCGTCGACGCCCAGCGTGCCCGACCGGATCGCGTCCAGGCGGTCCTCCAGCGCGTGCGCCTCGCCGGCGACGGCCGCGTAGCCCATGGCGGCGGCCATGCCCTTCAGGGTGTGCGCGGCGCGGAAGGCCTCCTCCACGGGCTCGCGGCCGCCGCCCGCCTCGATGCCGAGCAGGCTGCGCGCGAGCACCCGCAGGTGCTCGCGGCTCTCCGAGAGGAAGAGCTCGACGTAGCGGCTGGTGTCCACAACCTCAGCCGAGGACGCGCTGCACGGCCTCCAGGACCCTCGAGGGCTGGAACGGCTTCACCACGAAGTCCTTCGCCCCCGCCTGGATCGCCTCGACGACGAGTCCCTGCTGCCCCATGGCGCTGCACATGAGGATCTTCGCGTCGGGATCCCCCTGGACGATGTCGCGGACCGCGTCGATGCCGCCCTTGTCGGGCATGACGATGTCCATCGTCACCAGGTCCGGACGCAGCTCCCGGTAGCGGTCCACCGCCTCGACGCCGTTTTCCGCCTCGCCGACGACCTCGAATCCGGCCTGCTTGAGGATGTTGCCGAGCATCGTGCGCATGAAGAGCGCGTCGTCGCAGATCAGAACGGTCTTGCCCATTGGTCCCCCCCGAATCTCTCCCCGTGCCCCGGTCCCGGCCGGGGTCCCGTCACGCTCTGGCAGGTCGCGAAAGCTCCCTGCTCGCGGCCGCGTTCCCGTTCTTCCGCGACCTGGCTATGGGCCGGCGAGCGCCCTCGCCGGGTCGTGCCGTCAACGCTGTGGAGCGGAAGTGTCGGAAATGCGGGGAAGGTCGTCGGACGCCCAGAGCCGCTCGAGCACGTTCCCCGCGTCCAGCGCCAGGAACGCCTTGCCCTGCCAGTCCCCGACCCCGAGCAGCCCTTCCCGGTACGCGTCCAGGATCTTGAGATCCTCGACGTTCACGGAGAGCCCGTGGGTCGCCGCGCTGACCACCGCCAACACCTCCTCCACCACGAACGCGGCCGGGCGCTCCCCCCCCTCGGCGACCAGCAACTGGTGCTCCGGCTGCGCCAACGAGGGCCGCAACGAGAGCGATGCGCCGAAATCGAATACAGTGACGATGCGTCCCCTGAGATTCGCCAGGCCGCCTACCTCCGGCCCGCACCCGGGCAGCCGCGCAAGGGGCCGCGCCGCGAGGATCTCGCGGATCTGCCCGACCGGAAACGCGAAGCGCTGCTCGCCGCAGCGGAAGACCACCCAGCGGGGCGTCTGCCGCGAGGCCGAAAAGGCCGGCGTAGCCGGGCTACCTGCGCTCATGGGCCGTCCGCCAAGGTACGCCTCGCGCGCGCGTGGGGTCAACCGTCACGGGCCCAGTCGGCGACCGCCCTCAGGTCGTCCGGAAGGCCCGACGTGAAACGCATCGGCCGGCCGTGGCGGGGGTGGCGGAACTCCAGCTCGGCCGCGTGGAGGAACTGCCGCTCGGCACGGCGCGCCAGCTCCGCCGCCCAGGCCCGGTCGCGGCCCCCGAAGCCGCGTTCCCAGTCGCTCCCGTACACGTCGTCGCCGACCACGGGGTGGCCGACGTGGCGCAGATGCACGCGAATCTGGTGGGTGCGGCCAGTGTCGAGATCGGCGCGCAGCAGGTCGGCCGCGCGCCAGCGCTCCAGGCGCGCGAAGCGGGTGCGCGCCGCACGTCCCGACTCTACCACCCCCATGCGCTTGCGGTGCGAGGACGACCGGCCGATCGGCGCGTCCACCTCCAGGGCGTCGGCGTCCAGGTGACCCCACGACGCCGCCAGGTAGCGGCGGCGCACCTCGCGCCGCTTCAGCGCGGCCGACAGCGCGCGGTGCGACCGGTCGTGCTTGGCGACCAGCATCAGCCCCGACGTGTCGCGGTCCAGGCGGTGGACGATCCCCGGCCGGCGCACGCCGCCCACGCCGGACAGGTCGGAGATGTGGTGCAAAAGCGCGTTCACGAGGGTGCCGGCCCGGTGGCCGGGGGCGGGGTGCACGACCATGCCCGCCGGCTTCTCGACGACCGCCAGGTCGCGGTCCTCGTGGACGATGACGAGCGGGAGATCCTCGGCCTCGAGGTGCGAGGGTTCGGGCTCCGGGACCGAGATGTCGATCTCGCTGCCGGGGCGCGGCGCCTCCGACTTGGACGCGGACGCGCCGTCGACCAGGATGTCCCCGCCCGCGAGCAGCCGCGCCACCTGGGACCGGGACAGCCCCTCGACCCGCGCGGCGAGGTAGGCGTCGAGCCGGTCCTGCGGAGGCGCGGCCTCGACTCGCCACCGCAGGCGCCGCGTCACCGGGGAGCGGCCCCGGGCGGTTCCTCCCGCCACAGCGAGAGCGCCAGCACGATCGCGCCGACTGTGACCGCGATGTCGGCGATGTTGAACACCGGCCAGCGGACCGTGCCGACGCCGATGTCCATGAAGTCGACCACCCCGTGCTCGTGGCGCACGCGGTCGATCAGGTTGCCGAGCGCCCCGCCCACGATCAGCGCGATCGCCGTCAGTCGGCTCCGGTTGTCGGCGGAGGTGAGCCGGTACATCGCGGCGAGCGCCGCGAGGGCGACCACCGACAGCACGAGGAACACCACGCGCGACGCGTCCCCCAGGTGGATGCCGAACGCGGCGCCCGGATTGAAGATGTAGGTTAGCCGGATGTAGTCGCCGATCAGCGCGACCTGCTGGTAGGGGTCCATGAGCCGCTCGACGAGCGCCTTCGTGAACCAGTCCGTGACCGTCAGCGCCACGACGATGGCCGCGTAGCGCCCGTGGTCCTTGGCCGTCTCGTTCCCGGGGGCCTCGGTCCCCGCCGGCGCCGCGTCGCCCAGCTCCACGTCGCTCACCGGCTCACCGGCGCGAGACCGATCCAGATGGGCTCGCCATCGAGCTCGAGCGCGGCGTCGCCCCCGGCGCCGTCCCCTCCGGTGCCGTCCGCGTCCGCGCCGCCCGATGCGCCGTCGCCGCCGGTCGAGCCGCCCGGCTCCTGCGCGCCGTCCGCCACGGGCGCGCCGTCCACGGGCTCCGGGCCCGCGACGCTCAGCGTGCGGGCCAGCGTCTCGGCCATGATGAAGTCGCGGTGCGCGTCGACGGCCCGCGCCACGCGCCCCGCGGAACGCACGAAGAGGGCGATGCGGTCCTGCACCTCGAGCCCGCTGTCCCTGCGCAGGCGCTGGATGCGGTTCACCAGCTCGCGCGCGAGGCCCTCGAGCTCGAGCTCCTCGTCGAGTGCCGGGTCGAGCGCCGCGGTCAGCGTGCCATCCGACTCGACGGTGAACCCCTCGCGAGCGCGCTGCTGGATCTCCACCTCCTCCGGCCCGAGGTCGATCGCCTCACCGTCCACCGTGACGCGCAGCGTGCCGCTCCCGCGGAACGCAGCCAGCGCGGCCGGCGAGGCGGCGCGCGCGGCCTCCGCCACCGCGTTGGTGCGCTGGCCGAAGCGGGGGCCGAGCGCGCGGAAGTCGGGCCTGGCGGAGAGCGTCACGAAGTCGGCGGCGTCGCTCACCTCGTGGATCTCCTTTACGTTGAGCTCGGCGCGCAG